>ENA-UOWG01000377-UOWG01000377.1-activated-sludge-metagenome-genome-assembly--contig:-NODE-377-length-61076-cov-6.608430_pt1 | contig 61076 bp, 51 predicted proteins | sample MGYA00238147_ERZ761563 | MGnify/ENA primary metagenome ERZ761563 (study PRJEB28884, sample SAMN05720216) | anaerobic digester metagenome | isolation source: active sludge of municipal...
CCGAGTGGGAACGTCTATTCCAACTGTCCGGCGGCGGAAAACTCGGCGCCGGTTCGCTGGAGATCACCAAGATGTTGGCCCAGCGTTGGGAATTCCTCAAATCCATCTCTTCCTGGCCCGGTTCGGCGGGGATCTCCTCTCTGGCCCGGCCGGCGGCTCCCGGAATCAAAGGGTTCTGGCTGCGCGCGGACTGCGAACTGATCGTTTACGGGGCCACCGAAGCCGACGCCAAAGTCACGGTGCAGGGGCAGCCCATCGCCCTCAACCCGGACGGCACCTTCTCCCTGCGGTTCGCTCTTCCCGACGGAACGCTCAACATCCCCATCGAGGCCACCTCGGCGGATGGCGACTTCAACAAAGGGATCGCGTTCACCGTTTCCAGGTCCACGGACAAATCCCGTCTTTGATCCACGGAGGATGACACGATCCCGGATGAGTCACACCGGTTGTCGCGCCGTTCTCTGCCTGTCCGCTCTTCCCGCCGCGAGGGGGAAGAGCGAGAGTCGGGGTAGAATCCTCTGACCGCCCCCTTGGAAGGTGAAGCCGACAAAGGGCCGGATGCAAAAGAAGTTCTCAAGACTGACGCAACAAAATCACAGCCAGCGAATCGGAGCGCAAAATCCATGACTGAACCAAAAGGTTATCTCAATCTCGTCCTGCACGCCCATCTTCCCTACATTCGTCATCCGGAATACAACGATTTCCTCGAGGAAGACTGGTTCTACGAAGCCATCACGGAGACCTACGTCCCCATTCTGGACATGATGGAGCGCCTGGCGGGCGAAGGGGTCCGGTCACCCTTCACCATGTCGCTCACCCCGCCGTTGTGCAACATGCTTTCCGACGAGCTCTTGATGAACCGTTACCGCGCCCGGCTGAACAAGCTCATCGAACTGTCCGAAAAAGAAGTCCACCGCACGCGGTCCCTGTCGCCCGCGTTCCAGGAGACCGCCGAGATGTATCGGCGAAACTTCTACCGCATCCGCGAGATCGTGGACGCCTGCCACGGACGCCTGCTCGAACGGTTCCGCCGCCTGCAGGATGACGGCCATCTGGAGATCATCACCTGCGGCGCCACCCATGGATATCTGCCGCTCATGATCCGCGAGGAAGCGCGTTACGCCCAGATCCGCGTGGCCGTGGACGATTACCAGCGTCATTTCGGCCGTCCCCCGAAGGGGATCTGGCTGCCCGAATGCGCGTTCGCTCCCGGAGTGGACAAGGTCTTGAAGGAAAACGGCATCCGGTTCACCTTTTTGGATTCGCACGGACTGTTGTTCGGCACCCCGCGTCCGCGGTATGGGATCTTCTCTCCCGTTTACAGCCAGCAGGGCGTGGCGTTCTTCAGCCGAGACATGGAGACGGCCCAGCAGGTCTGGTCCGCCGAGATGGGATATCCGGGCGACCTCAGTTACCGTGAGTTCTACCGGGACGTGGGCTACGACCTCGATTACGAATACATCCGTCCTTACCTGCACGAAGACGGCGTCCGTCGGAACGTCGGCCTGAAATATTTCAAAGTAACGGGCCGGGTGGCGTTGGGAGACAAACAGCCCTACTCGCCGAGCGCCGCGAAGGAAACGGCGGCCTCCCACGCGGGTAACTTCATGTTCAACCGCGAACGGCAGGTGGAATACCTCCGGACGGTGATGAACCGTCCGCCGGTGGTGGTGTCCATCTACGACGCGGAACTGTTCGGGCACTGGTGGTTCGAAGGGCCGTATTTCCTCGAATACCTGGCGCGCAAGGTCCATTACGACCAGGACATGTTCAAGATGACCACCCCGATGCGTTACCTCGAGAAATTTCCCGAACTGCAGATCATCGAGCCGGAACCGTCGTCGTGGGGGGACAAGGGCTACCACGAAGTGTGGCTGAACGCCAGCAACGACTGGATCTATCCGCACCTCCACATCATGGCCGACAAGATGATCGACCTCGCCGGAAAGAACCCCAACGCGGACGGCGTCCAGAAACGGGCGCTGAACCAACTGGCGCGCGAACTGCTGCTGGCGCAATCGTCCGACTGGGCGTTCCTGATCACGGTGGGCACGGCGAAGAACTACGCCGAAAAGCGCACGCGGGACCACTGCGACCGGTTCCTTCGGTTGGAAAGCCAAGTCCGGGAGAACCGCATCGATGAGGGCTACCTTCACGGTCTTGAAGACCGGGACAACATCTTCCCGCTGATCGACTACCGCGTCTACAGTCCCCGCTCATAATCGGATCCGCATCACTTACAAGAAAAACGCGACGGTTCAGCCGAACCGCCGCGTTTTTTGTCTCCTCCCGTCGTCTTTTAAGTCCATAATTTTGTATTTAAATGCCCTATTGCTATTTTATAGTTTATAGTTTACAATAAAGTATAAACTATGAAGACTGAGACTAGAAACAATATATTGCAAATTATAAAGAAGAGGGGGGGCGTGCGGCCAAATGATTTAAAAAAAGAACTTGGCATAACGCCTCAAGCTATCCATCGTCACTTGAGGTCTATGGTGGCGGCAAGTGAGATTGAAGTGATAGGTCGTGGACCGAAGACGCTCTATTACATTGCGGGGAATCCCCGATTGGATAAGGTGCTGAACTGGAGCGCTTCCAATGACAGACCGGCAGGAGATCCGGGAGAGAGCAATTGCGAAACACGTGATGTTTTCACGGCCCGGCTCAGTCATTTAAGTTCCCTGACGAAAACGGGACTCAAAGAAGAGGACCTGTCGCTTGTCATATCGGTGGCGGGGGAGATCGGCAACAATTGTTTCGACCATAATCTGGGAAACTGGAGGGATGTCCCTGGGTGCTGGTTCGAGTTTCAAGTGACGGCGGGACGTCTTTGGATCTGCATTGCGGACCGGGGACAAGGGGTTTTTCGGTCTTTGAGGCGGGTGGACCCATCCATTCCGGACGACCAATCGGCTCTCATCACGGCTTTTGAGAAGACCTTATCCGGGCGAGCCCCGGAGAACAGGGGTAACGGTCTGAAATTCGTGAGGAATATCATCGTCGTGGGTGAAAAGAGGGGAGTGGCCTGCCGATCCGGAGCTGGTATAGTGGATTATGGATCGCTCGGTCAGGAATGCCGAAGCGTGTTAGCGGTGCACCCTCACCCCCCTATTGGCACGGTGACATTGATCCTTTGGAGCATGATATGAGAATAGCACTAAAATCTTACGGCACCATCCTCACGTCGCGACCCGCAGGAAGGGAAGCGGCTCTATCCATGAAAGCCCATATCCATCCGGTTCCCGGAGAGATGATTGAGCTTGATTTCGACGGGGTTCTTTCCGTCGGCCCCTCGTGGCTTGATGAAGTGTTGAGCTCCTTGCGGGGGGATTACGGGAGGGAACGAGTCATCTGTCTTCCGACAAAAAACTTTTCAGTGATCGAATCATTGCGGGTGATTGACGCCTGAGTTTCAATGGATGGGTGGGGGGATATTTTTGTTTCGTTCCGTTAAAAAACCCTCCCGGATTCCCGGCCATTCTACGCCCCCGGCGGACTTCGGGGGCGGGGATCCCCCGATAGGGCCGTTTCTCTCGAAATCCAGCCTATTTTCCGCTTTATTTTTGACAAACAGGATGAAGGACGGATCTCCAATGCCAGCCATCGTATGGAACAGCATCATGCAGACCGGCATCACGTCGATTGACGCTCAACACAAAACGCTCGTTGAAAACGTCAATAATCTCTTTGACAGCGTTCAACAAGGAAAAGGGGACAAAGCCACCGAACCGATCATTCTGTTCCTGGAGCGCTACACTTTGGAACACTTCAAGATGGAAGAAGAATTGATGGCAAAATCGGGTTATCCGGGTTTCGCCGCTCACAAAAAACAGCATCAAGATCTGATCCGTAAGGTCAAGAATCTGCGATATCAACAAAGAGATCGGACAAACCCTACGCTCTGGCGGGAACTCTCCGCATTCCTGTCCGATTGGTGGCGGGAGCATATTATGCGTGCGGACATGAATTATGTGCCCTATCTCAAAGGACGCTGAAAATCAGGTCGTTCGATGATGAAACGCCCCGTGCGCGGTGTTCTCACTCGCATCCGTAAATGGATCATTGCCGGCTGAAATCAAGCGATGAGGACTGATCAAACCCATGTATCTGTTTTTTGACACGGAGACGACCGGACTGCCAAGGAGCTGGAGCGCGCCGGTGACCGATCTCGATAATTGGCCGCGGCTCGTTCAATTGGCGTGGTTGTTTTATGGCAAGGATGGTCGCAACATATCCGGCGGGAATCACATCATTAAGCCGTCCGGATTTATGATCCCGGCGGAGTCATCCGCCGTTCATGGTATCACGACTGAAAAAGCCATGACGGAGGGGATGGATTTGCGGCGTGTGCTATCGGAATTTCAAGGAATGATCGAACGCTCGACCTATTTGATAGGCCACAACGTGAGTTTTGACGCCAATATCATCGGGGCGGAATTCTTGAGGCAGGGGATGAAAAATTCGATTCTGACCAAAGAACATATTTGCACGATGAAATCGTCGGTTGAATTTTGTGCCCTGCAGGGCAATTACGGCTATAAGTGGCCTAAATTAGAGGAACTGCATCGAAAGCTTTTCGGCGAAGAATTGAACGAGGCTCATAATGCCGTTCATGATATCAATGCGACGGCCAGGTGTTTTTGGGAACTGAAAAAGAGAGGGGTTGTATGACGCGGGGGGATATGAAAAGAACCCTCATGGTCAGGAGAAACTTTCCGAACGTGTGCGTTCGGATTGCAAAATCGGTTTCTGCCTGCTAAAATCTACGAGTCGTAACAATATACGGTCTTTTATAAATATATTCCTCGGTAGCTCGGCAGGGGTTTCGGTCACGATGTGACCGCCTGCCGTCCTGAACTGCTAGTTCAGGACAATGGGTCGCGTGTGCCAGTGGCACACGAATGCGACGGCCCGAGTAGGGCCCGGGGGAGCTCGCTCCAGCATTGAGCGAGATAGATTTAGAAGCAACGATCTTTAAATACCTTTCCTCGGCTACAGGAGTAGTCACGCCAGAAGGCGTGCCCTTCAATGCGTTCTATGCAACTGAAGGACCTGCACAGCAGGCCTGTGGCCCCCACACTCTTCGTATAACTTCGAGTGCAGGCGACAGCCCAGAAGGGCTGAATACTTCGCCGAAGCACTACGGTGATGTGGGGGAGAAGAGAAGAAGAAACTGATTTTTAAAACATTATTCCTCGGCCACGGAAGTATTCAGGCCATTCGGCCTGCCGTGGTCCTCGAAGCACTGAGGCGAAGTCGTATCGCCGAACTTGAACCGAAGGTTCAACGGAATGTGCGTAGAGGAAGAGGAATATGTAACGACTATTTGCCATTTTTCCTCGGCCATGGGGGTAATCAGGATATGTAGCCTGCCCATGGCACTTGAAGCACTGAAGCACGGTTTATCGTGCTGAACCGGAACCAAAGGTTCCGCGGAGAGTGCGGAAAGTGAGAGGAATAAGCGTAAAGACAAATTGCCACTATATTCCTCGGTAGCTCAATGGTGGAGCATCCCGCTGTTAACGGGAGGGTTGTAGGTTCGAGTCCTACCCGGGGAGGATTTAAGTAATGCTTCGAAAAGGCGACGGTTCCAGTTAACCGCCGCCTTTTCTTTTTCCGTCGATAATTCACTATCTTATCGGAACAGATGCTTATTTCTTAGCATCACTTCGTAATAATTCCGCCATTTTCAGTCGTCCCATAGCATCAAAGCATCGGAATTCGATGATTCCCATTTTTGCCCAGTTAACAGCGAAATGCGCTATTCTAGGCGCATTCTGGGATTTATCAATTATTAGAATTAAGGAGTTTTCTTTGTCGTCTGGCCAAGCGTCTCATCTTGTTTGCCAAACAACGTTTTGCGAGGAAAATCGCCGGTTGATGGAGGTGTTCCCACAGGAACTTGTCTAATCCATTCCATTCAATGCTTCCGTCATCATAAACTTGGATCGTCAACTCATCGAGCATAACTCTACGTTTGCGCATGGTAGGACATGTCTTACCTTCATTTCAAAAAAAGATCAAGTCATTCTTAATGTTTTAAATGGCAAAAATATGTTTTTAGGAGGAAGAGATTACTTTGTCCTTTACGAAGGCAGTCATATTACAATATTTCCTAAATTGTTACTGTACCGCCGGGCATAAAGATCTATATTAGCTTCCGAAGATACGAAATTTTGCACTCCCGGATGTAATTGTTGCCGCATTAAGATCGATTAAATACGCCAAACGCTTTGCATCTGTCATTGAACTATTCTGCAGTTGCTTTAAAAAATATTCCACATTAAGCGCCGGCTGAATTATCCAGACCTCTCGTTGTGTATGAGGACTACTAAATAGATTAGTAGCTTCTGACGACCAACGCCCAAAACGCAAGCGTGACCTACCAGTATTATGAGCACCTGTGGTCCAACGATTTATTTGATCTTGAGATGGGACAATCCAAAGTCTATGCACATTTTTAGCGGCCTGCCCTAATACAACGTAGAGATCTTTGACTCGAACACCTTTGGGATATGCACATTTTGCATGCACCAACACTATGCGTTTCCTTTCTAAATCTACCGCAATAAAATCCGCAATTTCTCCATTGCCATCGTCACATATTAGTGTCGAAAAATCCCCCCCGTTATGTATCGTATCTTTGGCGTGAGCGGATTCGAATTTATCAAAAACAGTCCCAACTGCCCAAGATGCCTTGCCTTTCCCACGTTTACGAGTCACTTCTTTTTTACAACCATTGTAACAAGGCAAAGCAGTTAGATATTCGGCCAAGTGTATGCGGGAAGGTTCTCTCTGCCGGTAATTCATGCCATTAATCATCATTACTCCGTTATCTGTCAAGACAGAAAACCGTCGATGCTCTTTAACCCAGTCCAATAAGTCATACTCTTCCCCGTGAAACGATAACTTAAGCCTAGAACCACTATCCCATTGAACATCAAATGCTTGCTCGGCGGATCGAATCTGCAACCTTATGGACGGTAACGCGAGAGGGGGATCACCCCCCTCGAGCACCCCTATTCCTTTTGGCCCCACCTCTGCCCACAATTGGTTTGAGATTAAACGAACATTTTGATTGTTGGTGTCGCTAATGTTGCACTCTTGAGGAAGATCAAACCTAATCAGAAATGGTATTCCGGGCTGATCGTTAGTTCTTTCGGCAAGGCTATCAAACAATGAATGAGCTTGTTGGTGTGTTACCAACAACCGATATTCAATGTTTTGACACCACTCTAAAAAATCAACAAACGAAACATGATCGTTCGACCCAAAACGACTCGAAGTAAATGTTGCCATTTCCGAGCATTCCTCACCCTTATTCCACCATGATAGTGTTTGCGGCGCAAAGCTTCCATCTTGGGAGAATCTGATATGCCTATCTGCACCGTCAGCCCATAGAGCACGTGCACGTATGGTTCCAACCCCATCATGCAAATTTCGCAGTTGCACGGATTGTATCTCCGCATTTTCAAAGGGGATTAAATGTTTAATGGTATCAGGTGAACACAGAGGCCACTTCTTTACGAATTTAGGAAGACGTCCCATACTGGATTGAACAAAAACATGTTTCTTACCAAATACGAATATTAAAACAGCTAATTCTCTGTTTTCAAAATGAAACTGTATAAACGGTGGACGCACGTGACGTTCGATTAAAAAACTAATTGCAGGTGGTTGTTTATGGCCCCCCATTATTCCTGAGGCTCTAAGAACCAAATCCGATTGATGTGATATCCAATATTTTATCTCTTCCGCCATCATTTTAATCGATTTTGCATTAGGGCGAATCAAACTTCGAATTTGAGCCGACGGGCGTAGTAATAAATGCTCCGTGAAATTCTTTTCTACTGATTCAAGCGTGGGTGTAAAATGATGGCCTTTATATGCATATCCGCTTGGATCCTCTTCGAATTCTTGGAATAGTCGCCATGATTCTTCAGCTTTTGTTTTGTTTGAACAGAATATCGCAGCTTTCTGCAAAATAGATGGTGGCAATGAGTTGTTCCATCTGAGCGCACGCCCGACCTGCTGTACAAACACACGGCCGTCGTCAACTTCGGTCGTAAAAACCACCGCTGTAATATTCGGATCGTCAAAACCTTCAAGCAAAATATTTTGGTGAATGAGAACATTTGCATCTTTAGGAATGCGGGAAGTAGAATTAAACAATTTATGATGATTGCCGTTGAACTGTGAGTGAATGCCAACAGCCGATATCCCAGAAAGCCTGTTGAAAGCCATAACAAAAGAAGCGACTTCTTTATGATTGTTAACGCGGAGCACGACCTTGGGCTGTCCATGTGAGCCCCACCGCGCTTTTTCTGAGAGAATGTATTGAGATACAGTTTTAATTGCTTGTCCCATATTATTCAGACTGAAATCTATGGGCCTAAATATAAGAGGCCGCAACGTTGGTGGATTATCTCGGCGGGCCTCTGCAAAAACATATCGATAAATGACTAATGCATTTAATGGTCTTCCATCCGCCCGGTATGGCGTTGCAGTGAAAAGAATTGTTGGAACCCCGACATCCTCAACAGCAGGATCCCATTCGAGCGCGCCTTTTTTATGGCCTTCATCAAAAAGAATTAAATCATAAACACCTTGAAGTTTTCGTCCTCCAGCCGAGGTGAGCGACTGAATAGTTGTCACTGTTACAAAACGATTGTTTTCATCCAATCGCTTTGGCAAATCCTTTCCTTGGCACATGATTGGTCGAATATTATCACTTGGGGAAAATCCAATTTTTGTCCAAAACGTTTCCTTAGATAATATGGGATTGATTGTGCGCGCTATTTGGCTACGTAAAACGTCACTGGTCACAACGATGAGAATACGCCTAAAAGGTGCTGGCAAACAGTAAGCGGCTAAGGCAATAACACCAGACTTACCCGCACCTGTCGTCATTTGAACGATATAATGTCCGCGATCGTCTTTAGTAAAACCATACTTATCATAATTTACGAGAGAATTCTTAATGCATTGGTAAGCACCAAATTGACACCTGCGAAGGCGTGTTTTAGTAGCCCATAATGGGTCTCCTTCCAATGTTTCGAGATTAACAAGATGTTCATCAATTAACGCTTTTTTTGTTTTGGACATGTCGATAAGCAGTTAGCTGTCATTGTCTTTCAGGTCTGCACGCGGACTAATCAGGTATTGTCTCGACAAGCTTTTTAACAACCATTTCTTGGACTTCCCCAAAACGCCCCTTCCCTTTATCCTTAGCGCAAGCAGCCCCTCGAACACATATTACGTCCACCCCAGTGTTCCAAAGACCTGGAAGATCATCAACTGTTATGGATCCAGCAATCCAAGCTTCTTTTTTGATCTTATGCATCGCCTTTACGAAATCGGCGATATTTTTGAGCGAACAATAGTCGAGCAATCCCTTGCCAATCAGTTTATTGAACGTATCGATTAGGATTCCATCAGCACCTGAAGCCTGAGCCAATTTCGGTCCGTCTTTAAATACCCGGAAAAAACGCTGCATATCTTCATCAACAAATATTGCAGGGTACAGTTTCTTCTTTTTGGGCGTTAACTTCCGCACTGTATTGACAATATTTCGCGCTAGATAAATGGCCGAATTTAGGGACTGTTCGGCAAGGCCAAACTTAATTAAGTCTGCACCCGCAATCGCAACACCAAGAGCTGCTTGACAAGCCGATGCGCGAACAGACTGAACTTCCCCGATATTGGTAGACACAAACATGTGCTTAAATCCTGCCCTATTAAGGTGATTACGTGTTGCCATAATATTAAGTGGATACGGAGTCCCGAGTGCTGAGGCAGGGTATTCTACATCAGCTATTTGAGCTCCTCCCTTCGCGGCCTCAACTGCTTCGTTAGATCCCCTGATGCTTACTAACAGTTTTTGCATGTTATTCTCCTTACTCATTGGGAATTTATCGCAGACAGAAAAATCAATAATCCGCAAAACCCCTTAACTTAGTTTTGAACTGGCACGCCCGCTACTGTAACTTCGAAACCCCGTGATCTTAACATCTGCGCTGTACGTGCAAGATTAAGTTGACTAAAAAATGGGAGATCATTTACAAACGTTTTCTGATTAACACCAAGAAATGTTAGGACAATGTTATAATTGGCTGAATTAGGACGTGAAATAGGTATCCATTTTTCCCACGATAGATTCATTCCACGTAAATGCAAACGAATTCCTCGCCGAAAATGTTCATCTCCTAAAAAAGAGTCTGCAGAAACACGTGCCTGAGAAAATAAATGGCTCAAACTCGAAGACCCTCCTTTCCTATGCTTAACGAAAATAAATTCTCCGGCATCAGAAAGCAAATCACATGGTTCGATTGAACTGTGGGCCCCTTGGCATTTAACATTTTTACAATCTAAAACGGCCATTTTTTTCGTTATGCTACCAACTCGTTTATTGTAGTCACCTTCAGCCTCTAATTTACCATCTTTTTTTCGTGCAACAGCCGGAAACTGCCGTGTGGACATTGGAATTGAACCTGCATCCTTAAGCACTTCTGCTGCAAAATCCTTGTCGATCTGAAACCAATCGCCATTGGTTAAAATGAATCGCTTGTCTTGATATTCAGTTTCGAAAACCAAACACTTATAGACACTCCAATCTTTGAAAGCAGTTCGCTCATCATCACTATACATGTAAACTTTATCATGATGAACTTTCTCAATACTGAGACTTTGTAAATCTTCATTTCCGCTAATATAGCTTGCCAGGTTCATATCTGAATCGTTCAAATCACGCCGACCAGAATACGAAAACCCGGTGACTTCCATCCAGTCTACTGGTTCGGGAGGAGCCACATAGGCTTTCGATTTATCCCCAAGCCGCAAGTTTTCGACCAAACGCTGATCAAGAATATCAACCACTTCAGAATCCGCAACACGCCCGATATTATCTACCCAAGAAAAGTTCGCTTTATACACCCTCTTTCTGTAAAGTATCAATAAATCTTCACACAGTGTTTTTAAACTCGGAAAATCAACACGCACAGAAAGAGCTAAGACCGACTCGTTGCCTGAAAGTGCTTGTAAATACTCCGGTAGTTCGGCGCGGGGCATACCAGTCACGGATCTTAGTATGTCTCGTCCTATGTCAAGCCCAAAGGCTCCAATCCCAGAAGAGCGACTCGCTTGCGTACGTTTATGTATTGTTTGTTCCTCAACTGTATATGTATCAAGACTTCGCAAGCTGTCATGTTTTAGACCATTTAATGCTGCTTTGATCCCAAAGTCCGACACAAAAGCTGATTGCTTAATGAGGTACCGCCCATGACCAAAAGTAAATATGAAAAATCTACCTGCGACTTTTATCGCCAAAACTGCTGCATTTGTTTTGTTAATTAATTGTCGCAAATCGCCATCAACACCCGTTTCAACAAATTCAAACCATCTAGGAACGTTCTGGTTAGGGACTGCTATATGAAGCGTGCCAGAAAAACCTAACCCACTCTTAAGTTTATATGGCGTCAAGCGGACGTTTTTTTCAAAAACATCATCAATGGCTCGCACTTCTTCCTTTAGAAGTCTGACATGAAGTTTTTGAAGTGGAATTATGTCCATAATAGTTTATATTTCCAGAAAAATACCGGTAATTCCTCGATGTTTTTGGTCTTTCAGAATACGACGTAGTAAATCATCGAGCATTATATTCGGTTTAGTTGTCGTGGTCATGTTATCCTCGTGGAGGAAAGTTGTCATTGCCAAAACTGTCCTTTTGACGAATGCGGCCATGTCTATCATGTATGAGCAATTCGGAACGCTGGTTTTTTGCAATCCCACGCCCTTCATTGATGGCCCTCTCTTGTGTCCGGTGCACAGAGGTGTCCCTCCCATTGCCTTCTCCTAAAACTGCCCAACCATCTGGCCGGTGAACAATATGTTGATTTTTACCCATATGAGTCCTCCTTAACGTTTATCCTTCAATTGCGTCTAACTATTAGTCGGCAATGGGCTTAAAAAAGTAACGCATTCGCCTCTCGCTCAGCCGTGACGGATCGAAGCGCTCTCGAGTTCATTAACCTTCGCTGGTAATTCAATTCCGGTGCCTACGGATTGAACGGCTTTCATTAAATTAAGCCACTTGGTTAGGTGTCTCGCCCCTTTGGCATTCTTCTTTTTAAGGCAATAAAGCACTTCATTTATATCTTCTATCGCGCCAGAAATACCTCGTTGAGCAAAGCCATCCAACTCTGCTTTTCGTGCGTTTAGAAAGTGATTTTGACAATACCCGACTTTTTTCATTTCTAGTTGAAATATATCTAAATCGTTACCATAAGAATCTCTGCAAACACGACATGAGCATTTTAGGAACGGAAACATTCTTAGAACATGTTCAGTCTCATCAAGAGAATATGCTTGATGCAGCCCGGGAATATAAAACTTGGCTTTCGGCGGGCCCGGAATGATCCATTTGGAAACGTTAACATCGCGGTCACTTCTGTATGAAAGGCTGCAAGAGAAACCAGATAGTCCGTTATGATTCATCAAAATCGATAAATAGCTACCATTTAGTTTAAGAACGACCTTGCCAATTGACCGGAATCCATCGATGAGTCTAATTAAATTGCTGAGGATCTCAGTATTTGCAGATTCCTCACTCAAGCCATTGACCCACAATGCAATACCCGCAAGCCGCCGATCTGCGTAGTCTCTCACAATGTCAACACATTCGGAATTGAGCAATATTTCTTTTCTTAGAAATAGAACGCCGTAAAGAAGCTCTTCCGGTTTCTTTTGTTCCGCTGCAATGCGGGAACAAATTAAATTGAGTCTATACCAAGGATCTCCAACTTCTTCAACAAGAAAAAACGGCGGAATAACAAATGATGGGCGTGTCCCTTGTATATTGTGTGCGATTGAGTCCCCTATTTCCTCAAATGCATCATACTTATCGAAATATTTGTTAATTAGTGCTGGTTCGGACGTGTCAAACCGAGTCCGCTCGTATTCAAGCGTATTACAGGTTAATTCTTGTATACCTCCCCGTGTCGCATTGAGGTCATTTGCAGTTAGTGTTTTTTTCCCCAGAGAATGTTCGAGAATTGGGCTGTATGTTTTGGCCAAATATCTCATCCATCGCGGAACGGTACCTTTTTCGCGATCAATAATATGTTCGGGAGGTAAAATGAAGCGGTATGTCATCGGATCGATAAAGAATGGTTTTCCCACATCTTGTACAAAAACTCCCAACGAAGACAGGAGAGACGCTCCGACATGAAATCCATCGAAGTGACTCAATGCTTTTTCCAAGACGCTCTTATCGTCGGTTTTGCGTAATTGCATGAACATCTTGGGGCCACGAGTATTAGTTATCATGATGCGTATCCTTAGACGCTGACCTTAAATATTTATCTTTTACTTTCGAATGAGTTGCAGTTTCTGGATATGTGTTATAGGTATATTCCAGCAATTCGTCAGTTGTCTTTTTCCCGTATCGTTTAACTATCCCTATGATTCGTTTGAGTATTTCGGGATCCTGTTTATTTGCGGCCACAGTGAGTGCTTCCGCGCACCGAACACCTTTCGGGGTCAACCGGTAAACAGCATTTACGCATTTCTCCGCTGGAATCCCCAGTTCTTCCCCAGCGCCAAGGTCATTTCTACTCGGGGGACTAATCTTAATTATTCCCTTGTTAAACAGTCCCGCAGTGTCTTGTGGGACATTTCTGTCAAATGCACCATACGAATGAGCGTAATAGCTATAATAGTCTGGAACAAATTGATCGCATTTGCCTTCTTTTCCGAGCAAGTATAGAAGCTTAACCAATTTTGTGCTCCCCCATACATCTATGTTCCAAACCCGCTTCATGGTATGAAGAAGTAGGATTAAGAAATCACGCCTGCTGTCCAACATGACCCCTGCAGTTGACTGCGTTTCGTTCATGCGACGCTTTATCTCGGTGAATATGCGGTCGCTCTCGGGCTTGGTGAGAGACATTGAATACGTTTTGCGCCGCAACTCCAACAATGCCACTAATAGAGGGCGAAGCTCTGCTGTTAATTTAGAATGAATTTTTAAAAACTCCTCGATGGAAACAGCGCGACCAGCATTGAGTTCATCGGTGAAAGCTGCGAGCGCTTCAGCTACTTTACCTTCATTGTGTTTTTCTGGGGTCATGGTTGAACAGCCTCCGAAGGATTGAAAGCTCGTAATTTATTCGCGAGATGTTCGAGCCCTCTTTTTTGGGCCATCTTAACGGAGCCAGGGGTTATGCCAAGTATCGCGGCAGTTTCTTTAATTGTCCGTCTTTCTTGAACGCGTAGTGTGAAAACAGACGATTGGAGTTCGCTTATACTTTTGAGGGCAATTCGCAAGTTGAACTTGGGGTCTCTTATATGATCAGCGGGATCGTCCGACTGCGAAATCCAACGGGTCATTTCTTGGGCAGCAATCGCACGATTCTCCTGAGTCAAGCGGAATTTCTTGGGTTCAAGACGTACATCGTCATATAACTGATCGCATTCCTCTATTGCATGATTTCCATCAGGGTCGGAGACATTTTCCTCGTCCGCCACTGGAATCGAATGCTTGAGAGGGACAGATTGAGCGAGAGGTTGCCGATATTTTTTTCTATAGAAATCCATAGACTTATTAATTGCAATTCTGTAGAGCCAAGTGAAGAGTTTGCTTTTACATTGAAATGTTCCTACAGTTTTGAAAAACGCAGCAAAAGTATCTGCTAAGACATCTTGTGCATCATGGTCATCGAATTGCCGTTCATCTCCCGATTCGTCCCAAATCATGCGGGGAGGAATCTTCGAGCAAATCACTCGGTAAATCGGTTCATTGAACCTTTGCCAAGCTTCTTTTTGAGCAGTTGTATCATGCCGTTTTAGTAGATTTATTAATTCTGTTTCTTCCATAACCTATTTTAACCTCAATCAATTAGTCGTCAACATGATAGAAAAAGTAACTCTCGTCGCTGGCACTCGGTACGCCAGACTGCTAATTATTTATCAGAAAAAATGCGGCTGTTCGCCGCGTTAGATAGTTAAGAAAAATACGCGTGGTGGGAATCCAGCGAGATGTGTTTATTATTATATTTTATCTTCTATTATATGTCAAGTGTCTTCATGCTTTATTCCATTCGATACGACCATCCGAATAGATTTGAATCGTAAGCTCATCCAACATCACTCTACTTTTTGGCATAGTGACACATTAATACCTTCATCCTTCTAAAAAATCAAGCTAATAATTTGATCGACCTATTCAGATTGATCTAGGCAGAAGTCTATTAGGAAGAATTGACTTGTCTTCCAGCCCGAACTGATGCTGAATGTCAGCATGAGCGAAGGCATAACTTCGGATACAGAAACAACCGAGCAGATAATACCCCGTAAGCCACCGCAAATGGCCAAAATAGGTCCGAAAAAGGCCGAAATGGAGGGTATTCTCAAACAGATCACCCAACTCTACGAAATACCCCTTAAAACGCTCAAGGAGCGCTATCAGGCGCTATTCCCCGAGGCGAGAGCCCCTTCCAATAAGGAGTTCCTTATCCGTCACATTGCTTATAAACTCCAAGAAGATGTTTTTGGCACTCTTTCCGAACCTGCCAAACAACAACTTAATACCCTTAAAACGGAACTAAATCCGCTGAAAACATTGGGCCAAAAGCCTGCCCAAAGCGGACAGGCAAAAACTTCACACCGCATTCCTATACCGGGGACGATAATCACAAAAATCTACAAAGGCCGGACACTTCAAGTGAAGGTTCTTCAAAAGGGTTTCGAATATGAGGGCAAACCATATAGGACTCTATCCAGTCTCGCACGTAAGATTTCTGGTGTTCCCCAAAGCGGATTCGTCTTTTTCTTTGGCCGATAAGCATGGACCCGTATTATTGCGCCATCTATACCCGAAAATCCACTAGCGAGGGATTAGAAGGCGATTTCACCAGTCTGGATTCCCAGCGGGAATCCGCACTCAACTACATCGCTAGCCAAAAAAGCCAAGGGTGGGTAGCCCTCCCTGAGGAATACGATGATGGGGGGTTTACTGGTGCAAATATGGATCGTCCGGCTCTACAAAAATTACTGGAAGACATTAAAAGTGGACGAATTAATTGCATAGTCGTTTATAAAGTGGACCGACTTTCCCGTTCGCTCATGGATTTTGCCAAACTTCTGGAATTTTTTGATAATCACAACGTCACGTTCGTATCGGTCACCCAATCCTTCAACACAAACACCTCCATGGGCAGACTAACGCTTAACATCCTTCTTTCGTTTGCTCAATTTGAACGGGAACTCATTAGCGAAAGGACTAAGGATAAAGTTGGGGCAGCCCGCAGAAAAGGCCGTTGGCTTGGAGGCATGCCAATGCTGGGTTACGATAGGGACAAAGAGGCTAAGGCGCTTGTGGTTAACGAGGAAGAAGCGAAGATTGTTCGATTGATTTTTGAGTTATACCTACAAAAACAGTCAACCCTAGAAGTCGCAAAAGAATTAAATGCCCGTGGAGTCCGCACAAAACGACATATTTATAAAGACCGGACATGCGGCGATAGACCCTTCGTTAAGAAATCCGTGGGCGATATCATAAATAATTACACATATATTGGAAAAGTGAAATATGCCGGAGAGGTTTATGATGGGGTTCATAAAGGCATCGTCTCGCCGCATGTTTTTGCCAGAGCCCAGAAGATCATGGGTGAGAACCATGTTCACCGTGGCACCATTAAAAATACGAAAGGGACAACGCTTCTAAAGCATATTCTTTGGTGTGGCCACTGCAAAACCAGGATGGTCCCGACGTATGCCGCAAAGAAAAACATTAAATATCGCTATTACGTCTGTTATAAAGCGCAGAGCACCGGTTATGAGAGTTGTCCCGTCAGATCTGTGAACGCACAGTTCATGGAAAACTTTGTGGTTGAGAAGGTGGGGGCAATTATCAACCAGACGCCGGAATGGAAGGGGAAAAACCTGATTATAAACACACCGGCATGGGATGTCTTATATCCACAGGAACGTCGCCGCGTGCTGAATCTTCTGGTCAGGGCCATCGTATATGAGCATGATGCCAAGAAAATCTCCATAGAGTTCAATTCCGAGGGCATTGAAGAACTTCAAAAGGAGCTAGCTGATGCGTTATGAGTTCGCAATTGAAATGACACCACTTTGGCATAGGCCGCCGGTAAAACCGGATTCCATCAAACGTGTGCCCAGGCTCCGTCGAATGCTGGTATTGGCCTACCAGATCGCAGAATATATGGAGGTTAACAAAGTCTCATCAATGTCTGAGTTTTGCAGAAGCATACACATAACCCCCGCGCGAGGCTCACAGATTATAAATTTGCTCTATCTTTCTCCACGAATTCAAGAAGATATTCTGCTGAGCGATGATCTGAAACTGCGTAAAATTCACGAATGGATCATCCGGCCCCTGTTTAAAGAGGTCTATTGGCCCCATCAGGAAGATAAGTGGCGGGAATTCCGCGCTTAAATGGGAGGTAATCGATTTGGGAAAAGCTTGGCAGGAGCTATGTGCAACGCACGGGCAATGCGGTAGATATTGAGAACGGTGGTATTGTTTTCTCCCCGTTCAATCCGGCCCATATAAGATCGGTCTAGGTCTACGAGATCTGCAAAAGCCTCCTGAGACAGGCCTCTTTTGATCCGAAGGGCTCTGATTTTATGACCCAATTCAACTAATACGGGCTGTTTTCGACGCATGGCGATATTCTGAAATAACCATGATTCCTAGTCCACGGACTATAAATCCCGGATACTTATTGGTATAATCAGGGCGTCTCGATATAAGATGAAAAAGAGGTGCTTTTATGACTGACTTAGGAGATCTCAAACAACTGGACCCACGGACCGTATGGCCAAATGAACCCCAAAACTTCACCCCCTGGCTAGCTGACAACCTACCAAAACTGGGCGAGGCGTTAGGACTCGAATTGGAGTTTCAAGGGAGGGAATCGCCAGTTGGGAAGCTCTCCGTAGACCTAATTGCCAAAGATGTGGGACGGAACAAAATAGTAGTCATTGAAAACCAGCTTGAACTCTCGGACCATCGTCACTTGGGGCAACTGATTGCCTACGCGGCGGGAAAAGAAGCGGGCGTGGTTGTATGGGTTTGTCGAGAGTTACTGGAGGAACACCGTCAAGCAATAGATTGGCTTAACCGGGGGGGGCTTAATGCTGAATTTTTTGGGGTTCGTTTGGAACTCTTGCAGGTCGATAATTCGAAACCAGCCGTGAGCTTCCGTTGTGTATCGTTTCCGAATAATTGGTTCCGTCAATCGCGGAGCGGAACTTCGTCTGAGCTGACTCCCACGCAAACAGCCTATTGTAATTTTTTTCAAAGGCTCCTAGATGAGTTGAGGGAAAAACACAAATTCACGAATGGCCGAGTTGCTCCGCCTCAAAATTGGTATTCGTTCTCCACCGGGGTGCGGGGATTGTCTTATGGCGTGTCATTTGCAAAAGAGCAAAAACTTCAGGCCGAGCTCTATATTGATATCAAAGATCCCGATAAAAACCTAGAGATTCTAAAGTGGCTTCGGAGTAAGGCCGATACCTTGCAGAAGGAGTTTGATGATAAGCTTGAGTGGGAGGACTTAGAGGATAGACAGGGCTGTCGCGTCGCATGTTATCGCGATGGTTCTATTCATGATTCCCAGGACAAGCTCGAAGAATATCAAGCGTGGTTCGTAGATAGGCTCCTTCGGTTCAAAAAAGTCTTTGGTCCCATCCTTCCCAAAATCAATTCTGTTAAATCCTGAGAAAGATATTCAGGCCTGCCGAGACTCAACTTACAAAATCCCACAGAGAATGTTTTGAGGTTACATGAAACAGCATTTCCAATGCATCCGGACCATCGTCGTGTTGTCCCTTAGGAAAATATTTCAACTGATCTATTAACGCCCGATGCTTGCGACTTAGTTGGATTTTGCCTGTCTTGAGGAATGGTTGCAATGCCTGTATCCGAGCAATCTTGTTGGTGTTGTGCTCTACAGATACAACATTCAAGGAGATTCCGCTTTCACTTGCCCGTTTCTTCAGTTCATCAACAAGGACCTGTTGGAAATTATTACTCTCAATTCCGAGCGTCTGAATATTACGGCTTTTGGCATATCCAAGGATTGTTGTCAGCAGATCTTCTGGTTGTCGCCTCTCCATGTCAACGTCAATCACAAAGAGAATATTCTTAGCGGGGTCTTTAATGCCGATTATGAGAGCCGAGAAATCACCATGGCCTTTCTGTTTTCCCATGCTTGGGTCACACGCAGCATAAAAAACTGGATATGGTATCGACTTCATCAGTGCAATCTCATCAGAAAAGGTGTCGTCCCAGAAGCGCAGTTCATTGATATTGAAGGAACAATCCCGTGGATTCACCGGCTCATTCTGAAATTCGCTATCGAAGCTAATGTCGCCCTCCTGCTCCCGTTTTACCATTAGATCGTAATAGCTTTTGCTTTGAGGCCATAACACTTCTGTGTCGGCAAGCATTTTCTCCTGATTGGCTTTGAAATACTCCTCTGCTGCCTCCATCCCGCTCCGTCCGTTGTATTCCGTATCCCCGAAAAAGATACTTTTCCACTCGCCCCACTCCTTTATGGCCTCCGACCATTTGATGATAGACCGAAATATGCGCTTTTCCCATCCAGGAGCCTGTTTGGGATCGGTATATTTCGCCAGAAGAGATCCGTAATGGTGTATTGTGCCTGTAAAAATGAAATTGGTGCCGCTATCTCCGGCTTTTAGCACTGATTTTTCAAACCAATCTTGCAGCTTGTAGCGACTGTCCTCCTGTTGAACTGCTTCATTGCCCTCAATATCATCCAATATGATGAGGCTGGGGCGATGTTCGTTATGCCGTTTCCCACGGATTCGCTGTCCGACACCAAGTGCGGTCACTTTGATGTTATTCTTGGTAATAATTTCATTCCTTGCCCAACGCTTCGGTTCCGGTTTTTTATCCAGTTCGCAGACTTCCGGGAAGTCTTTTCTTAATCGATCATTGGATTCTAGTTGATTTTTGATATTCGTAAGTGATTCCGCCGCATTTTCGGCTGCGCTGGAGATTAGTATGATGAAATCATCGATGTGATAGCAGATCGAATAGATGATGTATTGCGTGGCAACGATCGTGCTTTTCGCCGACCCACGGGGCGCAGCAATAGCCATTTTTGCATTCCGTTTAGTGCTGATGCGGCACAAGAGATCGACAATTATCCCATGGAATGCCGCGTCTTCCGTAAAGTTAAAGTCCCGGAAGTAATAGTGGCGAAATAAACGGAAATCACGAAACATCTTTTTTCGTGTTTTGCTCAAGCTTCTTTCAATTCCTTCTAAATCATTGTTGTTTATTGTCATTGGGTTTCTCCTCGGTCAGCATTTTTTTTATTTCAAGCAGTTTCGCGGCTTTTTCCTGACTAGATGATAACTGAGCCATATCATCTAGTTCGGCACATAAATTGGTAATTTTCCCGTTTGATTCGTGCTCCTCATATTTTTGCATGACCACGAGAGTATCTGCCGATTTTGGGAGATAACCCAGCGACAGGAGTTTGGATATCGTGTCTGCATATACTAAGTAAGCGTAATACTCGGCTTGTGCCCGTTCGGAGACTGTAGCGGAGTTATTGCGTGCTAATTTCATAAGGTTGCCCCTATGAATCTGCGCAAAAAGTACGTAATCACCGATTATTCGCCGAGCTAGATCGGGGTCTGGGTTCAAGGCATGCCAGACCCGAATATCCTCCATATCTCGCCGAATCGTTCTATCGCTTACCTTTAAAAACTGGGCGATTCCACTAGGGGAAATAGCTTCGAAGTATAGTGCCTCTACGCACTGTTGCCGTTGTTCCTTGTTGAGGATGTGCGGGTCCAGTGCTCCGACTTTGATTTGTTGGATTATTTCCGCTGCTGACGTCTCGTTTTTGGGCTCTGGTTTATCGTTTTGCATATGGGTCTCCTATCGATCCACTAATACCGGCTTTTTACCGGTTAAACTCGCATAGCGGTTACAAATTACGTCGCAATAAAGTGGATCAAGTTCCATAAGAAACGCCGTGCGGGAAGTGTGTTCGCAGGCGATCAGCGTTGATCCCGATCCGCCGAACAGATCGAGAACGTTTTCACCCTTAAGCGAGCTGTAAGTGATGGCGCGAACAGCGAGTTCAACAGGCTTTTCGGTGAGATGAACCATGCTTTGAGGATTCACTTTTTTGACAGACCATACGTCCGTGGCGTTATTTGGCCCAAAGAATTTGTGAGCCGCGCCTTCCTTCCAGCCGTAGAAACACCACTCATGGTTACCCATGAAGTCTTTTCGCGTGAGGACTGGGTGTTCTTTAACCCAAATGACCATCTGGGAAAAATATAGTTCACACGTCTTTAATGCGTTCGGGTAATTGTCAACGTTCCCGTATCCACCCCATATAAAGAACGATCTTCCTGGTGCCAATACACGGGCGATATTGCCGAACCAAGCGCTCAGTAATTCACCATATCTTTTGTCATCAACAAAATCGTTCGCAAGCGGACGATCTTTGGCACGCAATATTGTATTGACCGTCTTCTTGCGGCGCATAGCGGCCATGTTTCTACCGCGAACAAATACCTCCTTGCGCCTGTTAGCCATGTCCATTCCCTGTGTGCCAATCAATTTTCCATCGGAAATGGCCGCCGCGATGCCATTGTTGCTTCTTGGGGCCACGTTGACGTTGTAGGGGGGATCTGTATTTACGAGATGGATCTTTGCCCCGTTTAGAAGGTAATCAACGTGATCTATATTGCTGCTATCGCCACAAAGCAGTCTGTGGTTGCCAAGCAGCCACAGATCTCCGGGCTTTGTAATGGCCTTCTCTGGTTTTGGCGGTATGTCGTCTAACTGGTTTTCATCAAGAGAGAAGTCGGATTGGCCGATAAGAGCCAACTCGTCATCCCTAAAGCCAACTTCACGCAGAAAGTCCATGTCGAAGCTTTCATTAAGCAGAGCAAAGTCCCACTCCCCGGACGACATGTTATCTCGGAGCATCCGTTTCGCCTCAAGCTCAGGGTTGTCCATGACAATGACTGGGACCTCTTTGAGACCGATTTCCACTGCTGCTTTATATCGCTGGTTCCCGGCAAAGATGACGAAGTCTTTGTTGCAGAGGATGGGACGGGCTTGGAAATACTCGGGATCTTCTTTGAGGCTTTCGCATAAGCGAGAAAATGCAGCATCTTTTATGATGCGAGGATTTTTGGGATTAAGTTTCAGTTTCTCTGTTAACACAAATTGCACATTTAACATAATAGACCTCCGGGATTTTATATTTCGCACTCACATCAATCGTTTGACGATTTCGAACCTGGTATAAGCTTAAGACAATTCTGGTGGAATATCGGTCCCGGAAAATAAGAAACCCAAGGGATTTATGTCCCTTGGGTTTAGACGATAATTGATATGCGCGTTTTATGACTTACGGATGGCGTTTTCTTTTGGGAGGGATTGGGGAAACTTTTCCCGGCGGACCGTGTAAAATGATTTTGTGTGAGTTCCAATTGATGGAATGATGCAGCATGACCCTTGTGGGTGCAATATGTTTCAGTTTCGCAGGGTAAAACGTATATTCGTTAGGATGGCGCGAGATAATCTTTTTCACCTCAAAATCATAAAGGTCAGTGTTGTAAATTGTATTCATTATGTCGGCCACCAAGGCGTAATGAGGATTACCAGACGATTCTTTTATTAAGGATGCCAATTGCCAAATCCGATGATCTCTCACTGAAGTCACGGGAGGACGTCCTCTTTTCCCTGTGGAGAGCCCATCCAATAAATCAGACAAAACATTCTGCCCTTTTGGACTGTTTGGGAGTGCTTTGATTGCATCGGCCAATGATCTCAGATCTGCAGCCAATCGATCAACATCAACAGCAGGGATTAAACTCGAACGCATCTTCTTTTCTAGAGGGAGGACGATCCGATCGATCTCTCTGGCAGTTTTCTGCAATAAAGACTTCAGAAATGACCTGTTGCGCTTTAGTCTCCGAAGATTAACAGAGAATCTTGAACGCCACTCATCGGGGCTATACAATGGCAAAGACAGTAAGGCGAAAAGAGATTGTTTTTTGATCCCCAACGTTTTGATTTTTTTCAAGAGGCCGTCGTGTGTGAGCTTTTTTGTCAGTAAGGTTTTGGGCGGACGTTTCATTATTATAGTTTATGAACTTGAGTAAGCGCTTGTAGGTTATTATACCACCTTAGGACTAAACCGCCAGTCGCTACGGTTTATAGGGGGGGCGTCAACTGCATGGGCATAATGGCAAATGGTCCAGACATCTCACGGCTGGCCTACAAATCCCTTGAGAAATAAGGTAATGTTTTTAGGAATCAGGGGCTGCTCAATGTTATAAACCCGACTTTGTCGGGATTCCTTCTTTTTACCTGACTTACCTGTCAGGATTTGGTTTAATGTATCTTGTTTATGAAAGTTCCAGACTTATTAACGACACAAGAAACCTGTCAAATCCTCAACATCGCTCGACAAACTCTCTACATATGGATTGAACAGAAGAAAATCAAACCCTGGCGGAAGCTTGGTGGGCGAGGGGCATGGTTTTTTCTCGGGAATGAAGTTAGGAAAGCGCAAAAGAATAAATACAAGCGGAAAGTTGCCGTCTAATGGCGCATACCAAAACAAAGAAACGACAAGAACCAAAAAAGAACGGTGTGGCCAAGACACCACAAGAGATATCCCCCGTTGGAGAAGTAGCCGTTGGCGGACTTGAATCTCATTTATGGGAAGCTGCGAATATTTTGCGCGGTCCTGTAGACGCTGCCGATTTTAAGACATACGTATTTCCGTTGCTGTTCTTTAAGCGTATTTCAGATGTGTATGATGAAGAATATACAAACGCACTAGATGAATCCGGTGGCGATGAGGAATACGCACGATTCCCTCAAAATTATCGCTTTCAGATTCCTGAAAACTGCCATTGGAGTGATGTTCGAGCCATCGCGACGAATGTTGGACAGGCACTCCAGAAGGCGACGCGTGGTATTGAAAAAGCAAACCCGGAAACTCTGTATGGAATATTCGGCGATGCACAGTGGACAAACAAAGATCGTCTTCCCGATTCTCTCCTTCGTGATCTCATAGAACACTTCTCCCGTATAAATCTCGGCAACAAATCCGCCCAATCGGACATTCTCGGTCAATCCTACGAATACCTTATTAAGAAATTCGCAGACCTGACAAACAAGAAAGCAGGCGAATTCTATACGCCGCGTACAGTTGTTCGGTTGATGGTAAATATTCTCGATCCGCGAGAAGGCGAGAGCATATATGATCCCGCATGCGGCACAGGCGGTATGTTGCTGGAAGCCATCCACCATGTTCTCAAGAAACAAGGGGATGACCGCACCTTGTGGGGCAAACTGTTCGGCCAGGAAAAGAATCTAACTACATCCGCTATCGCCCGAATGAATCTATTTCTGCATGGGGCTGCGGATTTTCAGATTGTGAGAGGGGATACGTTGCGCCAACCGGCTTTCTTCTCCGGCGACAATCTTGCGACTTTCGATTGTGTGATCGCCAATCCGCCTTTTTCTCTTGAGAAATGGGGGGACGAGGTCTGGGCAAACGATCCCTATGGACGTAATTTTGCTGGTATGCCGCCTGCCAAGAATGGTGATTACGCCTGGGTCCAACACATGATCAAATCAATGGCTCCCGGATCTGGCCGCATGGCTGTTGTTTTACCGCATGGAGCACTCTTTCGCATGGGCAAAGAGGGCGAAATGCGAACAAAAATCCTTCAAATGGATATTCTCGATGCCGTAATCGGCCTTGGGCCCAACTTGTTCTACGGTACTGGACTCGCAGCCTGTATTCTCGTTTTCCGTCAACGGAAAACCAAGGAACGGAGGAAAAAAGTCCTGATCGTTAATGCTTCCCGTGAATATAAGACAGGTCGAGCGCAAAACGAACTGTTACCGGAGCATGTGGAGCATATTTACGAATGGTATCGCGGGTTTAAGGATGTCGAAGGTATTGCGCGTGTTGTTACCTTGGATGATATTTCTGCCAATGAAAACAATCTAAATATCCCGCGCTATGTTGAGGCAAAAACGGAGCAAAAAACGATTTCAGTAAAAGAGGCGACAAAGTGTTTGCAGGAAAGTGCCCAAGCAGCTTTTAAGTCTGAAGAGAAACTTATTGAAATTCTTCTACGTGAAGGACTGTTGGTGAAAAAATGAAGACAGCTACACGCATATCTCAACAACAACTCGAATCCTATCTTTGGGGGGCGGCTACCCTATTGCGTGGAACCATTGATGCAGGAGACTATAAGCAATTTATCTTCCCGCTACTTTTCTATAAACGCCTTTGCGACGTGTTCGACGAGGAAACTCGGGCCGCATTGGCTGATTCAGGCGGTGACAAGAAGTTCGCTGCCTATCCAGAAAATCATCGTTTTCAGATTCCAGCGGAAGCCCATTGGCGAGAAGTGCGCCAAGTTTCCAAAAATGTCGGTCGCGCTCTGCAAACCGCACTTCGTGCCATCGAGACGGCCAATCCTAACAAACTCTACGGAATCTTCGGTGACGCTCAATGGACAAATAAAGACCGCCTGCCCGATGCCATGCTACGAGACCTCATTGAGCACTTTTCATCACTGGAACTTACTGTCGCCAATTTACCCGAAGATGAATTGGGCAACGGCTATGAATACCTCATCAAGCAATTCGCTGACGATTCTGGCCACACCGCAGCTGAATTCTATACAAACCGCACCGTTGTCCACCTTATGACCGAAATGTTGGATGTCCAGCCAGGTGAATCTGTCTATGATCCCACATGCGGTTCGGGAGGAATGCTCTTGTCCTGCATCACACATTTGCGGCGACAGCGCAATGAGTGGCGGAACGTCCGCCTTTACGGACAAGAACGAAATCTCATGACGTCATCTATTGCCCGGATGAACTGTTTTCTCCATGGTATCGAAGACTTTCAAATTGTTCGCGGGGATACACTATCTGAGCCAAAATTTGTCCAAGGGGATCGGCTCCAACGTTTTGATGTTGCGCTGGCCAATCCCCCCTACTCCATAAAACAGTGGGATCGAGATGCTTTCGCATCTGACCCCTGGGGGCGCAACCTCTATGGGACCCCACCCCAAGGCCGAGCCGACTATGCTTTCTGGCAGCATATCATCCAAAGCCTATCACCCAAGACAGGTCGTTGTGCCATCCTCTTTCCTCATGGCGTTCTATTCCGGCAAGAAGAGGCTGAGATGCGCCGAAAACTTATTGAGGCTGACATCATAGAGTGCGTTCTGGGACTAGGACCAAACCTATTCTATAACTCACCAATGGAAGCCTGCATTGTCATTTGTCGGATAGCCAAACCAAAGGCGCGGCGCGGCAAAATACTTTTCATCAACGCCATTAACGAAGTTACTCGCGAACGTGCCCAAAGCTTTCTTGCTGATGACCATATTAAACGCATTGTTAATTCTTACAAGCGATTTGATAATGAAACGGATTTCACCCGAGTTGTTACGGTTGATGAGATACGCCAACAGGACTGGAATATCAATATTTCTCTTTATATTGTGAATGCTGATTACCGCCGGACAGAGATTCGCATGTCGGACAGCTCGCTTAAAGATAGTCTTGGTGCATGGTTAACTGGAATAGAATCGGTGCGCAAATCCATTATTTCTGTTCTGGGCCCGGATGTAATAACGAAGCCACTGCCAGGCTCAAACGGACTTAAACTCCAGATGCCCAAGTGGCTAGATCGGTCAAAGTGGCAGCGTTTCAGTATTGATCAAATTGCAGAGAACGTGCGTGATCCTGGTCAGCCGACACCTGAAGACTCTGCAACTTATATTGGATTGGAACATTTAGATTCAGGGTCGCTACATGTCCGCCGATGGGGGAGTGAGGCGGATTTGAAAGGACAGAAGCTTAAAATGCGCAAGGGCGACATTTTGTTTGCTAAACGCAACGCATACTTGCGTCGCGTGGCTATTGCGCCACATGATGGTTTTTTTTCGGCACACGGAATGATCATCCGCGCAAAGCCAAATATTATACTGCCTGAGTTTCTTCCGTTCCTGATTATGAGCGATAAATTCATGAACCGTGCAGTTGAAATATCGGTCGGTTCGCTTTCCCCAACTATAAATTGGTCTACGCTGAAACAACAAGAATTCGACCTTCCGAGCCTCGATCAGCAGTGTCGCATTGCTGAAATACTTTGGATGATTGATGAAACGATATGTTCATGGGAAAACATCGAACTAAGCCTTCGTGGTTTGTATGAAAGTCGTCTTCACGAAGTATTTGGTAAAGCGAATAATCGCTGGCCACGCAAATTACTCGGAGATGTGGCTAGCGTCGACAGGGGGAAATTTGACCACCGTCCCCGAAATTTACCGGAGTTTTATGGCGGTGTGCATCCATTTGTTCAGACAGGCGATGTTCAGAATGCAAATCGGGTTCTGCAAAAATATGAGTATTATTTAACCGATCTGGGAGCGACACACAGCAAGTCATTTCCCCCTAAAACAATATTTGTGACAATTGCTGCAGTAATTGGTGCTACCGCTATATCTGATCGTGAAGTTTATGCTACCGATAGTGTTGTTGCTGTTGTTCCATCTGCCAATATGGATGTCGACTACGTGGAATTATTCTTAAGGCATAAAAGACATTATCTTGAGAACCAAGCGGCAACTCAAACAGCGCAAAAGAATATCAATCTTCAAGTTCTTCGTCCTTTAGAAGTGCCATGTCCTTCACGATTGAATCAGATGGAAGTTGCGCGAGAAATCCTAGCCCCAATGTTTACGGCAGATAAAACGCGCAGCCATATTGAAAAATTACGTGCAACACTTCAGGCATTTACAAACCATTTTACTGGGAGTAGTTCATGATCTTTACCGAAGCCAACACTGTTGAACAGATGATCCTTGATGCCGCCACCAAGGGGGGCGGCGATCAATTGGTTTTGCGCGAAACCCAACTGCAGTATGGAAGTGATTCGCTTGGAGGTGAATTAAAACCTACGCGATGGGAATACGTCTTCGGCGATAACCTTCCACGCAAATATACCGACATAATGGTGGAGTCTTGGGTTCGCGAGGCTCTTATCCGGCTTAATCCTGAAATCGCTGCACAACATGATCGTGCCGATGAGGTGATCTATAACTTACGTGCTTGCATCCTCTCAGTTCAATCCGACGGGCTGGTGCGGGCTAATGAGAACTTTATGGCCTGGCTTCGGGGCGAAAAGACCATGCCTTTTGGCCACAACGGCGAACACGTCACAGTCCGTTTGGTGGATTCTGTCGATGCGGCTAAAAATCGGTTAACAGTAGTAAATCAATGGACGTTCCAGGCCGGTCCCGTTGAGAAGCGGTTTGATGCGGTTTTCTTGGTTAACGGATTACCCGTCGTCATCGGTGAAGCCAAAACGCCGACCAGAAGTGCCGTCACATGGTTTGATGGGGCATATCAAATCAATGAGATTTACGAGAAACAAGTGCCAGCCATGTTTGTTCCAAATGTATTTTCGTTTGCCACAGAGGGGCGCTGTTATCGATATGGCTCTGTTCGAATGCCCATCGACAAGTGGGGGCCTTGGCGTGACGACGAAAATCAGGATGAAGGCCAACTCCATCATGTGAAAGCCGCGGTGCAAAGCATGTTGCGGCCGCATGTGGTTATCGACATTCTGCAGAATTTCACGTTATTCGCAACGGACAAGAAACATCGTCGTATTAAAATAATATGCCGCTATCAACAATACGAAACCACGAATAAGATCATTGATCGTGTGGTCAAAGGGCAACCAAAGAAGGGCCTAATTTGGCATTTTCAGGGAAGCGGCAAGTCATTATTAATGGTTTTCGCTGCACAAAAGCTCCGCCAGCATTCCAAACTCGGCAATCCGACGGTCATTATTGTGGTGGATCGTATTGACCTGGACACCCAAATTACCGCCACATTTAACGCCGCTGACGTGCCGAATATGGTTTGCGTGGAGTCACGTGACGAATTACAAACTCTTCTCGGACAAGACGTGCGCAAGGTGCTTATCACCACCATTCACAAATTCGCCGAATCTGACGGCAGGCTCAACGAACGGTCCAACATCATTGTCATGGTCGACGAAGCCCACCGCACACAAGAAGGCGATCTCGGCCGCAAGATGCGCGAGGCGCTACCCAACGCTTTTCTCTTTGGCTTGACGGGCACTCCTATTAACCGAGCGGATCGGAATACCTTTTGGGCTTTTGGCGCAGATGAGGATGAGAAGGGATATCTCAGTCGTTATTCATTCCAAGATTCTATTCGTGATAAAGCCACATTACCGCTTCATTTTGAGGCCCCCGAAATACGGCTGAAAATTGACAAGGCGGCTATTGATGAGGCCTACAAACAGATTACAGGGAACTTGAGCGAGCAAGACCGCGATGATCTCGCAAAACGCGCGGCTAAAATGGCGGTGTTGGTGAAAAACCCGGAGCGAATCCGCGCCGTGGTGGGGCACATCGTGCAACATTTTCGAGCCAAGGTTGAGCCGAACGGTTTTAAGGCACAGGTAGTGGTATTTGACAGAGAATGTTGTGTGCTCTATAAGCAAATCATGGACGAGTTAGTCAGTCCAGAATCCAGCGCCATCGTCATGTCCACAGCCCAGGGCGATCCACCGGAATGGAGGCAGCATCAACGAAACAAGGACGATGAAAAAAAACTGCTTGACCGATTCCGTGATCCCTCGGACCCCCTTCAATTCGTTATTGTCACCAGCAAACTGCTCACCGGCTTTGATGCGCCGATTCTCCAGGCGATGTATCTAGATAAGCCACTCAAGGACCACAACCTGCTTCAAGCCATCTGCCGGGTGAACCGCACCTTTGGGTTGGAGAAAACCCATGGGCTAATCGTGGATTATATTGGGATCTTCGATGATGTGGCGCAGGCTTTAGATTTTGACGAAAAGGCCGTCCAGCAGGTGGTTTCCAATATTGAAGAACTGCGTAAAGCGCTTCCAACTCAAATGCTGAAGTGTCTCACCTTTTTCGCTGGAGTAGATCGGAGTATAGGTGGATATGAAGGGCTTATGGCCGCACAGCAACGTTTGCCGAATAACGAAACACGAGACAAGTTTGCAGCAGAATATTCGGCACTCTCAACAATCTGGGAGGCCCTCTCACCCGATCACTGTCTATCCCCATACACAAAAGATTACCGCTGGCTGACGCAAGTGTATGAGTCGGTGAAACCAGCGAGTGGAAGCGGAAAACTACTCTGGCATGCTTTGGGAGCCAAAACAGTCGAGCTCATTAATGAAAATGTCCATGTGGATTCCGTGCGGGATGATTTGGAGACATTGGTTCTGGATGCAAAAGTGCTTGAAGATATCATCAAAGAAGTGGATGCTACCAAGAAAGGGAAGGAAATTGAAATCAAAGTGACGGCGCGAATAAGGCGTCATCTGAATAATCCAAAGTTCAATGCGTTGGGAGAGCGGCTTGAAAAGCTCAAAGAGCGACAAGAACAGGGATTTTTAACCAGCTTGGAGTTTCTGAAAGAGATTTTGCAGATTGCCAAAGAGGTTGTCGAAGCAGAAAAACAGGTGGATCCTGTTAAAGAACGAGATAAAGCCAAAGAGGTGCTCACGGAGTTATTCCAAGAGGCCAAGGGGGAAAATACACACATCATCGTTGAGCGAATCGTCGCCGACATCGACGATATCGTGAAAAAGGTGCGGTTCCCCGAATGGCAGCATACCACGCAAGGCGAGCGCCTTGTTCAAAAGGAACTCCGTCGGGTGTTGCTTAAATATAAAATTCACACCGATCAGGAACTCTTCGATAAAGCATATGCATACATAAGGCAATATTATTAAGTGGTCTGCCCCAGTTAATTTCTGGACAAGTCTGTATGTCGACGGAAAATATTCCATTATGGCTTAATGCGAATTATACGGATTTCAGAAAACCTGATTAAAAAGAAGAAAAATTGAAAAAATGAGAAATTAGGATAAAAACGAAGCAAATGGTTGTCCATATTTTAGCTGGGGTAGTATACTTGTTCGCCAAGAGCTTCATACCGGTTTTAAGGTTTTTTCTGCGGTTGTGCCCAAATGGATAATATAATTGAAAATGCGTTAAACATTTACACCGATGGCTCATCAAAATCTAAACCATGGCGAGGCGGGGTGGGTGTGAAATATGTTGTTGAATTTTCAAATGGTAAAATATTTGCCGATAGCCATGTGCTCCCAGGATACCCAAATGCGACGGTTCCCAAAATGGAACTTAAAGCATGTGTCCTTGGGTTGGAGAGAGCAAGGAAATTAGATGTGTATAACAGAGTGAATAAAATAGTTAGTTGGTCGGATTCGAGGTATGTGGTAGATAATTATAGAAGTGCCTTATACGCCTGGTATGAATCGCATTGGTTTAATAAAGATGGTCGACCAATTGCGAATGCTACAGAATGGAAAGAATTCCGCAAAATATATTTCACTATCCGAAAAGAAAATAAATATATTGAGATCCGTTGGCTAAGAGGGCATTCCGGTGATGTTCATCATGCAGAAGCGCACCGGCTTGCCAAATTGTCCGCAGAGGTCCCATTCCAAAAAGCTTTGTCATACATTGGTATTAGGAAAAGACAATCACTTTACCGAACAAGTGTTGGAAGCGTTTGTCTGCGTGGACAAAAAATGGCCATTCGGATTAAAACGGCCGAGTATTTACGGGAGCAGAAATTACATAAATATGCGTATGAGGTTATAGAAAAAAACAGCAGTGATTATGAAAAATCCGATATTGCATTTTCCAATATATTATTGCGGGAAGGTGGTAGGTATGTTGTAGATTTTAATGCGAATGGAAAAAATCCACGAATACTGAAAATGATTAGGGAAATTGACGACACTTCTAGAACTGGAAGGTGCTCATGACGTTCATTCTGCTGCGGTTTTGCCATTAAGTATGACAAGTCGGCAATGTGCTCTTAACTCCAAATACTGAGCCGTTTTTAGGAGACACCCGCGGGAGCTTTTGTGGTTCAGCGAACTAATGCTCCACTAGCATATTTTGCGGGGCGCAGAACGGGGGGGGCGAACTAATGCTCCGCATACTTTGATAGTCTGGTGATCGCAACCAGCTCCAACTACAGAAAAAACCGTCGTGAATTAAAGTAGTCCTTGACAAAATAAATTTTGTGATATACAATAGACCATAGAACGATTATGGTCTAGAGGACTAAATATGAGAACAGTCGATGTGGAAAAAGAAGAACAGGTGCGGAACGAAATCATCAAAGCCGCCCAAATACTATTTCAGAAATACGGGCTGGAAAAAACCACCATGGAAGATATCGCCGCCGCTTTGGGAAAGGGAAAAAGCACGCTCTACTACTATTATAAGAGCAAAGAGGATGTGTTCTCCGCTGTCATTCGAAGGGAAAGAAACGAAGTCCTTGAAACGGTAAAAGCCGCGATCAAATATGTGAAATCACCATCCGACCAGCTAAAAACCTATCACCTCACACTCTTTCACACGTTAAAGAACAAACTTAATCTCTACCCAATATTTTTACGCGAAAGTTTCATGCGCTCGGACATATACCGTAAACTCCATCATGAAAACCTCATGGATGAAACCAATATGGCCAAGCAGATCCTATTAGATGGAATTCGCAAGGGGGAATTTAAAAGCATTACGGAAAAAGATTGTGATGCCATAGCGTTGCTAGGAATAACAATGATGAGAGGCATCGCGGCCCACTCACTGTTGTCGGGTGAAAAAGTTCCGGAAGAACTCAATCTTGAAACGGCAAGTGATGTTTTTGTGCGTGGTCTAAAATGACGGGAGGGGCTATTTTTTTTGCATATAAATAGACCAAAATACGTTATTAGTCTATATATCGGTTTATGTGTCTTCGCAGGAAAGATGAATTCGGCCATAAAAATTATGTTGCAGGGGGGGAAATCATGAATAAACACACTTTGTTTTTTTTACTGCTTCTGCCAGCAACTGTCCGCGGCGGGGAGAGCGTCATGACGCCAATGGAATTTCTGAACCAGGTCCGGCTGCAGAACGTTAGTTTTCGGGCGATTGAGGAAAACGGGTCGGGCGCCGTCAATCGCATCCGTGAAAAGGAACTTCTGACGTCTCCTGTAGCTTATGCGAACGCAAGCACCGGTCAAGACGGCAAACCCTTCAGTCCTCCCCTCTTTGAATACGACCGTGTGGATGTGGGAAATTACGAGATAGGCATCCGCCGTCAAAACGCATACGGAACCGAAGCCTCCCTCTCCTATGCGCTGGATTACACACGCTTCCGAAAACCCAGCATTGCCGGTATTCCCATATCCTATTATGATGCTTCTCCTGTATTGTCGGTGTCCCAGTCCCTATGGAAAAACAGGTTCGGCCGTACGACCCGGGCCCAACAGGAATTAATTGCCGCCCAAGGAGCCGCGGAACGATATGACGCGGAATTCAAAATCACGGGAGCGCTGGTCGAAGCGGAAGTGGCCTATTGGCGATTGTCCTTGGCGCGAGAGGCTGTTCGTATCCAGGAAGAGGCACTTCGGCAAGCCCGCTCGATTCTCGATTACGTAACAAACAGAGAGATACGGCATTTGGGAGACCATGGCGATGTTTTACAAGCGCAAGCCCTTGTGGAATCCCGCACGCTAGAACTGAAAGCCGCTGAAGACGAGGAAAGTTCAGCGGCGCGCCGTTTCAATTTAATCCGGAATACGCCGGGGACGAGCGTTCCCGAAAAATTAGTAGCCATTGACCAGCGGACCACCGCCGACATCAAACCACCCGCCGAGGTCGTGGCGCGCGCGGATGTTGAAGCCGCAAAATTAAGAGCGGAATCCGCCGCCGCCAACGCGCAAATCCTATCTTCTCAAAACGAACCTGACTTGCAACTGTTCGGTCTCTATGCGTTGAACAAACGCAACAGCGGTTTGGGAGAAGCGCTCGGGGATTCCGCTTCATCGGACAGCCCCACCCGCCTAGTGGGGATTAAGTTCAGCATGCCGCTCGCCTTCGATGCCGTCAGGGACTCTAGGCAAGGGGCCTGTCAGCAATCGAATGCGGCTGCACTGGTCTACGAACAGAAAGAGGTCGACCAAGGCAGGGAATGGGCCGACCTGGTAGAGCGCCTGCGCGCGGCACAGGAGAGAATGGGACTCGCCCATACGATGGAGGACATCCAGAAGCGCAAGCTGGAATTCGAGAAACGCCGCTTGCGCGAAGGCCGCACGACGACCTACCAGGTGTTGCTGTTCGAACAGGACCATTCGCAAGCGCAGTTGGCCTGTCTGAAGGTGGCGTTCGAGGTTTTGACGCTGAACGCACAAACACGATTGTATACCGGCCTGGCCGGGGGGGTGTCCCAATGAATCTGCCCGAACTATCCATCAAAAGACCCATCTTCATATCGTCAATCGTTTTGGCGTCTCTGGTCGTCGGAGCCTTGTGCCTCAAAATGCTTGGCGTCGATCTTTTTCCAGAAGTCAACCTACCAGTGGTGAGCGTGACCTCTATTTATCCAGGGGCTGGACCGGCAGAGATTGAAACGCTTATCAGCAAGCCTTTAGAGGACGAAATCAGCTCCATCTCCGGCCTGAAACGATTGACTTCGAAAAACTACGAGGGTGTCAGCGTGGTGATCGCCGAGTTTCGTATGGGAATCGACATTCAATATGCCGAACAAAAGGTTCGCGACCGGGTGGATCTGGCCAAGGCCAAGTTTCCTGATGAAGCCAAGGAACCTGTCATCCGACGGCAAGACCCGTCAGATCAACCCATCATCTCCCTGGCATTAAAAGCCGATCTGCCGGAAGCCCAACTCTTCGATTTGGCGGACAAATTCTTAAAGCCGCGTGTGGAACAGATTAACGGAGTGGGTCTCGTAAAGATCGTTGGCGGACGCGAGCGTGAGATTCACGTCACCTTGGACCGCGAAAAACTGACAAGGCGGGAGTTGTCGGCCGGAAAGGTGGCTTCCCGCTTGGCCGCCGCCGGGGAAAACATTCCGAGCGGCAAGATAAACGAGGGGCAACAGGAAACGATTTTCCGCAGTTTGGGCGAATTCGGCTCAGTCAAAGAAATAGCCGACACACTTTTGAACATGTTCGGTAACGATGTGCCCACCCGCGTTTCGGACGTGGGCTCCGTGGAAGACACGTTGGAGGACGAGCAAACCCGCGCTGCCATCGATGGTGAAAAGGCCCTGTTTCTGCAGGTGTATAGACAATCCGGATCGAACATCATTGCCGTTGTCGATTCCGTATACCAAAAACTGGACGACATCCGGGCCGAACTGGCGGCCAAACCCGGCAATCCATCGGTCACGCCGCTGAAAGACATCAGCGTGATGATTCGGGATAACGTTGAGGACGTGTATGTCAGCATCGTGTTCGGGATCATCCTGACCGCCATCGTCGTTTTTCTGTTCTTGGCCAACGGAAAATCCACCATCGTCACGCTGTTGACCCTCCCGAACTCCCTGATTGGCGCGGGAATATTGATTTACCTCGCCAAGTTTTCCATCAACATGTCCACGCTGATGGCGCTGAGCCTCGCGGTGGGGTTGGTTATTGACGATGCCATCGTTGTCTGTGAAAGCATTTTCAAGCAAATCGAACATCACGTGCCGCCTGCGGATGCTGCGCGCAAGGGCACTGCCCAAGTGCAATTGGCCGTCATAGCCACCACCTTGGTCATCATTGCCGCTTTTTTGCCCCTGGGTTTCATCAAGGGTGCCGTCGGTGAATTCTTCAGGCCGTTTGCTTTGACCATGTGCTTTGCCATGGCCATCAGTTTAGGTGACGCCTTGACCATCGCACCGGCTCTAAGCGCCTATTTGGGCTCCTGTGGCGGAGACGAGTCGCAAAAACGGGGAGGTCCGCTGAATCGTTGGACAGGGGCTTTGTTGGGATCCTTCAATCGGTTTCAAACCTGGCTGGAGTCCGTCTATCTTAAGGTATTGCACTTCACGCTCCATCGGCCTCTCCCCATTCTGGCGATAGGGCTGATCATATTCGCATCAACAGGCGCGCTATTCCAGAAGGTGCCGATGCAATTCGTTCCCAACACCGAAAATCCCGAATTCGTGATCAATCTGGAAATGGAACCCGGCACAAATCTGGACGCCATGAACCGCACCGTTGATGAGGCGGAACGGGTCATCCGCGGCAATCCGGAAGTGGAACTTGTGGCCGCCACCATCGGCAATGACAACAATGAACCGAACAAGGCCGAGCTGTACGTCAAGCTGGTTCCGGCGAAGAATCGAACGATCACACCGGGCAGCATGAAGGATCGCGTCCGGGAGCAGTTGCTTCCTTTATCCTATGCCAAACCCAAAATAAAAATAGCGGATCCGACAGGTGCTCTAACCCAACCGTTCTCGATGAACTTGATCGGCAATGACTCCGCCGAACTGGAAAAATACGCAGCCCGTGCGTTGGAATGGATGCAAAAAGATCAGCGCTTACGCGACGTGGACACCAGTTGGCGGCCCGGTCGGCCGGAGTTTCAGTTCAAGCTCAAACCGGGCATGGCCGAACGTTACGGCATTACACCAGCCGCCATGGGGCTGGAACTACGCGCACAGGTGGAGGGCATGACCCCGGCCAAATTCCGGGAAAACGGCGAGGAATACGACGTACGGGTGCGCCTGAAAGAAGACCAACGGAATCTGCGGGAGAATTACGACGATATTTATGTTCCGAACATCAATGGCAAACTGGTGAAGCTGTCCGACTTCGCGGCCGCCACGGCAAAGATGGGACCTGCCACCATCGACCGGCAGGACCGGGGCCGGTTCATCCAGTTATCGGCTGACATCGCCAAGGGCGCGAACATGAACAATATCATTTCAGATATCACCGCGTTTCTTAAAAACGATGCGAAGCTTCCTCCGAGCATTCGTTACGTGTTTGTCGGTGAAACGGAATACATGCTGGAAATGCAGGAATCCGTTATCCTGGCTGTGCTGATAGCCATTATCTTCATCTATCTCATCCTGTCCAGCCTGTACGAATCGTTCGTCACTCCGGTCACTATTCTAATTTCCCTGCCTTTGTCGCTCAGTGGCTCGTTCTTGGGGCTTCTCCTCATGCACGAACCCATCAATATTCTGACGATGATGGGCTTGGTTATGGCATTGGGTGTGGCGGGCAAAAACGCAATTCTGTTGGTGGACTCGGCCAATCAACGCGTCCAAGCGGGGATGTCTCGGGTGCAGGCTCTGATCGAGGCCGGACAGTCGCGATTACGTCCGATTCTGATGACATCCATCGCATTGATTGCCGGAACGGTGCCTGTTGCCATAGGGCTCACGGAAGGAGCCAAAATGCGTACCGGCATGGGTGTGGCCGTAATCGGCGGCATGGTGAGTTCTACTCTGCTCAGTCTCGTGATTGTGCCGGCCGTATTCCTGTTCGTTGACCGCATCCGGGTGTGGAGTGCCGACGTGCTGGTGAGAGCGCTGCAGTTCAAGGCAATCGAGAGTGGGGACCGACCGCAATAGCTCGAGGGTAACAATGGAACACGACAATATGCAAGACGATCGAACGGCCTCATGTGAAAGCTGCGGGCGAACGATGGTAATAGACACGATCTCAAAATGGGACAATCGATATTGCACAACGTGTCAGAATCCAATTAACGGCGTTATGGCAGATTATGAGACGGTACGCAGGAATAGCGTTATGATCATCATGAAACTCCTGAAAAATGATTATACCGAGACAACATATATGGTGGATCGCGTTTTGAAGAAACTCCCACGCTGGAATACGGGCGTCGTGGATATAGGAAAGACAGATGCATCCCAAAGATAGGTGAATGAACATATGCATTTAAATGACGATGGACATCCCAGCGTCGGGATGCTTGAAGTGTTAGGGGTGAGCGAAATCAACGGGGGAGAAAGCCGCGTCTCCGTAGAGCCAAATGGCTATCAATACGATAGATATATTATGAGCATTCCATCGGGGATAAAAGTGTCCATCCCTAGTAAAGATTTAAATCGGTTTTGCCTGAATCTAATAGCCCGACCTTGTTTCGAATGGCCTGTTTTGCTTGAGTTCGTTTCCGGTTGCACGGTCCCGCTGACAAATAACGAGTTATCCGATCAGAATATAGATACTCAAGTCATCGCCGGTCTGTGTCGTATTGTGGCCGCACTTATTTCTGTTACGGAGAGCAAACATCTCAAGGAGTTGACCTCAGTGCATATTCTCTTGCTCTGCGGGAACAGGCTGACGGACAACCCGCTTTCACCGAATTCGTTGTATGTGCCGTCGCTACGGCTTCAAAAATACATCCGGGAAATCGACCAGAAAAACATCCTCTATCGGTGCGGCTTCCTTCGTAAATTCAAGTCCCATTTCAATGATGGGATTGAAGAGATATTTTTCAACCCGTATAGCGTTCCCATCGAGATTCCCGATGATCAGATGTCTGATAATGTTCGATCCCTTATAACGATAATAACAGAGGAAAGACAAAGATGGACAGCGTAGCCGGGATGGAACTTTCCAAGCATGACCATGAATGTGAACGCAACGCCATATCCACGACGCTTTTTCAGTTCGTGTCGGCTAATATATTGGTCGCTTATGTTTATGCACATTTTTATCTTTTGCGAACGAATATGAATTTCGCGGGGCCAGGATGGGTGTTTGCTGCTACGGCGCTGCTGGCTCAGATAGGTTTTTTATTTGTCTTGCTCGGTTTTTGTTTTATGTTGTTGTCTCGCTTTTATCACCCGAACACGGCCTTTATCCTTATCGTATCGTCTGTTTATTCGTTGCTGTTGATCCTCCTGTTTCTCGATACGAGAGTCTATTCAATATTTAAATTTCACATAAATGGGCTTGTGTGGAACATTATTACGACTAAAGGCGGATGGGAATCCATGCATATTCCGACGCGTGACGTTGTTTCATTCAGCGGGTTATGTCTGGCGGTTGTCTGGACGGAATTTAAGGGTTTTTCGGAAATACGATATATATTGACGGCGAAACGTTTTATGTTACCCCAGGCAAAACGATCGTGGATCCTCCTTTCGGCGACGTTCATCCTCTTGCTGTTTGCCGAGAAAGTGGTTTATGCCATCAGTGACTTGCGTCAAGTGCGTGAAATCACCGTGGCGGAACGAGCGGTGCCACTCTATCAGCCGTTGACGATACGCAAGATGGCGAGACGGTTTGGCATCAACACCGATCATATGTCTCTCCCGCCGCCGGATCACACAAAAGAAGGCCTGTCTTATCCACGGCAGCCGTTGGTTTATAATACACCCAAAAAGATGTTTAATTATGTCTGGTTGATCATTGACGGATGGCGTTCGGATGCCTTTTCTCCCGAGATCACGCCCCATCTGTGGCAATTCGGCAAAAAATGTCAGGTGTTTTCCCGGCATCTGAGCGGCGGAAACAGCACTCGCTTCGGTATTTTCAGTCTTTATTATGGGTTGTATGGCGCTTATTGGCCGACTTTCCTAAACGAAGGACGAGGCCCTGTTTTTATCGACCGTCTGAAAGAAATGAACTACCGTTTTAAAATACTGTCCGGTGTGCCGCTGACGTCTCCTGAATTCCGCCAGACCGTTTTCAGCCAGGTCGTCGAATTTGTCTCAGATGAACTGCCCGGACAACAGCCTTGGGAGAAAGATCAGATGATGATGTCTGAATTGCCGTCATTCCTGTCCTCCGCACGTTCATCGCACTTTTTTATCAGCGTTCTTTTTGATTCGACCCATATCGGATACAGTTTTCCGCCGGATCGGGGTTTGGACCCTTTCCGCCCTTACCTGAAAAGCGTTTACTATTCCGAGTATGGCAACGCATATCATCTGGTGGAAGATATGAACCGTTATAAAAATTCAGTTTATTATGTGGACCATCTGATCGGTAATCTATTGGAAGATATGGAGCGGAAAAAACTTCTGGAGAACACCGTCGTTCTGGTTACCGGAGACCATGGTGAGGCATTCGGAGAGAACGGATATTGGGGGCACAACAGCAGTTTTTCCGACGAGCAGGTGCATGTGCCGTTTTTGCTGTATGTTTCCAGCATGAAACCACAGACGTATAATCATCCCACCAGCCATCATGATGTTGTGCCGACGATCATGCGTTTCCTGGGGACACTCAATCCGTCGGATGATTACAGTCTCGGTCAATCGATGTTTCAGATCGCCGCAGCATCCCGCACGTTGGTCAGCTGCGGGTGGGACGAATGTGCCGCAATCAACGATACTTCTTGCATTGTTTTTGGGACGCGTAGTTATAAACTGGCGCGTCCTGTGGTCTATGGCAGAGATTATAAAGAACGGTCTGACCGGTCCGATGTGCTCAACGTCAGGATGTCCGATCTGACCCGAATTATGTCTGAACTGGGAAAATATTTCAGGTCATCTAAGCGGTATTGAAAAATAGGGGCATCGGCAATAATTGAAAACTGAGCGCATGAACATTAATGTAATACATAAGTAAATATCAAATCATTAATTAAATAATCAGATAAAGATGACATTCTTTCCGAAAACTGGACCAGAATCTGTTTTAGAAATATGCTAAGCCCAAAAAGACAAAAACATATTTTCCATTTTCATCCGTTTTGCTTCCTTTTTTAGCGCGGTAATAATAAATCCATCCACTCCTTTCCAAATATAAGATACAAACCTTACCGGTTTGAAATTTCCCTGGCGATCGTAATATCGAAGGTTGTATAACTCGATCTGTTTATAGAGCAACGGAATACAGTCAGATATGATGTCCTGGCCATAGAGTTTTCGTAAAGGGGGAAAAGCTTTTTTATAAAACCGGTAAGAAACAAAACCCATGTGCCGCAGCACAATTTCATTGGCGCTTTCATGGGAACCTCTTTTGGCTTTTGCGATTAATCGGCGTTCTTCTCGCAGCGATATTTTAGGGTAGCGCCTAATAATTTTGTAGTAATTTCCCTGCATAATCCCAAGAAATACACTACCAAATTAAGCATGATACCGTATGTCCGTCTCACACAGATGGACACTAAATATCCTATGGGATATTAGCGATATTCGATTCTATTTTACGCATCGAAATGTCGGATTTTAGTGCAGGTAATATTGTATTTCCTACCTAAAAAACGGACAAAACGGACATTAAAAACTGATGCTCTTACCTCACTGAGCACCCCCACCGGAGCACTTTAAGTAAACCGTTGATATGCAACGGTTTTAAGAAAAGCGGAGCAAGACAGTAATCAAAACTCCGTGTTTTTCCGTCGAGAAAGCGGTTCGAGATGAAAATGGACCCCGAGTATGAATGATGTAACGGAATCACCGCATGGGTTGGATGGATTAACGAGGGCATTGCAGATTCAATCCGCAATGCCCTTTTTGCTTTCACGCCTCAGCAGACGCCACACAGTTGAGCCGCACCATTTCCCTTGCCGGCGGGTTTCATGATCTTCTGCGTTGAGGCGCTTGGCAATATTTTCCATCGACAGACCCTCAGCCACCAATTCCCGAATCCGCTTAATCCATTTCAATTCAGTTGCATCAACAGCCCGGCCTCGTTCCGTCACCTTCTGCCCGAAGGGCACGCGTCCAATTTCACGGACGATTTTTTGGGACTGGGCTCCTGACGCCGGTATGGTTGCCTCCTTATCTTTTGCGTTCAGTTCAGCGGGAACTTTCTCTCCCGTTGCCAACCGAATAGACGCTGTTGCCAATAAATCCACAACCCTTCTTAGCCGTTCCTCCGGCGTCATGTCTTCGGGATCCAAATGTTTCCGCCAGTCATTCATAGGCACCTCCCCCGTCCAGCCTTTGGCCGAACGTGGGTTGATACCTTCGTTTGATAAATATTGCAATACCCCTCAACAATGCAGGGAGTGGTTTTTATAAAAATGGAACCGTCATCAGATTTAACGTTCATAACAAACGAATCCGGGAAGACACTGTCTGACCGATTCGCCGTCTTACTTAAAGAAGACACACGTTTTTTCGATTGTCTCATCGGCTACTTTTTTATCAGCGGCTTTTACAAGCTCTACCCCTCGCTCACTAAGGCCGAAAAGATTCGAATTCTCATCGGGATCAAGACCGACCGCGCTACTTATGAACTAATCCAAGCCGGCAAAGGACAGCAGGAGTTGGCATTGGAATCCCATGCCCAAGTCCGGGAACGATTACCCGGCGAAATTCTGACCGAACTCCAAACATCCGGCGATAGTTCGGATATTGAAGATGGGGTCCACAAATTTGTGGAGTGGATTAAATTCGGAAAACTGGAAGTCCGCGCTTATCCATCGGAACGCATTCACGCGAAGCTATACATCATGACCTTTCACGAGGACGACCGAGACAAAGGTCGGGTCATCACAGGATCGAGCAATTTTACGCAAGCTGGTTTGCAAGATAATCTAGAGTTCAACGTTGAGCTCAAGAACCGCTCCGACTACGACTTCGCTATTCGAAAGTTCAACGAACTCTGGGCAACGTCGGTTGACGTGACAAAGGATTACGTCACTACTATTGAAGTTAAGTCTCCGTTCGCACAGTTTACGCCGCATGAGCTTTACCTGAAATTTCTTTACGAATACTTCCGTGGCGAACTGAACCTACCGGAAGAAATCGATGATATCTACCTGCCCGCCGGGTTCAAAAAATTGAAGTATCAGGAAGAAGCGGTTCTTAATGCCCGTAAAGTCTTGGATGAATACGGCGGCGCATTCCTGTCGGACGTGGTTGGGTTAGGCAAAACCTACATGTCGGCGTTGCTCGCCCAACATCTGAATGAGCCTTGCCTCGTCATTGCTCCTCCCCACCTGCTTGATGAACATAATCCCGGCTCTTGGCCGAATGTTTTTCGCGATTTTGGGATTCGTGGTTACCTATGCGAGTCTTTGGGCAAACTCCAATTCCTAACTGATCGCGATTTGAAGAAGTTCACCACAATATTTATTGATGAGTCTCACCGTTTCCGCACCGAGGACACCCAGAGTTATGAGATGCTGGCGCAAATTTGCCGGGGGAAGCGCGTCGTTTTAGTGTCCGCAACACCTCTTAACAATACCCCGCAAGACATTCTGAGCCAGATCAAGCTATTTCAGCCGGGCAAGAACAGCACAATTCCCAATGTTCGCAATCTCGAAGCGTTTTTTGGGTCGCTTCGCCGCCGTCTCGAAGGGCTTGACCGTCAGCATGATCGGGAAGCTTATTTTCGCACTGTGCAGGAGAATGCCAGACAGACGCGCGAAAAGGTTCTCAAGTATCTCATGATTCGGAGGACACGCAGCGAGATCGAGAAATACTATGGGGAGGACCTGAGGCGACAAGGGATGAAATTTCCCGAGGTTGCGAACCCCGAGCCCCTCTTTTATAAGTTCAATAAGGTCGAGGCACAAGTGTTTGATGAGACTATCAGGGCGCTCACCCACGATTTCAAATACGCTCGATATACGCCGCTGGCCTACTACACCGGCGAGCGAGACGAACAGGAAGTCCTGAGCCAACGCAACCTCGCCAAGTTCATGAAAATTCTTACGGTCAAGCGCCTTGAAAGCAGTTTCACGGCGTTCCTGGCTACGCTCGGACGTTTTATCGAGACTTACGAACGCGTGATCAAAGAATTCCATAGAGGTCAGGTTTTCATCAGCAAGAAACACATCGGGAAAGTGTTTGAACTACTGGAATCCGATGATCAAGAGAGCATCGACCGCCTCCTGGAGGAGGAAAAAGCCGAGAAACTTTCAGCTAAGGACTTCCGGCCGGAGTTCATCGCTGACCTCGAGGGCGACCTCAAGGCTCTCAAGGCCATCCGCGCCTTGTGGGAGCAAGTCACCCGCGACCCCAAGTGGGAGTCCTTCCGTACCATCCTCAAGAAGACGCCACTGCTTAAGGACGGCAAGATCATCATCTTCACCGAATCCAAAGAAACCGCTAACTATCTTGCCGATAAAATCCGTAATCAGGTTGAGCCCAAGATTCTTCTATTCACCGGTGAGTCGCTTCATAGTGTCCGCGAGCAAGTCATCGCTAACTTTGATGCCAAAGTTCATCGACCGAAAGACGATTTCCGTATCCTTGTCTCTACAGAGGTTTTGGCGGAAGGCGTCAACCTCCATCGTTCAAACATAGTTATCAACTATGACATCCCGTGGAATCCCACGCGCCTCATCCAGCGGGTCGGGCGCGTTAATCGCGTAGACACCAAGTTCGACAAGATTTACACCTATAACTTCTTCCCGACCGATGAGGGGAATGACCTCATTAAACTCCGCGAGGCCGCCGAAGCAAAGATTCACGCCTTTATCCAGATGCTCGGTGCGGATGCCCGACTGCTTACAGAAGGCGAAGAGATCGTCTCGCACGATCTCTTCGCCAAGTGGAACTCCAAAAAGACCATCACCGGCGAGGATGAGGACGAGGAGACGGAACTCAAGTTCCTCACTGAAATCCGCAACGTGCGCGACAAGCAGCCTGACTTGTTCGAGCGCATCAGGCGCCTACCCAAAAAGGCGCGCTCCACTCGAACGCTTCGCTCCCTCGCCCCCGCCGGAGAGGACAGCCAGATTGAGGGAAAGGTTTACTCATTTCCTTCACTACTCACTTATTTCCGCCAGGGCAGGCTCGATAAGTTCTTCCTCACGTCAAACGGCAAGCAGCTCGCGGTGGAGCTGGATTTTCTTTCGGCGGCAAACATTCTCAGGCCCGCTGATCCCCAAGAGCCGCGCCAATCTATCCCGCGCGAGTTCTATGATTTGCTCGATAAGAATAAGGCCGCCTTCGTCACCGCCACGACCGCCGAAGCCGAGCAAGCCGCCGCCACCCATCGCGGCAGTCCGAATGACATTTATCTTCTTAAGCGACTTAAGGACAAAGCAGTCCGCCGCTGCCAGCAGTTCACCGAGGACGATGAGGAGTTCGTCGGCAAGGTCATTCGCCTTGTGGAAGATGGTTCGCTGCCGAAAGCCACGGCCAAGAAGGTCGCCGCCGCCTTGAAGAAGCCCGAGAACCTTATGCCGCTCAAGGTGCTCGCGGTGCTTCGTCGCGATATCACACCTGACTTGTTCCAGGTCACGCCGGTAGCCCACGCAAGTCAAGCGCTGGCGCCGCGAGAAGTCATCCTGTCGTCCTATCTCGTTCAACAACCATGAACTCCCAACAAGCCCGTAGCCTAGTCACCGAGACGTTTCCACAGACCTTCGATAAAACCCGCTTCCGCAACTTCACGCTCAATCTACTCAACAAATTCGATGAATCCAAGGCGCAGATGTGGAACACTACCTATATTAAGGACGCCTTCAAACCCCACATCCAGAAATACGAACGCCTTGGCACTTACACGGCGCCGGACGATGACAAGCTTGATGTCCTTATCGTATATCTAACCGCTGAATCGAAGCTTGAACGTACCCGCACCGCCATTCGCAACTTTGTCGCCGACCATCTGAAGACCCGTGACAACAAGGACGCCGCCCTCGTAGCCTTCGTCTCGCCCACGGAGAAGCAATGGCGATTTTCCTATGTGAAGATGGAATATGCCGCCGCCCCAACCGAATCCGGTAAAGTCGGCGTGGAAACCAAACTCACACCCGCCCGTCGCTTCTCTTATATAGTCGGTGAAGGTGAAAGCTGCCACACCGCCCAATCACGCTTCCTCGCGTTGCTCCAGGACACCGAGAACCTGCCCACGCTCGCGCAGATCGAAGACGCCTTCAGCGTCGAGGCCGTTACCAAGGAGTTCTTCAATCAATACGCCACGCTGTTCGGCAACATCAACGCCGCACTGGAGAAGCTTGCCAAAAAGGATAAATCCATAGGCGACGAATTTGCAAAGAAACGCGTCAGCACCGCGGATTTCGGAAGGAAGCTCTTGGGGCAAATTGTGTTCCTTTACTTCCTGCAGAAGAAAGGTTGGCTAGGTGTCGAGAAAGGCAAGGATTGGGGCACTGGTTCACACGGCTTCCTGCGCCAGCTCGCCAGCGGCAAATACGGCGCTTACGAGAACTTCTTCAACGACATGCTCGAACCGCTGTTCTACAAGACGCTTGCCACCGATCGTGGACACGAGGCGTGGTGCAAAACCTTTAAGTGCCGCATCCCGTTCCTCAATGGTGGCCTCTTCGAGCCGTTGGGCGATTACGACTGGTTCAAGATTGACATTCCCTTGCCGAACAAGTTATTCACCAACACCGAGAACAACGATGCCGGCGACATCGGCACAGGTGTCCTCGACGTGTTCGACCGCTACAACTTTACCGTCAATGAAGCTGAGCCACTTGAAAAAGAAGTCGCTATTGATCCCGAAATGCTCGGCAAGGTCTTTGAAAATCTTATCGAAGAAAATCGGCGCAAGGGCCTTGGCTCTTACTACACACCCCGTGAAATCGTCCATTACATGTGCCAGGAGAGCCTCATTAATTACCTGGACTCTACTCTAAACACCAGCGAGGAATCCATCGCTCCAGCGAAGCCGAAACAAGGCAAGCTTTTCGGTGCTCCCGATCCGGCACAGATGGGCCTGAAGGCCACCGTGCGGCAAGAGCGGGTCCCCCGAGCCGATCTCGAAACATTCGTCCACCTCGGAGACCAAATCTCCCATTACGAAGCCGTCGAGGCGAAGTATGCCATCAAGATGCCCAAAAGCATCGAGCAACACGCCCGGCTCATTGACGAAAAGCTCTCTGACATCATCGTCTGCGACCCCGCCGTCGGCTCAGGTGCGTTTCCTGTCGGCATGATGAGCGAGATTGTTCGCGCCCGCTCAGCGCTTACACCCTACTTCAATGACGTTCACGAGCGAACTCCTTACCACTTCAAGCGACATGCTGTTCAGAACTGCCTTTACGGCGTGGACATTGACCTCGGCGCGGTCGAAATCGCCAAACTCCGCCTCTGGCTCTCGCTGGTGGTAGACGAGGAGGATGTGAAACAGATCAAGCCGCTGCCGAATCTACTCTACAAGATCGTCACCGGCAACTCGCTGCAAGGCGTGGAGAAAAACCTCTTCAACCAGCACCTCTTCCAGCAACTCGAAATACTCAAACCGCAGTATTTCGATCAATCGGATCCGTCCACAAAGGCCACTCTCCGCCACCAGATTGACCGCCTCATTCACGAACTGACCAACGGCAAGGAAGCCTTCGACTTCGAGATTTATTTCTCCGAAGTGTTCCATCGCAAAGGTGGTTTTGATGTAGTCATCGCCAATCCACCTTACGTTTCCGTTGAAACATTCGCACGAACAGTATTTCAAAGTGAGTGGAAAAGGATATTTAAGACATTTGCCTCGCGAGGCGACATCTACTGTTTATTTTACGAACGAGGTCTTCGATTGTTAAGACCGCACGGCGTCCTCACTTTCATCAGTTCCAATAAGTTTCAAAGGGCTGCCTACGGTAAGGGATTGCGTGAACTTTTGGTCGCGCATCGGATCAGCACATTAATCGATTTTTGCGAACTCCCTGTTTTTGCGGCTGCGACAGATCCGATAATTGTCGTCGTCTTCAACGAGATAGCTCATTCCAGCGATGAATTCCCTGTACTCGTAGTAAAGGATGAGACTGAGTTTGGCTCTCTACCGAAATCAATTGCGACACGCGCATCCAGCTACAAACCGGACCAGCTGAAGATCAGCGGCTGGTCTCTCGAAGGCGGGGCGGGTCTAGCGTTGGTCGACAAGCTCCGTGCGAAAGGGACGTCCCTCGGGCGTCTTGTGAACGGCCGGCTTTGTCTTGGAATCCGAACGGGATTAAACGATGCGTTTGTTATAGATCGCGCAACAAAGGATAGGCTTGTTCGCGAAGACAAAAGATCTGCCGACTTAATTAAACCATGGATTCGGGGCAGGGACATCAGGCGGTGGCTGCATGAATACCGCGACCTTTTTGTAATTATCGTGCATCACGACTTTCATGGAGAACTAAAACGCTTCCCGGCCATACATCGTCACTTGACGCAGTATGAGAAGAAGCTAAAGGCTCGTGGTCAATGCCAAACATCTCGCGATGGTTCAAACGAGGGCCAGCATCATTGGCTTGAACTCGACAACAATCCTTCTGAAAATTACATCAAGGCTTTTGAAACCCCGAAGATTGTTATCGCAGACATCGGAAGACGGCTCAAAGCATCATGGTGTGAAGACGGACATTTTATTGGCAATACTGGTTACATTATATCGAGCGCCGACAAATTTACGCTTGCTATCCTGCTTTCGACTGTCACCGACTGGTATGCTCGCATGACTTTCCAAGGGCTGGGCGATCCTTGGCGTGGCGGAAGGTTGCGATTCATAAATCGTAATCTTGTCACGATTCCAATTCCGCCCGCGGAAGCTACGGATAAGGCCAAGCTTACAGAACTTGTGAAACGAGCAGAGAAGCTCGCAAACGAAGATGCTAAACGTGCGCTTGCCAAGTTGGAAGAGGAAATAGATCAAATTGTTTATCGACTGTTTGACCTGACAGAGGATGAAAAGGCTCACATCGGAACGTCGTTGACCTATGTACGACAAAACGAAACTGAAGATGAGAATAGTGATGAATAAGCAATTCATGAAAAGCGCCTGGGCAGTGGACGGAGTATTTCAATGCACATTGTCCGTCTAACTATCTCGGGATTTCGAGGAGTACGGTCGGCGGACATCAAGCTGGGTCGCCACACGGTGCTGGTCGGGCCGAACAACAGCGGCAAAACAACTGTGATTGAGGCGCTGGCGCTGCTCCTTGGCCGCGACCGGCTGGTGCGCCGCCTGACCGAGCATGATTTTTACGGCAGCGCTCCAGATGAAACCGCGCGTATCTTGTGTGTCGCCACTGTGACGGGCTTTACGCCCAATGACCCGGATCACCATTCATCTTGGTTCAGCCCTGAGCGCGGCGTCGATAAATGGTTTGATCCGAACAACAAGACCTTGAGCGTTGCGGCGGATGCGCAGCATACCGACCTAGCCGTGCAGATCGGATTCGCCGCACGCTTCGACCTGGACGAACTAGAAGCCGAAACGGTCCGCTTCTTCGTGGATGACGAGGCCACTCTGGGCGATCCGTTTGCGGAAGACGCACACCTGCGCACGATCCACACGAAGGCACTCCAAGAGTTTGGCTTCTTTCTGGTCCCAGCGTCGCGCACATGGGATCGCTGGATTTCCTTTTCATCGGAGTTGTTCCGCCGCGTCGTGGCGACGCGCGGGGATATGCCCGCGCAGGCCGTGCGCGCCGAGCGCCAGAGACTTTGGACTCCACCGGAGGGTGCGCGGCTCGAAGACCAGCCAGGGCTTTCCGAGATCGTCGAAGCGGCCAATGACGAGTTGCATGCGCTCATGGCCAGCGCCCCCAGACTCCAGTTGCGCCTGACCGCGACCGACAGCAACTCGTTGCTGGAAAGCGTGGTGCCGCACTTCGTGCAAGGCACGGGGCCGACCCTTCCCTCGCAACGGCAGGGCACAGGCATCGTTTCCCTACAAAGCCTTCTTTTGCTCATGCAGTTTGGTAAGGCGCGTGCGGAAACGGGCCAGTCCTTCGTGCTAGCCGTCGAGGAACCGGAACTGCACATCCAGCCCTCGCAGCAAAAGCGGTTAGTCAACCGCCTCAATGCCCTGTGCAACCAGACGATAGTCACGACGCATTCGCCCATCGTGGCCGCAATATTTCCGGCTGCTGAGACGCTCTTCATCGAAACACGCGAGGGCGCGCTGAGCGCCAAGCCACTGATAAACGCAGTGCCCGCACAGCCTACTAACCACCAGCAACATTTGCTGTACGCTTGGCGGCAGAAGCTGGTCGCCGCGCTCATACACGAATGCGTCCTAATCCCCGAAGGGGTTTCGGACGTGGCATGGATTGAGGCGTTGCAAACCGCTCTTGAGCAGCATCAGGGTTGGGATAGCGGGCAAGCGAATACGCCGCTTCTCTCCACATTTGTTGGTATCGTGCCTACCATCGACGCTAAGATTGCCGACACCTTCGCGCTGGTCAGCGCCGTTCACGCGCGGCCCTGCATCCTTGTGGACGGGGACAATGACGGGCGCGGCTACTTCGATGCGGTGAAGGGCGGCAATCCGCCGCCGCGCTGCGTCGTGTTCTGGCCGCAGGACTGGGCGATGGAGCATGTGGTTTCATGGATTGCGGGTGCGGATGAAGCCGCAATGCTGGCGGCGCTTGGAACCACGCTTGGGACGGTTTTAGCCGACCGTCAGGCGCTCACCGCCCATTTGCTTACCCAGAAATCCTACGCGCCGACTCACGAGAGCGCTGCCGTCACACTGATGGCCAATGCGGCCTGTCAGGCGCGCACCGCGCAGTTGCTCAATGCCCTGTGCGATGTGCTGCGCGATCCCGCCAACGCCAATACACCGCTTTTTGCGCGCATCCCGGCGGATTCGACCGCTGCCATGCACGTTTTTCGATTTGTGCCGCCTCAATGACGTTCGATTTTTTTGAGGGGGCGGCAGGCACGGGCAAGACCCACAATCTTGTGGGCCACGCGGGAAAACTTGTTCAGGATGGAGCACTGGGCGAAGGTCACAAGCTCTTGGCACTCACCTTTATGAACGGCGCGCGCCGCCGGCTGGGTGCGCGCCTTGGCGAGAACCTGGCCTTCCGCAGGCGTTTTGATTGCCAGACGTTTGATGTGTTCGCCCGGACGCTGGCCGCACGGCGCAGAAGCCTCATTACACCTGCGATGCAGGCGCAAGCCGCAGCCTTGAACGAATTTGACGGCCCGTGCGCTCTCGCAGCGGCCCTTCTGGAAAACGAAGTTGTCCGCAAATGGCTGGCTAGAAGCTTCCCGCTGGTTCTAGTCGATGAAGCGCAAGACCTTGATGATCACCGGATGCGCATCCTTCAGGGACTTTCGCAATCCTGCCGAATCGTCGCGGCGGCGGACGCCTTTCAGTGCCTTCACGATGGGCGTGATATCGAGCCCCTCATCAACTGGCTTAGAGGAGCAGGACGAACCCACCCCCTCACGCAGACCCATCGCACCAATCAGCAAGGTCTTCTGGCCGCCGCGCTGGCCGTGCGCGAAGGGCGGGATGTGAAGACGGTCCTCACGGCCAGAACCGCCCAGAATGGGACGACATGGAACGGTGCAGGCTTCCGGCTACTGGAAGCGCCCGCGACGCAGAGGAATACGGGACTTCTCGCTTGGGCGATTGCCAACGACATTTCGCAGCGCCAAAGCTCGGTCGTCATTCTCACACCCGATGCACGCAACGCCATTATCCGGGCCGCGCTCAACACAGTGCAGACGCGACGGTGGCCTCGGAATAACGGCGCGACCTTTGGGCCGTATCCGCACACTTGGGACCGTCACGACGACGAAGAAGCCGACGCCTTGCTGGCCGATGTCGTCTTGCCGCAGAATGCTTCTTGCGCCGACCTTCTCGCGCTTCTAACGCCCTTGGCTGGACACGCCGCCATCGCGCAGACTATCAGCCGTATGGACCGCCTGCGTAGGGCGCATGGGCAAGTGGCCTTCACCGCCGCGCAAGTCACCGAGTTCGTACGGGATTCCGTGCGCAACCGTTCGCGTCTCGGATTCCGACAGCAACGCGGCCACCTTGCCATGACAATCCAGCGCGCCAAGAACCGCGAATTTCCGAACGTCATCGTGCTTTGGCCGCACACCGCAACAGGCGACGCAGCGTATCTGCGCCGATTGCTCTATAACGGTATCACTCGCGCGCAGATCCATTGCACCGTCATTGTTCTGGGCCAGAACCGACTTCAATCACCACCCTTCGCGCCATAGCCAAAAATGCGCGACAATCTTGAGTTATTATGAATTGTTGAATCTGTCATATGTGCGGCCGATATTCGCAAACCACTGATGTCGGGTATAAAAGGTAGAAGTAAAAGGGGACGGTCTGGAGTTGCCCGATCAACGCCCTAATCCCCAAACATCCGTCCCACTATACGTTCGTTGCAACAGTGGGACCACCAGCGGAGGTCCCGCAAGCCCTTCAACCGGTCGTTGCCCTTTTCGTCTTGTAAAACAGGTCACACCCGAAATAACTGCTTTTTACCCTTCTTTCCAACCTCCAATTTAAACCCCAGCTCGTCTTCCAGATGAATTAATTCCGAATTATTTTGAATACTGTAACACTCGGGGAGATTTCATAAGAATCAAACCACTGAAATCGAATATCACCCTAAAAAGCTCAAAAAAGAATAGAATTCGGAAGACAGTGCGCAGAGAAGGGGGCGGAGTCAACCAATCAACTTAAGGGGAGGAGACGTCCTCTTATTACGGATAGGAAGTATACCATGGACATCGTATCTCATGCTCTCTGGGGGGATCTCGCTCGGACGGCGAATAGGAAACGAAATATCCGAGGCCGAAATAGGACGGCACACCATACCATGCACAAGAACCACGTTATCATTCTTTTAACGGTCGCGATGTTGGCCTCTGGGACGGCTTTCTCAGAGGACAAGGATTACCACATCAAAAGCGCCGAAGAGGAGGCCGGCTACACGTCCACCCGAAACGTCCGCGACCCACAATTGACGCCGGGTAAGGTGGACACGGGCTACCAAGGCATCCCGGGCCTGTCCGGCAGCGCCGCCAAGTCGAAGGATGAAGTCGGGGCGGGCGGCCAGACAACGGTGGTGGGCATTTACTCCAGCGGGGCCGGCGACAAGACCAAATTGACCATCAACGGCAAGTCCTACGAGATCGTCGGGGGCAACGTCGTCGACGCCGCCGGCAACGTGGTGGGGAAAGTCATCGGGAGCGGCGAACAACGGGGCTGGAAGCAGCCGTCCGATTTCATCATCGCCGTGGACGGGCAAAGATACACTGTCTCCGTCACCAAGATCGAAAGGGGCCCGAACAAGGGCGCCTCCGGGACCGTCAAATTACTCCCCGATCAGCGACTCGATTCAAAGCCAACGGGGCGCTACAGGAGCGCCAAGCCCGCCGGCGAAGCGCATTTTACCGTGAACGGTAAGAATTACACGGCCAAGGGAAAGACTATTGTCGATCCCGCCGGCAACGTTGTGGGGGCGATCGAAGGAAGGGAAGCGGCGAGGGGCCCCAACGAACCGGAGATCATCTTCAACGTGGACAATAAGCGCTATGGTATCGTCATTAAGCGGAACGCGACGAAAGAGGAGAGCGGCTCCGATGAGGGCGAATCCGGAACAATCTTTGAAATCCTCACGAATCGGTGAATCCGTGTCAGTCTTGCCTTTTTGACTTGTCAGCGTAGCAGCCCCGCAGGGCGTCCTCCGCCCTTTCCGCAGAGCTCCAAGGACAGGCTGCCCCGTAAGTCGTCCGTTGCGACAACGGGACCTACAGAGTAGGCACTTTAGGAAAACGTAGACGCGGCCGAGACTGCGGGACCACCAGAGGAGGCCCCGCAAGGCGTCCTCCGCCCTTTCCGTCCTTCAAGACGTTCGCTGTCCTTTTCGTATAACTTACAAGGACAGGGCACGCTTTAGGAATACGCATACGTGCCCGAAACTGTAGGGCCTGTCCCACAATACGTTCGATACAACTGTGGGACCCGTATAACTGTTCCTGTAATTCATCCGTTGCGATAACAGGACCTACAGTGTAGGTAACACAGGCAGAGCTCCAAGGACACGCCACCGTCCTTTTCGTATAACTTACAAGGACAGGTCACGCTTCAGGATTACGCATACGTGACCGTATCACTCTTGGTACCAGCGGCGCGTCATAGCCGCGAACACTCCGCAGTGGCTGCGCTTTAGGACTACGTAAGCGCGACCGGCGAAAACTATTTCTGCATGTTATTTCGCTACGTAAATACGTGACGTTTTATCGTGCGGAGAATACGGCTTTTAATCTCCGCATTTTATGCAGTGGCTACGGGTCGGTGGGAAGCAATGCCTTTTTTATGTTAACCGTTGACTTTTTGGTTAACCTGTGTTAACCTATATACAAGAGGTTAACATATGAAAAACGAGTATCCACAATGAAATACTTCACAATTCCAGAAGCGGCTAAGATCCTCAAGATAAGCCGAATCGCCGTTTATAAGCAGGTCAAGTCCGGCAAAATCAAGGCGGTTCGATTGGGGAGAAATTACGCCATCCCAGCCGGCGCTCTACCCCAGATGCCGGGAAAAGAACTGCGGTCGCAAGACAAGGCGCGACTGGACGCGGGAATTAAACGGGTCATTGGCGAATACAGTGAGACGCTGAAACTCCTCGGCCAAGAATAATGAAGATTGTTCCTCTCGCCCTGGTTGACGTGAAATATATTGCCCATCGTTTGGCCCAGGAAATCCTGAACTTCGACGAGCCCATTCCGGACTTTTCCACCCGGTTTCCCGACAGGTTGGAAAGCTGTTTAAGCGCGCCTTTTCAGAGCTTCGGAAAGAGAGATTTTTATAAGACACTCATCGACAAAGCGGCCATTCTTTTCTATTTGATGATCAAAAATCATCCATTTCAGAACGGGAATAAGCGTGTGGCCGTGACGACACTGTTGGTTTTTCTCCATCAAAATGAAAAATGGGTTTCGATGCACCCGCAAGATCTCTACAAATTCGCGGTGTGGGTGGCTGGAAGCAGTCCGACGGCCAAGGATGGCGTCATCCTGTCCATAAAACAAATTTTGGAGAAGGATTTAGTGAAGCGGGATTCGGTTAAGTAGATTGTTCCAGTTGTTTCCAGATCTGTTTTTCAATGGCGGCAATCTTGTCCTTCAGCATGGCGAGAATGGCCTGTTGTGTCGCGGGCCCTTTAAGTCGTCCTTCGCGACTAAAGGACCTGCAGTGCAGGCGTCAGCGTAAGCAAGCTCAAAATCTTCCCCATCTGAACAAGATCAATTCCTTCCTCTTGGGCCAATACTTCGCGGGTCAGTCCCGGATTAGCCCTCAACCTCTTCTTGAAAATATAAGCCTCCCGTAAAAAATCCGGAATTGTTGGCGGCGGTGGCGGGACTGGTTTTGGTGGGCGCGGTTTGCGTTTATACGCGGCGCGTTTGGGGCGGCACATTTCCGGTGGCAGAGGGAAAGTATCGATCAAATAGAAGCCTGCGCCCTCGTCTTTTTGCATCATGAGCAATCGCGTATGAACATAGGGAGGCATGAGGCCGGGATCTTTTTGATTTGTGTCATATGAGGGGGGCGTTTCAGGACAAGAAGCCGTTTTGACTTATCGGTCAAGACGACTTCTTGCTTTTAGGATGTATCCGGCCTACTCTGTGAATTCCGCCGCCAGAACGGTGTGGTCCGAGGGGCGTTCCGTCATCCGGGGGGCTTTATCGATCCAGATGCTCTTCAACCGGGCGGCCATGGGAGCGGTGCCCAGGATGAGGTCGATGCGCCAGCCCTTGTTGGTGGCGAAACTGTTGGAGAAGAAATCCCAGAACGTATAGTGGCCCGGCCCCTTTTCTTTTTCACGGAACAGGTCGATCCACAGTCCTTTCGCGGCGTCTTCATAGGCCTTGCGGGTCTTGGGGTGGAAGCAGACGTGCTCGGCGTTGTCTTTGGGGTTCCAGAGGTCGATCTCGGTGGGGGCCACGTTCAGGTCCCCCAGCCAAAGAGCGGGTTGGGTGGCTTTGACGGTTTTGGAGAAATATTTTTTGAGCCGGGCGAAATAGGCCAACTTCATCTTGAACTTGTCGGAATCCGCCGTGAATCCCTGCGGCACGTAGGTGTTGATGATGAGCACCTCGCCGCACCGGGCCGAGATGAACCGGGCCTGGTCGTCGGTGTCGAGGGAGTCCAACCGCAGGACCGGCTGTTGCAGCGGCTTTTTGGAGATCAACGCGACCCCGTTATAGCCCTTTTGTCCCCGACACAGAACGTTCCAACCCGCTTTTTCGAACGCGTCACGGGGGAACAGGTCATCCGTCACTTTCGTCTCTTGGAGGGCCAGCACGTCCGGTTGTTCGCGCGCGAGCCAGTCCAGGATGATGGGGAGCCGGATGCGGACGGAGTTGGCGTTGAACGTGGCGATTTTGAGCGTCATGGGGGGACCAGTGTGATGATCTTTAGTCGGATTCTCCCGGGAATGTCATAAAGTGTATCGGCCGCCGAATTACAGGACGAACCACCAATAAGCGCCCGCCATCAGGCCGAACAATACCAACATCGTGATCCAGATCCAATGTTCCCGGCCCATCAGGGGCCAGGCGCGGTGGACGTCTTTGAGACAGGCCTTCAACAGTTGTTTGGACTCGGGGGAGAGGTGTTTTCGGTGTTTCTTCCTGATGCGCAGGACCGCGAGGCCCAGTTGGCCCAACATTTCGGTGCCGGTCGTCCAGGCGGTCTCCATGAGGAATTGGATCTCCCGCGCGGGGGATTCGAGTCCTTGGGCCCGGAGGCTTTTCATGAGTTCGGTGAAGGGATCGGTGGTGTCGCCCATGGGATATTTATACAAAATAGCCGGCCGGTGAAATAGTGGAGAGGGTGAATCGCCGTGTATGGAAAATTGTATAATAAGACCGCTGTCACGTTTCACTCCAAATCCAACTCATCTTAAATATCACAGGAGGATCATCATGAGGAAGATCGTTTGTTTGTTGTCGTCGTTGCTGTTGGTGGCTCCGTTGAACGCTCGGCCCAAGGGCATGACGTACAATGCCCAAGAATTCCAGGATGTGCCGTCCGTCGCCAAGAAATTGGTGGAGGTCAAGGTGGACGCCCTGAAAAAATTTAACGTCAAAAAGGTCATCATCGCCGAATGTTTCGGCGAGTTCATGGAATCGAAGGAGAAGGCCGATGCGGTCGGGGGGTTCGCCTGGGACGGCGGGACCACGTTCAAGACGACGGTGAAGATGGGGAGCGATTATTATGAGACCGTCACCAATGCGGTGTATGACGCCGTCGTGGATGCGCTGAAGGCCGGCGGAATCGAGGTGGTGGAGAAGGACGCCGTCATCAACAACGCGGCTTATGCCGAACTGGGATTGAAACAGGAGAGCGCCGGCGGCGGTTATAAGAAAGGCGGTCTCACCAGCAAGGCGTCGACCACCAAGACCTTGAAACGGTCCGCCACGGACATGGGACTCATCACCGGCGAGTTCACCGGACCCTTGAAGATGGCCAAACTCAAGAAACTCCTGCCCCAGATCGCCAAGGACAACGGCGCGGATGCCGCTCTGAAGATCGGCTTTTTCGTGGATCAGGGGGAGGATTTCGCTCCCGTCCTGAGCCGGCTGAACGTCTCGATGGATTGCAACCTCATCGAGCAGAACGCGGGACGCGGTCGTGTGGAATATTGGTTCAAGACGATCCAGGTGGCTCTGATGGACATGCAGACGCCTCTTCTCATCGACGCCGCCGTGAAGGTCAAGAAAGACCCGTTCAATGCGGAACTTTATCATCAGTCGTTGATGACGCTGATCGATTCGGTTGTGAATTGCTATAAATCCGTCCTGGAGGAGGCGAAAGCTCAACCCTGACGTCGTTTCGAGCAACTTCATACGTTCATCGACGGTCCGTCCGATCCGGCCTTTCGTGGCTGGGTCGGACGGATTTTTTTGTGCGGCGATATCCATGCGAAATAGTCGACCGGTGAAAAGTGGAGAGGGGGGGATGACAGAAAGAAGAGGGTAAGAATAAAAGACGATGGTCTGTGTGAGACGCGGACGGATATTTGTAGGGCTGGATCCCCTATAGAAGCATTAGGGGATGACAGCGTTAAGTGAAGAAAGTTTTTAATCTGTCATTCCCGCGTGTTGTTAGCGGGAATCTAGTCCGAGCATAGAGGGCGATTTGATAAGACGACGGTCTGTGTGACGCGCGGACGGATATTTGTAGGGCTGGATCCCCTATAGAGACATTAGGGGATGACAGCGTTAAGTGAAGAAAGTTTTTAATCTGTCATTCCCGCGTGTTGTTAGCGGGAATCTAGTCCGAGCATAGAGGGCAGGATTTAAGAAGACGACGGTCTGTGTGCCGCGTGGACGGATATCGGTAGGGCTGGATCCCCTATAGAGGCATTAGGGGATGACAGAAAGAAGAGGGTAAGAATAAAAGACGATGGTCTGTGTGACGCGCGGACGGATATTTGTAGGGCTGGATCCCCTATAGAAGCATTAGGGGATGACAGAATGAAGAGGGCAAGAATAAAAGACGACGGTCTGTGTGAGACGCGGACGGATATCGGTAGGGCTGGATCCCCTATAGAGACATTAGGGGATGACAGAAAGAAGAGGGAAAAGAATTTAAAAACAACGGTTTGTGTGAGACGCGGACGGATATCGGTAGGGCTGGATCCCCTATAGAAGCATTAGGGGATGACAGCGTTAATCAAACAGCGGAAATGATGACGTAGGGGCAGCACTTCTCTTTAATCCGTCATCCTCGAACGTTTTTATCGTCCCAATTACGCTAAAGATAGGGATCGTCCCTTGACGGGACAGAGATCTAGACTGAGGATGGCTGTTCACGCTTTATACGGATGTCTGTTGAGGTTGCCCTCTATTGGTAGGGCTGGATCCTCCCTCTGTAAGAGGGGGGAATATCGTTCTTTCGGCGGGATATTGTTATACTATTATTCCGTGATCGGATTTAAATATCGTTCGGATAGGAGTCTTCCATGAAACTGATCCTGAAGATCGTCGGTGGTTTGATCCTGTCGGCCGCGTGTTTCGCGGTGGCCGTGTTTTTGACATTCAGTCAGGCGACTGTTCCCACGAAAGGACCGCGCATCGACGGTTATGCGGAACCGCAGAAGGCCGTGTTGGTCATCGACGTGCAGGAGGATTTCATCGGAAAGAGCGCTCATCCGTCGAGGCAATACAAGAATTCGGACAACATCATCGAAGCGATGAACAGGGTCATCGAGGAGGCCCGAGTCCGGAATTATCGCGTGGTCTACATCCGCCAGGAATATGAGGGCATCTGGGCCCAGTTCCTGTCAAAGACATTGTTCGGGGGACGGGGGCTGCCCGGCCGGCCCGGCACCCAGATCGACAAGAGGGTGATGATGGTTTCGGAAGACATCTTCACGAAACGGATCGGGGATGCGTTCTCCAATCCGGCGCTCAGCGATTTTCTGATCGCGAATCAGGTGGACGAATTGTTGCTGGTGGGGTTGGACGTCCAATATTGCGTGCATGCCACCGCGCAAGGCGCATTGAACAGGGGGTATAAGGTCTCCGTGGCGACCGATGCTGTGGCGATTTTGAACGAGAAGAAGTGGGATCCCATGATGGAGAAATATGAGCGGGAAGGGATCGTTTTGACGAACAGTAAATCGTTTTGACGATGTTTCAAGGGAATCAACACACATGACGAAGCCGACGACGGGCCAACGGGTCGCGCTCATCACGGGCGGGGCGCAGGGGATCGGGCGGGCCATCGCTGAACGGTTCCTGAAAGGGTCGGTGGCGGTGGTCATCGCCGATCGGAACAGGTCCAAAGGCCGGCGCGCCGCCTCCGAGTTGAGCCGGTGGGGGGACGTGCGGTTTCTTCCGCTGGATGTGTCGTCGGAAAGTCAGGTCCGGACGGGGATCGACGATGTGATCCGTCGGCATGGCCGGCTGGACGTGCTGGTGAACAATGCGGGGATCGTCACGCCGGGAACGGGATTCGATTTTAAACGGTGGAAGGAGATCGTTGCGGTGAACCTGACGGGGCCGTTTCTTTGCTCGAAGTATGCCGAACGGCCGCTTCGCCGGTCGCGCGGGAGCATCGTCAACATCGCGTCCACTCGGGCCCTGATGTCGGAGCCGGGCACGCAGGCCTATTCCGCCTCCAAGGGCGGGTTGGTGGCGCTGACCCATTCGTTGGCGGTCACGATGGGGCCGGCGGTCCGGGTGAATTGCATCAGCCCGGGATGGATCGACACGCGCAATTCCCGGTTGCGTCCGGCGGACCATCAGCAACATCCGGCCGGTCGGGTGGGGCTTCCTCGCGATATCGCCGAACTGGCCTGGTTTTTGGCGTCGCCGGAGGCCGGGTTCATCACGGGACAGAATTATGTGGCGGACGGCGGCATGACGAAGAAGATGATCTATGAGGAATGAGGAGATAGGCCAGTGACAAAACCGGAACTGAACAAGAAGGGACAGGTCGTCGTCGACGCCGAGATCGTGCGGGACGATATGTATTCGGCGCAGAGGGAAGAGTTGCACATGACCTTGAAGGCTTGCCTGGATAAGAACGAGCCCCTTTCCGTGCATGAAAAGGCGGTTCTGATCCCGGATGAGATCTATGTGGTGCTTCAGAAGATCAAACATTCCAACCATTTTTCCCGCAAGGAACGCAACGCGTTGACCGAAGCCGGGTTTCAGGTGGATAACCTGTATCCCGACCTGTGATCCGTTCGAGCGGGTCCTTCCATCCCATCAATCCACGATAAACTGCCGGGAGAGTCCTCCGGTTTTCTGACGCGCTTTTGACTGGAGGCGTGACGGGGGTTATTTCAGTTCGATGGTCAGAGAGTGTTCGGGCGTTTGTAGGGAAAAGAGGGCTGATTCCCACGAGGGCGGTCCGAAGCGCCCCCGGGCGTTGTTCGAGAAGCCGTAGGGTTCGGCGGGGCGACCCAACAGGTTTTTGTCCAATCGGGTGTTCCGATTGATGTCTTGGAATGCTTTCACGGAGTAGACGCCGTAAGGCAGGGGGCCGAGCCGGACAGGGCCTGTGGATCTTTGGAGGTCGACGGTCATGCCGATGTCGGGACGGTTTTCGTCGGAATGTTTTTGGGGGGATCCGGAGACGGCGATGCGGAGGTCCCCTTTTCGATCATCGAGTCCTGTGAAGTGGAGCGTCAGATAGGATTGTTCCGCCTCTTCGGCCGACGGGCCCGTCAGGGGGAGGCCCAGGAGTAAGGCCAGGGTGAGCGCCCGCCGGATCATCGGTATTTATCTGAGAGACATTTGGCCACGATACGGCCGGACTCATAGATGGTGGGGAGTCCGCTGCCGGGATGGGTGCCTCCTCCGGTGAGCCACATGTTCTTGAATTCCTCAAAACGGTTGTGGGGACGGAAAACGAGCATCTGGCCGATGTTGTGGGCCAGGTTGAACGTGGCGCCGTATCCGACGCGCATTTCATTCTCCCAATCGAGGGGGGAGACCGCTTTTTCGAAATGGATGTGTTGTGAGAGGCCCTTCAGGCCGGCCC
>ENA-UOWG01000388-UOWG01000388.1-activated-sludge-metagenome-genome-assembly--contig:-NODE-388-length-60387-cov-12.132533_pt1 | contig 60387 bp, 48 predicted proteins | sample MGYA00238147_ERZ761563 | MGnify/ENA primary metagenome ERZ761563 (study PRJEB28884, sample SAMN05720216) | anaerobic digester metagenome | isolation source: active sludge of municipal...
AGTCTACCACGGCGCCGTCACCAGCGACTAGACGGCCTTCCCTACACGGATACGCTGAAAAGACCAAGGACCATCTACAACAATTGACCGAGTGAAAAGCTCGGTTACTGCTCAGTAAATGGCATAGGACACACTATCGGCCTGAAAGAACGAACGGACTAACTTTCTGTCCTTCTTAATGTTGGCTAGGTCGTCGTTGACTCGCTGTTTGAGCGAACTCATTCATGCGCAGCGGTTTCTTCGATGTTTCATTCGTCTTTAAATGCCCCCACACAAATTCATCCGGGTTTTAGATCCGGAGCGTACGGTGGCAGGAAGTGCAGTTCGAGCCGGCCCTTTGTCGATTGCACATACTTCGCCACGCTCTTGGCTTTGTGAGCAGGCAATCCATCCACCACGAGGAAGATCGGCTGGCGCTTTCTCTAGATCGAACGGATCCGTCTCCGTTCCTGTGAAAATCGTGCCTTCCTATCTGAAACTCCTTTTTCGATGAATATCCGCGATGGTCGTGATCGGCTTGCCGCGCTCATCTAGAATAATGAACCGTTTATTGCGGTTCTTTGTACCATCCTTATTTCGTTCGTTCATACCATCACAATCTTTTTCATCCTTAATCTTGTAACCCCCAGCTTGAATTGCGGCTTTCTTGGCCCGGGCAATGTCCTTGTCACAATAGCGGTTGTGATATTCACGCACACTTATTCCGCGTTTGCATTGGACCTCGTTCCATGCAGGGGGCGCGTGGTTAGCGTTTACTCGAACCTTGGCGGGGCAGACCTGGCTTGCGAGCCATTCCATTTCGTGTACTTGGTTGCGGAACAGCAATCGTGAAACCCTAGTAGCGGTTACCGGCCTGCCGTTTTGAACAAGCTCGAACACGGCCTTTGTCAATGTTTCAACCTGCCACTGCCTATCAAAGACTTTTGCTGCTGTGTCGATCTGTTCCGTATCCGGCCATAGGTTTTCGATTAGGCCAAGCTCGATGTCAATGTCCGGTCCGGGGAGTCCTGCTTTTTGGTTCTGCTCGCGTTCCTGCAACAGAAACGCACGCCAGTGATCCATGGTGCGGAATACGGAGCAGTTGTATCGGGCACTTATTATCCTTGCAGCGGCACAACATTTCCGGACGTTCGATTGCCAGTCTGCCAAATCTCCCCACCGGCTTTCGTCCACCTTATATTCTGGCTCTTGGCTGAAACTGTCCTCGTCGAGCGTGCTCCATCTTTGGTCACTAATCCTGCGCTGGGCGCGCTTGAACGCCATTGCACAAGCTAGGATCCGGAGGTCGCGCTCCCGCCTTAAGTCATTGCCGCCCAAAAGCTGGTAGATAACATCTGCATACTTGTTGGCTGGCTGGCGAGTTCGCGTCTTGCCTGCAACAACCCTCTGAATCTCTGCAACCCATCGGTCAAGCTCCGCTGGATCCCTGGGTGGGGCAATAGCTATGTATTTGCCGCGTTTGACGATAGGCATGACTTCGGCAAGCTGAGGGTATTTCCGAATGTATCTGCGGACGGTGCGATCATCCTTTTTTAACCGCTGAGCAAGAACCTCTATCCCTGGCCGTGCCTTAGTCTGTTTCATAAGAAATGCGGCATAAGTTAAAAATGCACAATCCTGGATAACTATTGTGAAAACGAAGCGTAACGCAAGCGAAAAAGCAAAATCAAGGCCAAGTAGCCTTTGGACATCCAGGGTGGTTGGCAAAATGGCCGGATACCAGTCTGGAGCAATGGTGCTGCACGCCTTCAAAAAGGGTGAGTTGCCGGGTTATAGGCTAGGACCCCATACAGTAAGGTTCGCTCCGGAGGATGTTGTCCTTTGGTTAGCGTCGAAAAGAACGCAAGGAGGTACCCAATGAGAAATAACGATTCATTCGCGGCAATAAAAGAGTCTGTCCTAGCTACGATGCGCGCCTCTACCACCGTGGCTCGCGAGCTTGGAATTTCAGAGGTCACAATGTGGCGATGGCTACAGCGCGGGTGGTTACGTGCAACCAACATCGCCGGACGCCAATACATCCTTTTGGATTCCTTGAGAGAGTTCCAAGAACGCGCGGCCAACGGCGAGTTTGCCAAGGAACCTTCTGGCGCGGCCGGTAGGAGCAAGAGGCAACGGTTAGCGACACAGAACACATGAAAACAGAAAGCTTCTGCTTATCATTGATCCTGGGCAATTGCTATGAAATTATCAAGTGATACTCCTGCAAAACCAGTCACAAGTAAAATACTTCAAGCACCTGCCGATATTGACCGGCGCGCTGTGGCAGAACGCATATTCGGCCCGCTGAAATGGCAAACACCAACACGCGGATTCGGGCGGTGTCCATTCGAGTGTGATCATACAAAAGAAAATGCCGACACCGATCTAATGGTAAACGTCGACGGCGCTCCAAATGGCTATTGTGTGCATGAAAGCTGCCTCGATAAAATACGAGCAGCAAACCATGAACTGCAGAGCCTTTGCGGTGGTGGCAATGGAACCATATCGCTCAAGCCATCGGCAAGTCGCCCACAAGTAAACCTGGAACAGCGCGGAAAAGACTACCGGGCTATTCTGACCGAGAAGTATTATCGTCCACTGGTTGATACAATGGCCATATCGAAGTGCTCCACGGATGGATGGACTGCACAACAGCATTTTCATGCCTGGCTCGAAATACTGCCAGCAGACGCAGTGATATGGCTGGGGGAGCGGAATGATTCTGGTTATGATGGAGCGGAGGTGCATTTCCAGACACGCGGATACTGGCAACAGAATCTGGCCTCCCCACCATGGTGTTTCACTTGTCCAGCGTCTTTTCGTGCTGGCTGCACTAGCAGATCAAACGAGAACGTCGAACGGCCGCTCTTTCTTGTGGTCGAATCCGATGATTTATCAAAGGAAGAAACGTGCGCTGTCTTTCGCTGGCTGCAGGAGGAGATCGGACTGACGTTGCACTGTATTGTAGACACCGCAGGCAAATCACTACATGGTTGGTTCGACGTGCCGTCGAGTCTACAGCTGCGACATGAACTAAAGCCTTTTCTGTATGGCCTGGGCTGCGATCCAAAGATGTTCACACCTTCACAACCATGCCGCGTTCCTGGAGCACTCCGAGATGGCAGGCTCCAACGCCTTATATATCTCAAGCCGGATGGTGGGCCGGTTCGACAGCAGCGGCTTGTGTCCGATGTGCTGGCGCTAGAGGACAAAGACCCAGCTGCGGAACCACAGATAGGCGTTGTTTTGGACCAAACCGCTGCTGACCCGCTACAGCCCTTGAAATCGCTTCTGGCGGCCAATCCTGACGCTGATCTGGATGCGATTCAAAAAGCTTTGCGCGAGATGCGGGGATTCATGGCCGGCAAGGACAGGCTCGCAGTTGATTGTGCTCGTGAGGCGGCTGTTAGCTTGCTTAAGCAGTTCACGATCGGAATTAAAAGCCCCGCCAGATTAGTGAATGGCGCACTCGCCGGGCTAGACGGATCGGCTGAGGATGAGGGCGGCGGCAGTGCCCTCCCAATGACTGACCCTGAACACTGGCCCGAGCCTGTGGATGGCGTTGACCTGTGCGCCCAGATTCATGCCACGGTTAAGCGGTTCATTGTCATGTCAGATTCTGCGGCCACAGCCTACGTGCTTTGGCTTCTGTTTTCCCACTCCCATGACGCGGCCAGGATCAGCCCTATACTTTGTTTCACAAGCCCGACCATGAGATGCGGGAAAACGACATGCTTGGAACTGCTAGACCGGCTCGCGAGGCGAACCCTGCTTACTAGCAACATTTCGCCAGGGGCTGTCTACAGAGCCGTTGAGGAGTCTGGAGCGACTCTGATTATGGATGAAGCCGAGACCTACACTCACGATGGTGATGGCATTCGCGGGATCCTGAATAGCGGTCACACGAAACGGGCGGCATACGTGGTTCGATGCGTTGGGGAGGAAAAACGTGCCCGCAGATTCAAAACGTGGTGTCCAAAGGCAGTGGCTCTGATCGGAAAGCTGGCCGCCACGCTGCAAGACCGCAGCATTCAAGTCTCCCTGGAGCGAAAAAAGACAACCGATCACGTGGAGCGGCTCGGGGATCTGCCCGAGGATGCACTGGACTCGTTGAGGAGCCAATGCTTTCGATGGGCGCAGGATCACCTTGAGATTCTCAAAGGAACACGCGTTCACAGACTGCCGGGGCTCCATGACCGCGCATTCGACAACTGGAGGCCCTTGCTTGCAATCGCCGAGGTGGTGGGTGGTGAATGGCCGGAGCGGGCGCGGCAGGCTGCAATCGCCCTGTCCGGGGGAGCCGGGGAGGAGGTCGCTGGAAAGAGTGAAATCCTTCTGCAAGACATCCGGACACTGTATGACGCGATGAAACCACAGGACGGCCTGCTGTTCTCGACGGAGATCGTCAAGGGTTTGGTCGAGATGGAGGGGCATCCGTGGGCCGACTACGGGCGAGGGCGGGAACTGACCGTGAACCAGCTTGCCAAGCTGCTGCGCCCATTCAGCATCACGCCCCGGACCGGCAGGAGGGGGGAAGACCGGGCGAAAGGCTATTACCGGGATGACCTGGAGGAGGCATTCACGCGTTACCTCCCCGATTGTAACCGTGACATCGTGACAATGCCTGATTCTATTGGTCCAAATGCACTTTTTCAAACCGTGACAGAAATAAATTGTCACGACCCGAAAAAATGCCAAACCCCGCGTCTACCAGCGGTTGTCACGATGTCACGACATGAAAACCCCTCCCCCGCTGTGTGTGTGTCCGAAATGCCCCCTTTGCCGGACCTGACGGCTCCCCAACCCCCACTTGCACAGGAGAATGTCTAAAATTATGACACCGATCCAGACAATCCTGGCCGTTTTAGCTGTGAGGGGAAAGTTGGTCGCAGGGGGCAGTGATAGGCTCACGATGTGGCTCCCCCGGGACGTTGACCCCCAGCTTAAAGCCGAGATCCGCGCCAACAAGGCCGCCCTGATCGAGGTGCTGAAACTGCCGGCCAAGATCGTCCGATCCGACACGCTCGGAATCATTGTGTTCTGGGCGGCAGACGAGCCGACCAAGGAGGCATTGATCCAGTATGGTGCAGATCCGGCGGCCGTGTATACCACGGCGGAGATTACCGTTCTCGTAAAGAACCACGTCACGCCAGATCAACTGGTCCGGATCCACACGGCCCGCGATCTGTTCCATGGCAGAATCGTGGACAGCAAATAACCGCCAACCAAGAGAGGATAAATATGCGAGACCAAACAACCGTCGAATTGAAACCCAGCAACGCGCGCCCAGTTGAGGAGCTTGCGAACGCGTATGCAGAGCAGATACAGCAGACGACCCGTCGTCGTCTGGCACTCCGCCGATTTTACGACGGTATGTCCATTCGATGGCGCAGAGCCGCCACCACAGGACCGAATTCAGACAAATTCCTGGTGTGGGTCTGGAGCTTTGATACGTTCGCCGAGGTGGTCGTCTGGCCAGTGGAGCGCCTCGATGCCCTCGCCGCCGAGATCACCGAGGAGGAGGTGGAAACCGAATTCGGCCGCCTGGCTGTCCAACACCAAACCAACGATTGCGATTGAACGGCCGCCAAGATGGCCAACACGAATGTGTATGAGCAGACACGCCAAGACCATTGAACTGATCGAGACTGCGAAAGACATCCTGTCCGCCGGGCATCCAATGACGGTCCGGCAGGTTTATTATCAGCTCGTTTCGAGACAAGTCATAAAAAACAGCCGGGGGCAATATCAAGCCGTGAGTAACGCGCTTGTGGACGCTCGCCGGGAAGGGCTTATTCCCTGGGAATGGATTGAAGACCGCCTTCGCCGTCCGCGCTCTGTCGATATGTGGTCCGGGATGGCGGAATTCGGGGAAACCTGCCGCCGCGCTTACCGGAGGGACGTATGGTCCACGCAACCGACATATCTGGAAGTCTGGCTGGAAAAAGACGCCTTGTCTGGAATTTTCGAGGACGTGTTGGATCCTTACGGGGTCACGCTGAATGTAGGCCGTGGATATGACGGCTGGTCGAGTATTCACAATGCTGCAACCAGGTTCACGGACAGTGCCCGCGCCGTCACCGTACTTTACTTCGGGGACTTTGATCCTTCTGGGGAAGACATGGTCCGAAGCCTGGAAGAGCGCCTGGCCGATCAAGGCGCTGAACCGGAAGTCATCAAGTGCGCACTGACCGCCGAAGACATCGAACGCTATAACCTTCCGCCTGATTTTGCCAAGAAGACGGACACAAGGGCCGCCGCCTTTATCGCTGAACACGGGGACATATCTGTCGAACTAGACGCGCTTCCGGCGGACGTACTGCGGAACCGCATCGAAGAAGAAGTCAAGGTGCGTATGGACCTGGAGGCGCTTGAGAATGTCAAGGCACTGGAAGAGAAGGAAAGCGCCAAGCTGGGCGCACTATTGGGAGGCATGACGGCATGACGGCAAAACGGCAAAGCACGATCCTGGCAATGGTGAATAACAAGCGCGGCGTCGGCAAGACGGGCGGAATCCATCCACTGCTAGGATGGCCTTTCTTTGCGCCAGAATCGGTTGTAGCAAGCGTTTTTGCCGGTGATAAGGTGTTGGGTGGGGTTGCGGTAATCAAGGATTCATAGGAGGTTCAAATCAAATGAAACGACCGCGTATTGATCGGGCCCTAATGCAGCGGATCCGCTTGGAATTCATCGGCAATCCGGAGTCCAGTTTGACCCGGCTGGCCGAGGCACATGGTATCTCCCGGTCTGCCCTGGACTCCGCTTGCACTCGCGGCCAATGGCGGCAGGCGCGAAAGGCTTATTCCCAGCGTGTTGCATGTGAGGTGAATGCTGCGGTAGGGCCAAAAGCCGAGGAAACAAGTGTTGCCGCATCCAGCCTGAATGCGGAACATGCGCCAGCCGCCACCGAGGATCCGGCATGGACCGTGTTCAAGCGAAATGCTGGCGGGTTTCTGTCGCAATCCAGCACGCTTTTGGGCTCGATGCTTTCCGACGCCGAAATGCTCCGGCCCGCCGCTGCGTCATGTTGCGAGTCGTTTAAAGACCATGCCCTGGCAGTTGGTTCGCTGATCCGCAGTGGTAAGGAGTTATATTTCGCTGACTCGCCAGGGGCCAATGGCGGCGTGAACCTGGCCTGCCAGATCGTGGTCGGCAGCCTCGAAGCGGAAGCTGGATTGCTGTCTGACCTCGCCGAGGTTGGCCACACGGAGCCAAACCAGCATCAGCACCAAGGCGGCGCCGCCGCCATCGACCTGGATGCCGCCGAGGAGCCCGATCCAGCTGAATAGCCGCCTAATCGGCCAGGACCGCCTCCTGCTTGTGTGACGCTTTTTGTGACGCTTTTTGTGACGGTTTTCTTGGCCATCCTCGGTTCCGCTCCAGATACGGCTTTCATGCATAATAGCCAATAATATCAGGGGTTTCGTTCATGTTTTTGAAACGTGGAAAACCGCTGTGAAAAGGCCAAAAACCGAATCCTAAGTCCCACGCGTCTGCCAATTCCGCCACGTGCCCTCCTTGTTAATCAAACAGTTATAACCTGTTTCAGCGGTGGGCTTGACAGTTGCGACGGTAGTGCCACATGGAATCCTCAGCATCGCCGTGCAAAACGACTGAACCAAGGCCAAGCTCACGCCCCTACAGATACACCAAGGTCCTCGACAACAGCAAGCAACCAATTCCAGCGCTCTCGCAAGCCGAAATGACCGGTTCATCACCAGGCCAACCGTCGAGGATGACATGGGGCACAAGGCGCAAAGAAGAGTGCCTCTGAACGCCAAAACCGCTGCCGAGGCCCGGACGGAACTGGAAAAGCTCAGGCTTGAGCGTGCCGAGCATCGGTTGCGGCACATCGGCCGGTGTCCACGGTTCGCCGATTACGTGAACCAAACCTATGCGCCTTGGTTGTCCACATCGGGCAAGAAACCGGCCACGGTGAGCAGCGAATGGTACACATCTGCGGCGGTGGTGCTCCTCGATTGTGGGGAGCCTGCACCTGGACAAAATCAGGACTTAGAGTCTGTGCAAAAATTACTTCCAATTTTGGCGGGAGCGCCGCCGGGCCCGATGCGAGGCGCCTGCCTGCCGCGGCGGCGCAGGCAGACAAGGCAGGGAGTGAATCCCCTGCGATACTCGACCGACCGAGCAACGAAGCAGATGGCCCGGCGCCGCCTTGAAGGCGCGTGGCGACCGGCCCTGGATCGGGCCGATAGGCTTTTGCTCATTCGACATGGCGGGAGCGTGCCCGATCAGGAGAAGCCGTTCAAGATGAACCTGATCAGCATGTTCTGTGACCGCGATGGCTTGCGGGACGCGCTCCGTGCCTGTGGTGGCCCCCACTCGGTCGCCAACCGCAGCGGCGTATCATTCCGAAGGTGACAAAGACCGTGGAATGGAGCATGACGTTCACCGCAGACATTTTGCCGACGCGATGAACCACTTGACAAAGAAAGCTCGACTGTGCCCGGCACGGTGGCGGCAGCCCGTGGATTGCCTGCCTGTGCCAGCAGACCTCGCCGGAGCAACAGGCGCGAAACTGGCGGCATCCATGAATACCCAGCACAGATTCATCCTGCTCGCGCTCGTCGGAGTGCCGGCATTGTCGGCTTCGACAATTTCCGCCGCGGAGTTGACCCTCCGAATGCCCGAGCCTCCATCAAGCCAGGTCGAGGTTATCGCATCAGGGCGCACCTTCCTGGCGTCGCCCGCCGAGGGCCTGTGGTCGGTCGCGACCGATTGGACGAACGGTTGGCCGTCCGGCTGGGTTCATGCCAGTCCCGAGAAGGTGGAGCGGGAGGGCGACTGGACCATCCTCTCCGGCAAGCTGGCGCTGCCGGGCGGCGTCATGGAGGTGCGGGATGCGTACCGGCCCGACTGCGGCCTCGTGCGCGGTCTGCGGCGCTGGGCTTGGACCGGCAAGGAGACGTTGCCGCGCGCGACGTTGTCGGTGCGCTGGATCGTGCCGGGCGCGGTGAACGCGAAGGCCATGATGCCGGGCGTGGTGATCTACGGGAATCCCGCCGGCCAGAAGACCGGCCCCCACGCCGTCGCGGTCCACGCCGGCAGGCCAGGCGACAAGACGTTCTTCGAAGAGCATCGCTTCGCTGCGCCGTGGACGAGCATCGAGTGGAAGGACGGCGAGGTCTTTCGCGCGGCGGCCATGCACACGCTGCCGTCGCCCGCGTTCGGCGCAAACCAGAACGATCAGTGGTGGACGCTGGGCCTGTTCTCCGGCGCGAACGCGACGGAACTCGCGTCGCTTTCCGGCCCGACGGCGGCGAATCATCGCAACAGCGTGACCAAGGCGCTGCAGGGCAAGTTCCTCGATTATCCGGACACGTGGCTGAATCTGCGCCCCGGCTCGATCGTGGAAAAGACCTTCTGGCTCGAAGCCGTGCCACAGACGGCCGCAGGCGGCGGCTTCCGCCAACCGCTCCGCACGGCGATGCGCCTGCATCCGGTGGGCAGTACGGAGGGCTTGCCGGCCTACGACGAAACCATTCGCGAGAAATATCGCTTCGCCCTGTCCCGATGGCGCGACCGCGACCCGGACGCGGGCTTCGAGATGTACCCGGACTACGTCAAGGGCACGCAGTTCGTGATGGGCTGGTGCGGCCAGGCCGAGGCCGCCGGTTACGCGATGCTCGCATTGGCAGGCCGCATCGGCGACCCGAAAATGCCCGATCGCGGCCAGCGTTCGCTCGACTGGCTCACGCACGCGCCGTTCAACGATCGCGGGTTCCTGCTCAACTACGACGCCGGCACCGGCAAGTGGAAGGACCAGGATCCCGTGTCGCAGGGCCAGGCGATGGAGGTCTTCGCCCGCGCCATCGCGCTCGGACGCAAGCTGCCCGGCGTGAAGACCGAGCGCTGGGAGGAGTTCTTGAAGAACGCCTGCGCGGTCCAGGCGAAGCGGGTTCTCCAGCCGGACTGGCAGCCCCGAAACACGGGGGAAGCCTTCTTCGTCTCGCCGCTGTGCAAGGGCTTCGATCTCTTCGGCGACGAGGACCTCCAGCGCGCCGCGGTGAAGGCCGGCGAGTATTACGCCAGGCGCCATCTCGACATGGCCGAGCCCTACTGGGGCGGCACGCTCGACGCGAGTTGCGAGGATAAGGAAGGCGCGTGGGCGGCGTTCCAGGCGTTCCTCGCGCTGTATGAGCTGACGCGCGAGCCGCGCTACCTCGACTGGGCCGCCCACGCGATGGACGCGACCCTCTCCTACACCGTGCTCTGGGACATTGACCTGCCCGCCAGCCGGCTCCGCGATCACGGCTTGAAGACGCGCGGCTGGACCATCGTCTCGGCGCAGAACCAGCACCTCGACGTCTTCGGCGTCCTGTTCACGCCGGAAATATGGCGCATGGGCGACTACCTCGGCCGCGACGATCTCAAGCGCCTTGCCGCCGTGATGTATCGTTCGTGCGGCCAGATGATGGACCCCTGGGGCAGCAGCGGGGAACAAATCCAGCAGACGAACTTCGGCCAGCACGGCGACATGTCGAACGTGTTCCGCCTGCGCGGCGGCTACAGCGAAAGCTGGACCGTCTTCTGGATCACCGCCCACTTCCTGAACGCGGCGTCCGAGTTCGAGCGCATGGGCGTGGACCTGGACCGCGTCGAGGAATCCATCGCGAAGACCTCGCCCGCCGCCGAGGTCACACCCGCGCCGCTCTACCGCGATCCGGTCTATGATGGCGTCGCCGATCCGGTGCTGGTCTGGAATCCGCGGCGCCAGGCATGGTGGATGTTCTACACGCAACGCCGCGCCAAGCTGGACCTGCCGGGCGTCGAGTGGTGTCACGGCACCGAGATCGGCGTGGCCGAGTCCCGCGACGAAGGCATGACCTGGACCTATCGCGGCACGCTCGCCCTCCAGGCCCCCGACGCGGAGTATTCCTTCTGGGCGCCGGACGTGATTCGCGACGACGCGGGCCGTTGCCATTTCTTCGTCAGCTACGTGCCCGGCGCCGCCAGCGCGCATCGCAACTGGGGCGGGCAGCGGCACATTCTCCATTACACCTCGGACGACCTCTGGCAATGGACCTTCGAGCAGCGCGTCCCGCTGGCGTCGGATTTCTGCATTGACCCCACGCTGATCCGCCGGCCCGACGGCACCTGGCGGATGTGGTACAAGGACGAAGGCCACGGCTCGAAGACCTGCGCCGTCGAGAGCCGCGACCTGAAAGAATGGGCGCCGGCGCCAGACCCCGGCATCTCGAAGCTCTACGGCGAAGGGCCAAAGGCGTTCGGGTTCAAGGGCAGTTACTGGCTGATCAAGGATCCCAACCGCGGCCTCGACGTGTATCGCTCCGACGATTTGGACGACTGGACCTACCAGGGCAAGATCCTCGACAAGCCCGGCAAGCGAAACAGCGACGGCGCCATCGGCAAACACGCTGACGTGGTCGTATGCGGCGACCGCGCGTTCATCATCTACTTCACGCATCCCTACACCGAGGATGCGCCCGAGCGCAAAGGCGTCCCGCCGCTCTCGAACCGCCACTCCGCGCTGCAGGCTGCCGAACTGGAAGTCCGCGACGGCAAGCTCGTGTGCGACCGCGACAAGAGATTCCGCATGCGGCTGACGAGGCCCGGGACCCCCCAGTCAACCGGACACGCGCCATGAAGTCGCACAGTATATTGGCTGCACATGGACAGTGCCAGTTACGTGTCGCACTTTACCGCAAAGAGAAAGAATTATCGATTGTGAGGATTGACCCCTATGGGTTTCTTTCACGGTGCCCATAGCGCGGGCACGGGGACAAGCCAAAGCTTGTCGCCGAATGGTACGATTTGATCTCCCAGGTAGAGCACCACACCGGCACAGAATCGCTTGCCGAGTTGGTCTCGCAGAGCCTTAAGCGACGCGAAGTCGGATGTGCCCACGGTAGCGCTCGCCTTCACCTCGATGGCGGCGACCGAGCCGTCGGACTTCTCCAACAGCACATCGACCTCCGAGCCGGTGGCCGTGCGGAAGTGATAAAGCGTCGTCTGCGGATCGGTCCAGGAGATCTGTTTGCGGAGTTCACCCACCACAAAACTCTCCAGCAAGCGGCCCAGCAGCGGGCGGTCTTCAGCCAACCGCCGTGCATCGGCCCCGAGCAGGTGACAGGCGAGACCCGTATCCACCAGATGCACCTTAGGCGCTTTGACCAGGCGCTGGCCCAGGTTCCGCGACCAGGCTGGTAGGCGATGGACCAGATAAACCGTTTCGAGCAAGGCCAGATAACGGGTCAGCGTGGTGTGTGGCAGGGTGGCGTCGCGGCCCACGTCGGCGAGGTTCAACAACCCGGACGCGCGGGCGGCCAGCAGCTTTAGCAGATTCGGCAGGGTGTGCAGCGCGTCCACGCGCGCGAGGTCACGCACGTCCCGTTGCAGGATCGTCGAAATGTAGGAGGCAAACCAGGCCGCGCGGCGTACATCCGTCTCACGTGCCGTCGCCTCCGGGTAGCCCCCGCGGGCCAAGCGTGCCTCGATTTCCGTGCTTGCCGATACTGGTTTTGAGTTGGCGATGGTGCTGGCGAAGAGCCGAGCCAAGAAGCCCTCGGCCACGCCCGCAAGCTCACCGGCCGAGAAAGGATAGAGCGGAATGACCTCCATGCGTCCGGCCAGCGACTCGGAGAGGCGTGGCAGGGTCATCACATTGGCTGAACCGGTCAACAGAAACCGTCCGGGCTGGCGGCTCTTGTCAACGGCGAGCTTGATGGCCGGAAAAAGCTCCGGGACCTTCTGGATTTCATCGAGCACAACCGGGCCGGTGAGATTGCGGATGAACCCGGACGGGTCACCGGCGGCGAGAGCGAACGTGGCCGAGTCATCGAGGGTGAAATATTGGACCGCACCCCCGGCGGCCATCGCTTGGGCCAGAGTCGTTTTGCCCGTCTGACGCGCGCCGTTGAGCAGCACGACCGGGGTATCGGTCATGGCCTGCCTCACAGCGTCTTCAATGTTGCGCCGAATCATGGGTAAATCATCACCGGTTCTTGGTGATTTTGCAAGCCTCGGGTTGTGAATGCCGTTTCCGGGGCTCGCTTCCGACAATTCTCGGTGCGAAACCCACGGGCGCCAACATACGGCGACACCTCGATCACCTCGCCTTCGCCCAGATCGTTCAGGGTTTCGGAGTCGCGCCATCCGGGTCATTCCTCACAATCGACGTAACTGGCACTGCCCATGTGCAGCCGCTGGGCGATCCATTGCCGGGTCATCGGCGTCTGCCGCCGCAATTCGCGCGCCAGTTTGATCTCGCCGGGGGCGGCCTTCGGACGTTTCGCCAGATCCCCTTCCGTCCATCCGGCCGCCGCAAGCCACCGCCAAGTAGAGCGGGCAACTGCTCCACCGGTAAGCCGACAACGACTGCTGGGTTCCCACCAGCCCGGCCCGCACCGGGTATAAATGCACATAGTCGCACACGCTGCGCAGATACCCTCCGCCCCGTTCGTCCACCACAATGGACTTGTAGCACTCGCTGAGGTTGTCAATGACAAAGATTCTTCCCCACCCCGTTGCCTCACACGAAATGTTACCGAGTTTTTCGATCTCTGAACTGGGCGTTCGAGGCGCGGTCCCCAAGGGGGGTAGCGCCGCCGCAGGCGGAAGCGAAGCGGACCTTCGGTCGCGGCCTGCGGCGTAACGCCTGGGGCCCCGTTGGGGGACGCGCCGGGCCCGCGACGCACGCGGTTTCATTTCACGCCACGGCTGCAGATTCGGCTACGGCTTCGACAGCATGCTGTTGCTCCACACCGCCGAGGACCAGTTTCCGGGCCATCGTCAGATGCCACTCGCTGATCCGACGCTGCAAGGTGCGCAGTTGCTTTGTCTGGAAGCGGTCGGGGTAACATTGCCGCAACCGCTCGAACAACGCCTTGCCGGTTGAATCCGAATCGCTCCTTGGCCCACACCGCCACCAGCGATTCCTGCATCGTCACCATCGCTTCGGGAAACGCCGATTCCACCGCCTCGCGCCACGACTTCGACAGCCCTTCCGGCCAGCCAAGCTTACCCGTCTGGGCGTGCTGGACTTCGTCTAGGATTCCCCGGTTCCACACTGACTAATACAGCCGAGGCGTCTCCACCAGCGCCAGGAACAAATCGCACAGGCCGAAGTTAGCCAGCACGCAGGCATCGAGCAGCACCCGGAAATTGGCGTTCATTGGCTCGGAGTTTTGGTACAGCCCGGCTGCTTTGGCCTTGCGGCGCAAATCATCCAAGGTCGCCCGGCGGCGGCTGTCCCGCTGGCGCTGGAATCCCATCAGGTCTTTCAGATACACCCGGCGGTGCGTGCCGACCTTGTGATGCGGAATGGCATCCTTCTCTAGCAAGATCGCCGATGAAAAGACAACTTCGTCAGCAACCAGGTCCAGCAAGGCCTCCCATTGTATGGCGACATATTATCATCGATGATGACTTGACGCAACTTATGAAGATCGCAATGCGGTCAGATCCAAATTGCCAACTAACCACGGTAGGTGACAATTTCGAATGCGCCGAGAATCCGGAAATGCTTTGCGTTGTTCGTGATGATCCGCCGCACGCCCGCCCGATGGAACGTCGCCGCCAGCAAGGTGTCCAGCAGACGTTTCCGCCCGAGTTGATGTTGAACCATCCAGGAAAGAAAATCCGTCACTGTCTGGCCGTCAGGAAACACTCGCACGACCTCGGCTGCCTGCCACCACTGCTCCGCCCGGGCGATGGCATCGGTCATGGCCAGCGGCTGCGGCATCCGCTTCCGATCGGTCGAGATGTGTATGAACTCCGCCAGCGTTTGCGGCGCCACCGCCAGATCGTGGCCATCAGCCAACAGGGCACGCAGCAAAGCATCGGCTTGCCGGTGAAACGGATGATCTCGAATCTCCACCGCCACCAGGAAATCCGTGTCAATCCCGTGCGTCATCGAGCATATCCCCCAAAATGTCGTCTTGACTCGTGATGGGGCGGATAGGCCCGCCAACGCTGGCTGGACGCCGGTCGCGCAGCGAAGTCCGACGCAGCATGTGCTGCTGCCGGTAGAGCTCCATCGCCTCGCGGATCAGTTCAGAGGCCTTGCGGTCCAACTTTTTCGCGTGCTGCTGGAAGGCCTCATACACCGGCTCTGATACATTGATTGTGATGATTTTCATACATATGATTTAATGTATGTCCGCGGCCTCGTCAATACCTCACTCCAACCTTTATCAACGATATGGATCTGATTCCACCGGCTTTGCCGGTGCCAGGGATGTTGTGCGCGCTTTGATACGCGAGGTGCAGGAGCGGGATCAGGCGATGCTCTTCAAACGGCTCAAGGCGATGGAGCCGGATGGCAGTTCCAAACCCGAACCGGCGGCAGCGGTGTTGTCCATCGTTCAGCGCGTGAAAAAGGAACGCCGTGCATAAGCCCCGCGCGGTGTTGGACAGTTCGGCCGTCGTTTCGGCCATCGGCTGGCGTGGCGTGGCGAGGCGGGTGTTGTTGCTTCTCGCGGCGGGCGGGTTCCAGTCTTTTCGGATCCCTTTTCTCACGGAGGAATGGGCTGACGTGGTGGAACGAGTGGCCCTGGAAGAGCCGCGATGGAAGAAACCGAACTGGGCCAACTGGCTGTTGTGGCTGAAAACGGCCTCCAAGCTGGTGGACGATGTTCCGGTTCGCCCCACGTCGCGCGATCCGAATAACGATCCGGTCATCATGGCTGCCGTCGCGGCGCGAGCCTCCTTCGTCGTCACCAAACTCCCCGGGCGCAAGGAGGCCGCCCCCTCGCCTCACGCCTTGGCCTGATCCAGGCTGCGCTGCTGGTAGCTCAACGGGATCACCAGGACGGCGCACTCGGCCCCGCGCGCCACCTGCTCGACCACGTTGCCGAACAGCGCCTTCCGCAGCCGGCCGCGCCCCTGACGCCCCAGAACGATCAGGTCCACCGACTTCTCCCGGGCGAACTCGAGGATCTTGAGGTAGTCGCGCCCGACGCGGAACTCGACCTGGAACTCGACACCCGCAGGCACTCGGGGCCGATACGCCTCGTTGACCCGAGCATCGAGCGCTTGGCGCGCCTGCTGGTCCACGTTGTCCACCTCGTAAATGTAAGTGCGCCAGAACTGCGCGTCGCTCTCCGGGATGACATGCAACAGATAGAGCAGGCAGCCCGGACGGCGCACCGCGGCATCCACGGCAAAATGGAACGCGAAGTCGGCGTTCGCCGAGAAGTCGGTGCAGCAGAGGATGCGTTGGTAGGTGCCCGCTCGTGTTTGGCCGCCGTTCATATTCGCCTCGCGCTCCAGAGCGTCTTGTTCTCTCAATCCAGCAACCCCGGCAGAAACAAGACCATGCCGGGAAACAGAATCATCAGGGATACCGCCACCACCAAGGCCCACAGGAACGGCAGCGCGCCCTTGAACACCCCTTGCAGGGGCACGTCCCGCGCGATCCCGCTGACCACGTACACGTTCACCCCGACCGGCGGCGTGATCACTCCCATCTGCGTCACCACCACGATCATGACACCAAACCAGATCGGATGGTAGCCCAGCTCGAGCACGACCGGATAGAAGATGGGCACGGTTAAGAACACCAGCGCCAGGGCGTCCACGAAGCAGCCCGCCACCAGGTAGAACAGCACCATCAGCCCCATGATGCACGCCGCGGGGAGCGGCAGGCCCGCCAGCCATCGGGCCAGCGCCGCCGGCAACCCGCTCACTCCCAGGAAATGGCCGAAGATGATCGCTCCCGCCACGATGACCATGACCATGCACGACGTGCGGACCGTCTCGAGCAGGGACTGGTGGAGCATCTTCCAGGTCAGCCGGCCTCTGTACCCGGCGATGGCCAGGCTGCCCGCCGCTCCGATCGCCGCCGCCTCGGTTGGCGTGAACACGCCTAGAAACATCCCGCCCATGACCAGCGCGAACAGCAGCACGGTGTCGGACACCCCCCCCAGCGACCGCCACTTGTCGGCCCAGCTCGTGGGGGGCCCCGCCGGCCCCAGCTCCGGATCCCGCCGGCACATCCAGTAGATCGTCAGACAAAACAGCACCGCGATCATCAGCCCCGGCACGATCCCCGATATGAACAGCTTGCCGATGGATTGCTCGGTCAGGATCGCATACACGATGAACACGATGCTGGGCGGGATCAGCATCGCCAGGCTGCCTCCCGCCGCCACGGTCCCGCAACCGAACTCGGGCTGGTACCGATACCGCCGCATCTCCGGCAGCGCCACCGAGGCCATCGTCGCGGCCGTCGCCGGACCGGATCCGCAGATCGCCCCGAACGCGGTGCAGGCGCCCACGGTGGCCATGGCCAGCCCGCCGGGCAGCGGCCCCAGCCAGTGATAGGCCGCCTGAAACAGGTTCCGGCTGATCCCGGCATGGAATGACACCTGGCCCATGAGCACGAACAGCGGGATCACGGTGAGGCTGTAGTTCGAGAAGGTGTCGTACAGATCGATCGTGATCAGGCTCAGCGCTGCGCCGGGCGTCACCACCAGCGCGAACCCTGCGAATCCCACGATCGCCATCGCAAACGCCACCGGCATGCTGCTGACCAGCAGCACGCAGAGCAGCAGGCACCCCACCAATCCCACCTGAAGCTCGGTCATGGCTTGATCATCTCCCGACCCGGATTCCACAGGTGATGCCACGTCACCAGCACCACCAGCGCGCATGCCACCGCGACGGGATACGCCACCCAGAACTCCGGCACCTTCAGCGTTGGCGTCACCTGCCCCTTAACCCTCAGCATCCCTGCGTAGCGCCACCCCTGCCACGTGAACGCCGAGAAGAGGGCGATGATCAGCAGGCGGATCGTTGTGTCCAACACCCACCGGCCCCGGCCCCCCAGCTTGTGAAACAGGAGCTCGACCGCCACGTGCCCCTTGACCGCAGTGGTGTATGGGAGGGCGCACGCCAGCGCCAGCGTGCCCGCGATGTTCACCACGTCATAGGCGCCCTTCAACGGCGCCCGGAACAGCCGCAGCACGACGTCCACGAACGTGACACCGATCATGACCAGGACTGCACATCCTGCGGCGACTGCCAGCGCGATCACCACTGCTTTGAGCGCCAGGGAATAGGCCACGGACACTCGAGCCCATGCGCCTGCCGCCGCCATGTCCTGGCTCATGGCTTCGCGGCCGGCTTGGAGGCCACCGTCACCAGCGCCTGGATGTCCTTGAGCAGCTCGTCGCCCGGCAATCCCTTGCTCTTGGCGGCGGCCAGATACTCGTCGATGACCGGCTTGACCTTCTCTTTCCATCGGGCCTGCTCGGCTTCCGGCAGGGTGAACGCCTCCCGCTTCAGCTCCTGGATGAACGCCAGCCCTTCGGCGTCGGCCTGGTCCCAGGCAGCGCCATGCTTGGGCACCCACTCGCTGCTGACGGCGGTGAACACCTCCTGGATGTCGGCCGGCAGCCGCTGCCAGGACGCCTTGTTCATCACCACGAACATCGCCGTCGTGTACCCCACCGCCGTGCTGTCCGTGACGTATTGGATCACCTCGCCCTGTTTCCAGCCCTTGAGGGTTTCCATCGGGCACAAGGTCCCCTCGACCACGCCCTTCTGCAGGGCCTCGTAAGTCTCGGGCTGGCTCATCGCCACGGCCAGCCCGCCCAGGCTTTCGACGATCTTGGTCGACAACCCGGTCGTCCGAACCTTGAGCCCTTTGAGGTCCTCGATGTTCCGCACCGGCTTGCGCGTCGCCAGGATGCCGGGCCCATGTGCATGCACATACAGCACCTGCACGTCCCCCACCTCCGCCGGCTTGTATTTTCGCGTCAGCTCGTTCGCCACCCGGGTCGCCACGGCCCCGCTCGGATAGCCCAGCGGCAGGTCCAATCCCTCGAGCAATGGAAACCGCCCCCGCGTGTAGGCGAAGCAGCTCATCCCCAGATCCGATATGCCGTTGACGACGCCCTCGTAGCATTGCGGCGCCTTGGTGAGAGCGCCGCCCGGATGGATCGTGATCTGCACCCGGTTCTGGGTCCGCTTCTCGATCTCGCGGGCCCATTCATCTGCCAGCTTGCACTGGATGTGCGTGGGCGGGAAAAACACGCTGTAGGAGAGCTTGATGGCCGCCGGCGCGGCCGTCTGGCCTCCGGGCGCCGTGCCGGGGCCGGATGTTTGCTCCTTGCAGCCTGTCAGCCCGGCCGCCAGGGCCACAGCCGCCAGCATCGATCCTATCGATTCTCGTCGGATTGTCGTCTTCATCGTCTGCCTCACAGGTTGTCCTGGGCGCCCGGAAAACACGATCCCCGCCAGGGGTGCGCCGTATTCGGGCTCTTTGTAGCCCACTTCGCCCGGAAAATGCAACCGCCAATCCCCGGATTTCCGGATTGGCAGACCGGCGGTTCCCCGGAATAGTTGGGCGATCATTCGATTATGGGCGATCCACGCACACAGAAGTACGACGAAAGCCAGATCCAAACCCTGTCTTCGATCGAGCATATCCGCCTGCGCACAGGCATGTACATCGGCCGGATCGGGGATGGCACCCATTACGAGGATGGCGCCTACATCCTCCTCAAGGAGATCATCGACAACGCCGTCGATGAATTCATCATGGGCTGCGGCAAGGAGATCCAGATCCAGATCGACAGCTCACGCATCACGGTCCGCGATTTCGGCCGGGGCATCCCGCTGGGCAAGGTTGTCGACTGCGTTTCCCGGATCAACACGGGCGCCAAATACAACGACGCTGTGTTCCAGTTCAGCGTCGGCCTCAACGGCGTGGGCACCAAGGCCGTCAACGCCCTGTCGCGCGAGTTTCTGGTCCGCAGCCATCGCGGCGGCCAGTTCGTCGAGGCGCTCTTCCGCCAGGGCCGGCTCCGGCATGAAAAGCGCGGCGCAGATCCCGCCGCGCCCGATGGCACCCTCATCCAGTTCGAGCCGGACCCGGAGGTCTTTCCGAAGTTCGAGTTCCGCCCCGAGCTGGTGGAGAGGCGTCTCCGCCATTACTCCTATCTCAACACCGGCCTGCGTCTGGTCTGCAACGGCAAGGTCTATCTTTCTCGGCTCGGCCTGCTGGACCTGGTCATGGAGGACCTTGCCACCGAAGGCGGCGACCCCCTCTATCCTCCCCTCCACTACACCTCGCGCACGCTCGAGTTCTGCTTCACCCACAGCCTCAACCGGTCGGGCGAAACCTGCTTCTCGTTTGTGAACGGCCAGTTCACCGCCGACGGCGGCACCCACCTCAGCGCCTTCCGCGAAGGGCTCCTCAAGGCCATCAACGAACACTCTCAAGGCAAGTTCGAAGGCGACGACGTCCGCGAAGGCCTCGTCGGCGCCGTCGCCATCCGCCTCCGCGAACCCGTCTTCGAGTCCCAAACCAAAAACAAGCTCGGCAACACTGAGATCCGCACCGACCTCGTCAACCAGGTCCGCACCGAGCTCCTCCGTTTCCTCCACGCCCACCGCGACATCGCCGCCCAGATCGTCGCCCGCGTCGAGGACACCCGGCAGCTCCGCAAGGAGCTCCTCCAGGTCAGAAAGCTCGCCCGCGAACGCGCCAAGGCCATCTCCCTCCGGATCCCCCAGCTCAAAGACTGCAAACAGCACTTCGACGCCAAACGCGGCCGCGGCCAGGGCACCATGCTCTTCATCTGCGAAGGCCAGTCCGCCGCCGGCTCGATCACCAGCTGCCGCGACGTCGATTCCCAGGCCGTGTTCGTCCTCAAGGGAAAACCCCTCAACGTCTGGGATCTCCCCCGCGACATCATGTATAAAAACGATGAGCTCTATCACCTCATGCAGAGCCTCAACCTCGAATCCAGCATCGCCGGGCTCCGCTATGAAAAGGTCATCCTCGCCACCGACGCCGATGTCGATGGCCTCCACATCCGCAACCTGATGATCGCCTACTTCTTCCGGTTCTTCGACGCGCTCGTCCGCGAGGGCCATCTCTTTATCCTCGATACCCCCCTCTTCCGCGTCCGCAACAAGCACCAGACCATCTACTGCTACTCCGAAGCCGAACGCAACCAGGCCACCCAGACCCTCGGCGGCTCGCCCGAGATCACCCGCTTCAAAGGCTTGGGAGAGATCTCGCCCGCCGAGTTCAAACAGTTCATCGGCCCGGACATGCGCCTCAGCCAGGTCGAGTTCGCCCCCAGGCCCGAGGCCGCCGGCATCCTCGGCTTCTACCTCGGCAAGAACACCCCCGAGCGCAAAACCTACATCATGAACCACCTCGTCGTCCCCGCCTTGGACTGACCGGCGCCGCGCCCGGCGAGCCAGCGAGCGTGCGCGCCGGCTCGAGCGCGGAATCGCGCGGTCAGGAAAGGATTGTCGGCCGGCTGGCCCGCACCTACACTTGCGCCATTGCACTGGATCCTGCCGCTCACTCAACAATGCCCGCCATGAAATCCCCCATCAATCGCCGATCATTTCTGCGGCTCTCCGCCGCCGCCTCTGCCGCGCCAGCCGCATTCGTCCTGGCTCCCGGGCTCGTCCGGGGTCAGGTCCAGAGCGTGCCCGAAGCGGACCAGCTCACGGAGTATCAGATCGGCCCGCACATCTGGCTGCGATGGAACAACGCCCCCCTCGCCAGCTACCGGGCCCACCCCACCCAGAAATATCCCTACTTCTATCCGGTGGCCGGACCGGTGTCCGGACTGCCGCTCACCTCCGAGTCGTCGCTGCCATGGCCGCATCACCGTTCCCTCTTTTTCGGATGCGACCGCGTCAACAGCGGCAACTACTGGCAGGAGACTCTCGAGCGCGGCCAGGTCCTCTCGCGGGGTCCGCGCGTCGCCGAGGCCGCCAAGCGCACCGCCGCAATTCTGGACGAGTGCGACTGGCGCCAGCCCGGCCAAGCCGTCCAAATGACCGACCGGCGCAGGTTCACCGTGACGATACGGGGGCCGCGGCTCTGGCTGCTCGACGCCGATATCGATTGGCGGGCCGAGGTCGATGTCGCGATCCAGAAGAGCAACCATGCCCTGTTCGCCCTTCGAGCGGCATCCGACATCACCCCCTGGGGAGGCGGCCAGCTCATCTCCAGCGCGGGCAAGACGGGCGAGAAGGAGACCTTCGGCCAGCCAGCCAAGTGGTGCGCCTTTTTCGGCAAGCGCACCCGGGCCGCCAACCAACCGGTCGAGGGCATCGCGCTCATGGATCATCCCCAAAACCCATGGGCGCCGTGCCCGTGGTTCACCCGGGATTACGGTTTCATCTCACCGATGCCGTTCAACTGGATCACGGAGCCGTGGCGGATGGCGGCCGGCCAGTCCGTGCGGCTTCGCTACCGATTGGCCATGTTTGCAGGCGATCCCGCAGAGGCCGGCCTCGATCAGCTCTACGCGGATTGGATCCGAGGCTGAGCTCGCAGGCCAAGTTGGGTGTCCCGCGTTTACGCAGCAAGAGGTAAGGCGTGCGCTCCGTCGCGCGCCGGGCGGTGAGTTTGCAGCCATCGATGAGGCGTCCACGGAGCGGCTGCCCTACCTTTCGGCTGTTGGCTTGCAGTGCAGATCCGATGGCTCTGCACTCTCGAGGCTCAAGCGTTGCAGGCTCCGTTGCAGACCCTTAACGCGCGCGGCGCCGGAACAAGAGGATGGCACCGCCGAGGATGCCCAGCGCGATCGTGCTCGGCTCCGGGACAACGAACAGGAATTGGTCTGGCGTCAGCGCGGTGTCCGAAAGGCGCACCTCGTCGATGAAACCGTAGGCGCGATCGGCGTGTCCGCCGTTATACATGCCGCGGCCCACGGACCAGTTGCCGGCCGCCCAATCGCTGCCGCTGCCCACGCCGGTCGTCAGCGCCGTGTTGGCGCTGCCCTGAAGCGTCAAATCCGTCTGGGCAACCAGTTGATAGCCCGCGCCCGCCGCAATGTCAGAGAGGTAAAGCGACAGCATCGAGCCGTCGCTGGTCGCCGCCATGGCATACCATTTTGCGGTCAATCCGTCCGGATCGCTGCTCCAATCGAATCCCTGGAATACCCCTTCAGCCGACACGGCAGTGTACTGATAGCCCATGACGTCCTGGAACGTGATGGCGACGCGATTGTTGGGCTGCATCTGAAAATAGAGCGCCGCCGCATTGCCATCGGCGCCGGGCTGGGTTCCTGCCCCTTTGCTGTCGCGCCCCACGATGGTCCGATAGCCGCCGTTCTCGGGTTTGAACGCCGCCTCGATGGTGAAGGCCGATGGGCTCCATGTGGCCAAGCTCTCGTTCCACATGCCCGGGTACCCGCCCGTGTTCTTCACGCTCAAGGTGTTGGCGGCGCCGGTTTGCGGGATCGCGGAGGAGGCGACATCCGCCCGGTAGCCGTAGCCGGCCCAGGCATCCCCTGACCACACGGAGAGGGCGTTGCCTTTGCCCGAGCTGTCGGCCACGTCGGCAGACCAGACGCCGTTGGCTCCGGAGACATGGGCCATCTGTGCAGTCGCCGAGCCATCCTCGAATCGCCAGTAGGCCATCGTGTCTGCCTGGGCGGGCAGGGCGCTGAGCATCAGCGAGCCGGCGAGGGACAGCGAATAAGCCGCCGCAAAAACCTTCTGGTTCATTTTCATTGTTTGCCTATTACACACAAATTAGCTTCCACCGCAAACCCGAGCGTTGCACGGATCCCCGTCTGGCTGCTCATAATGCGGATTGCCGATCGAGCAAGTCAATCCTTTACCGGCGTCGGATGGGCGGCTATCATCAGGCTCATGAAGCCGGACTCGTGCCATGTCCGACGCGCGACCATCGAGGACCTGGATTCGCTGCGGTTGCTCTGGGCCGAGGAGCGCCTGCCAGTCGAGGACCTGGAGCGGCGGCTGAAAGAAATCCACGTGGCGGTGAACGAGGCCGGGGCTCTGCTGGGCGCCGTCGCCTTCGAGGTGGCCGGCGCGCATGGCCGGATTCACAGCGAGGCATTCTGGTTTCCGGAACACGAGGACATGGTGCGCCCCATGCTCTGGGAGCATCTCCAGGTGCTGGCGCATAATTTCGGGCTCGAGCGGATGTGGACCGCGGAGGAGAGCCCGTTTTGGCGGCACTACGTCGGATTCCGGGAGGCTATGACCGAGGATGCGGCGCATCTGCCGGCGCATTTCCAGGCGCATTCGGCCCGCCTCCACGTGTTGAGGCTCCGGGACGCCAGTCATCTGGTGGAACAGGCCGAGGCGGAGCTCCGCGAACTGCAGGCGGCTCAGCAGCGGGAGACTGCCAGGCTGATGCGCCGGGCCCAGCTCCTGCGGATGCTGGCGCTGGCTGTGGCGATCCTGCTCTTCGGCCTGATGATCATGGCGGCAGTCTATGTCATCCGGCGGATTCGGTGAGCCGGCCGGCAAGCAGATGCATGGACCTCATCCACTGGGAGAAGACTTGGCACGTCGTGACGCCCGACGACCGCAGCGGCCCGCCCGAGACGCCATTCTGCGCGAGGAGCGGATATCTCGTTCGCGGCGGCTTGTGTGTCGGACTGGTGAAGGTCCTGCACGACAACCTCCGGGCCGAGGTCGTCCACGAAGGCTCGTTTGGGGTCGGGCACGCGCAACTGCCCTGGAGAAGCGACGGCAAGACACAACGATGAGACTCTGATGAACGCGATTTCCAGCTGGAAACAGCCGGGCTGGCTGATGGCTCTCGGGATGAGCATCATCCTCTCCCTTTCAGCATCCGCCCAGACCGCTGCCCCCGCCCGCGTCACCGGGATCGGCGCGCCCGGAGGGCCTGAGGGCACGATCGCCGATCCCCCTGCTCCATCGCTCGCTTATTCCGCCGAAACCCGGTCCAGCCCGCGTCCGCTCCGAATCCACGTGCTCCGACTGGACCTGCGGGATCCGGGCTATGCGTTGGACGTCGTCCTTGGGCGGGATCCGGACGGCGCAGGTCCGGCCGAGGCCGAACTGACCCCGCCGCCCCGTCTCCTGGACACTCCGGACATTGTTGCCGCCATCAATGCCAACGCGTTCGCCTACGCCGGGCCCCCTCGCCCCAAAGAGCGCGCCGCGTGGTCTCCAGGCGATCCGGTCGCAATCACGGGCTGGGCCAAGAGCCTGCAGCGTGAAGCCAGCCGCCCCGCCGTCCGCGAAATCGCATCGAGCTTCTGGGTTGGCGCCGACGGCCGAGCGCGAATCAGCCCGCTCGCACCGCAGGACACCGCCCGCCTGGCCATCGCAGGCTTCTCTCCCCTGGTGACCGACGGACGCGTGACGGCCACATCGGCCCAGCCCTTGCATCCGCGAACCGCCATCGGCGTGGACGCCACTGGCTTTCGCGTCGTCATGGCCGTCGTGGACGGGCGCCAGCCGGATTACAGCGAAGGCATGTCGCTTCTTGAACTGGCCGAGCTGATGCATTCTCTCGGCTGCCATCAAGCTCTCAACCTCGACGGCGGCGGCAGCTCAATCCTGTATTATCGCGGCGATGATGGATGGCTCGCAATCAAGAACCGGCCGTCGGGAATCCTGCCGCGTCCGATCCCCGTCATGCTGGTGGTCCGCTGCCTTCAAGGCCCCTAAGGGTCTGTGCATGCACAGACCCTAACGTTCCAATTAGAAATCGATCGGTTTCCGCTTCACACGGTAATAGCTCTGATCGCCCGAGGCGGGAGCGGCAGCCTGGAATGTGCCCTCCCCCAGATCGGTGATGGTCGCATTGACGCCGCCGAAGGGCCCGTTGACGCTGGCCGCCCGCTCGACTTCAAAATCCCCAGTCGTGTCCCTGGCGCCGCCCGCAAAAACGATCTCCAGGCCGCCACCCAACGGCGGCGTGATGCTCATGAGCCTGGGCTTGCGGATGGCGATCACTTTCAAGTCGTCCACGTAAATGTTGCCCATGTCCGGTTCCTGGCGAATCGAGAGATGGCTGATCGGAGCGGGCGTCTGGAGGTCGGTCGCCGAGACGCTGGGAGAGGCTTCGGATGTCGCGTCGATCCAAAGGGTGGACTTGGCAGTATCGACGTCATGCCGCACGACGATGCTGTAAACGGTCCCCATGTAAAGATCGGTCATCGAGTATTCCGTATAAATGCTTTCGCCGTTCGAGATGTGAAGCCGAAAGGCCCCTTCCGGCGCCCCGGTAGTCCGGGTGGCGACCTGCATGAGCTGGTCCGCGCTGGCGCCGCTGCCCGGTGCAAGGAGAATGAATGCTCCGCTGGAATCCCCGACCACCGGGACATCGCCCACATCGATCCACTGGGCCTTGAACATCGTGAACAACACCGTGCCGCTTCCCGGCACATAGGGACCTCCCGACAGGGGCACCGATGCGTCGTCCGCACCGCTCTTGGGCCGGATCCAGGCCTGAGCGTCTGAGGAGGCGGTTCGGAAATTGATCCCTTGCGCGCTCGAGTTGCGCCGGACCCAGAAGCCCGGGCTCGAGTTCAGGATGCTGGTGTTGAAGGGATAATCGAAGTGATCGATCAGCACGACACCGGCCGATGGCCGCACCATCACGGCAAAGGAGGCGGTCGTTGTCTGGCCCGTGGCATCGGTCACGCTGAGGATGACAACGCCGACGCCGGTCGCATCGGCGACCGGCTTGACGATCGCGGCGCGGTTGGTGCCGCCGGAATCAGCTTCCAGCGTGACGCTTTCGAGGATGCCGCCGCTGTAGCTGGCCACGGAGGCGCTGACCGTCAGAGCGCTCGCCGGCGTTTCGGGGTCCGCCACGGTGAATGGCACCGCGACGGGAGTGTTTACAAGGGTGTTGGTGGGGGGAGGCGTCGAGATCGACGGCGCAAAATCCAGCGGAAGGACCGTCACCGCAAACGTCTGCTGGCCGGTGTTGCCGTGCGAATCGATGATGCTGACCGTGATGTCGGCGGACCCGGCCCGATCGCCCGCAATCACATACACCGTCCGGTTCGATCCGCTGCCGTCGAAGAAGACGTTTGCGGATGGCACCACGGCCTCGTTAGACGAGGTGGCGGTTGGAACAGGCAAGGGCGCCGATGCCGCGTCGTCCTCGGCGTCGTTGACAGTGAAGCTGTTCGTGACGGAAGTCTGGGTGGCCACGACCGTGATGTCAGGAATCTCGCCAATCACCGGCGGCGTCCCCATAGGCACCGAAACCGTCACGTTGTCGATCCCAACGTGGATGTTGCCGCCGCTCACCTTGATCAGGGTCCACTTGAACCAGATCTCGTCGCCGGGCTGCACGCTGATGCCCGGGAACGCCGCCGTCAGCCCGGCGGCGCGATTGGCCGGGTTGTTCCCATCCAAGGCGCCGGCGTTGCCGGTGGTCGGGGCATTGAACGTCAGGCTCTCCGGGGCTGCCGTCCAGCCGTCCAATGAATCCAGTCCTCCCACTGCCCCTTGCGGGAAAATCTTATAGCTAACATGGATATGCGTGTTCACCGTGGCATCCCGCCGCCACTGCTCGCCATCGTAGCTGAGGATCAGATTGGTGATGGTCGAATTGCCGCCGTTGACCAGCCGCAAGCCGAGCATGCCATACCGGGTCGTGACCGGCGTGCCCCCCAAGGCGCGCTCCGAGCTCCCGCTTGCGCCCAGGGAATAAAGCGTGCTCGAATTGCCGGACGCGCCCGCCGTGGCGGTGTAGGCGGTCGTGTAAGGCCCTACTACGCCGTCGGTGACGTTGCTGACGCTCGCATACCAGCCGGCCAGGGTGAAGTTATCCCACCAGGCGCCGCTGCTCGTCCCCAGGGCGCTGAAGTCCTCGCGATGGGTCGTGCCTGGCGCGATGCTCACCTGGGCCGACAACGGAACGATGGCCGCGAACAGAGCAGCCACCAGTAGAGGACGAATCGTCTTCATGATCGATCTCGGTTGGGTTTTGAGTTGAATATCCCCAAGAACAGATTGGTTCCAGCAAATTCTAACGTGTCGTCAGAAGTCCCGCCGCGTGAGGGCACGCGGCCTGCCCCTTCGTGTAGGCCCGGTCCCCCGACCGGGCGTTTGGAGCCATGTCTTCAACCCCATTGCCATGGAAGCGAGGGAGAAGACGGCAGGCGACCGGGTGAACGAATTCGCCCGCGCTCCGCCTTGTCTCTTGGAAACCGGCTCTGGTTTCCCTCGCCCCGCGAGGGACGAGGGGGAGAGGGCGGGGAGAACTACGTATTCAGCGGATGGATGCGGTGTGACATCTCTCCAGGCAACGTCAGAGAACGCCTTTCTTTCCTGCTCTCTTGGTCGCTACGTGGTTGTCAAAATAGAGAAAGGTCCGAGTGCTGCCATGAACAGGCGTGGGCGGCAGCTCCTCTTTCCAGCCCACGTTGGGACATCCCAATTGATCGAGATCCGACAGCATCCAGACATCCGCCAGCGGGGCGACGGCCTGGATTTCGCTGATTTTGTGCGGTTTCTCCATCGCCGCTTCCTGCCCCGGCGGATACCCAAACGGCCGGAATACCACGTTGGTCAGCGCCGAGTAGCCCGGATGATACACGCCGTAGCACGTCCGCTCGGCCAGGGGCTCCCTGACCGGCGGCTGGTATCGCTCGAAGGCCGGACAGAAAAACACCTTCGCCACATTCGTTTCCGGACCGGCCGAAGGCGGCGGCAATGCGAGATATTTGGCCAGGTAATAAATGAGTTCGTACTTGTATCGAGTCGCTTCCCGGTAGCCAGGCCGCTGTCCAAAATACAGACCGTAGATGGGGCCGGGGCCGGGTGGCAGGACGTCGCTGTTATCATCCAAAAACAACTGCACCGCAATCCCGGTCTGTTTCAGATTCGAGATGCACTTGATCTGGTGGGTCTTTGCCTTGGCGCGCCCCAAAACCGGCAGCAGCATCGAGGCCAATATCGCGATGATCGCGATCACCACCAGCAGCTCGATCAGCGTGAAGCCGCGGCGCCCATCCGCGCCAACTCTCCGATTGCGCGATCCCGATCCGCTAAAAACTTTGCTCTGCATTGCCTTTCAAGGATTCCACTCGTGCGCGCCCCGGTCGGGCACGCTGCCGAACGGCACTGCACTGCCCCAGAAATCGCGGCCGCCGTGGCTGGGGACTGTGGTGCCGGAGTCGATGCAGGGCGAGCCCGCTTGGAGCATGTAGCCGGCCAGCGTGCCCAACCCCACGCCTCCGCTCCCCGGATTTACGAACCGCGGATCGCCCGTCAGTTTGCGCGGATCGTCCGGCTCGCCCGCAGGATGGAATCCAAAAAACAGGTTCCCATCGAAGGTCCGGCTGCCGTTGAACCACCGGTAGCGGGCATTGGCGCTCTGGTTGTAGATGACATTGTTGAAGAAGGAATAGGTTTTCGCCGCCTTTCTCCGCTCATCGATGATCGCGGGCGAAACATGGGGGCCGATGAAGACGGTGTTGTTGTACACGAGTGTGCTCGCGGCGCCGTAATTCATGCAGAAGATGATCCCCCGATCGTTCTGGCTGATATTGTATCGAACGATGAGGTTGGTGTCCCGGGCGTCGGTGCACTGCCAGTAAAGGCCGTGCGCGTTGTCGTGGCTGTAGCTGTATTGAAAGACGCACCCCGGGCTTTGCAGATCCGCGTCATAGAGCGATCCATCGAAGCTCTTCGACGGATCGCGCTCGCCAGCCCGGTTCCGATAACCCTCGTTATATTGGAAAACCGTTCCCCGGCAGCTTCGCGAAAAGATGGTGTTGCCGGTATACGCGCGATAGGCCGTGTCCCAGCAGACGTTCCGCTCGACAAGCCCCGTCTCGTCGGTCAACCGGATGATCATGGCGTTCTTCGCGACATCATGGATCGAGTTGCCGCGGATGACCACCTGCGTGAACTTTCGCGCCTCCCACGCGGGCGTGCCCGGGTAATCGCCCACGGACACCCGGTTGTTGAGCGCGATGCCCTGGTTGTCCACGGTCGCGATGTCGCAGTTTTCGATGAGGATGTCATTGAAGCGCGTCGGCGCGGCGGAGTCGTCGATCACCTCGACCACGATCCCGCCGGTCCGCTTGGCGGCATTGCTGGCTTGATGCACCAGGCCCTTGATGTGATGGATACGGCAATTCCGGACATGGAGATGATGGACCACGGTGCCCACAAAGTTGGATGCGCTCAGGTAAACGCCGCGCCGGTCGCCCCCCTCCGCGGCGTCGTTGCGGATCTCCAGGCTGTTGATCTCCCAATGCGCCTGGTTGAACAGGCAGACCGCGCCCCATCCCTCCGCTCCGCCTCCGTCAATCACGGGCATCGGCCCGCCGCCATATCGGTCAATGACGATCGGCTGGGCCGCCGTTCCCGAGCCTTTGGGATTCAGCTGCCCAATCCAGCTGCAGCCGCCCTTGAAGAGGATCTTGTCGCCCGGCTCGAAAACCGTTCCGTTGACCCTTGCCAGGGTTTTCCACGGCGCGTCCAGGGCCCCGCTGTTGGCGTCGTCGCCCTCCGCCGAATCCACGTGATACGCCGCGCCCCCCGGCGTTGATCCGCCCGCACTCGCGCCCCCCTTTAAATGCGCATCGAAAAATCCCAGCACCTGCGGACGCAAATCCCGCTGTTTGGGCTGCAGATGGAACGTGTGCGGCGCACCCTCGACGACCACCAGCTCATGCCGGGCGCCCGCGCGTTTCAACGCCTCGGCAAACAGCTCGGACTGCTCGAGATCGACGGTCTTGTCCGCAGTCCCGTGCAAAATCAGGATGGGCGGATCCGACGCGTCCGCATAGGCGGTCGGCGATGCGGCGCGGTAGAGCTCCGGCGCCTCGGCGCGGGTCTTGCCCAGCATTTTCGTGTCGCCGCGCCTCAGCAGATCCGCGGGCCCATAGAGATCCACCGCGCATTGCACCCGGCAGGAAAACTCCCCGTAAGGCCCTCGCGGATCCAATCCGTCGTCCGGACCTGTGACGGCCAGCATGGCCGCCAGGTGTCCCCCCGCAGAACCGCCGATCACGCCGATCCGATCCGGGTCCACTCGCAACCGATCCGCGTTCTTGCGCAGCCAGCGGACCGCCGTCTTGCAGTCGTGGAGGTTCGTCGGCCAGGTCGAATTGCCGCCGGCCGCCAGGAGGTAGTTAATGCTCATTCCCACATAACCGTGGAGAGCGAGGTTCGTCCCAATGTTGATCTCGCGGGCGGCGCGTTTGTCGCCTCCGCTCCAACCGCCTCCATGAATGATCACCACCGCGGGCGCGCGACCGCCTCCCGTCAATCCCGAGGGAAGATAAAGGTCCGCCCTCTCGCTCCGCCCCGGCTCGAGATACTCGATGTCCGGCTCGAACCGGACGCCCTCAGGCATCACCGGAAGCGCCGGGCCGCGATCGCCCGCGGTTGTGGCTGCCGGCAACCTCAGCGCCACCAGAACGACAGTTGCTGCGCAAAAACAAAACTCGACTCTCATGGCTTTGTTTCATCTGAAATATTTGCCGCGCATGATGCCGGATAACCTCGCTTGCGGCTACCCAAAAAGCCTTCGAGGAATGCGCCGCGAGCGAGGACGCACCGATTGGCGAAGCGTCGAAGCTCGCAACCCCCAGTCGAAGCCCGTTGCGCGGGAAAGGGAATAGCCTCGTTAAACCCAAGACTCGCAACGCTGCACCTCACGCCTGGTCTGCGGCTATTCGACAAACAAGCTTGCGGGCCACCGATATGGTGCCATATTGGTGCCGCGATGAACATCACAATAAAAGACGTGCCGCAGGAGCTTCATGAGCGCCTGCGCGAGGCCGCTGTTCAGAGCGGACGAAGCCTGAACAAGTTGATTCTCTGCGCATTGGAGCGAACCTTCGTCCCCAGGAAGGTGGATCGTGGCGAGTTGGCAGCCAAGATTCGGAAGCGCCGGGAGAGTATGCATGTTTGGCTCGAGGACAGCGCTCTCAACCGCGCGATCGAGGATGGGCGACGATGATCGTCGTCGACGCCAACGTGATCGCCTACCTGCTGATACGAGGCGAGCGTTCGGAAGCCATGGACCGGCTGCTGGATCGGGATGCGGACTGGGTGGCGCCGCGTTTGTGGTTGGACGAGTTCCTCAACGTGCTTTGCACGTGCGAGCGCAATCGATGGATTGGATCCGCGCAGGCGGTGGCCCTGTTGGAAGATGCCTTGACATTGATGGACGGCGCTTCCTATGAGGTGGCACCGGAACGTGTCTTGGCGGTCGCGCGCCGAACCGGATGCAGCGGCTACGACAGCCAGTACATCGCCCTGGCGGAGGATTTGGGACTGAAGCTATACACCTGCGACCAGCTCATCCTTCAGAAGTGCCCGGGCATGGCGATTCAGGCTTTCAGAACCTAAGGGTCTGTGCAAAAGGACGCATGGTCACGGGCTCGGATCGCGCCGCTGCCCGGAGAGGGGGAGCAGCTGCGCCCGATACCGCTCATTCGATTGTTATGACGTTGTGTTAGATGAAAAAAACCGGCGGCGGCGGGATCTTAGCAGAGGAACGCGGCAATGGGTTCGATGGATGCGCAAGAACTGGGACGATGGTTCGAGCGGGAAAGCAGCCCGCTGGTTCTTTATGCGCGCCAGTGGCTCGATCCGCCCGCCGCCGAAGATGCTGTTCAGGATGTGTTTATGAGCTTGATTGTCCAATCGCAGCCGCCGGAGCACGTCAAAGCCTGGCTCTACCGGGCCGTTCGAAACCGGGCCTTCCAATGCCTGCGATCGCGCGGCCGGCGCACCCGCCGGGAAGACCGGGCCGGGGCCGAGGCGCCCGGATGGTTCGAGCCGAGCCCGGGCAAGGCCCTCGACGCGCATGAGGCCGAACAAGCGCTGCGCCGCCTTGACCCCGACGAACGCGAGGCCGTCACCCTGCGCATCTGGGGCGGCCTCACCCTTGAAGAGATCGCGGCCATCCTCTCGTGCTCGGTCGCAACCGTCTTCCGCCGCTACCAGCGCGGCATCGAAAACGTCCGCAACCATTTGGAGGCTTCATGCCAGGAGAAGATTCCATGATCGATGGAACCGAGGAGCTCGCGCGCCGCCTCCGGCAGCTTGAACCCGCCCGGCACGGCATCGACCGGGACACCCTCATGTTCCAGGCTGGACGGCGATCCACCCAACGGCGTCTGCGGGCCTGGCAATCGCTGGCGGGCCTGATAGTGTTCGTGGCCGCCGGCCTGGCATGGCTGGATCGCAATCCATGGCCGCCTGCCGCACCCATGATGGCCGCACTCGGGAACGCCCCTCGAACCGAACAGCCTTCACTCCCCAACCCCAGCGACCGCGCGGGGATCAATCCCTTGCCCGCGAATCTCCGGGGAACAGCCCGCGATTACCTCGAGCTCCGGACCCGCGTGGCGATCGACGGCTGGGACACCCTCCCGTCTTCCGCCTGCGCACCAGCCTCGGCTGATGCCGTCCTGACGATCGCCGATTGGCTCCGTCTCCGGCAAAACACCTTTCTTGCACCGGATCCTTTCAAGATCTTCCGTTCTCCAACCAAAGGAAATCCATCATGAAACGCTCAATCTATCTTCTTCTGCCTGCCCTCCTCAGCCACTTCATCGGCGCTTCGGGTGTGCCATCCAGCCGCGCGGCGGCGCCGCTCGCCCAGCCGCAAAGCGTGGTCGCCGCAACGCCATCCCGGCCCGCAGCGGACACGCCGGACCGCCTGCGGCTCGCGCTCGATCCCATGGCCGCGCCTCGCCCGGCACTCCGCTACACATTCTATCATGAAATGATCGATCAAATCCCCGGGAACGCCGCGCTCGCCTACCAGCAGATCGCGCGCATGCTCAGCCAGAACGAAAAATGGCGGGAGCAAAGCGAGCAGCTCCAGGAGTGGCTCAAGATGCCGATCGCCCAACTGCCGGTCGATGCCGTCGAGGCGGTGGTCGCTCAGCATGCCTCGACCCTGGACCGGCTTGCCCAAGCCACCCGGCATGAGCGTTGCGACTTCGAGATCCCCATCCGCCAGGACGGAATGAACGCCCTCCTGCCCCACCTGGCGGAGCTGCGCGGCGCAGCGCGCCTGCTGGCCATGGAGATCCGCCTGCGGATCCGCCAGGGACGCTATCCTGATGCGCTCGAGCGCCTGAAAGCCGGTCTGACGCTCGCTCGCCACACGGGCAAGGGGGCCACGCTGATCGAAGGCCTCGTCGGCATCGCCATCGCCAACATGATGTTCGACCGCATCGAGGAGCTGGTTGCCCAGCCCGGCGCTCCCAACCTGTTCTGGGCGCTCTCGGACCTCCCGCCCGATTTGCTCAATCTCTGGGATGCCATGCGCTGGGAGCGCTGCTTTCTTTACGTCCACATGCCCGTTCTCTGGGACGTTCGCACCCGGACCGCGACCGCGGCCGACCTTCGCCAGTCGGTGCGCGAGTTCCAGAAGTTCAGCGGGAACATCACGCTCCCTCCATGGCTCTCGGAGGAGGAAAATGCCGGCATGGTGGCTACGGCGATCGCCCTGGCCGCCTACCCGAAAGCCGTCGATTACCTCAGGCGCCAGGGGCGCTCGGAAGATGAGATCCGCCGGATGTCCGCCGCCAAGATCCTGGCCACCTTCATCGGCGAAAGCTACGCCGTCCAACGCGACGATCTCTTCAAGTGGTTTGCCCTGCCCTATTATGAAGCCCGCCTGGGCCTGACTCGAGCCGAAGCCAGCCTCCAGGAAGCCCGGAGAAAGGATCCAATCGGGTCCATCCTGCCCAGCATGCTCCTGCCCGCCCTCACCAGGGCTGCCAGCCGTTTTGCCGCCACGGAACGCCGCGCGGCCCTCATCCGCTGCGTCGAGGCCGTCCGGCTCTATGCCGCAAGCCACGACCGGCGCCTGCCCGGCTCGCTCGCTGACATCCAGGACGTCCCCATCCCGCGAGACCCGATGACCGGCGGCGCCTTCCTCTATCGCCTCGAGGGCAAGACCGCCACCCTCGAAGGGCCGCCTTTGTCCCCCCAGGAAGCGCGCCTGTCCAAAATCTACGAGCTCACCATCCGTCCTTGAACCGCCCCGACTGACTCCCACCTTCAACCAGGAGTGTTTCCATGAAATCCACCCGCTCTCTTCTCCCTCTGTTGCTGGCGGTGCTGGCCCCGCTCGCAAGCGGCGCCGCCCCAGCCGCCGCGCCGGCGGACCTGTCGCGCGTCATGCCGTTCACGGACGAATTCACCGTCATGGCCGCGCGCTTGGACCTCGGCACTATCGATGCTGCCGCCTGGGCCTCCGCCGTCCTCGACCTTCTCCCCGAACAGCGCCAGACCATGGCCGAACCCGTCCAGCAAGCTCAGCAGGCTGTCCAGCCCTGGCTCGAGGAGTTCCGCAAGGCGGGCGGCCATGTCGTTTACCTGGTCATTAGCCTCAGCGACCTTGGCCCTGAAGCCCCGGCCTTCGCGGTGGTCCCGCTGGCAGACAACAGCGATCCGGCTCGGCTCGCCGCGCTGCTGAGGCAGACCGGCATCCACGCGAACCTGAACACCACGGTCCAGCAGGGCTGCCTCGTGGCCGCCATCGAACCGGTCCTCGAACGCATCCGAGCTCTGAAGCCGGCCGATCTCGGCCACCTCGAATCCGCCTTCGCCGCCGCTCGACCGGGCGTCCTGCAGGCCGCGCTGCTTCCTTACCAGGATGCCGGCCGCATCATCGAGGAGCTCATGCCGGCGCTCCCCTCGATGCTCGGGGGCGGATCGAGCTCGACGCTCACCCGCGGCCTGCAATGGGCGACGCTCTCCATCCAGCAACCTCCGGAATGGTCCGTCGAGCTGGCAATCCGCTCGACAACGGCCGCCGACGCCAAAGCCCTCCATCAATGGCTCGTCCGAGTCTGGACCGCTTGGGGCAGCATCGACGAAATCAAGAGCCACCTGCCCCGATGGGATGAACTGGGTGCCGCTCTCGAGCCCGCTGTCGACGGAGACACCTTGCGCATCCGGCTCGATCGAACCCAGATCGGCGAGCTGGTGCGAACGATCATGCTGCCCGTCCTACAGGAATCGAAGAATAAGGCCGCCCAGGCCATGATCCTGAACAAGCCCACGCCCTGATCCAGCCTCGCCCGTGTTGGCCCGCAGCAACCGATTCAGCTCGCAGCCATGCGAGCCGCCCTGCGCCTGCTCGCTGTCGAGCCATAACGCCATCGGCTGAAATCCGCAAACGCAGGCCACATGGTTTTGTGGCGGGCTCTTACCAGTAGCCGAGGTATTCCGGATTGGGGTTGAAGCTGGTCGCCGGGGGGCGATAGACCACGTAATGAGGGCGCATGATCATCTGCTTGCGCCACTCGACCGATCCATCGGTCCGGCCGACATTCCCACCCTCGGATCCGATGACAGCGGGCTCGACCAGCTGGCCGGAGGCGCTGTATTTGGGGCCGGCAGGGGTGTGCGGGGCGGACGTGATCTTGCTCAGGCCGAGCCCGCTGACCGCGTCGGTCCCTTTCTCGATGATATCGGCCATCAGCACCATGTGGGGCGTGTAGCTGTGGCTTTTGGCCGGGGAATCGAACGGGGCCGCCTGCGTCCCGTAATCGGCGTCCCGGGATCGTTTGTCCAGCTCGGTGGGCAAGCCCCACAGCACGTAGAAACCCAGGCGGGCGGCGTTGTTGTTCAAAAATATCCACTTGCCGTCCTTGTTCTTGTTCGGGCACGTGAAGCAGTTCGTCTTGATCGAAAGCCGCTGGACGAAATGGTCGTAGACAGAAAGCGGCGTCCAGCTGGCGTGCATGACGCCATCGGCCCGCGTCGCAGGCGGAAAGCGCTCGGCGTTGTCGCCGGCGTACATGAGCGCGCCGAGCATGACCTGGCGCATGTTCGATTTGCAGACCGTTCGCCGGGCCTTTTCCTTGGCGCGGCTGAGCGAGGGCAGGAGCATGGACGCCAGGATGGCGATGATGGCGATGACGACGAGCAGTTCAATCAGCGTAAAACCGCCCCGTGCGACCGCCGCCGGGCCCGCCCGGGGATCCGGATGGGCTTCGATCCGGGCGGGATTGGCCCCGCCTATGGTTGCTTGTGTGTTCATCGGCTGCGCAAGCGGTAGTATTGCTCGGTGGCAAGCGGGTTCGGGATGACGTAGCCGCTCGAAGCGCCGTCCACATCCGACCAGCCCGCCTGCTGCCCGTCCAGGGGCGCCTTGCGCTGCAGGACCCAATCCCCCTCCCAGCTCAACACCAGGTCAGCCCCGCTTCGCGCAATCGCCAGCGGCACGGGCGGCAGAGCCGGCGGCACATTCGCCACGATCTGGAAGCCGCTGATCGCCCCGGGCCCGGCCAGCCCGTAAGGATGCGGCGTGGTCACGATCGAGAACGAAGCGCCGTTCAATCCGCTGAAGACCGCGTAGTTGGCGTCGGCGGGAGTGTCATTGACATCGGTCGTGACGGCCCGCACGTAGCTGCCGTTCCACACCGCCAGGTCCATCCCGTGGTAATAGTTGGTCGCGCTCCCCACGCTGACCGCTCCATACCAGTCGGCGACATTCACCATCCCGGCGTTGGCGTGAGGGGCGCCCATGTAGACATACACCGAGTAGCCCGCGCTCTGATATTCGGCGGGAAGATTTGTCACGGTCACGACGACATTGGTCACGCCTCCGTCATCAATGAGTCCGCCCAGCAGGGCGTAGTCGCCCGCAGGCGCAGCGAACGGGCCATTCCACTGTCGATTGTTGGCGGCGGTCCACGTGACCAGGATGGGGAACGATTGGCCGGCGTGGTTGACCAGGTTGGTGAAGCTGCCATTGCTCGCGTTGTAGCCGAACTCGTTCCAGTTGGGCAGCGCGATGGCGCCAGCCACAAGGCCGTTGGCGGCGATGGTGCGGGCGTTGTAGCCCTGGATGTTGAGGCTGATCGCCTGGCCGGGCAGCACGCTGAGCTCGGCTGGCGCGCTCGAGACACTGGCGGCGCCCTTCGCCACCAGGACGCGGTACAGGCCCGCCTGGGAGGTCGAAACCCCGGACAGCGCAAGCACGGCATTGGTGGCGCCGGGCAGGTTCGCCCCGTCCTTTTGCCACTGGTAGCTCAACGGCGTCATGCCATGGGCCTTCGCCTCGAGGGTCAGGGCCGCCCCCGCCAGCGTCGCGCGCGTTTGGGGCTGCTGGGTGATCCGCGGGGTGGCGCCCGCCTGGAAGGCCGCGGCGTAGTGTGCCTGCACCTGCCCCTCGCTCAGGGCGGCACCGTAGACGGCCACTTCATCCACCCGGCCGGGCCAGAAGAAACTGCCGCTGGCGTTCTCGGACGCCCCAGCGCCGATGCGGAACGAGTAGAGATCGTTGGGAACAAAGCTCGTGGCGGTCCGGCCCATCAACGCGCCATTGACATAGAAACACATCGTGGCGCCGTCGTAGGTTCCGACCAGGTGGGCCCACTCGTTGAGAGCGGCGGCTGTCCCCGCCAGCGCGGTCCAGCCGGCCCCATTGCCCAGCCAGAACTCCCAGTTGCCCGCGGGGCTGACGTAGAACAGGTAGCCCTTCGTGTTGCCGGCGGAGCCGTCGCGCGAGGTCACCGGCGAGCGATACGCGCTGCTGCTGCCCGCCAGCAGCGCCCAGCACTCGATCGAGAACACGGGTGGATTCAACGCCGCATCATAAGCCGCATCCAGCTTCGCCCGCCCCGCTCGAGCGCCGAGCGAGTAGCCGCTGAACCCAACCGCTCCATCCGCGTCGCCCAGGAGCGCGCCCTCCTTCCCCCAGGCGAAGTCACCCTCGGCGTCTCCATAGCTCGAATACGCCGTCCGCCCACCGATGATGTCGATGGCGCCGACGGAACCGGCGGGCTCATTCAGGCGCCAATAGGCCACCGGGTTGGCGCTGGAAACCGCCGTGGCGTAGGGCTGCGTCGGCAGCGGCAGGACGCTCAGCGGGACCGGGGCGCTCTCGACCGATTCGGCGCCCAGCGTGACAACGGCGGTGTAGCCGCCGGCGTCCGCCGCGGTGACCGGGAACAGGGTCAGCGACTCCCTCGTCGCGCCGGGGACATTCGTGCCGGCGTGCTTCCACTGGTAAGTGTAATCCTGGTAGTCCGGCAGGGCCGGCAGCGTCAGCGTCACGGTCCCGCCGACCAGCACCGCCTGGGCCGGCGGCGCCACGGGCCCGGTGCTGTAGGCCAGCGCCACATTGGTGCTGGCTACCGACCTCACCGCATTGCTCACCACCACGGCGTACGTGCCCAGATCCGCCCCGCCGGCGGGCCAAAGGGTCAGGGTCGCCGAGGTCGCCCCTGGCAGATCGACGCCATCCTTTTGCCACTGATATCTGAGCCGCGGCGAGCCGGTGGCGGCCACGCTGAAGGTGACCGTCGCGTTGGTGTCGCCCAACACCAGCCAGGCATTTTGCGGCTGGGCATTCAAGGCCGGCGCGACGCCGGCTCCGAGGACTCCGGCCATGTGGTGATCGGCCACCTGCTCGGGCGACAGCGCTCGCCAGTAGACGGCGATCTCGTCCAGGATGCCTAGGAAGAAGCTGCCCGCCGTGGCAAGGTAGGTCTGGTCGGCACCGATGCGGAGCGGGGTTCCCAAGGTGGCATAGACAGGCGTTGTCTGGGTGCCCACCAGCTGCCCGTTGACGTAGAGCCGCTTGGTGGTTCCGTCGTAAGTGCCCACCACATGATGCCACTGGCCTGGCGTCACTGTGCCCCCATTGAGATCGTTCCATGTCTCCGCCGTGGCATTGAGGGAGGCACCCGTGCGGAACTGCCATTGCGCGCCGTTGGCCAGCAGCTCGTATCCGCTCGAACGCGTGCTGGTGCGGGAGGCGATGATGGATTGGCGGCCGCTGGCGGCCATCGGATTGGCCCAGCCCTCAATCGTGAACGAGTTGGTGCGGTTCAAGGCCGTCGAGTGGTCCACCTCGATGTAGCCATTGCCGCCCGCCGGGAAATCCACTGCGGGATCCGTGTCTCCCGCCACCGCTCCCGGCTGTTCCGGACTGACGAACCCGGCGTAGGCGCCGGGGTGGAACGTCGTCACATCCTGCGCGACAGCGGCGCCGGACGCCTCGCCCAGCCGCCAGTAGGCTGCGGGACCATCCTCGAGAACCAGCCGCGCATAGGCCGAGCTGGGCGGGGCCACGACACGCAGGTGGGCGGGATCGCTGGCGGCCGTCTGGCCGGCCAGGCTCACCTCGACAGTGTACTCGCCCTGGTCCCCGCTGGCCGCCGCGGGAATCGCATAGACGCGGGCGGCGGCATTCCCCAGCGGCACGCCGTCCTTTTTCCACTGGTAAGTGTAGCCGGCGGAATCGGCCGGCATCGCGATGCTGAGCTCGATGGCGCCGCCAGCCACCACGGTTGCCTCGCTGGGATCCACGGGGGGCGTTCCCCACGACAAGGTCGCGGCGTCGCTGGTGACCTTTCCGAATGCATTGGATACGACCAGGGTGTAGCTGCCCACATCGGCAGCGGCGACCGGGCCGATCACGAGATTTTGCGCGGTCCCGCCCGGCAGGTCCACGTTGTCCCGCTTCCATTGGAACGAGAAGGGCGGGCTGCCGGAGAGATCGACATTGAAGATCGCCATTTCATTGGTGCCGCCCAGGATCGCCTTGTATGCGGCGGGCTGTTTGTCGATATGGGGCGGGTTGCCCGCGCCAAAAACGATCGCCTGGACCTGGGCCTGCGAGAGCTGCTCGTCGTAGACCCGGACGTCGTCCACACACCCGTTGGAGCCATAGGCCGCCAGCGAATGCTGCGAGTTGCCAATGGTGAGCGGACTCATGTTGCCGGCGGTGGTGTTGATCACGTTGCCGGGATTGGTGACCGTGGCCGGCTCCACATTGCCGTCAATGTAGAAGATGGTGTCTCCCGATTTGGCGTTGTCGGGCAGGGTGGCGGCCACGTGATGCCACTGGCCGTCGGTGAGCTTGCGGCTGGTGCCGAGCGCCGCCGTCCCTTGGAACTCCAGGCGCAAGAACCCAGTGGGATCGATCCGAAACCGGATGGCCTGGCCCGGACTGTTCTGCCCATACGCTAAAAAGGTCGCGTGGTTCGGCTGGTTCGTGGAGGCCTTGATCCACGCGGCAAACGACCGTGCCGCGCCGCCCAAAACGCCCGGCGCGTCCGTCAAGACATAAGGATCATTGCCGGTGTCGGTGGAATCCAGGACGACCGCCGCCAGAGTGCCGCCCTGCGAGGCGGGGACCGGCGCCAGGCTGTCCGTCACCCATCCCGGGTAATACGCCCCGCCCACAAATGTGCCGCTGTATCCCCCGACCGCCGATTGAACGGCGGCCGCCATCGGGTCGGCGAAGCCTTCCTCGAGTCGGAAATGCGCGACGAGCGCGGCTTGCCCGCTCGTGGCCAGGACGGCGGAGCTGACGGCCAGGCCAGCCCACAAGGGAAGTCGGAGGGGATTCATGGTCGATGTTGGCTGAGGTTGATGCGCCAATCTACGTCGAGTAACCACGTGGAACCTAGACACCACCGGCCGGCTTCCTCAAGGCATCCAGCCCGCAGGCTCAAAATCGGTGGTCACATCACCGCGAGACTGATCGAATCCAGCGCCCCTGTCAATTTCTTCCCTGGGGGGGCGGTCCATATTCAGCATTGCCGCCGACACCGTTCGGCATCATGCTCGATGCCGCTGCGCTGGCGCACACAAGATGGTTGCCGCAAGACCGACTATGACCGATCCACTCCATTCCGCGGCGCTCGCCATCCGCGCTCCGCGAACCATGCATCTTGTGCGAGCCTCTCTTGCGCTTCTGGCGCTGGCTGGGCTTGCCGTCGCGTTCGCGGCGCCCCCGACGGCGGCGTTTCCGGGCGAGCATTGGGAGACAATCGAGCATCCCGAGGCGCTGGGGTGGTCGACGAACACGCTGGCCCAAGCGCATGCCTTCGCGCAATCGGCCGGCTCTGCGGCGCTGTTTGTGGTGCATCGGGGCAAGGTGGTCGATGCCTGGGGCCAGACAGACCGGCGATTCAATGTCCATTCCATTCGCAAGAGCTTCCTCAGCGCCCTCATCGGCATTTGCCTGGCATCCAATCAGATCGATCGCGCTCAGACTCTGGAGCAGCTCGGGGTCGACGATAACGAGCCGAGCCTGACCCCGGCGGAAAAGCGAGCCACCGTGGCCGACCTGCTCAAGGCGCGCTCCGGCGTCTATCATCCCGCGCTCTACGAAACGGCAGCCATGAAGGCGCGACGCCCCGCGCGCGGCAGCCATGCGCCGGGCGCATTCTACTATTACAACAACTGGGACTTCAACGCGTTGGGGACCATCTACGAACGAGCCGCGGGGATGAGCGTCTTCGAGGCCTTCGAACGGCGCCTGGCCCAACCGCTCGAGATGGAGGATTTCCGGATCGAAGACACCCAATATGTGCGGGGCGGCGACTCGATCCATCCCGCCTACGTCTTCCGGATGACGGCCCGCGACATGGCGCGCTTCGGGCTGCTCTTCCTGCGCCAGGGCCTATGGCGCGACCGGCCGGTGATCTCGGCAGACTGGGTGGCGGAAAGCACGCGCGCCTACTCGGCCGCCACCGCCACCAATGGCCAGGTCCACGCCGGCTATGGCTGCCTCTGGTGGGCCGATTGGCAAGGACGCCACCTCGAAAATGCGCAGCTGCCCCCGGGTACCTTCTCGGCGCGCGGCACCGGCGGCCACTACATCCTGATCGCCCCCGCCCTGGACCTGGTCATTGTGCATCGGGTCGACACCGACCGGCCCGACGGGCCGCGCGTCGATCGCACCCAGTTCGGCACGCTCGTCCAGCTGATTCTCGATGCGATGCCGCCCGCCGCCGCCAATCCCACACGCGCTCGGCAAGGGACGAAGCGCATGCCGGACATTCTCGATGAGCTCGTGCCCAAGCTCATGGCCCAGCACCGCGTGCCCGGCGTCGCCATCGCAGGGATCGAGAACCGGCGCCTGGCCTGGGAACGATACTACGGCGTCCGCCGGGCGGGCCAGCCCGCCCCCGTGGATTCCACCACCCTGTTCGAAGCCGCATCCATGACCAAGCTGCTCATGGCCTATGCCGCGCTCAAGCTGGTCGAGGAAGGCCGGCTCGACCTGGACCGCTCCCTGGCCGATTACCTTGACAAGCCCTACCTGCCCGAGGAACCCCGGCACCGCTGGATCACTGCCCGGATGGTCCTGTCGCACACAAGCGGCTTCCCCAATTGGCGCACCAATGGCTGGGAGCAGGGCGGCCCGCTGCCGCTGCTCTGCGAGCCCGGCACGCGGTTCACCTATTCGGGCGAGGGCTTCCTCTACCTGCAGCGAGTGGTCGAGCACATCACGGACACGCCCGTCGAAGCCTACTTGCAGCAAACCCTGCTCGACCCGCTCGGGATGACCCGCAGCAGCCTCGTGTGGCGGGATCGGCTGGCGCCCGAGGCCGCCGCCGGACATGACGGCAAGGGCGAGCCCTTCGCCCGCCGCCGCCTCTATCGCCAGGCCAACGCCGCCTACTCGCTCTACTGCACCGCCGCTGACTACGCGAAGCTGATCCTCGAGATGCTCGCCGAGGATCGATCCGCGCCGCACTCGATTTCGGCGCGCTCGATCGACGCCATGCTCACTCCAGCCACCGTCGCGCTCGGGCGCAATCCCATTGCGCGCGGCGGCTCGCGCCGCCCCGGGCCGACCTATTACGGATTGGGATGGGCGATCGACACGGCGGCCGCCGGCGACCGCATTTACCACGGGGGCTCGAACGGCACCGGGTTCCGGTGCTATTGCGAGTTCGATCGCCGGCGCGGCGCCGGCCTGGTGATCATGGCCAATGCCGTGAATGGAAACCGGCTTTGGGAAGACATCATGGCCGCCGCCGGAGAACCATAAAGGCGCGGGCCCAATGCGGCCCTAATCGCGGCCGGCTTTCAGATGCCGATCCGCGAAATCCATGTAGCATCTCCAATCGTATTCGGTCAGGCCATGCTTGCCGGTCCGCAGATGGTATCCGATCGATCCGTCCTGGCGCGGCGAGTCGGGCGGCGGCCAGCCGTCCGAGACCAATCCGCGCTTGCCGAAGAGCCGGTAAACCGGGCTCGCTTCGAGACCGCAGAGATACTCCCCTTCCGGATCGGCCCAGAGATCCTCGCTGGCGCTGCCGATGCAGAGCAGGCGCGGCGCGATCAGCGCGGCCAGCATGTGCTGATCGACGGGCAGATCGTCCTCGCGATCCGCGTAGGCATGATAGTTCTGGCAGAACCAATGCGGAAAGGCGCGATTGATCGCCCGGATGGTCTCGGCCTTGGGCTGCCGCCGGCGGGCCAGGGCAGCTCCGCCGCAGCCGGAGTCGTTGCTGATGACCATCGCGAATCGCTCGTCCTCGGCTCCAGCCCAGAGAGCCGTCTTCCCGCCCCGGGAATGCCCAATGACCGCCACCCGCCGCGCATCGATGCCCGGGTCGGTCTCGAGATAGTCCATGACGCGGCTCGCCCCCCACGCCCAGGCTGCGATGGTGCCCCAGGCATCAGCCGGCCGCCGGATCCCGGGCGGATCGAAGATGCCATGCGCCCCGTTGGTGAACCCGTCGTGCCGGTCCGGATCCACATCCGCGTTCAGGAACGCCGCGGCGGCATAGCCGCGCGCGACGATCTGCTCCGCCGGCCAGAACGGAGACTTGGTGGCGCGAGTGGGATCGATATTGGTCGCTCCGCGATTGCAGATCAGGAGAAAGCACGGCGCCGGCTTCGGCCGCTGGGGGATGAACAGGACAAGACGGATCGCCCCCTCGCCGCCGGGGCCGCGGTAGGAGATCTTGACCTGCTTGCGGACCGCTGCGCCATCCATCGCCCCGTTGGCTGGCTCGACAGTCTCGAACTTCAGGCTGCCGGGCCGCCCGATCGGCGCCCGGCCATAGACGTGCGTCCGGAACAGCTCCAGGACCTCCGGCCGCCGCGTTTGCCGCCAGGCATCGGCCGAGGTGACTTTCGCGCCGCTGGCCGTCGTGAGCGGGTCGGGCAGACGCAGCTCGGATGCCAGAAGCCCATGGCAGGCCGCCAGGGTCACGATCGCCGGGAGAATCGATTTCGTGCAGTTCATGAACACAGCGACATTATGCCATTGCTCCCATCCTGACAACATCATCGGCGGCTGCCCGCGCGTCACCGCTCGCGCTCGGGCTCGGGAATGTGGATCACCGCCAACAGGCATGAGTCCCACGCCCGGCCGCCGCGGCTGTTGTTCCAGGTGACATACAGCACGTCGCCCTCGGGCGAAAGGGCGGAGCTGAACGTCCCGCGCAGCGTGCAGCCGCAGGCCTGCTCGAGATAGGGGTGCAGGAATGCGATCACCTTCTTCCGCCGATGGCGGGTGTCATACTGGACAACCGGGCATCCATCCCGCTCGCTGCCCCCATGCGCGCCCGGGACATAATAAAGGTACCGGCCGGCCGCATCCGCATCGATGCTGGTGATGTAATTCTGCGTCCCCACCGCCGCGCTGCCGATCCTCTCGACCTGCTCACCCCGGGTCTGGATCGCGTAAAAAATGGCCTCTCGCTCGCCTTGCCCGTTGGAGACGGCGTAAATAAGGCCAGCCGGGGTCTCCCCGGTGGCAGCGCGCATGCCCATCTCGGCGCCGATGCGCAGTGGCGGACCTCCCGCGGCCGGATCGAAGCGCATCAGCGGCCCCATATCGTTGCCCGGGACGAAATAAACGCGCCCGGTGGACTGGGCCAGGGCCAGACAGCGCGCGGGTCCGTTCGGGCCCTCGTGGAGCAATCTCCGGGCCCGCACATCGTAAGCGAAGAACCGGATCCCTTCCGCCGCCTCGCCGGCCGCGGGCGGCGCAGTGCCGCCATAGAAAATCAACCGCATGGGATCGAGCACGCTGGCAGGAATGCTGTGCCGGGGTATGGGCGCTGCCGCGACGATCTCCGTCCGGTCGCGTCCAGGGTGCCAGCGGAGAATCCAGTCACCGCGGTAGTGGTGTTCGTCCGTGGTGACCCGCGGGGAACCGCGATGGGTGGCAAAATAAAGCCAGCCATCGCCGCCCGCATCCAATCGGCTGTGGATCTTGCCCGGCGTGTAATGCCCCTCCGGCAAGGCCAGCGTTTCCTGGGCATTCACGACCCGCCGCAGAGAGCGGGCTGCGGCGTCGTATTCGAACACGAAGGCGTTGCCGCGCGGCGCCCAGTGATCGCCGATCGCCGAGTAATACTTGCCATCCACGGCCACGCCGTCTCCCCAGCATGACCATGGTTTCCCTGCGTAATCCTGCCCTGGATAATACATCGCCTCGATGATCGGCGGCGCCTGCGCAACCGCCACATCGGCGCGCAGGGTGGGCGGAGGCCGCAGGAACACATCCGTCTGCATTCGCACGACGGTCTGTCCGCCCGGAAATGCAGGCGGAAAGGGAGGATCCGCGGACGCAGCCGCAACCGGGTCAGCAGCCGGGAGGAGCGTTCCCGATAAAATCACGACCGCGAGGATTCGAATGGCGGGGGGCGATGGCATGGGACGGTTCATGGTTCCACCAGATGCACACGCTGGTTGGCTCGGGTTCGGGTTCGGCGGATCTCGACGCCGTTGGGCAGGGCGGCGAGAACGTCCACCGCGGTTTCGTTGTTCAATCCGAAATGGCAGATGGCAGCCTGCCCGCTGGCGTATCCGTAACCGATATGGAGCTCCTGGAATCCGAGCAGATCTTCCGCCACGCCGATCCGGCCCGCTCGATAGACCTTCACCTTGGCCCCAAGGCCCATCGGATTCGCGCGCCGGCCGGTGACGCGCACCTGGAGCCAGCAGCGTGCCGTGCTCTCGTTCCGCAGCAGCCGGCAATGGTTGCCCGCAAACCAGTTGACCAGGAACAGATCCAGCCGCCCATCATTGTCGTAGTCGCCGGACGGGCCCGCCGGGAAATACGTCATCGGCCCGCTGATAGGCCGCGGAGGTCTCAGGCGCGGCTGGCCATCCTGTAAACCGTCGTGCCGGAAAATCAGGGGCGTGATGCGCCCCGCCTCATCCCACGCCGCCGACAGATAGACATCAGGCCATCCGTCGTTGTCGAAATCCTGAATCTCCACATGCGGGCATCGGGCCGGGACGATGTCCGACAATCCAGCCTCGCGCGTGATCTCGCGAAATTGCGGCACGCCGCCCTGCAATCCCTCGTTGAGAAAAAGCCGGTTCCGGGCCTGGCGGCAGTGGGCGCTCACCGCCAGATCGAGCCGCCCGTCGCGATTCAGGTCGCCAAAGGCCGCTCCACAGGGCCAGTCCTCGGCATCGATCGGCGCATGGGCGAACGCCGCCCGCAGCTCGATTGCCTCGCGATAGCGGTCTCCCGACTGGCTCAGAAACAGGCGGTTCGAGTGGGGCACGAAGAAGTCCGGCCGGCTGTCCTCGTTCAGATCGCCCGCCGCCAGCCCCAGCCCCCAGATGTCCTCCGGCAATCCGGCCCTGCGGGTCGCATCCTCGAACCGCAATCCGCCCCGGTTCCGCAGCAGAGCCGACCGCGGGTTGCGCGTGAACCTGTCGGATACGATGAACAGATCGAGCCAGCCGTCGCTGTCGAAATCGAAGACGCCGACATTGCGCACGCTCAACAGCGCATCGGGGCACGCGCCGCTGTCCGGCGGCAGGTCCAGGAGCCGTCCCTGGTCGTTGCGGAACAGGAGGCTTCGCCGGACTTGCGCGGATCGCTGCGGCTCTTCGGCGCGGCTGGGCTCGGGCCGCGCGTTGTTGGCAGCATAGAGCTCAAGGGCGCCGTCGTTGTCGAGATCGGCAAACACGGCGCCGCTGGTGCGCCCGTAGAACTCGGCCGGCGTGCGGCTCACCCGCTCGAACTGCCCGTTGCCGAGGTTCCGGAACAGGCGGCTGGGAACCGGTCCCGAGGCGGGATGGTATTCGGCAGCCGGCCGATCGCAGAAACCGCCGACAAACAGATCCAGAAAGCCGTCTCCGTCAACATCGCCCCATGCGCCGCCGTGGCCCATCATGCCCGCCAGCGGCTGCAGCAGCCCCGCCCTCTCCGTCACGTCGCGGAATGCAATCTCGCCCTCCGCGGCCCAGCCCAGCCCCGCAGCCCACAGCGCCGCGGCCCCCCATCTCATCGCGATCGACCCGCGCCGCGCATGTCGGCCGATCAGCGCTTCCACAGCTCGATCCCGGAAAGGTTGGCCGCTCCGCCCTGGCCCCTCAGATCCAAGGCGCCATCGATCACCCGGGCCATCCACGGCCCCAGCCGGCGCCACTGCCCCGCCGGGCCGCTCGCGTAGTTGCGCAGGACCGGCCGTCCCTCCACCCAGAAGCTCAAGTTCTCCGACCGGTTGTCTTCGACAATGTAAACAAATACCGCATAGGTCCCCGCCGGCAGATTGCGTAACGCAACCTGCAGATTCCGATCGAACTTGAAATCGGTCAGCATGGCCTGGCGGCCCGTGTCCGCGGGCGGCTGCAGCTTCAGATCAGCAACCGTCAGCGGCTTGCCGTTGCATGCGAAATCCGGCGCGTCGCCACCCTCCCATCGCTGGCCATCGATCTCGACCGGCTTGCCGTTGACATTCACCGCGCGCAGGAGCTTCCACGGCCCCGCCGGCACCGGCACGAACTCCCCGGGAGACGGCAGCGCCTCCGCCGGGCGCGCCTGGACCCCGGGCGGCAGGGGCAACGGTCGGCCGCGCACCTTCAAAATGGCCCGGCGATACGCCGTCAGCGGCGGCTTGCCCTCATCGATTGCCTCGAGGATGACGTGGATCGTCCGTCCTGACGCGTCCGGCGGAATCCGAATGGACGCCGCCTCGGTTTCGGCGCCCTGGATCGGCGGCGCCGCCCAATAGGTGCCGGCTTCCACATAAATCCACCAGCGGAAACGAAGCGCGCCGCCATCCGGATCGGTCGAGCCGGCTGCAGAGAGCCGGGCCACCCCACCCGGATCCGCCTCGATCTCGAGAGCCCGCCGCCCCGCATCGCCGTTCAGCACCGCCGAAGGCGCGTGATTCGCGGTTTCATACGGTTTCACGCACCAGTCCGCCCGCGCCTCGAATTCGTTCTGATACGCCGTCCGCCAGCGGTGGACTGGATAAAGCATGTCTGGCGCCCCGTTGCGAATGTCCTGGGCGGAAACGAACTCCTTCCCGAGGCCGCTGGGCTCGAATCGGCCACCCCAGTTGCCCCACCCCGGCTGCTCCGGATCGCTCAGTCCATTCGGCAATAGATACAGAAATGACGGTGTGTCGCCCTCCTTCACGCCGGCTTTCCCCGAGGCTTTCGCCGGGTACACCGCGCCCAGGGCGCCATGCCCGGCTCGCACGTTCGCCTCGAGCCATTCGGAGGAGACGATGCTCTGGTCGCCTTCCCGCCAGATGCCCCGGAATTGCCCGTCGGAGAATATCCAGAAGACGTCGGGATGGTTTTCCTTCACCCACAAGGCCGTCCGGTCCTGATCGGCAATCGAATGGACGCGGATCTTGCGTTTGAACGCGGCGAGCTGCTCAGCCGATCGCGTCTCCCGCACCTTCCAAATCGCCTGAGCCAGCTCGCGCGGCCCCCCCCAGATCGAAAACCACACCGGCCGCGGATCGTCCCGATCCACCACGCGGATGATCCAGTCCGATGCCTCCGAGTCGCGCCCCGGGCCGACCGAGTGCGGATCGCCGTTGGATCCGTCCTTGATCAGCGCGACCAGCTGCGCGTGCGAGGGGTAGTCCGGACGATGCTGCAGCAGGTTCGGAAGCACCTGCCCGTAGGCATCCACCGCCTTCCGAATCAGCTCCGGATGCGTCACCTTGTAGTGCCCATGACCGAACCCCGTGCACAATCCCTCGACCTCGAAATCGCAGGCGTGGAGCAGAAACCGCACGATGGATTGCTCGTCGTCCGGATCGCCGCCGATATCCGTCATGACCACCATGCGCTGCTTTTCGGATTGGGAGAGGGGCTGCGCCGGCGCGCCGGCCGCCAATCCGGCTTCGGCGGCCAGAAGGCCAATGCAGACCGGGACCGACACGCTCCAGCCTGCCCGTGACAATAGACGATGGATCATGCGTTGGGTGTTTAGGGATTGCGATTCGACTCTTCGATTTTCCGTGGCTGGATCTGCTGCCGGGGCTGGCGTTTCAGGATCAACAAGTAGCCGCCGTCCCCCGTGCGAAACTCCTTCGGACGCACCTTGCGGGGGCTGACGCACCATCGGAGCGTGTCCCCTTCGAGCGTGTAGATGCCCACGAACTCCTGTTTCCGGCCGAGCTCGTTCACCTTGGCGGCATCGAGCACGGCAGGCGACTTCGTCAGGTCGAGAACGTAAGCGCCCTTGCCATGGTCGATGACCTTGTCGCCCTTGAACTCCAGGCCGGCAATCTCCTTCTCGGTGATGCGCAGCTCGAGCTTGACCGGCCCGCGGTCGGGTTGCTCGCCCCGCCCCTCGACCGTGAATCCCTTCCATACGCCGGACATCTTCTGGCGCTCCTTCTGCTCGGCGGGCTCCGCCCCCCCCATGGGGGCGCTGCCCAGACAAAGCGCAAGCGCAAGAATCGGGAAGGCTATTGTGACTCGAATGCTTTGGTTCATAATGACAAGATAACCTGCATGGACGCGGCCAGTCGCATCCGTTCTCTTCGACCTGTCTCTCGCTGATAGCGCTCGCCTGCGGGTGAGGCGCTAACGGATCTTGATCTCGACATAGTCGATTTGGAGCTGGCCGCCACCCGCCGCTTCGGCCTCGACCGCCAGTTCGTCACCGACGCCAATCGCGACATCGGCCACCGCATGCGATTGCCAGCCCGCATCCGCGGCGGCTGTCCGCCAAGCCTCCCCCTGCTGCGCGCCACCCATCCTCAGCATCAGTAGGCCGCCGCCCACCCGCCCGCCCCGGTGCCGTATCTCTACATCGTACCGTCCAGCCAGCCGCACGTAGGGCTCGTCGAATCGCATCCGGATCCGCCCCGCGGCCTCCTCGAGCCGGACGTTGAGGCGATGCGATGCTTCGCGATCCCGATCGTCCACCTGGAAGCCCTCGATCCGGTGGAAATTTTCGGCTTCGAGCCGCACCCGCTGGCGGGCCGGGATCGGCGCGGCGGCGGTGCCGCCATCGAGCAATCCCTTCAGCTTGCCCGGATCGCACTCCTCGTCGCCCGTTGCCAGAAACCATGCCATCCCCGCATCCGAAGGGTCCGGCCGCGTTGAAACCACCATCCGCTCCCATAGCCAGCGCACCTTCGCGTCGCCCGAATCCCGCATCCAAAAATAGGGCGCGAACTCTCCCGGCGCGGCCCGCTGGCCGAATCGGCCGAAGCTCAGCAGCCGGTTCTGGTCCCGAATCTGCACCCAGCGGACATTTTGCCGAATCACGTCCCGCTTGGTGCGGTTGAACCGGTAGCCGGATGCATAGCCATCGTTCCACCGGCTGTGCGAGATGCAGTAGACAAACGCCCGCCTGGCAGGTTTGGATCTTTCGATCGCCAGATACGGCATCTCCATCGGCCCGGCGATGATCAGGTAGAGCGGGTTATCGGGCGTCGATTGGTCGATCGCTCGGGCCAGGCTGGCCGCCGCCCCATCCAGGTCCCGCCGGCAATCGAAAAGCAGCGACCGGTCGTAGCCGTATCGTTCCGCCGCCCCGAGCACGCTCTCGGCATGCTTCTTCTCCCATTCCGGATCCGTCAGGGGCAGGATGCAGTTGTAGTCGAAGTGGACCAGGCGATCTTTCAGGCCCGAGGCCGCAAAGATCGCCAGCGCGACCGGCGAGGCGATCCAATCGTCCGGGTCGTTGTGGTTGCCATCGGCGCTGTAGGCGATCCGCCCCTGAAACTGCCCGTTGACGTAGGGCCCGCCCCCGGCGTCCCAAGACCACGCCGCCGCCAGACAAACCAGCAGGCCTGCAATCCGCGATGCATGCGATTTCATCACTCCCCCCTTTCTTCCCCTGCCCCGCCTACCATCACCACCACTTCACCCTTTATCGGACGCTGCCGAATCCGCGCCAGGAGCTCCGCCGGGGTCCCACGGAGAAACTCTTCGTATTTCTTGGTCATCTCGCGTGCGATCGTTGCCTGCCGCTCGGGATACACCTCCTGCAGCTCGGCCAGAAGCCTCTCGACACGGTAAGGCGACTCATAGAACACGAGTGTGCCTGGGCAGTGCGCCAGCCGCTCGAGGACCCGGCGCCGCTGGCCCGACTTGTGAGGCAGGAATCCCACGAAATGAAACTCGCCGGCCGGCATGCCGCTGGCGGTCAGCGCCGCGACCAGCGCGCACGCCCCCGGCACCGGCTCGACCCTCAGACCCGCCCCAAGAGCCGCCTGCACCACCCGCTCTCCGGGGTCGCTGATGCCCGGGCTCCCCGCGTCCGTCACCAGCGCCACCCGCTCGCCCCGGCGCAGCCGCTCGAGGATCTCCTCGCTCCGCCGGGCCTCGTTGAACTGGAAACAGCTCAGCAGCGGCTTGGCGATCCCGTAGTGCTTCAAGAGCTGCCCGGTATGCCGCGTGTCCTCCGCCACGACGACATCGCATTCGCGCAACACCCGCAACGCGCGGAGCGTGATGTCTTCCCGGTTGCCGATCGGCGTCGCCACCAGGTAGAGCGTGCCCGGCGTCAGCGCGGGCGGCGGGTGCAACCCCGGCCCTCCCACGCCGGGCTTCTCGCATTCGCCGGCCCCGCCCTCTCCTCGAACGGCTGGATCGCGCTCAGGCATTGGTGCGGATGCTCAGCCCATACAGTTGCGCAAAAGCCTTGGCGTGAAGCGTGAAGTCGCCGCAGTAGAGAACGGGATGCGGGCCGGAGTAGACGCTGCACACGTCGGCCACGCCGTCGATGCGGACGAGCGCCCGCGTGGCGCAACCGCCGGCGGGCGGGCATGTAGGCGAGCCGATCACCTGCCCGCGCCATGCATCCAGCACGCCTTTGCCTGACTGATATTTGCACAAGGTGGCGGGCTCGCCGGGCGGCCACTGCACATCGAACGCGAGCGTCTTCGGGAGCTGGTGGAAGAACGGCCGGAGGCGGTACGGCGCCTCCTTTTCCTTCGGCCCGTGCAGCCGGGTCGTGCAGGTGCAATGCGAGGCGTAGTATTGGTTCCGCTCCGTATCGAAGTCGGGGTTGTGCTGGAATCCGCCCCGGCCGAACAGGCTTGCACCCAGCATCAGGGTGAGGGTGGCATCGAGGTGATTCTCGCAGCCGCAAGGGATCAGGTTGCCGTTGTTCAAGGAGAAGCTCAGGCAGGGCTTCCGATGCTTGAGAAACAGGCACTCGATGGTGATCGCATCCGCCTGGTGCCGCTCGAGCATCTTGCCCACCGCGACGTGAGCGCGAACGGCATCGAGAAATGCCTTGTCCTCGAGATCGGCCACCGACAGCGCCCGGCGCCGAATCGAGCGCGCCAGGGCGACCTCCTCATCCGTCAGGACGATCTCGTCAAACACCCGGTTGAAATCGTCGGCGGGAACACCGTGGATCGGCAATGGAAAGAACGGCTCGGTATCGTCGGCCTCCCTCTTCAGTTGCCCCGACACCCGCAACAGCCTGCTCTGGGCCATTCGGACCTTGGCGTGGACGGCGCGCAGGGCGCGCTCGAGCGCCTCCCAGTTCTCGATCGAATGGATGTATTGGACGCGCGGCGCCGTGCGGAGGGGCTCCGGAGGCAACTGGTGGTTCGATCCAACCGGATGATAGACGATGATCGGCCCCTTGTAGGCAGCCAGGATTGGCTGGAGCTTCGCGCTGAATGTGTTCCAAAAATTGATCAGGAGCAACGCGTCGGGTCTCGATTGCTCGATCTCGCCCAAAAAATTCCGGATGGCCGCATCGGTGTAAATCGCCTGCTCGTCCAGCCGAAGCTGGAGGTCGAGGCCGGCGCTGATCTCGCGCAGGCGCTCGGCGAACCGGGCCTGTTGCTGCTCGGGAGCGAACTGGTTGCCCGGCCATGTAAACCACTGGTGCTTGCTCCAGCTGTCCTCGCACTTCCCATCGTACACCACCTGGGCAGGCGGGTAAAAGAACGCGCCGCGTACCAGGCCAGGCTGCTTCTTTCGGCCAACCATCGGCGCCGGATTCCGAGCAGCCTGGGGCGTTGCACACCCGATCGGCCATGCGGCGAGCGCAGCCAAAGCCGCGGTGGATTTCAGAAAGCTCCGGCGGTCTTGCAGATAGTCAGTATTCATTTAGACTTTCACGAGCCAGCGGAGCCGGGCGCGGGCCCATCGCCGCTCGGCTCGGAAAGCGGCGGATGTGCATCAACGACACGGGGCGGGAAAGGCGACGGAGCCCGCAAGGAGCGCGCGGCCTCGCGCATCGCCTGTCCCATGCGGATCTTCTCCGGCCAGGGAAGCCGGGCGCGGGAGCGCTGCCACCTGGCTTGGGCATCCAGCAACCTCTGTAGGTCAGCGTTCATCAAGAAATCGGTTCTCAAACCGCTGCCAGGCTTCCAGGAGCCCGTGTCGCTCCGCCAGACATGCCACGCCGGCGCGCGTCACGGCGCCGGCGTCAAGCAGCGACAGGATTCGGGCAAAGTCCTTTGCCCGCCCAACGCTCAGAGCGATCACGGCCAGGTGCACCGCGCTCACGACACGAAATGGCACGCCATCGAAATCGGCCGTCTCCGCGGCGGCAAGCGCCTCGCGCGTCAGCACACTGAACACGGGAATCAATTGCACCGGCCAAGCTCCTACGCGAATTGCCTCCCCTTCGGGCTGCCAACCCTGCTGCCTGCAAAAATCATACAGCGGCCGCAAAACGTCCAACCCCTCCGGCGATGGCAGCCCAACCAGAACATCCGCGTCAAATGTAGCCACCGCCTCGGTATAGCGCATCTGAGCGGCGGCGCCAAACAATGCATAATCCAATATCACGCCGGCCTGGCGCATCGCATTGAGCAGCAGGGCCACTTCTTTCACTGCGTCGATTCTACCGAGGAGGCTGCGACGCGCAATCCCTTTGCCTGGCTTCTTGTCAGGTCGCAAACAACACCATGTCGTCGCTCTTGATCATACCTGGCGAGGCGCGCCTCAGACCATCCCACGTTCTGATCCATGACGTTTGCCGCATCATTTCTGCAAATAGAGCGCCGCGCCGCCGCGAAACGGCGCCTTGAATCCGCGCTGGCCGCCGCCGGCAACCCCGCCCGCCGGCTCGCAAGTTCCATCGCCGGCCCGAATCCACTCGACCGACAGCATCCCCGCGGCCCCCGAGAGATCCACCGTGATCTCACCGCCTCCGGGCAGATACGCCAGATACGCCTGTCCAGGGCATGCCATGCAGTACCGCGTCGAGGCCAGCTCGGGCATCGGCTTCAGCAGCGCAAGCTCGATCCGCTCTGCCAAACGTCTTGTCACGCCCATCGCGCGGCGCACTGGCTCCCATTGCGACCCGGTCCCGCCTTGCAGCACAATCTCTTTGTATGGATCCATGAAAATTGGATTCAGCCCGCGCAACATGCTCTTCCACACCCAGGCCGCATCTCCACCAATACCCCAAAAATGGTCGGTGTCCGCCACAATGACCTTGCGCCCGTCGGCAGCCGGCGGATTGGTCCGGTAATTGAACTTGCCTGCGTCCGGGTTCGGCGAGATCCAGTCCGCCGAGCTCTGGAACAGCTGGGTGTTGGACCCCCGCTGTTTCGGATCGCGCGAGTAGGGAAAGGTCATGCCCACCGGATGCTGCTTGGGCTTGCCCTTCTCGTAATCGTGCACGAACCGGATGAAATGCTCCTGCCACTCGACCGAGTAGGCCCCGCTCTCGTTCGCAATCTCGAACAGCACGTTGTCGAGGTCGTTGACGGTGTCGATGAGTTTGCGGACATACGCTTCCTGGATCCGGGTCACGGCCGGGACCCGCAGCGTGTGGACCTCGAGGCCCCGCCCGTCGCCATCGGCGTCGGCGCGGAGCCCGTTGACATGGTTGCCGGGATGGAACGGGTGGGCTTTCCAGGCATCGTTCACGTGCTGGAGCCCCCAGCCCTCGAACAGCATCACCGAGACGTAAATCCCCCGATCCCGCGCGGCCTCGATCCGGGAGCGGAGCCGCTGGAAATAGGTTTCGTTGAATCGGTCGAGATCGAACCGCGGATGGCCGTCCAGCGCCTGGCCGGGCCCCGTCCGCATCCAGGGATGAGGCGATGCCACCAGACGCTTGGCCGCCTTTTCGTTGTTGGCCTGCGTGTTCCAGCTCACCAGCTCCCACCGCCAGAGCCGGATGAAATTGTGATCGCGCTCGGCCAGGAAATCGAGGTAGGCGCCAAAGTCGAACGCCGCCGGCGGATCCGACTCCCCCATGTCCTGGAGGTTATCCCACGTGTGCGAGCCCGTCAGATAGACGGCGCGCCGGCCGTCGTCGGTGAAGTAGCGCGGATTGGATGGATGGAGCCGGAGGGGGCCTTTGGCTGCCGGCACGGCCCGAGCCGCATCCGGTCTGACAATCGCCGCCACCCAGTGCCCGCGGCCGGGCGCAGTCACCAGAGCGACCCTCCCGCCCTCGAGCCTCTCGCGCTTGCCCCAGTCCCCGCTGGCGATGTCAACCCACCGCACCTCGAACCGCCCGGGCGCGCCCTCGAGGTTCAAGCCGACGGCGCCGCCATTGGCGAAATAGATCGCATACGCCCTGCCAGGTTTCGCGGCGAGGTAGGCCTCGTTCTCCGCGCGATCGCTCAGCAGATGGTTGGCGGGCTCGACATCCCACAGACGGATGACCGACTCGAGCTTGCGAGCCGCTTTCAGGGCCGCCGCCGCCGGCTCGGAAAGCCCCAGCCCCGAATCGGGCCGATGAAAACGCGCCGATGCCGCCCCCCCGATGACGTGCCTCCAGAACCGCTCCAGGCCGTCCCGGTTGTCCCCGAACCGCCCGCCGTCCGCGCCGTAGGTCTTGACCGTGTTCAGCGGCCGCGGCTTCCCAGCCAATCGCGCTCGAACCCATTGGAAATTATCCCAATGTTCCTGGCCCTTCTTCTGGTTGTTTTGGGAGACGTCGCAGAAGTCGTAGCGCTCAGGATGATCGAACGTGCGCTTGTGCTCGTCGGCCTTCAGGTCCCAGGCATCCCACATCTCGGTGACGCAGACCTCCTTGCCGGCCTGCCGGGCTCGTTCGCGGATGAACTCCGCCCAGTAGGCCCCCCATGCCTCCTGGGCCGACGTCTCGTTGTCCATGCAATACAGCACGTGGTCGTAGCGCAGCGTGTGCGAAAGCATCTTCTCGACAAACCGCTGCTGGTGCTTCAGGACGACCGTGTTGTTCCGCTGTCGGGGCGTGGTGAAAAAGAAGGGCTGCTTGTTCTGGCCCGGGTGATCCGGGTAATGTTCCGCAAAACCCGATTCCGCATGCGTGTAGTTGACGTTGTTCTTCGGGTTGTACGGATGCGGCTCCCAGTTCCTGGTCGAGTAATCGAAGCGGTCCCAGACCTCGATCTGCACGATGATCTCCCGCTCGGCCGTCCAGCGCAGCATGTTCTCGAACCGGCGCCAGTATTCGTTGTTCCACTGCTCCAGATCGTATTTTCCATTCGCCAGCTTCCGGAACGGATAGGCCTCGAAACCCTTGTCGTTCCGGTCGCTCATCGTGTTGCGGATGTAATTGCCGCCGGCGGCCCGGATCTCGTCGAGGTGCTCCTTCAGATCCGGTATCTGGAACAGGTTGTCGTCCTTCGAGCCTCCCAGCAAGAGGACAGGCTGCCCTCGATGCTGCCAGTAGCGTGGATTCGCCTCCCAGGGGCGGATCCGGTCCGCGCCCGAGGCCGGCTCGCCGCCGGACACCGAGGCGCATCCGTAAAGCCAGGCGCTCAGCAGACAGGGTGCGATCGCGGCCCATCTGTGCCTCTTCAGAGTGGATCTCATAACGGATCCATTTATATCCGGTTCGACAGGGAGCGCAACCGCGAATGAACCCGCGCCTCGGCGCACTCCGCCCCTGTCCAATGCCAGCCGGACGCCCGGTTGCCGGCCCTTCAAAAACCAATCCCCGCCCCCTGAAGCGGGCTGTCCGGCGCCAGCCGGTAATCGCGCTTTGCCGGATCCGCAAACTTCGGATCCGCGGTCCAGGTGCGCAGCTCGAACCCGCGCGCCCGGAGGAAATCACGAAATCGGTCCGCGCCGACGCTCTCGGTTCCCCACAGCAGGAACGCGCCATGCTCCTGGCGCCAGCCGTTGGAGCTCATCGCCAGCGCCGGCGTCCAATCGCGCCCCTGCAAGCGCAGAAGGCTCTCCGTCGCACGGCAGAAGATGTTCGACCGGACGACGAAATTCGTCGTGGCGGCGCTGTTGTCGTAGAACATCAGGTGCCGTCCGTTGGGGTCTGGACGCTGCCGGTGGCCCCAGCCGTAACCGGCATCAACGCATGTGTTGCGCTCGAAGAGGATGTTGCGCGTCCGGCTGGCGGGGCCGCGGTTCCAGTACTCGAACGAGTATTCGCAGTTCCAGATCACGTTCTGGCGGTAGACGATGTTCTCCTGGACGTTCGTCCCGTCGCCCTGGTTGGTCAGCGCCGCGTCGTAGATCTCCCACAGGCGGCACCCCTCGACCCGGCAATCGCGCGCGCTGGACCAGAACTCGATCCCGTTGCCGTATCGGACCGGCCGGCCATCCGGCCTCGTCATCTGGTGGCCGCCGCCGATCCACGAGACATCACAGCCCCGAACCGTGATGTGATGCGTGCTCGCACCGCCGATGCCGTGCGCCGCGCCGTAGCGCAAGTCGAGGTTCTCATAGGTCACATGCCCGCGCCCGCTCTGGTCGATGATGTGCCTGCGCAGCGCCAGCTCGATGCTCGAATGACGTTGGACCGGGTGGCCGCCCGACCGCAGCACCACCCGCCAGGACTTCGCATCATAGCAAAAGTCGCCCTCGTCGCGCAGATCCTCCTCTCTCCACTTCTTCACGCCGGCCGACTTGCCATGATCGAAGATGATGTTGCCGACATCCACGGGAGGATCGGACGGATGGAGGCGCGGCGCCGGCGTGGCCCAGATGCCTTCGCCCGCCTCTTGCCAGTCTTCGAGGCGATCCGCGGACACCGAGCCCAGCAGCATCGGCTTCGGCCCTTCCCCGAACGCGCCGTATGTGAGGGCGCCGCCCGCTTCGCCGCTCCTCGGAACGAGCTGGCCGCGCCACGCCTGTCCGCGCCGAAACAACACCTTGTCCCCCGGTCCGATCGGCGCGTGGTTGACCTTGGCCAGCGAACGCCATGCGGTTTCCGGCTTCAACCCGTCCCATCCATCGTCCCCGCCGGCGGCGTCCACGTAATAGGTTCGTGCGGTCGCAAGCGCCGCAAAGCTGCCGGTCAACATCATGACAAACAGCGGGATCCAAGAGCGCCGTCCCAGCCCAGTGCAATGCGTTTCCATTGACGCAGGCTATGGAATCCTATGCTGCGGGGAAAGGGGAATCGAACGGCTGTGCGCTCGAGCCACACAGCCGTTCGTGATGAAGCCTGAGACGATGTGTTGGTCGGCCGACACATCGTGCGCGGCAGGTTCTACTCGTTGCCTTGAACGCGATAGAACATGGACTGCGGGCCGACAGTGTCCGTAGCCTCGCTGGCCGAGACAGGCGCGCCCACATCTTCCCATGCGCCCTGCGTCGCATCGGCGCGGCGCTGCAACTGGAACGGTCCCCGGCCTCCCTGCCATTGGATGGTGACGGTCGAATTGGCAACGCCGATGTCGGTGATTTCAAGGTCGGCGGCCGGCGCCTGGGACACCACAGCAATGCCGAACGGCGTGCCGCCGGTGCCAACCACCTTGAGATTCAATGAGGTGGCGCCATCCACCTTGACCGTGCCCAGACGTCCGCCCATGCCAACCCAGAACAAAGTTCCGTCAGGACGCAAGGTGATGCCAAGCGGCGAGAGGCCGGCGTCCTGCAAGAGAACCGTCGGATCGGCGCCCGTCAGGCTCATCCGTTTGATCTCGTGCGTGCCGGAATCGGTGTAGTAGATCTGCCCATTGGCGGCATCCACGGCAATGGAGTTGAACCGGAAGTCGGCAGCAGCCAGGTCCCGAGCCAATTCCATATGATTTGCGCCGGTCAGGTCGCAGCGATAGAGGACGCCGTTCAGCATCGGATCGGCGTAATAGATGAAACCGTTCGCCAGATCCAGATCCAGCGCCGTATAGTGGCCCGCCGAACCGCCCAGGAACGCATAATCGGTCCCTTCCACATTGCCCCGCACGACCCCCTGCGTGAATGTCGTCCAATAGAGCTGGCCATTGGCCGCATCAAGTTCCAGCATTTGAGCGTTGAAGAAGCCCAGCAGGTCTCCGTTGTAGAGCTCTTTCTGGCCGCTGCCATCCGTTCCCGCTCGAACAATGCGGCTGGCGCGCTGCCCGCTGATGCCGTCTTCGGCCCAGTACACAATGCCGTTCGTGTCGTCAACGGCGATGCCGATGGGGCGATTCAGCCCTGCCGCGATGGGAGTCTTGCCGCTGCCATCGAACGCGGCAGCCCATACCGCTCCAGCATCCACATCCCACCCTCCGGTTTCGGTCCAGAACATCTGCGGCTTGACCAGCTTCTCTTGGATGGTGTAAGCGACGATTCCGTTGTTGGCCGCCAGGGCGAAAACTTTTCCGCCGCCGAAAGCAACAGCGCCCACACCATTGCCGTTCGAGTAGTCGCCCGGGAAGAGGCGGGACGTTTGGGGGTGGTCCTGCTGCACCATGCCTGCGGCTGTGGGCTTGAACAGTCGAAGCTCGTGCTGGCTGCCGACGGCGGTGCTTGTCGTCACCGTCTTCAGAATCGCCAGCAGGTCGCTCTTCGCGCTATAGTCGATGATGCCGCCCATCGCCTTGAGTTCGCTGTTGGTGCGCACCAGGGTTGCTGTGG
>ENA-UOWG01000390-UOWG01000390.1-activated-sludge-metagenome-genome-assembly--contig:-NODE-390-length-60118-cov-7.225480_pt1 | contig 60118 bp, 21 predicted proteins | sample MGYA00238147_ERZ761563 | MGnify/ENA primary metagenome ERZ761563 (study PRJEB28884, sample SAMN05720216) | anaerobic digester metagenome | isolation source: active sludge of municipal...
GGAAGCGGCCCTCCGGACGGCCGCGTATTTCGTGACGAAAGAGAACCTTCCCAAAGTGGACTTTGAGAACGTCCGGGGACTCAAGGGCGTGAAAGAGACCACCGTGACGATCGCCGGAAAAGAGATCCGCATCGCCGTGGCGCACGGCCTGGCGAACGTGGAATACGTCATCAACAAGATCCGCGAGGCCAAGAAAGCCGGCGCGCCCCTGCCCTATCATTTCGTCGAAGTGATGGCCTGCCCCGGCGGTTGCATCGCCGGCGGAGGACAACCGTACGGCGTGACCGACGAACTGCGGGCCAAGCGGGCCAAGGGCCTCTATGCCGAAGACCAGGGATTGCCTCGGCGGTGCTCTCACGACAACCCCTACATCCAACAGCTCTACAAGGAATTCCTGGACAAGCCGTTGAGCGACAAGTCTCATCACTTGCTGCACACGACGTATACGGCGCGGCCGTTGTACCAACGATAGAGCCGCCGTCGCCGACAGAAGACCCTGCGGATCAGGGGCCATGGGCCCTCACCCCAAGGGGAAATGAAGGAACCCGATATTCATTTCCTCCAGAGGGGAACGGATATCGGGTTTTTGCTTTTAAAACGGATGTAAGGGAGGATGTCATGGAAAAAAGACTGGGTTTCGTCGGCATCATACTCGAAGACCGCCAGAAATCGGCGGGGGCCGTCAACAAGGTCCTGTCCGATTTCGGGGAATCGATCATCGCCCGCGTGGGGCTCCCTCATATCAGAGGCCATCACGCGGTGATCACCCTGATCGTGGATGCCACCACCGACGATATCGGGGCCCTGACCGGACGGCTGGGAGGCATCCCCGGCATCTCCGTCAAATCGGCCTGCTCGAAGGTCTGAGGACGTCCCGGTAAGGATCCGCCCATGACTCCTCCCCGGAATTCCGATCGCCGGACCGAAAAAGACGCCCTCGGTCCCCTGGATATCCCCGCGGACGCCTACTGGGGGATCCACACGCGACGGGCGCTGGATAATTTCCCGATCTCCGGGACGCGAGTGCCTCCCTCGTTGATCCACTCCCTGGCCGACGTGAAGAAAGCGGCCTGTTCGACGAACCAACAACTGGGGTTCCTGCCCGACGTCAAAGCCCGAGCCATCATTCAGGCCTGCGACGAGATTTCCGCCGGTCGACTCGACGACCAATTTCCACTGGATGCCCTGCAAGGCGGCGCCGGGACATCGACGAACATGAACATCAACGAAGTGATCGCCAACCGGGCCTCCGAGATACTGGGAGGACCCCGAGGAGCCGGAGCCGCGGTCTCTCCTTTGGAAGAGGTCAACCTCCACCAATCCACCAACGATGTCTACCCGACGGCCCTCAAAGTGGCCGCCCTCCGGGGTTTGCGGAACCTGAGCCGCGCCATCGAATCGGTGCAAGGTTCGTTCCAAAAAAAAGAGAAGGAGTTCGCCTCGATCCTCAAGATGGGGCGGACGGAGACCCAGGACGCCGTCCCGATCACGCTCGGGGCCGAGTTCGGGGTGTTCGCCGAAGCTTTCGCGCGCGACCGCTGGCGCACTTTCAAATGCGAGGAACGGTTGAGGACGGTCAACCTGGGCGGGACGGCGGTGGGGACGGGACTGACGGCTCCGAGGGACTATGTCTTCCGAATCACGGACGCGCTCCGCGAACTCACCGGACTGCCCCTGGCCCGGGCGGAGAACCTGATGGACCCCACCGCGAACGCCGATGCCTTCGTCGAAACATCCGGCATCCTGAAAGCCCATGCCACCAACCTCATCAAGATCTGCGGCGATCTCCGCTGGATGAATTCCCTCGGCGAGATCCGTCTGGAAAAAAGACAGGCCGGATCGTCGATCATGCCCGGCAAAATCAATCCGGTCCTCCTCGAGGCAGGAATCCAGACCGGTCTGAAAGTCCAATCGAACGACCTTCTCATCACCGAGAGCGTGTCCCGAGGGACCTTCCAACTCTGCGAGTTCATGCCGCTGCTGGCCCTGGCGTTCCTGGAATCGCTGGAGATTCTGACCCGTTTTGACGCGTTGTTCTCACCCCACATCGAGCGGATCGAAGCCGACGTGGAAACATGCCGGGCCCGGATGGACTCATCTCCGACGATCATCACCGCGTTCCTGCCCCACATCGGCTATGAACGGGCGGAAGAGATCCTCCGGAGATTTCATGCCTCGGGCCAGAAAGATCTGCATGACTTCTTGCACAAAGAGTTGGGGAAAGACACCGTCGAACGGATCCTGTCCCCGTCACACGTGATGTCATTGGGATACCCCCATGAACCAAACTCCTAAGGCGAACAGGCTTCACATCGGGATTTTCGGACGGACGAACGCCGGCAAATCCAGTCTTTTGAACTACGTGGCCGGGCAAGAGGTGGCCATCACGTCCCCGGTGCCGGGGACCACCACCGACGTGGTGGAGAAAACGATGGAACTGCTGCCTCTGGGTCCGGTGGTCTTTCTGGACACGGCGGGGTTGGACGACGTTTCGGTCCTGGCGGAGCAACGCTTGCGCAAGACCCGGGCCGTCTTCCAGAGATCCGACGTGGTCCTGCTGGTCCTGGAACCGGAGACGTGGGGAGCCCCGGAGGAAGAAGTCGTCTCCGAAGCGGCGGCGCACAAGACCCCGGTCATCGGCGTCATCAACAAGACGGACGTGATGACGCCGACTCCCTCGTTCCTATCGCTGGTCCGCGACAAAACCGGGAAGACCGTCAGTCTCTCCTGCCTGAACACGGAGGGCCGGGAAACAGCGGTGGCCGAACTGAAGAAACATCTGATCTCCGTCTGTCCGGAAGAATTCCTGTCGCCGCCGCCCATCGTGGGGGACCTCCTTCCGGCGGGAGGAATGGTGGTGTTGGTCGTCCCCATCGACCTCCAAGCTCCCAAAGGGCGGTTGATCCTGCCTCAGGTGCAGACCCTTCGGGACGCGCTGGACCATGATGCGGCCTCCCTGGTGGTCAAAGAGCGGGAATATGCCTCGAGCCTTCAAAACCTCGTTCGTCCGCCGGACCTGGTGGTCTGCGACTCTCAGGTCGTTCTGAAAGTCACTGCCGATACTCCGCCGTCGATCCGATGCACCACTTTCTCGACCCTGTTCGCACGCGCCAAGGGAGACCTGACGGAGATGGCGCGCGGGGCGGCCGTGTTGAACCGGCTCCGCCCAGGCGACCGGATCCTGGTGGCCGAAGCCTGCAGCCACCACCCCCTGGAAGACGATATCGGGCGCGTGAAAATCCCGCGCTGGCTCACACGCCACGTGGGCGGAGAGATGACGATCGACGTTTGTTCGGGGAAAGATTTTCCGGACAACCTGCGGGACTACCGGTTGGTCGTCCATTGCGGCGGATGCATGTTGACACGGAGGGAGATGCTCTCACGCATCCAATGTTGCCGGCAGGCCGGGGTCCCGATCACCAATTACGGCGTGGCGATCTCGGTGATGCACGGCGTCGCCGACAGAGTGTTGGCCCCTTTTCCATCCGCCCGGGAGGTATTCCATCATGAACAAGACAAGCCTCGACGATAAAACCTGGACCCAGCAGAGGATCATCGACGACCAGATCTCCCGTTACTTGGACAACGGGAAAGATTTCATCGATGACGCGGTCCTCGACGCCCTTCTCGAAGACCGCACGGCCCCGGACCGGAAACGCGTGGAGGACATCCTCGCCAAGTCCCTCTCCGTCGAGACCCTCTCTCCCGAAGAAGCCGCCTGCCTCCTGCGCGTCGACGACCCCGAGCTCCTGGACCGAATGAAGGAGACCGGCGCCGCCGTGAAGAGGAAGGTCTACGACAACAGGATCGTCACCTTCGCGCCGATGTATCTGAGCAACCATTGCGTCAACAACTGCGCCTACTGCGGTCTTCGAAGGGAGAACACGGTGATCGAGCGCCGTGCGTTGACGCTCGATGAAGTGAAACAGGAAGCGGCCGTTTTGGCGGGACAGATCGGGCACAAGCGGGTGATCGCGGTCTACGGAGAACACCCGTCCTACGACATCGACTACATGGTCGATTCAATCCGCGCCATCTATGACGTCAAGGTGCCGACCCGGCGGGGGATGGGGGAGATCCGGCGGGTGAACGTCAACGCCGCGCCCCTCTCCATCGAACACCTCAAGATCCTCGGCGAAGCGGGCCTGGGGACCTACCAGGTGTTCCAGGAGACCTATCACCACCAGACCTATTCCCGGATCCATCCGGCGAACACCCTGAAAGGCAACTACCGATGGCGTCTCTACGCCATGCACCGGGCCCTGGAGACGGGCGTGATCGACGACGTCGGGTTGGGAGTCCTCTTCGGATTGGCGGATTGGAGGTTCGAGGTCATCGGTCTGCTGTTGCACAACATCGAGCTGGAGAAACGCTTCGGCATCGGAGCCCACACACTCTCCTTCCCGCGGGTGGAACCGGCCGCCAACACGCCTTACACGTCCCGGTCCTCCCGGCGCGTGAGCGACGCAGATTTCAAAAAGCTGGTGACGGTGCTCCGCCTGGCCGTGCCTCACGCCGGGATGATCGTGACCGCCCGGGAGAACGCGGACATCCGACGGCAGGTCCTGCCTCTGGGTTGCACACAGACGGACGCATCCACCCGGATCGGCGTGGGAGCCTACGGAGAGGACACCGCCCGGCAAGTGGGGGAAAAACAACAATTCCTCCTCGGGGACACGCGCAGTCTCGACGACGTCGTGCGGGAGTTGGCCGAGATGGGTTCCATCACGAGTTTCTGCACCGCGGGTTACCGATGCGGGAGGACGGGCCGTTGCATCATGGAACTCCTGCGATCGGGAGCCGAGGGGAAATTCTGCAAGATGAACGCCGTGCTCACCTTCCGGGAATGGCTGGATGATTTCGCGACACCCGCCACGAAAACCGCGGGAGAAAAGATCCTGGCCGTGGAGCTGGACCAGATCAAGCACAAGATGCCCTCCTCGTATCCTCGTCTCCTGGAGAGTTACCGTCGGATCGTCGCCGGAGAACGGGACATCTATTTCTGATGCTCACGCGACAAGAGATCCTCCGCGCACTGACGACCTCGGACTCCGGCGAGGTGGAGGCCCTGTTCCTCGAAGCGGACCGTGTCCGGCGGGAACAGATGGGAGACGAGGTGCACCTGCGGGGACTCATCGAGATCTCGAACATCTGCGGCAGGGATTGCCTGTATTGCGGGATCCGACACTCCAACCCGAGCGTCCGCCGGTACCGGATGACGCCGGACGAGGTGGTGGCGGCGGCGGGGAGGGCGGCCGCGTTGGGCTATCCCAGCGTGGTCCTCCAATCCGGCGAGAGCGACGTCTATTCGCCCGATGAGATGACGGAACTCCTGGGACGGATCAAGAGTCTCCACCGATTGGCCCTCACCCTCTCCCTGGGAGAAAAACCGCGCGAGGTCTATGCCGCCTACCGGGAAGCCGGCGCAGACCGCTACCTGCTCCGATTCGAGACGTCGTCGGAATCGCTGTTCAACCGCCTGAAACCGGACTCCTCCCTGAGGGAACGGCTGGAATGTCTCCACGTCTTGCGCGAACTGGGCTATCAAGTGGGCTCCGGGATCATGGTCGGACTGCCGGGGCAGACGCCGGACATCCTGGCCGACGACATCGAACTTCTCCGGGAACTGGATCTCGACATGATCGGGATCGGCCCCTTCATCCGCAACCCCGACACGCCGCTGGCTGGAAAAGAGAGCGGAACCCTCGACCTCACCTTGCGCGTCTTGGCGATCCTGAGGATACTCACCCGGAACACCCATCTCCCGGCGACAACGGCCATGGGGTCCATCGATCCGCAGGGCCGCGAAAAAGCGCTCCAACGCGGGGCCAACGTCCTCATGCCTAACGTGACACCGACGGAATATCGCGAACACTACAGACTGTATCCCGGGAAAATTTGTCTGGGCGATTCCCCGGAAACGTGCGCTTCCTGCCTCACCACCCGGCTGGCGACTCTCGGTCGGACGGTCGCGAAGGATCCCGGTCACAGCCGCAAGGTGAAATCCGGCTCCCAGCCAGGGACGACCGCTTCCCGCGGAAGAGACCGGTGAACGGCCCAGGGACGTCCCTTTGGCATCCGCGGCTCGGCGCGATCTATTCCGCCGAGGGAACGACATTCCGCGTTTGGGCGCCGGGTCATGAAACCGTCGAACTCATCCTCGAGTCGCCGGGGAGGATGCCCCTGACGAGACCTCTTCACAAAGGAGCAGACGGCTATCTCGAGGCGACCTACCGCGACATCCACCCGGGAGACCTCTACCGATACACGGTGGACGGGAACGGACCGTTTCCGGATCCCGCGTCCCGGTTCCAACCCGACGGCGTCCATGAGAGATCCCAGGTCATCGATCCGAACCGATTCCTCTGGAGTGACGGGACATGGTCCGGGGTCCCCCGCGAGAAACTCTCCATTTACGAGGTCCATACCGGTCTCTACAGCCCGGAAGGCACGTTCGATGGATTGAGGAAGCGCCTTCCATTCATCAAAGAACTGGGAGTCACCGCGATCGAATTGATGCCGGTGGCGGATTTCCCGGGGCGACGCAATTGGGGATACGACGGCGTCTCTCTCTTCGCACCGGCCCGATGCTACGGGACCCCGGACGACCTTCGGCGGCTCGTGGACGAATCCCATCGGATCGGACTGGCCGTCCTGCTGGATGTGGTCTACAACCATTTCGGTCCCGACGGAAATTACACGGGATGTTACAGCCCTTACTATGTTTCGAAGAAACATCGGAATCCCTGGGGGGACGCCCTCAACTTCGACGGTCCCGGATCGACGCAGGTCCGGCGGTTCTTCATCGAGAACGCCCTCCATTGGATCCACGAATATCACGTGGACGGGTTCCGCCTGGACGCCACGCACGCCATCGAAGACGACAGCCCACGCCACTTCCTCGAGGAACTGACGGAGACGATCCATCGGGCGATCCCCGGACGCCCTCTCCACGTGATGGCGGAGGACAACCGCAATCTCGTCCACATGATCTCCCCGTCCTCCGCGGGGGGATGGGGGATGGACGCCGAATGGACCGACGACTTCCACCACCAGATCCTGCGCCGGATCTCCTCTCGCCGCGCACCGTACCTTCTGGATTACACTGGATCGACCCACGACATCGCCGCGACGCTGGGACAGGGCTGGTTTTACCGAGGACAGACATCGCCCCACATGGGAAAACCGCACGGAACCGATCCCGCGTCGATCTCCCCGGACCGGATCGTCATCGACCTGCAGAACCACGACCACGTGGCCAATTATTCTTTCGGGGTGAGGATCCACCGGCAAACCGACGGCCCGACCCTGAGGGCCATGACCGTCCTCTTGCTCTGCGCTCCGGAAATCCCGCTCCTCTTCATGGGACAGGAATGGGGAGCCTCGACCCCTTTTCATTATTTCACCGACCACGGGAAAGAGCTCGGTGACCGCGTGACGGAAGGGAGGAGGCATGAATTCAGACGGTATTCCGATCCGCCGACCACCGAGCCGTTCCACGACCCCCAAGACCCCGACACCTTCCGAATCTGCCGGCTCCGAGACGATGAAATCTCCCGGGAACCCCATGCGTCCCTGCTCAGACTCCATCAGGCATTGCTCCGACTCCGAAATCGAGAACCCGCGTTCCGGGAGACCGGACGGACGGACGTCCAGATCACCGCTCCGCAAGACGGCTTCATCACGTTGATCCGGTCGTCCACGGAATCGCCCCCGTTCTTTTCCCTGATCTGCCTGACCCCGGGAGGGGGGACCCTCACCCAGCCGTTCTCCATCGAATCCGACCGATGGAAATCCGTTCTCTCGACGGAAGACACCCCCTATTGCCAAGACCCGCGTCCGCCCCACATCGACCTCTCACGGAACACGGTCCGGTTCGACCGTCCCGGCGCAATCATCCTGGCCTGATGTCGCCGTCCCTGTCTGTTTTCATGAAATCCATATTATGCTAGACAATCGGTATGCGCCCGCGGCGATCCTCATCCGATAACAGTTCTCCTCCGACCCCATGCGACTGATCCCGAAAAAGCTGTTAATCACCCTCACCCGATTTTCACTGGTCGTCGGCGGCCTCATCATCGCCGTCATCGCCATCGAATACTCCTCAAGGCCGTTCCTGTCCCGATATTCCTTGGACCGGTATCGGATCCCCGACGCCAAATCCCCTGTCTCATGTCGACCTTCCGATATCCTTCCCTACGAGTACACACCCAACAACCCGGAGGAGACCAATTCTCTCGGGATGAGGGACAAGGAATATTCCGTCAAAAAGCCGGCGGGGGTCAAACGGATCATATTTCTGGGGGACTCCATCACGGCGATCTCACGTTACACGGACATGCTCGAGGAAAGGCTCCAAGAAGAATTTCCGGGCCGATATGAGGTACTCAATTTCGCCGTGGCGGGATATTCTTTGAGCGAATACGCCATCCTCACCCAGAAACGCATTCTCCGGTTCCAGCCCGATTATGTGGTTTTGGGATTGTGCCTCAACGACAGTGGTTCCACCTGGATCGTCTATTACGACGAGGGAGGGGAACTCAACTTTTACAAAGCGCTCTCGACCCGCTATACACCCCTCAGCGGCTGGCTTTACAAGCATTCCAACCTCTATCGTTACCTGAACACGCTCTTTCAGAGACTGTCTCCGAGCGTCGAGAACAACGAGCTGGTCCTCTCCGGGAAGTCGATGTCGGTCATACGCCAGACCCTGGCCGACCGGAACATCCCCTTGAGAGCCCTCCTCTTCACCCATCTAATGAGCGACGAGCGATGGACGCCCAACCTGAAGAGGGAATATTACAAGATGACCAGGCTCTTGAAGGAAAATCAGATCCCTTATCTGGACATGAAGACTGTTTTCCCGTCGGACGAAAGGGTCCGCTTCCGAAATACTCCGGACGACATCTGTCATTTCAACGGGCAAGGGGATCTCCTCGTGACCGAAGCGGTCTATCGATATCTGAAACGGGAGGGCTTCTACTGATCCCCGCCGTATCCGCCGGCGGCGATATTCATCGGCGGGGTCGGATCAAGCCGCTATTGAAATGGACCCCGTATTTTCCTATCATTACACGCTACACACGGAACCCGATCAGGGTTTCCAATCATCCTTTGACATTAAAATCGAAAAACAGAGGTGTCTTCCATGAAATTGATGCGTGACAAGAAATCGATCGTGATGGGCCTCGGCCTGGTCTTCGCCGCCGTCGTGGCGGTGTTGGCACAAGGAGCCGAGGAAATTGTTGAATCGACACAGGAACATTTCCAATTCTTCTCTTTCCTGACGTCTCCCCACTATGCCACCTACGAGAAAGTGGCTCTCTGGGTCGTCCTGGGAGTGGCCATCGCCGGACTCCTCTACGCCCTGTCCCTGGTGAAACAGGTGTATGGAGCGGACACGGGAACCGCCAAGATGCAATCCGTGGCCGACGCCATCCGCGAAGGGGCCAACGCCTATCTCAAAAAACAATTCACGACCGTCTCCATCCTGATCACGTTCCTCGTCGTGCTTCTTTACCTCAGTCGGGCTCTCACGACCAGCTTCGGGGATCCGATCGCCTTCGGACGAGCCGGCGCTTTCTTCATGGGCGCCGTGTTTTCGGCCTTGGTCGGTTTCGTGGGGATGCGTTTGGCCACCGCGGGAAACTTACGCGTGGCGGTCGCCGCCAAAACCAGCTTCGGAAAAGCCCTCCAGCTGGGTTATCGGACCGGGACCATCACCGGGATGTTGACCGACGGATTGGGTCTTCTGGGAGGAACGATCATCTTCATGACATTCGGGGAACAAGCCTATGAAGTGCTCCTCGGATTCGGTTTCGGCGGAACGCTCCTGGCCCTGTTCATGCGGGTGGGCGGCGGAATCTACACGAAAGCCGCCGACGTCGGAGCCGACCTGGTCGGCAAGATTGAAGCGGGCATCCCCGAAGACGACCCGCGCAACGCCGCCACCATCGCCGACAACGTCGGCGACAACGTGGGTGACTGCGCCGGAATGGCCGCCGACATTTTTGAATCCTATGAGGTGACCATCGTGGCCGCCATGATCCTCGGATGGGCCTCCTTCGGACACAAGGGCGTCATCTTCCCGATCCTCGTGCGCGCCATCGGCGTGTTCGCCTCCATCATCGGAACCTATCTGGTGCGAGCCGGAGACAAGGGCTCCGCCAAAGAAGCGATGAAATCCATCAACATCGGCTTCTGGGTCTCCTCCGCCATATCCATCGTCGGATTCGCCGTCCTCGGATTCTTCTACCTGCGCTTCGGACCGGACTACTTCACACGGTTCCCTCAGGTGGCCGATGCCTCCATGAATCTGTCATGGCTTTACACCTTCGGCGTGCCGGGACTCGACATGCGCGCCGCCTGGACGTGCCTGATCGGAATCCTGCTGGCCGTGGCCCTGAACCGATGCACGGAATATTTCACGGGCACCGACTTCTCTCCCGTGCGGGGCATGGTGCGGAGCTGCTCCACCGGACATGCCACCAACATCATCGAAGGACTGGCGGTCGGCTATGAATCGAGCGTGTGGGCCGTCCTCATCATCGCGGCCTCCATCTTCGGGTCCGTCCTGATCTTTTCGGGCACGAATCCGATCTTCGTCGCTTACGGGGTCGCCATGTGCGGGATCGGGATGCTGACCCTCACCGGAAACACCATTTCGATGGACGTCTTCGGCCCCGTGGCCGACAACGCCAACGGGATCGGCGAGATGGGTTATGACGCCAAGGAGATGGGGGAAGAGAAGTACAAGACCGCCCGCCAGATTCTGGCGGACCTCGATGCCGTCGGGAACACGACCAAAGCCATCACCAAGGGGATCGCCATCGGTTCGGCGGTCATCGCGGCGATCTCTCTGTTCGCCTCGTTCATCACGGTGATCGCGTCAGGGGGGAAAGGGGAAAGCGCCCAGATCCCGATCGAGCTGTACCATACGATCGCCGGACTTCTGAGCATCTCGGACCCGACCCTGCTGATCGGCCTCCTGATCGGAGGAGCGGTGCCGTTCCTGTTCTCGTCGATGACCATCCGCGCCGTCGGTCGCGCCGCATATCTGATCGTGCGCGAATGCCGCGTCCAGTTCAAACTTCCCGGCGTGATGGAAGGGAAAGTGGCCCCGGACTACGGGAAGGTCGTCAGCATCTGCACGACCACCGCCCAGAAAGAACTGATCGGCCCCGGCATCCTGGCCGTCCTGATGCCGATCCTGGTGGCCTTCGCGTTCGGTCCTCTGGCCCTGGCCGGCTTCTTGGCCGGAACGATCCTCTCGGGACAGTTGATCGCCGTCTTCATGGCCAACGCCGGTGGCGCCTGGGACAATACCAAAAAAGTCGTGGAGGATGAACCCAAAGACCCGGCGAAAAATCTCGGGAAAGGGTCCGAACGCCATAAAGCGGCCGTCACCGGAGATACCGTCGGAGATCCACTCAAGGATACCGCCGGACCCGCCATCAATCCCCTCATCAAAGTCATGAACATGGTGGCCCTCCTGACAGTTCCGCTGGTGATCCCGTTCAACAAACCCATCGTCGACGCCCTCCACAAAACAGGGAACGAATTGATGGCCCTCGGCAAGATCCAACAGGGCTTCCTGGATGCGTTGCTCGCCATCCAAGTCAAACCGCTCAACGCTCTGGCCATCGGGATCATTCTCATCTCCGTGGCGCTGATCGGATGGGCTCTTTGGCAGTCCAAGCGGGAAACCGCCGAGATGAAAGCCATCCACGAAGAGCTCGGGAAAGCCTCCGAATAAAAGCGACATTCTTTCCTTCTAAAACAAAAAACCCAGCCAATGCGCTGGGTTTTTTGTTTTAGGGCGTTCTGCCCCTCTGTAATATTTTACATCCCTGTTACATGTCTTTAATCCCTCTTTTGCCATTCATCTAATATAGTAACTAATATCATATAGATAAGGGCCGTGATTCCCGCAAAAACGCATTCAAAGAGGTATTTGGGATTGACCTTCAAGCGTTTTAAAAAAGATTTTTCCGTCAAAAAGACCTTCGCCGGTTCATTGGCTTTCGTCTTCCTTTTCTCCGTCGTCACAACCCCCATCGCAGAAGCCAATTTCTGGAAAGAGCGGCGAGAATCCATCTCCGGCCGGAAGCAATCCGATCAAACCCTCTATGCCAGCCGACCCATCCCTTCCACACCCGCCGAGAACGCATCGCTTCTTCCGACGGTCCAACGGGTCCATAAATGGGAGATCGCCGTCGGGCCCGATCAAAACCAACCCTCGTCCACCGCTTCCTCTTCTCTCCCGGAATGGCTGTCCACTCTTCCCCATTCCTGCGGAGTGGTACGGAGTGTCCGCCCGGGGAGGAATCCGCAAAAGCCATGGATCGTGCTCATCCAAGACGCCCACGAGATGGAGATCGCGCAGACCCATATCGCCCAGATCATGGAACACATCCGTTCCCGATCGGACAATCAGGGCCCGATGCTCATCGGCATGGAAGGCGCGTCGGGGGCTTTCGACACGGAAACCTTCCGCCGTTTCACTGACAACGAGCGCCGGAAGAGCGTCTCTGAATTCCTGCTGAAGAACAACCTCGTCTCCGGGGCCGAGTATTTCGCGCTGACGTCCCCTCGGTCCCCGGTCCTCTGGGGGACAGAAGACACCGGGCTGTATGACGCGAATGTGTCCGCTTATCGAGAATGTCTGCCCCACAAGCAGACCGTCTCGTCCGTCCAAACGCGCCGTGAAATCCGGCTGGACCAACTCCGGGACAAGATCCTGACTCCCGAACTGGCCCGATTCGACCGGCTCCGCGCCTCCTTCTCCAAAGGGGAGACGGGCCCTCTGGCCTACGTCACCTCTCTGGCCGAATGGAGAGCCCCTGCGGAACCGCGATATCCGAACTTGGCCCGCTTCGTATCCGTCGTCACCCTGGAGAGGTCGCTCGATTTCAAGAAGGTGGAAACGGAACGGGCCTCTCTGATCGAGGGATTGACCGGCAACCTGTCCGACAAAAAGCTCGAGGAGCTTCTCCGGTATTGCCTGGAACACCGGATGGGGCGAATGAGCTTCGGGCAATATCATGGACGGCTCCGCGATTTCGTCTCCCAAGCGGGGCTACGACTGGAGGATTATCCGTCCTTCAGAGAATACGTGCGCTATATCACGCTCAGCGAGGGCATCGATCAAAACGCCCTCTTTGAGGAATTGGGGGCATGGCAAACCGACATCCAAGAGGGCCTCCATCCGACCGGGATCCAAAACGAATTCCTGGCCCTGTCCGAAAATATCCTCCTCCAAGCAAAGCTATGGGACCACAATCTGACACCCCGTGAGTGGGGACTCCTGGAGATGCGGGGGACCGCGACGAACAACGGGGGAAAGACACTGGAAGGTTTTTCGAAGGACGCGGGACTGCCGACAGAGGGCCTGTCGATCGAGGGCCGGCAGGCCAAGCCGTTTGAAGACTTTTATCGTCATGCGACGAAGCGCAACACGGTGTTGGTCGACAATTTCGCCAGAAAACTCGATGAGACATCCGCCGCGACGGAGCCACACCCCGCTCCCGCCGTCTTCATCGCGGGAGGATTCCACACCTCCACCCTGCAGACCCTTCTGAGCCGGCGCGGTTATCCGACGGTCATCCTGACCCCGAAAGTGGATGCGACGAGCGGGGACGCCGCTCATTACCTGGACATCTTCTCGGGGACCCGCACCCCTCTCGAAAAACTCCTCTTAGGGGACCGCCTCACGCTCAATCCTCCGCCGGCCCTGTCGGTCCATCTGCCCCCCGGTTTCAAATATCTTCGCGAAGTCGTGAACAAAACGTTCGCCTCCCTTTACATCGGATTTTCCGGCATGGGGGAACAGGACGTGGACCCGATCCGAAAACAGATGGAACGGGAGTTCGGCTACACGATCGACATAAAACCTCTCGAAATGACCCCGGATCTGGCTCTTTATTCGGTCCGCTTCAACGGTGAAATCACTTTCGAATTATCGTTGTTCCGAAAATCGGACCGGACCCAGGACCGATGGGCGCAAGCCAAAGAAGCCGTCAAGAATTCCCAGAAAGCGTTCATGACCGGCGAAACGGCGGACTTCAACATCCTGATCTCACGCAAAGGAACCGGGATCCTCCGCTTCCTCTATCAGATGGTGAAGAATCGGGTCAGGGCCCTCGTCACCCTCGTCTCCATCCCGGTCCTCGTGACCGCCGCCGCCCAACTCGGCTCGATCCTCACCGAACGCGGGCTTTCGGTCCTCGACCTCTGGACACCGATCTATCAGCTCTTCTCCCAGGGGACCGGTTACTTTCTGCGGCATCTCCTGGCCGTCCCACCCATTTTTTCGGGCGCCTGGTGGCCGTATCCAAACTATGTCTTCAACATTGCGAGCATCCTGACCGCGGGACTCGTGATCGTGTCCGTCGTCCTGGCCCGCCGATGGGCGGCACGGCGGGGGGCGGTTTCCGGAGCGCGCCCCTGGAAACAGTTCTTCCGGCAATGGATCGTGACGCCGGCCCTGGCTGTCGTCATCCTCTTCACTGTGAAGACGGCGGGGAACACGGCCTTCGACGCCCTCTGGCCCCCGGTTCAAAACGGGGAGAACCGCATTCGCCTCATCAACGTGGACGAATCCAAGAGATCCCTCATCGAGACGACCATCGTGAACCTGCCGGAGAAATCCGTCAATAACGTGCAATCGATGATGTTCGATACGATCGCCACCGCCTACGGGGTCTATTTTCCCTACGCGCGCCACATCGACGTCGACCTTCAATATCCGACCTTTCCCAGCACCATCGCCCACGAGATCGGCCACAACGACCAGGACGAGATGGACCCGAAAGTATGGTCCGAATGGGTCATGCTCCACATCCAGGGCCAGGGGAAACGGTTCAACGTCTCCCTGTATTCCCGGACGAATCCCAGCGAGGATTACGCCGAAACCTACCGCGTCTTCGTCGCCCGTCTCTGGCATCTGCTGGACCGGGCGGACCACAGCCCCACCCTCCGGGAAAAAGCCCTCTTCGTCTCCCAGCGTTTTCTCGACACCTCCAACAACGTGACCACGGTCCGCATCTACCGGCCCGACGGACTCTATGACACGATCCCCGTGACGCTTGAGAACGGCCGGCTCTCGTATGACGAACTGCGCCGGGCTTATCTGGAGGCGGTCGACCGCTGGCCCGTCGAATTGTTTTCCCTGGAGAAACATCCCCGTTTTGAAAAAGATGGGGGAGTGGATTCCTACGGCGTCGACGTAGGACGACGGACCCCTCTGACAGCCCGGTCTCTGGGGCTCTCGCCCGAATCATTGAAGGGACTGAAGGAATTCGACGAACTGTTTGGAAAGACCGTGAGACTCTACATCTCGCCCTCCCACCTCAACGACCGAGAGGTGGCGGCTCTCCTGGACCAGCTCACCGAAAAATTTCTGCCGATCAAAGACGCCGCCATTTTCCTCAACACGTTCATCGACGTCCTCGATGACGACATCTACGTGAACGGCCAGAAACTAGACGTCATCAGCCTCTATGACTCGGGAATGCAGGATAAGCTGTCTCAAGCCCTCTCGTCGGTCGAAGGATCGACCACTCAACGAATATGGATGGAGGCCCTGAAAACCCGGGACGGCATCCGCCAGCAAGTGGACCTGGATATCAGTCTCTTCAGGCAGAAGTATGCCCAGAAACTATCGGAAGACTCGGTGTTCAAAAGACGGCTCGATCAAATGGAGAAAACGATCGGGTCCCTGGTCGACGACATGGAGGAATTCTGCATTCCTTCCGTCACGTTCGGCTCCTCCGACTTATTAACCTGGAAAAATGTCATCCGGGATTTTCACGAACAGGTGCGGCAGTCCCTTGAGACACTCCTTCACCCGATCTATATCCCCGGCCTTTTGTCCGATCCGGCAAAAAATTTCCAATCGGCGGAAGAGTCACTGTCGACGAAGGATAAAATTCTTTTCAGGGGGTGCGAAGTCCTCGCGGCCCTCAACAAGGTCATGACGGGGCTGATGGGCCTGGTGGTCGGGTGGGGATTCGGATGGATACCCCTCATGGCCTTGCTCCGGGGAATCCAGAAGAAATCGTCCCGATTCTTCTCCGTCACCCTCGACAAAACCCCTCGCACGGCCCGGTTATTGCGGTTCATGGCCAAGATTGTCCGGATGATTCCCGGCGTCCGATCGTTCCTCCTGTTTCCGGTCCGGCTCCGGAACAGCCTCCGTCTCTCTTGGGCTCAGATCGCCGGGACCATCCTCGTCGGGGCGACCCTGTTGGGATTTTTCTATCCGAACATCCCGCTCATCGAGGTCCTCTTGTTTCCGACATTGAGACCCTTCCTCCTCTTCGGCGGGATCGGCTTCCTCTTGTGGGGATGGGGGAAACGTTCCCTCTCCCGTCCCTCTCGGATACCCAGTCCCGTCCCCGGAGAGACCAACATCGTCCGCGTCGGGATCGACATCGGCGGAACCAACGTGCGCATCGGTTTTTATTCCACGAACGGGAACAATCCCTCCGACGACCCGGTGATTTTCTCCTTGTCGACGAAACTGCCCCGATCACGCCGGGGAGTGACGGATATCAAGGACGTCATCCGGCGAGCACGCCGGATGATCTCCAAGAGCGTTCCCCTGATGGAGCGGGCCGGATGGACCGTTGAAAGGAGTGTCGGAGTCGGCGCCCCCGGAGCGTATCTAGAAGACGGTTCTGTCTATCCGGGATCGGCCCGCAACATCCCGTCCCTGGAACAGGTGAAACTCCATGAGCTCCTGAAATCCTCCTTGGGGGAGGACTGGGCTGTCAACGAAACGAGCATCAACAACGATGGGGTTCTCCAAGGCCAAGTGGCGGCTCACTATTATCTGCGCGCGAATCCCGACATGAAGAGCGGGAAGATCGCGGCCTTCGTCCCGGGAACGGGATTCGGAGCAGGCTGTTACGACGTGAAGAACGGCAAAGTGACGGCGATGCCCGGACCCCAACAACTCTTCGATGTGATCGTAAGGAAAGCCTCCCCCGGGGAGGACATCATCGTTTCCGACGACGGACGGCTCGTCGTGCGCAAGGCAACGGGCGGAGAGGAGTTGATGATCGAGAACCTCACGACCGGCAAGGCCCTCGAACTCCTGGGGAGCGCCGCCCTCGGGCAACCGGTTTCAGGCAATGAACTCAGCGCCTTGGCCATGGAGGCATTGGCAAGAAAGACATCCGTTCCGGAGCATCCCATCCACGCGCCGCCGGTCCGAGGGGAGACCCGAGCCGATTTCCCGCCGCAACAGAAACAGTTGACCCTGCCCGACTGGGCCGCCGATTTCATCAAAGACAAACTCGACACCGTTTTTGAAACCCCCGAAGACAAGATGACTCTCGCCGTGGAACTCTCGCGGCTGAACGTGGAGAACGGGACCGGCGGTCCTTTCGGTTCCGCCGTCTTCGACCTCAAGACGAACAAGCTCATCAGCGTCGGTGTCAACCGCGTGGTGCCGGAGAACAGTTCGGTGGCCCACGGGGAAGTGATGGCGCTGATCATGGCGCAGGAACGGCTGGGGACTTTCGATCTGGGCGGGGCCGGGATGGAGTGCGAGCTGGTGACCAGCGCCCAGCCCTGCGTGATGTGTTACGGGGCGACGCTGTGGTCCGGCGTCAAGAAGGTGACGATGGGCGCGCGGGGAGAAGACGTGGAGAAGATCGTGGGGTTCGACGAAGGACCCCTCCATCCGAACTGGCGGGAAGAGATGAAAAACCGCGGGATCGACGTCCAGCGGGACGTGGAACGAACAGCGGCGGTCCGGGTCCTCCGTGACTACGTCCGTCAAGGCGGGCCGGTTTACAATGCACGGACAGAAACACAGGCCACTCAAACGGGGTCCATCAGCCATCCCATCCACGCGCCGCCGGTCCGAGGGGAGACCCGAGCCGATTTCCCGCCGCAACAGAAACAGTTGACCCTGCCCGACTGGGCCGCCGATTTCATCAAAGACAAACTCGACACCGTTTTTGAAACCCCCGAAGACAAGATGACTCTCGCCGTGGAACTCTCGCGGCTGAACGTGGAGAACGGGACCGGCGGTCCTTTCGGTTCCGCCGTCTTCGACCTCAAGACGAACAAGCTCATCAGCGTCGGTGTCAACCGCGTGGTGCCGGAGAACAGTTCGGTGGCCCACGGGGAAGTGATGGCGCTGATCATGGCGCAGGAACGGCTGGGGACTTTCGATCTGGGCGGGGCCGGGATGGAGTGCGAGCTGGTGACCAGCGCCCAGCCCTGCGTGATGTGTTACGGGGCGACGCTGTGGTCCGGCGTCAAGAAGGTGACGATGGGCGCGCGGGGAGAAGACGTGGAGAAGATCGTGGGGTTCGACGAAGGACCCCTCCATCCGAACTGGCAGGACGAGATGAAGAGCCGCGGGATCGACGTCCAACGCGATGTGGAGCGCCAGGCAGCCGTCCAGGTCCTCCGGGATTATATCCGCCGCGGAGGGCCGGTTTACAACGCGCGCACCCAGGACGACGAAGCGGCGAAAGCCGTGCAGGTATTCCGCCAAGCGGGAGAGGCCCTCGCCCAGTTGATGATCGGCTTGCATACGGGGAGTTACCGAAAGGGAGTCGTGGATCACAGGCCGGACACGCGCGGGACAGAGACTTTCCTGGTGGGTGGATGGTTATTGAAAGGTGCGGGCAGAGAGATCTCCCTGCCGGTGGCACGAAAGGTCCTTGATGACGCCGGTTATTCAAGGTTGAAGATCGTTGTTCTCGATGAGATACCTTCACTGGCGTCCCTGTCGGACCGGTTGGGCATCGCAGGAGCGGCCCTTCTAGCTCCGAACGCGCCCTCCGCCTCCAAACCCATCACCCGGCTAGGAAAAGGCCGGGCTCCCCCGTCCTTCTTCAACCGCGTCAAGTCCGTTGCCTCTCGACTGATCTCCCTGTCAGGGAACGTTCCGATCCTTCAATCCATCAAGGACAGGATCGGCAGCATCCTCAAGCCCTCCGATAAAGGCAAAAAAATCACCCTTGGAAAGATCATTCTCGTCGCCATCCTCTCATCGGTCATCTATGACGGCAGTTACGTCCTTCTGGAGCAATATTCACACCAGTTCGAGGATATCAATGCATTGACGATCCTGTTCGCCCGCGGAACCATCTCCGGATTGGCGGCTCTCGTTTTCACCTCATTCTCGATGATCGTCAAGAAACACAACCCCTTCAAAGACATCGCCCAGCTGGGATGGAAGAAGGGGATCCGCCCCCTGCTCATTCTGAACGTGTTCGATTTCGCGCTCCTGATCCCGCTCTCCTATCTCGCCTTCAAACTGACCACGGCTCAAGCCATTTCTCTCATTTGGCTGGCCGCCCCTCTGGGCGTGGCCAGCGTCAGCGCGATCATCCTGAAGATCCCGTTCTTTCAAAGATACCTCGGGAAGCCGGAAGCCCCCAGGAAAGACCTCGTGACGATCCTCAGTTATGTCGTCATCGTGGCCGGAGTCGCGATGGTCGCCTTGAATTCGGGGGTCAACATCGGCGGATCCCAAGCGATGATCGGGAACCTGATGGTCATGACGGTGGTCCTTTTGACGTCGGTGGAAGCCCTCTACACGAAGAAAATCTCCGGCAAGATCGACGCCCTGCCGATGACCTCCCTTTCCTATCTGATGGGACTGCCCATCCTGGTCCTCCTATCGTTCACCACCTTTCTGGGCCCCATCCAGTGGTCCGCTCTCATGGGTCTCTGGGCCCTGCCTGGCCTGTGGATCGTCGGAATCGGGATGGTCGCGGGACTCGTCCTCTACTTGAAGGCATTGAAACACGGCTCTCCCTTCCTGATGATTCTGATCGAGAGCGGGGTCGGCCCCATCTCGGCGGCGCTGTTCACGGCCCTCCTCATGTCCCGATTGCCGTTGATCAGCGAGATTGCCGCCTTCCTGCTCATCATGACCGGCGTGGGAGCCATTTCACTCAAGGAAACCAAAAAAGCCGGGGAGATGATGGCCGAATCCGAGGCGCGCAAGATGGGGGATGACTCGTTCCTGTATGAAGACGAGGAGGAGCCCGTCACGCCGGAATCCCCGGAGGAGGCTCCTGAAAAACCCATATTGCCCACGGACTTCATCAACAAGAAGTCGTTGGAACAGCTCCGATCGATGATCTTGGATCGTTTGAAAACCCAACCCGCCGGTAGACCGCTCCTGGTGTCCGTCGACGGCGATTCCGATGTGGGAAAGACAACGACGAGCCAGTTGCTGAACCTCCCAGTCCGGCAAAAACTGATCCATCTCGACGATTTCTATTCGCTGATCGACATCGGCCCGGAATATCTCGATTACATGGAACAGTTCGGCGGCTCCAATTTCCCGGACACGGCCATGGAATTCTGGGATGCCGATGCCGCCAGGCGCGAGATCCAAGCTGACATCTCTTCGGGCCAATACGATGTGATCATCATCGAGGGACTCAACGCCCTCCGCACCGAGATCAAGGATCTCAAATTCGACATCCGCGCTCACGTGACTGCCGACATGGAAACACGGAAAATAATCCATTTCCGGCGTTACAATATGAATCCCTCCGGGAACATCGACCGCTATCTTTCCGACCACATCCAGCAATCGGGAGGGGAATACGACATCACGATCGACAACTCCCTCTCTCCAGCCACCCGACTGGCGGAGAAGATCTCCCAAATGGACGTCGCCTCCTCGGGATCGACGGTGCGACGGATCGAGGGGGAGCGCGCCCCTCCCATCGATTTCACCCTCTACACCCCCTCCTTCATGAACGAGATGTACCAGAAGATCAAAGATGACATCGACCGCAAACTTCAATCCATCATCTCAATCCCGTCGTCACAAAGAACGTTCGACAACACCATCCGGGCCATCGAAGACGCACAATCCGATGTGGTCACGTTCTACTACCCCGTCATGCTCGTTTCCTCTGTCTCGCCCGATGAGGAAACCCGGGAGACAGCCAAGAACATTCTCACGGAGATGGGCCAGATCTTCATCGACATCTACACCCGTGAAGACCTGTATGGGGCTGTGAAGGACTATGCCGCGCGCGGACGGGTCCTCCGGACGGTCTATTCCATTCTCCTCCGAGCCACGGACGTCATCCCGGGACTGGAAAAACCGATCACCCGGTTCTTCTCGTCCTTCACGCTCGTCGACGAAGACCGGCGGCTCTACCGGAACATCCTGGGTGGTTTCCTCGGATCCGGGATGAAACTCAAACCTGCGAAACGCCAGCGGTATAAGGAGATTCAGAACCGACTGATCGAACTTTCGAACGAGTTTGAAACGAACCTCAACGAACACAAAGACCAGCTTGAAGTGACCCGGGATCAGCTGGCCGGACTCCCCGACAGTTTCATCGACGGACTCTCCAAGACCGACGATGGACGTTACATTCTCACGCTGGATTATCCGACCTACAACCCCGCGATGGATATGATCCACAATGCCGAGGTCCGCCGACAGCTTCATTTCAAGTTCAACAATCGGGCGGCCGACAAAAACGTCTCACTTCTCGAGGAAGCCCTGAGGCTCCGGAAAGAGCTGGCGGGCCTCTTCAAGGTCAAGACCTATGCGAAATACTCCCTGGCCGGGAAGATGGCCCAAAAACCATCCCGCGTGTGGAGGCTCCTCAACCGCTTGAAGAAGGGATTCACCGACAAAGCCCGCGAGGAGAAGGAGGAGCTCCTCGCGCTGAAAAGACAGGACATCCCCGGCGCCACACGGCTCGAACCGTGGGACATCAACTACTACGCGTACCGAATGAAGAAGGCAAGATACGAAGTGGACCCGGAGGAGATCCGACAATACTTCCCGATGGACTTGGTCATCGACGAAACCCTTCTCATCTACCAAGAACTGCTGGGAGTCCGGTTCAACGCGATGAACGTCAAGACATGGCACGACGACATCAAGGTGTTTGAAATTGTCTCGCCCGACTCCGGCCAAACGATCGGTTACTTCTATCTGGACCTTTTCCCGAGGGAAGGCAAATACGGCCACGCCGCCATGTTCCCGGTCACCCAGGGGAGGGAACTCCCCGACGGGAAATACCAGTATCCGGTCGGAGCCATCGTCGCCAACTTCACCAAACCGACGGGGGACCGCCCCTCGCTCCTCGATCACGACGAAGTTGAAACCTTCTTCCATGAGTTCGGTCACCTCATGCACCAAACGCTGACGAAGGCCCGTTACACGACCTTCGCCGGCACGAGCGTCTCGGGTGATTTCGTGGAAGTCCCGTCGATGTTGATGCAGGACTTCGTATGGAACGAACAGATCCTGAATCGCCTATCCGGACACTATCGAGACCGTTCCAAGAAACTCCCGCAAGAACTTCTGGACAAGATGCTCGCGACCAAGAACTTCCGCCTGGCGACATCCACTCTCCGTACGGTGGCTTTCTCAACATTCGACATGCTCTGCCACACAGCCGTGCCGAAGGACACCACGGAGACCTACCGCCGCGTGATGGAAAGCATGGGCTTCGACGTGGTCCCGGGAACCCATTGGCAGGCCGGATTCGGCCACATCATGGGCGGGTATGAAGCCGGTTATTACGGCTACATCTGGGCGGAGGTCTACGCGAAAGACATATTCTCCCGGTTCGAAGAGGCGGGCCTCCTGAACCCCGCCCTGGGGGCAGCCTTGCGAGAAAAGATCCTCTCCCGGGGGAGCACGGAGGACGAGATGGACATGCTTGAGGACTTCCTCGGGAGGAAACCGAGCGAGATGGCTTACTTCTCCGGACTCGGCCTCCCTCTTCGGAGATCGATCCTCGAGAGGCTCCGGTCCTCGGTTCTGCAGGTCTGGAAAAAACTCTCTACCCGACGACATCAGCGGCCGGAGGCTCCTCCGAGATCCCCGGGAGAGTCAATCCGCGAAAACGCGATTCAGGGTCCCCGCACACTTCGGACGGAGATACCCGCGAGAGCGCCTCCGAGAGAAGCCCTTCCGTTCATCGATTTCAGCGGCTACACTCCGGAATCCATCCAATCGATTTATGATCGTGAAAAAGCCCGGTGGTTCCAGCGCATTGAACAGATCGTCTCCATCCCCAAGAAAGAACGCACGTTCCTCAACACGGTCCGGGCGATCGAAGATGCGGAAGCGGACCTGGTGGAGGCGCTGAGACCCTCCTTCTTCCTTTCTGACGTGTCTCCGCGCGAAGATATCCGGAACCTGATCGACGACCTGGAAAACGACCTCGACAAAGCTTTTGTGGAGATCTCGATGAGGGAAGACCTTTATCGGGCCGTCAAGGAATATGCTTCGATCAGCCGACTGCCCAGGATCGTCTTCGGTCTCCTCTATCGATTGACGAAGTGGATTCCCATCCTCCCGGGAGTCATCTCGACGGGACTCCTCCGCTCCACGCTGATCGGTGAAGACAAGTTGCTCCTGGAAGACATCCTGGAAGGGTTCATCGACAACGGACTGGCATTGAAGGCGGACGCGCGGGGCCGTTATAAGGAAATTCAGAACCGTCTCTCCGAACTCAGCACACTCTTCACCCGGAACCTGGCGGAACACAAGGATCATCTCGAATTGACCGAATCCCAACTCGCCGGATTGCCGGAAGATTACATCCAGGGCCTGTCACGGACCGATGACGGGAAATACATCGTCACCCTCTCGTATCCCGATTATGTGCCATTCATGGAAATGGCCAAGGATGCCGACGCAAGGCGGCAACTCTACATGAAGTATGAGAACCGGGCTTCCGACAAGAACCTCCCGATCCTCGAAGAATCCCTGAAACTCCGGGATGAGCTCGCCAAGCTGTTCGGCTACAGATCCTACGCCGAGTATGCCCTCAAAGACCGGATGGCCCGAAGGCCGAAACGCGTGATGGATTTCCTGAACCGTCTGACGGCCGCCCTCAAGGGGCCGGCGCAGGCCGAAGAGGACCGCCTGCTGTCCGTCAAGCGGGAAGATTTCCCCGAGGCAACCCGCGTGGAGCGATGGGAACGGGCCTATTACTCCCACATCGTGAAAAAGCGTCTGTATTCCATCGATCAAAATGAGGTGAGGCCCTATTTTCCCGTCGACGTTGTCATCCGGGGAACACTCGACGTCTACCAGGACGTGCTGGGGTTGACCTTCACGGAAGTCCAGGCACCCACTTGGCACGACGATGTCAAACTGATTGAAGCGCGGGACCGGGAATCGGGCGACGTCATCAGCTATTTTTATCTGGACCTGTTCCCCCGGGAGGGGAAATACGGGCACGCCATGGCCACATTTCTCGTGAAGGGGCGCGAGTTGAGCGGAGGAGCCTATCGGGTCCCCGTCGCCGCAATGGTGGCCAATTTTTCAAAACCGACCGCCGACAAACCGGCTCTTCTCAAACACGGCGAGGTGGAGACGTTCTTCCATGAATTCGGCCATCTGATGCACCAAACGCTCACGAAAGCGCGCTACTACAGTTACTCGGGGACCAACGTCGCGCGGGATTTCGTTGAGGTGCCTGCCCAGATGCTTGAGAATTTCGTCTGGAAACCCGAAGTTCTCGAGAGATTGTCGGGCCATTACCTGGACCATTCCCGGAAGCTCCCCAAAGACATCCTCGACAAACTGATCTCCGCCAAGAACTTCAACATGGCCATGGCCCAACTCCGACAGATCAGTTTCGCCGCGGTGGACATGGCCTACCATTCCGCGGTCCCCGCGGACACCGATGAGGTGGCCCGTCAGGTCTTCGAACAGACGGGGGTGGGGGCCCCGGTCCCCGGCACTCATTTTCAGGCGAGCTTTGCCCACATCATGAGCGGATACAAGGCCGGCTATTACGGGTATCTCTGGGCCAGAGTCTACGCGCAGGATGTCTTTTCCGTTTTCGAACAGGAAGGGTTGTTCAATCCGGAGACTGGCCGCCGCTATCGCCGCACCATCCTGGAACGGGGCAGCAGCGTGGATGAGGAACAACAGCTCAGAGACTTCTTGGGGCGGAAACCCCAGGAGGGCGCTTTCTATAAGTACATCGACGTCCGGCCGACTTCTGAATCGTTATCCCAAAAAATCCTGAAAGCCATCCGATCTTCATGGAACAGACTGTTTCCGGAAAAACGGCCATCGAGCCCGAGCAGGGCCACGGTCCGGACAAAGACCCTCCTCCCCGCTCCGTCAACACCGATACCGACAGAGGAAGAACCGGTCGTTCCGACGGGACCGGAGACGGTCGCCGCCGAAACGCGGGCGCCGCCCGTCGATTTCTCCATCTTCAAATCCGGCGAGATCTACGACATCTTTTGGAACGCACAGAACAAGCTCGACAATGCCATCGCGGAGATCGTCGCCATCCCGCGGGAGAAACGGACTTTTCAAAACACCATCAGGGCCCTGGAGGACCTCCGCGCGGACTACGCCGACCTCCACAACATCACCGTTCTGATCTCCGTCGCCGGAGAGGATTCCTCGACCCGCAACACCGCCCAGGGGATCGCCGAACGGTTCCGGGACATCTTCGCGCGGGAAGAGCTTTACGCGGCGGTCCAAGAATACGCCGAGAAGGGGAAACCCTTCAGACGTCTTTACGACGTCCTTCTATCCGCATCGAGATATGTCCCGGGTCTGAAGAGGCTCCTCACTCCCCTGTTTTCCCGGTTCACCCCGGTCGGCGAAGACCGCCTGCTCCTGGACCAGGTCCTTCAGGATTTCACCGATTCCGGAATGTCATTGGACCCGGAAAAACGCCACGAATTATTGAACATCCAGAACCGGCTGGCCGATCTGGCCGATGAATTCATGCGGAACCTGACGGCCCACGAGGACCGGATCTTTTTGACGCGCGAACAATTGAAGGGGGTTCCCGAAGACCTGATCTCCCAACTGGATTTCTATGGGGATGAATACGTCCTTCCGATCGACGACTCCACGCGCGATGCCATCATGACGATGGCCGAGGACCCCGAGACCCGTCGTCTCGTGCATGAAAAATACGACGACCGCGCCGCCGACGCCAACGTGGCCATCCTGGAGGAGACGTTCCGTCTCCGGCAGAAGATGGCCGATCTGTTCGGCCAAAAGACCTTTGCCGACCTCGCCCTGAAGAACCGTGTCGCCAAGGAGCCCGCGCGCGTCTTCAAACTCCTGGAGCGGATCCAGAGGGGAACGATCGTTCAGGCGAGGGAAGAGGAACGACAGCTTCTCCGTCTCAAACAACAGGATTTCCCGGAGGCGACGGTTCTGGAGCCCTGGGACGTGGACTTTTATTCGGCGCGCCTGAAGAAGATGCGGTTTGATTATGACCCCAAGGAAGTCCGTCGATATTTCCCGGCGGACTCCGTGATCCAGGGAGCGTTGGGGATCTATCAGGAGCTCCTGGGAGTCACGTTCCACGAACTACCGACGGACGCCTGGCAAAAGGATGTGCGGACATTCGACATCCGCGAGGCGTCGACGGACCGGCTGATCGGGCATTTCTACTTGGACCTGTTCCGTCGCGAGGGGAAATTCAACAACATGTTCCAGACGCTCCAGGGACGCGAACTCCCCGATGGCCGCTACCGCACTCCCGTGGGGGCCATCGTGACCAATTTCGCCAAACCGGCCGACGGCCGGCCGGCCCTCCTCGGCCTGAACGAGATCCAGAGTTTCTTCCACGAGTTCGGACACCTGATGCACCATGCGCTGGGCCGGACCCGTTACGCCCGTTTTTCCGGCACCGAAGTGGCCCGGGATTTCGTGGAGGTCCCCTCGACGCTCATGGAGGAATTCGTGTGGCAGAAGGACGTGCTCTCGCGGCTCTCCGGACACGTCGACGACCGAGGCCGGAAGATCCCGGAGCCACTGCTGGACAAGGTATTGGCGTCGCGGAATTTCCAATCAGCCACCTGGACGCTCCGTCGAGTGGCCTTGACGACGTTCGACATGCTCTGTCACACGGCGGTCCCGGAGGACAGCACCGAGCTGTATCGCCGGGTCATGGAGAGCCTGGGGTTGAGCGTGGCGCCGAACACGCACTGGCATGCCGGGTTCCGGCATCTGGTGATGAAAGGATATGAGGCCGGTTATTACGGCTACCTCTGGTCGCGGGTCTATGCCAAAGACATCTTCTCGCGTTTTCAGAAGGACGGCGTCATCAACCCGGCGCTGGGAATGCTCTTGAGGAAAAAGATCCTGGAGACAGGGGGGACCCAAGACGAGGAGGACCAGTTGATCCGGTTCCTCGGCCGACGACCCAACGAACGGGCTTTTCTGAAATCGATGGGGATATCCCGGGAAAAGACGGTGACATCCGCCGTCCGTGATTCGATCGAAAAATCCTGGAAGAAGATTCTCTCAAAAAAGACGCCGGCATCCGCCGACGCCCTATCCGGAGACAGGGAAGAATCCACCGTCACACCTCCCCCGGTAACCGAGACGGGCATTCCCAAAAGGGAAGGGACGACGGCCGCCCCGCGGAGCCCCCCGCTGGATTTCACGGCTCTCACTCCGGAGCAGATGCAACTCCGCTTCAACGAAGCCACCGAACGGTATGACCGCGCCATCGAAGAGATCGTCTCCATTCCGTCGGCGGAACGCAATTTCGGAAACACCATCCAAGCCCTGGAGACCGCCCAAACCGAGTTCATCCAGGCCATGAAACCCCTCTTCTTCATGGCCGACGTCTCGCCCGACAAAACCATCCGGGAAAAAGCCATCGAATTACAGGAAAAGGGGTATGCGGGGTTGTATTCGAAGGGTCTTTATCGTGCCTTCAAAGAGGCCGCCCGGAAAAGCGTTGATTTGGACCCCGTCGACCAACGGCTCTTAAACCACTATCGAATCCTTTTCCGGAATGCCGGGATGGAATTGTCCCGCGACCAAAGCCTTCTATTCACCTCCCTGACCAACCGGCTCAACAAGATCAGCAACACGTTCCAGACGAACGTCAAGGAAAACACCGAATTCATCGCGGCCTCAGAAGGGGAACTCCCCGGGGTGCCCCGGAACATCCTGGACTCCCTCGAAAAGGACGGAGAGGGGAATCTCCGGATCAAACTCGACCCGGCCACCTATGAATCGATCATGACGCTCTGCGACAACGCCGCCTTGCGCCGGAGGCTCGAAACAGCCTACGAGAACGCGGCCGCCAAAGAAAACCGTCCCCTCGTGGAGGAAGCGCTGAAGATACGGCAAGGAATCGCGACACTGCTCGGGTATGAATCGTATGCCCACTATTCCCTCGAAGAGAACATGGCCCGGACTCCGGAGCGCGTCAGGACGTTCCTCAAGAGCCTCCAGGGTCCGATCAAAGCCCGTTCTCGGTCTGAATTCAAGGAGTTATTGGCACTCAAGCGCCAGGATGATCCGGCCGCCAAAACGATCGACAGCTGGGACATCCGCTATTACGAGAACAAACTCCAGATGCAAAAATACCGCATCGACTCGGAACTGGTGCGGCAATATTTCCCGGCGGACACCGTGATCGAAGGCGTATTGGATCTGTACCAGGAGGTCATGGACGTCCGGTTCGTCGAGATCCCGGCGAAAGCCTGGCAACAGGACGTTCGTCAATTCGAGATCCGGAACCCCGCCGGGGAGATGATCGGATCCTTCTACCTCGATCTCTATCCTCGGGAGGGGAAATACACCCACTTCAGGGCTTACACTCTGTCCTACGGCCACGCATTGCCGGACGGGAGTTACCGGACACCGACCGCCGCCATCGTCTGCAATTTCACCCGGCCCGCCCCGGGAACGCCCTCCCTGCTCAGCCACAACGAGGTCCAGGCTTTCTTCCACGAGTTCGGACATCTCCTGCACGAAACGCTGACCAAAGCCCGCTACGCCTCCCTCTCCGGGACGAACGTCGTCTCCGATTACGTGGAGATGCCTTCCCAGGCGATGGAAAACTACGCGTGGTCGCCGGAGATCCTCCGGCGGATATCCGGTCACTATCTGGACAAAGACAAGAAACTCCCGGCGGACCTGGCGGAAAAGATCGTCGCGGCCCGGCTGTCCAATTCCGGGATATTCTATCTCCGGATCATCGCGCGGGCCCTCCTGGACCAGATCGCCCATCTGGGGGTCCCGTCGGACATCATGAAGACGCTCCGGAAAGTCTATGGACACCTGGGGATGCCGATCAACCCGGACGCCTTGAACATCAAGGAGGCCCGGTTCGGGCACATGATGGGAGATTACGGCGCCCACTATTATTCTTATCTCTGGTCCCTGGTGTATGCCTTCGATGTATTCTCCGTCTTCCAAACGGAGGGGATCACTCATCCGTCCGTCGGTGAAAAATACCGGAGGACGATCCTGGAACCCGGCGGGGGTGTCCCGGAAGAGGATCAGCTGTCTCATTTCCTCGGGCGGTCTCCCGACGAGCGGGCTTTCCTCCAAACGTTGCAGATCTCCCGGAAGCGGACCCTGATCTCCACGGTGAAAGAATCGATCCAAAATTCCCGGACGAACATCCTCACAAAGGCCCGGTCCATCCTCTCGGCGCCCCGCACACACAAAATCCGCCAGTTCGTCCGGAGTCATGCGGCGGTGCTGGCGATCGGAGGCACGGTGGTCCTGTATCCGGTCCTGACTTATTTCATCACCGGCCACCTGCCACCGCTCCTTCCTTTCAACCAGTGGATGTCGTCGGTGCCCGGCATGGGCTGGTTCGACAACCTGTTCTTTGTCCGATGGCTGACGATCTTCATGACGATGTCCCTGTCGGACCTGTTGGTGCAGAAATTCGTCGAGAAGCGCAAGTCCATCGACTGGAAACGCACCGGCCGGTACATGCTGTTCGCCGCACCGCTCGGCCTGGTTTACCATTTTCTCTACGGATGGATGGATGCCACGATCGTGATCCCGGGTTCCGCCATCGGGACGGTCGCCGCGAAGACGGCTTTCGACCAACTGATCTGGGCGCCCGTCCTTCTCTCGACGCTGTTCCTCTATACGATGTTCTCGAACGTGCGGAGCGGGAAGGGGTGGAAGACGGCCTGGAAGGAAATGCGCGCGAAGTTCTGGCCGACGCTCCTGACGAACTGGCTGGTATGGACCCCTCTTCAACTCGCCAATTTCGGACTGACCGAGGCCGGGCTGATGCCGGCAGCCATGCGTCTGTTCTTCATCGGGATCTGGGTGCTGCCCTGGGGCATCTTCCAGAATTGGATGGCCTATACCCAGAAAGAAGCTCCTCTTCAGTTCGTCAAATCGTGGTTCCAGAACAGGAAGGACAAGTTGAAGGTGCGGGTCCAGAACCTAAAGGAAGTCCTCTCCAGAGGACCTCCGTCCGGGCTCTCCTTCGTGAAACAACAGTGGTTCAAGAACCTGATCTTCGCGGTCATCTCCACCTCCATCTACGCGCTGTCTTACGTCCTGGTCGAACAATTCGCCCACAATTTAAAAACATTGAATCCGCTCACGCTGGCGTTCGGGCGGGAGATCATCTCCCTTACGTTCGTGACCGTCCTGATGCTCACGGGCTTTTTGAAAAAGAAGAACTATTTCAAGGAGTTCAAACAGCTAAACTGGAAAACCTTGAAACCGCTCCTGGGGGTCAACCTGGCCAAGTTCGCCCTCTACACGCCCCTTTGGTACATGGCCATCCGCCTGACATCGGCGCAAGGGCTCGCCCTGATGGGATTGGCGGCACCGATCTTCGTCGGACTCCTGACATGGCTCCTGCTCAAATCGAAACATCTCAACAAATACCTGCAGGAGACCAGCCCCAAGCTGACGTGGACTCTGATCCTCGGATTCGTGACGGTCATGATCGGGGTCACCCTGGTGATCATGAATTCGGGCGGCGGGGGGGCCAAAGAGATGGCCCTCCTGGGGAACATCATCGGCCTGGCGACGGTCGTCATCCAGGCGCTCATGATCATCTTTGTCAAAAAACTGACCACGCAGATGAGCGTCCTCTCCCTCACCTTCGTCAACTACGTCATGGCCATCCCGATCCTGGCCCTGGTCTCACTGACCGGGGTCTTCGGGGCGATCCAATGGCCGATGCTGGTGCAGGTGTGGACCAACCCGGGCTTTCTGATGGCCGGGGTCGGTGTGGTCATGGGGCTCATCTTCTATTTCAAATCCATGAAGCACGGATCCGCCTTCATCACCACGATCGTCGTCGACGGCTGGGATCCGTTGGCGACCGGCGTTTTCACCTGTCTGATTCTCTCACGTCTCCCGCTGATCTCGGAGATCGCCGCCTTCGTCCTGATCTTCAGCGGAATCATGACCATCATGCGTCAAGAGGCGGCCAAACAGAAGAAAGCGGAGGAGCTGTTGATCGGCGTGGACATCGGTGCCGCCAACATCCGCGTGGGTTTCGTGAACGGAAACGCGAAAGACGGGAAGACTTTCGAGATCGTCGATTCCCTCGTCGAGACGTTGCCGAAGAACCCGGATGGCACCGTCCACCCGCAGGACGCGGCCATGATCGCCGCCAGGCTGATCGCCGAGGGGATGAAGAAGCTCAAGCAAGCCGGATGGAAGTTCTCCAAGAACATCGGCGTCAGCGCGCCGGGTTCCTTCATGGAGAACGGCCGGGTCTATCCCGGTTCCGTCCCCTACATCCCGGACCTCGAGGAGAAACGGCTGCGGGATATCCTGCTCCAGGAACTGGGCGACCGGTTCCACATCGACCCCTCCCATATCGCCAACGACGGCGTGCTACAGGGCTATGTGGCGGCCTCCCATTATCTGAAATCACTCCCGATGATCCAGAAGGGGAAGATCCTCGCGTTGCTCCCCGGAGCCAATTTCGGAGCCGGGATCTACGACGTGAAGAACGGGGAAGCCGTCCCTCATCCGGGTCCGCAGCAATTCTTCGACGTGGTGGTCCGCCACGCCAAACGGGATGAACCGATCATCGTCTCCCAGGAAGCGGCGAAATCCGTGCAATCGGCGCGCGGAGGCGAACCGTTGATGATGACCAACCTGGTGACGGGCACGGCGTTGGAACTTCTGGGAAGCCACGCCTATGGACAGCCCCTGACGGCCGAGGAACTGGACCGACGGGCCCTGGCCGGCGAAGAAAAGGCGGCCGACATCTTCGAGAAGGTGGGGGAAGACCTCGCCAACTTCATCATCCGGGTCAACAAGGGATGGTTCAAGAAGCACACCGTCAAATACAAACCGGACACCGCCGGGACCGACGTGGTCTTGATCGGGGGAATCTGGCTGACCCGCGGCGCCGGCAAAGACATCTCACTCAAAACGGCCCGGGACGTTCTGGACCGCCACGGATACAAACACATCCGGCTGGTAAGGACGGACGAGATACCGGGTCTCGAGAACGCGGCCGGCCAGCTGGGCGTGATCGGCGCCGCCCTCATGGTCAAGAAAGACGCGCCCGCCGACGGCGACGCCATCCGCGCCCCTCCGTCGGAAAAACGTTTCAACCTCATCCTCCGGTTCCTCCTCTGGATGGTGCCTCTCCGGTCCATTCAGAAGACCGTCCAGCGATACACCTTGCCTTTCGTATTGACCGTCTCGCTCCTCCTGTCCCCGGCGCTCGCCGGACTGATCTCATTGGGCTATGTGTCCTATCACATCCTCCTCCGGTTCTATCTGCGGCTGAAGGCGCCGCCGGCCTCCACCAAGATGGCCATGGACCTGATGAACCACCTGCCGCAACGCCAGTCGCGTTACCAGGAACTCATCCCGCCGATCCGGAAGATATCGAATTCCATTTCAAACTTCCCGGACGTCCGCCAACGCGCCATGGCGGAACGTTATCGCAAGAACGTCGGGTTCCTGAGCGCCCTGGCCCTGATGTATTCCAAGCAAGACCTCGTCATCCGCGACGACGGCCTCTGGGGACGGACTTCCGACGCCAAGGACATGGCCCGATTCCTCGAGGACACATCCTTAAAACTGTCGAACCCCGAGCGCCGTGATTTCATGATGTCCCTCCGGGCCCTCTCCGACATCTCCGTCGAAATCAATCAATCCTATGACGCCAAGGAAGGAACTCCCGCGCCCGACGCCTCCCAATTCGCCCGGCTGGCCCTGGCGTTGGGATCCGCGACACGGACTCCTCTTTTTGAGAACACGGTCGCCGCCTGGGCCCGACGAGACCTCCTGGGAATCTACGAGTTATTGTCCGGACGCGACGCCGGGACGGAACAGGCTTCCGCCCTGGACGAGCTCCATCAATTGGGCCAAAACCTGGAGACGACGGAGGTCCCGGCCAAGGCCCCCGTGATCCAACTCGCCGACGTCACCGCGGACAACATGGCCAACCTCGTCTTCTGGGAAAAAATCGCCGGACGGGCCGAGGCGACGTCGACCGACGCGGAGGGAAGACCGCTGGTCAACCCGGTCCTGTTGATCACCTCGGAAGATGCCGACGTCGTCCAGCGCCAGCTTGAGAGCCTCATCCTCCAACAAGCGGTCCGGGGAACACCGTCGGGGCCGTTGATCCGGCTCCGGACCGCCTGGTCGAAGGGTTACGTGAAAGTTTTGAGTCACGACGAATTGACCGACGCCGGCGCCCTGACGGACGGCACCATCCGCGTGTCCCGCGTGCTCTCGATGCCCCAGGTGCCGCCGTTCGTCACCGACCATTACATGATCCGGATCGTGACCCGCGACCCGGCCCGATGGTGGACCAAGGACCTGCCGTCCAACCGGCAAGAACTGGTCGAGTTCCTCCTGTTCCTGACCAAAGAGATGACGTTCAGGGCCGCCCCGGCCGAGATCGAGCGGTATCTCCGGACGCAGGAACTCCTGCAGATCCAGGCCTAAGCGCCGTCGTCTCGGCCCGATCAGGCCGCCCTCTCTCATTTTCCGGCGAAATGATGTAGAATTTCTCTCAATGTCGTTCATCCGCTGACCCTAGTTGGAAAGGAAACCTCATGGGCACTAAACATTTCGTCTTGGACACCAACGTCGTCCTCTACGATCCGAACTCCATCTACAATTTCCAGGACAACATCGTCATCATCCCGATCTGGATCATCGAGGAGATCGATGCGTTCAAGAAGGACTTGAACGACACGGGGCGCAACGCGCGGGAATTCTCACGCCACCTGGACATCCTCCGGAAGAAAGGCGACCTCACGCAGGGAGTTCCTTTGGACAACGGCGGCCGGCTCCAGGTCTGGATCAACTTCAGCCAGACGGTGGATCTGCCGTTCTATCTCAAGAAAGAATCCTACGACAACCTCATCCTCGCCACGGCCTTCCAACTCCAGAAAAAGGGGGAACAGGTCGTTCTCATCACGCGGGACGTCAATCTGCGGATCAAAGCCGACGCCTTCGGTTTGTCGGCCATGGATTATGAGACCCAACGCGTGGAAGCGGACAAACTCTATGACGGCTGGAAGGACCTGAAAGTGACCGGGCAGTTGATCAACGACCTGTATCAGAACAAGCGATTCGACCGGGCCAACATCTCCAGCGCGATACTCAACGAGAATGAGTTCGTCTGTCTCACGAACGAGGCCAACCCCTCCCAAAGCGCTCTGGCCATCCACCGGAACTCGGAGATCCATCTTTTGCCGCCGTTACCGCCGAACATCTGGGGAATCCGTCCCCGGAACATCGAGCAACAGTTGGCATTGCATCTATTGCTGAACGACCAGATCCCCTTGGTCACCATCACCGGAAAAGCCGGCACCGGGAAGACCCTCCTGGCGTTGGCCGCCGGCATGTTCAAAACGATGGACGAGAACCACTATCAGAAATGTCTTGTCTCGCGGCCGATCTTCCCGATCGGAAAAGACATCGGTTTCCTGCCGGGAGAGGTCAAAGACAAATTACGTCCGTGGATGCAGCCGATATTCGACAATCTGGAATTCCTCATGCACACCACCAAGAACGACCGCAAGGGGCCGCGCTATAACGCGCTGATCGAACAGGGGCTTCTGGAGATCGAGGCGTTGACTTACATCCGGGGCCGGAGCATCGCGAGCCAGTATTTCCTTGTGGACGAAGCGCAGAACCTGACCCCCCACGAAGCCAAGACCATCATCACGCGTGTCGGAGAGAACACGAAGATCGTCCTGACCGGCGACATCTACCAGATTGACAACTATTACAACGACTCGTCCCACAACGGGCTCTCCTATGTCGTCGAATGCCTCAAATCGGAACCCTTGGCCGGTCATATGACCTTGTCGAAGGGAGAACGGTCTCCCCTGGCCGAACTGGCGGCCAACCGCCTGTAACGATGGCCGACCTGACCTGCCTCTGCGCCGGGATCCGGTCTCCCAACCCATTCTGGCTGGCCTCCGGTCCGGCCACCGATTCCGCCGACCAGGTCCTTCGGGCGTTCGACGCGGGATGGGGGGGAGCCGTCTGGAAGACCGTGACCGATCCTCCGACCTCCAACGTCTGTTCCCGTTACAACCGCCACAGCATCGGACAAGCCAAACTGGCGGGCCTCAGCAACATCGAACTCATCTCCGACAGACCCCTCGAGGACAATCTCAAGGAAATCCGATACGTCAAAAAAGTCCGTTCCGACAGGGCCCTGATCGTCTCGATCATGATGCCCTACGAAAAAAAAGCATGGCAAGACCTGGCGCGGAAGGCGCAAGACACCGGTTGCGACGGGCTCGAGCTCAACCTCAGTTGTCCCCACGGTCTCGATGACCGATGGATGGGGTCGATGATCGGCCAGATCCCGGACTACGTGAAGGCCGTCGTCTCCGACGTGAAAGCGGTCGCGCGCATCCCGGTCTTGGTCAAACTGACCCCCAACGTGGCGGACATCCGGCCGATGGCCCAGGCGGCTCTGGACGGCGGGGCCGACGGGCTCTCGCTGATCAACACCGTGAACAGTCTGATGGGGATCGACACGGACACCCTCCGTCCCCGTTTCGCGGTCGACGGCAAGATCACGCACGGAGGGTACAGCGGCCATGCCATCAAACCGATCGCCCTCCACATGGTCTCCTCCGTCACGAGCCAACCCTCCCTGTCGAAGACGCCGGTATCGGGTATCGGCGGCATCAGCAGCTGGCAGGACGCGGCGGAATTCTTCCTGTTGGGATGTTCCTCCGTCCAGGTCTGCACCGCCGTCATGCTCAACGGGTTCGGTCTCATCAGCGACCTGGCGTCGGGACTGTCCCAGTGGATGGACCAGAAAGGATTCGCGACGATGGCCGATCTCGTCGGGAAGAGCGCCTCGCACGTCACGGGATGGCAGAACTTGAATCTCCACTACAAGACCGTGGCTCACGTCGACGAGGCGAAATGCACGGGATGCGGCTGGTGTGTGGTCTCCTGCCGGGATGCCGCGCGGCAATGCATCGACATCGGGGTCACCGGGGACGGACGCGGGGTGGCGCGCGTGAAAGAAGAGGATTGCATCGGGTGCAACCTGTGCGCCGTGGTGTGCCCCGAGGCCGGGTGCGTGGAGATGATTGACCGGACGACGGAGAGCCCCTACCGCTGGAACGACCGCAAGACCGACCATGGGAAAGGGTACACGCGCGTTTACAAATCTCGTCCTTTGAGCCCAAAAATTCTACAATAGACCCATGAAATTCTCGGACCTCATCAAGAAGAAACCAGTCGACCCCCCGGAGGCCGTTCCGCCGCCCGCTCCCGTTTCCAAGCCGGTTCCCGCGCCGGCCGCCCCGCCGGCCCCCTCCGTGTTCACGCAGATCCCGAAGCGTCCGACGGAATCCACGACCGTCCAGCCCCTCCCGGCGGACGAACCGGACGAAGTCATCGAACAGCGTGTCGCCGCCCACGCCCTGAAAGCCACGGAGGTTTATTCCGAAGCGCTGGGAGTCCTGCGGGACCTGTTCCGAAACCTCCAATCGCCCGAGCCTCAATCCTCCTGGCCCGTTCCCAAGGAAGTCATCTTCGAGCTCATCGCGCTCCTTCAATCCGGCAACGAGGAACTCCTGGCCCTGGCGGACCGCTCGACGCCCGACAACTATCTCTATGCCCACAGTCTGAACGTCGCCGTCTTCTCCCTTCATCTGGGTCTGGCGATGAACCTTCCCAAGGAGGAATTGCTCACGCTGGGTTTGGGAGGGCTCCTCCACGACCTGGGCATGATCCGTTACGAGGCGTTGGCCCTCAAAGCCGCGAAATTGTCGCCGGAAGAGATGTCCTTGATCCGGAAACACCCCGCCGACGGGCAGGCTTATCTCTCGGTCTTCCCCACGTTGCCCGCCGACATGAAAGAACAGCTTTTCCAGATCATCGGCCAATCGCACGAACGCGCGGGAGGCGGAGGATATCCGTCGGGACTGACCACCGCCCAGATCCATCCTCTGGCCAAGATCGTCGGACTTTGCGACATCTATGAGGCGCTGACGCACGTCCGCCCCTGGCGCAACCGCATGCTCCCCCATGACGCCCTCAAGGTCTTGATCGACCAATTTGAGACGGAGTTCGACCCCGGCACCGTCCGGACCCTGATCGAGGCGTTGTCTCTTTATCCACCCGGTTCCTTCATCCGCCTCAGCTCGGGCGAGATGGGCCGCGTGATCTTCACCAACCGCGGGCTGCCGACACGCCCCAAGGTGCGTCTGATCATGGACGGACAGAACCAGCGTCTCTCCCGTCCCAAGATCGTGAATCTGGCCACCCATCCGATCCTGTTCATCTCCGAATCCGTCGACGAAACGCACGTCAAATCGTCGGACCAACGCCTGATGCTCGAACTCCGCGCGCAGCGTTGGTGGGTCAAAGGCCTCTGACCCCGAGGGGCGATCGCCCCATGACGCCCCTCTCCACCGTGTCCATCGCGATCGGACCCGTGGCACTCACCTTCCGATCCGGTCAAAAAGAGACTCTCCGTCAGATCCGGTCGATGTATCCGTCCTTCCTCACGAACAAACCCGTCCGGCCCTGGACCGTGGATCTGCTCTCCCTTGAGAAGAACAGGCCTGCGGCGGCGCCGTTCTTCCGGCGGAAGGACAACGCTCTGAAGCTCTCCTGGTCTCGTTTCGACGGCGACTTGGACCTATCGCGCCGGGCCGGACGGCTGAAGATCCGATCGGCGGGGGTCCTCGGAACCTTCCTCCGCGTCTTTCTGACGCACGAACTCCTGGAATTGAACGGACTCCTCCTCCATGCGGCGGGAGCCCTTTGGGAGGGAAAAGCCGCCGTGTTCCCGGGCCGCTCGGGGAGCGGGAAATCGACGATCTCCCGTCTGGTCCCGCGCGCGAGTCTCCTCTCCGACGAAATCATCCTCCTGTACCGGAAAGGGACCCGTTGGATGGCCCAGGGGACTCCCTTCACCGGTGAATCGCCCGTGCATCACAACGCGAGCGGTCCGCTCGGCCGGCTCGTTTTTTTAAGGAAATCCGCCCGATGGGACCGGCAGGACATCGAGCGCCCGGACGCGGCCAGGCGCCTGCTGCGATGCACTCTCTTCTTTGGAAGGAACGATCCGGACTATGCCCGCCTCCTCGACATCGTCCGGCGTCTGGTCGGCGACGTCTCGGCATCCCTCCTCCATTTCCGTCCGGACCTTCCTCCGGGCCGGTGTCTCCATGACTGCTGTCCGCTATAGACACGCCGGCCGCCTGGCCCAACGGAAGATCGCCGGGACCCTCTTCATCGTGGACCCTCGCCACGCCTGTCTCCACCAGCCCCACGGGAGCGGTGAGACGATATGGGAGATGGTCCGGTCCGGGAACACGATCCCCGAGATGGTCGAGGCTCTCTGCGACGACTATGACGTCGAACCCGCCCGGGCGGAAAAAGACATCCGCCGCTTCCTGCGCGAACTCCGACGGAAAAAGCTGATCGAGGAAATCCCCCGATGAGGACCGCCTGCCACCCGGTATCCGACCGACTGGCCTCTCTTTGCGAGACCCATCTGATCCCTCACACGGCTCTTCTGGAACTCACCTGGCGGTGCGCCCTGAACTGTCTCCACTGCTACATCCCGGCCGGCCATCGCCGCAAATCACTCCGGCAAGCCTCGGAACTGACCAGCGCCCAGTGGTGCGACGCCCTGGACCAATTGGCGGATCTTGGAACGCTGTATCTGATCCTCTCCGGCGGGGAGATCGGACTGAGACAAGATTTGACGGACATCGTGCGGCATGCGCGCGAGAGAGATTTCGACGTCACGCTCTACACCTCGGGCACTTCGATGGACGACCGCACGATCGACGCCCTGGGCCGGCTGGAGGTGGCCCGGGTGGAAATCAGCGTCTATGGACGGCCGAAACCCCACGACGCGATCACCGGAAACGCGGGGTCGTTCCAAAAATCGTTCCGGACAGCCAAACGCTTCGCCGCGGCCGGGGTCCAGGTGGTCCTCAAATGCACCCTGATGGAACGCACCTTCGGGGAATACCCTTCCCTCATCGAACTGGCGAAAGAACACGGATTCTCTTATCAATTGGATCCGATCCTCGTCCCGCGGGACGACGGCGACCCGACCCCGCTGGATTACCGGCTGGACGATGACGGCATGTCCGCGGTCTTCAAGGACGTCTCCGCCCGCGTCTCCACCGAGATCCGCTCCCTGGAGGAACTGTCCGGGGCTTCCCCGGAATGCGCGGCGGGGAAAACCTTCCTGTCGATCGGGCCGGACGGGACCGTCTACCCTTGCATCGAGTGGCGGACGGAACTGGGGAACATCTCGGAAAGACCATTGCGTGACATCTGGTTCCATTCCGAGGAAGCCGGCCGGATCCACTCGCTGAGGGCCCGGGACTACGTCGTCTGCCGGTCGTGCGAACTTCTGGCTTGGTGTCCCCGTTGCACGGGGATGGCTTTCCGGGAGGGGGATGTCCTTGGGAAAGCGGCGGAATCGTGCCGATTGGCCGCGCTGAACCGGCGGTTCCATCGGCTCGTCACCCCACACGCAAAACATGCCGTCTTATGTTAACATTCACTCAAATATCTTTTATTATCAATGCTTTATAATAGGGAGTAAACCATGAAAAAGTCGAAAATCAAGAAGTGTTATCACCCCCCGAAGATGCTGTCCGAAAAGATCCTCGAAAAGGCGGCGTTGGGATGCAACAAATGCAAGTCGACGAACCCGGTCAGCGTGGGGCGATGCAAGCAGTTGCCCATGAGTTCATGACCCGGCGGGTATTCTGGATCACGGGGCTGGGCAACAGCATGCGCCCCCTGTTCCGGTCGGGAGACATCATCCCGATCGACCCGGCCGCCGGCCCTTACCGGCGCGGGGACATGGTCCTCTACGGGTCCGCCGACCAGGCGGCGATCCATCGGCTTCTCGAGACAGACCGGAACGGATGGTGGGTCGCCGATGACGCGGGGCTTCTGGACCCCCATTTCGTCTCGGCCGACTCCATCCATGGACGGGTCGCCCGGTTCGAACCGCTCCAGGGAAAAACGGGACTGATCTACCACCGGATCGTCCGATCCCTCTTTCTGACCGGCCGCCGGCTGAAACAACTGCTTCCTTGCCGTCCCTGACCGTCTCCCGCATCACGAAGAGTTTCACGACGGGGAAGACCGTGAAAACGGTCCTATCCGATGTCTCGTTCGACGTTCCGGAAGGAGAGACGCTGTGTCTGCTGGGACCGAACGGTTCCGGAAAAACGACCCTGCTGAAGATCGTCTCATCGCTCCTGATCCCCGATGCCGGTTCGGTCGCCATCGACGGACGGGACGTCCTCGCGGACATTCTGGGAACGAAGCGGACGCTCGGGTTCGGCTCCTCGGAAGACCACTCCTTCTACGGCCGGCTGACCGTCGAACAGAACCTGCGGTTCTATTCGGACCTGCATGGGCTGTCCCGCGCCGACCGGGAACGGCGGATGGGGGAGATGGCGGACATCCTGGAGATCGGGGCGATCCTGAAAACCCCGTTCCGGGAACTCTCCAGCGGCCAGAAACAGCGGCTGTTGATCGTCCGCGCCCTCCTGCACGACCCGCGCATCGTCCTTCTGGACGAACCGACCCAGAACCTGGACCCCAATTTCTCGGCCCGGCTGCGCGAATACCTGACCTCCCTTTCCAGACCGCCCCGCCCCAAAACATTCCTCATCTCGACGCACCACCTCGACGACGCGCAGAAATTCTCGGACCGATGGGTGATCCTTTCGAAGGGCTCCGTCCGCTTCAGCGGGTCCGTCTCGACGGAACTCCGGCGGAACCCCGGAATGACGGTCGACGACCTTTTCAGGAAATCGACGGAGGCGGTCGTCCCGTGTTGATGAAGACTCTGCTGGCTTTTTTCCGGAGGGACATGACGGTCCAACTCTCTTACAAATTCGCCTTCGCGTTCGACGTGTTCAGCGTATTCTTTTCCGCCGCCACGTTTTATTTCGTGGCCAAATTGTTCGGGCAGGCGGCCATCCCCGCCCTGCAACGTTACGGGGGGAACTATTTCGCATTCGTCCTGATCGGGATCGCCTTCGCGACCTACCAGAACGTGGGCCTCAATTCCTTCTCCCAATCCCTCCGACAGGAACAATTCCTCAACACGCTGGAACCGCTGTTCCTGACCCCGGTCTCCCTCCCGAAGTTCCTCGTGGGAGCCGGTCTCTGGGACTTCTTCTACGCCACGCTGGAAGTGGTCCTCTACCTCTCGCTCGGCTTCCTCCTGTTCGGGCTCCGTCTCCCGCAAGCCAACCTGCCGGCCGCCGGGATGATCCTTCTCCTGACGCTGGTGGCGTTCATGGGGTTGGGGGTCCTGGCGGCGGCGTTCATCCTCCGGTTCAAGAGGGGGAACCCCGTGACATGGACGGTCGCCACGGTGAGCGAACTCCTGGGCGGGGTCTATTTTCCGACGGACATCCTGCCTCCCTGGCTCCATTCACTGTCCGTCCTGGTCCCGATGAACCATGCCCTCCTGGGTCTGAGAAAGAGCCTCCTTCTCGGGGCCGGATGGAGCGACGTCGGTCCCCACGCCCTGGCCCTGACCGTCTTTTCGGTTGTTCTTTGGCCCGTCGGCATCGCGGCTTTCTCTCTGGCCTTGAAACGGGCCAGAAAAGACGGCTCTTTGGGCCACTACTGATCCTCCCCATCATCTCTTTTTTGTCTCTTGCCATCGGACTCTTTATATCCCAGAATATCGGATATAATATATCCGATGATGTGTCAAAAAACACATTGTTTTTTGACCGTTTATCGACCACAATTATAGGAGCGGGCTTCATCGGGAACCACTCCGTCTTTTTCACACTCTTCAAAGGAGGTTTCAATGAAATTCAATCGTACCTTGGCTTATGGACTGGCCTGTCTTCAATATCTGTCCGATCACTCACAGGGCGGATGGCACGAGACGCGCCAGATCTGTCAGACCCAGAAACTGCCGGAATCTTACTGCAACAAAGTGCTTCAGAGCCTGGTCCATGCCGGATTCCTGAAGTCGTCCCGGGGGAGGGGATTCAAACTGAAGAAACCCCTGCAGAAGATCAACGTCTGGGAAGTGATGGAGGCGTTCACGTTCAACGGCGCTCCGCCGGCGAACAAGAAAAGCCCGTCCATCGCGCTCTACGATTCCATGAGGAAACACGTCAACCACATGCTGATCGGATTGACGCTCGACGAAGTCGTGGAATCCCTGAGGAACAAGAATGGGAAGGATCCTCACTGACGCTGAAATCGACCTGACAATGGAGCGCGAATGACGGCATCAGTCTCCAGATCCATGGACCGATCCCCTCACACCTCCTTACTCCGACGATGGACCGTCGCGGGGGGGCTTCTGGTCTTTTTGTCCCTCCGGGCCGCCACGGCCGGAGCCGACACCCGGATCAAGACCGTCGAATATAATTTCGGGTCCCGTTACAGCTCCACCAATCTGAATTCCAGCGCCTCATGGGTCCCGCCCAGCATCACCGTCCATCTGCCGGAGGACAACATCGTGATACGGAGCGCCTATCTCGAACTGGAAGCCCAGGCGACTGTCGCGGGAACAAACACGTCCGATCTCAGGATGTGTTTCAACACCGGACCCACTCCGAACGCGCTGGTCTATGACGCGGCGGGGGAACTGTTCAGGGGGAGCGGAGAGCAATACCGCATCGCGGTCCGGGCCGACGTCACGTCCCGGATCACCGCGTGGGACAATCAGGTGTATTCGTCTTCGGCCACGATCGTCGGGCCGGTCAGCAACATGCACGCCTTGAAACTCTACATCACGTACGAATATGACGACGATTCAACGACACAGGTCAAGACCGTCCGTTTCCCCGCCTACTATGCCACCAACGTCGCCGCCTCCACCGCTTCCATCACTGGCGGCACGACGGTCCCGTTCACCTACAACGCCGACATCGCCGATTCGGGGGTCACCATCCAACAACAATGGTTCGAGATCCGAGGGCACCGCCAATCCAATCTGGCGCAGACCGACGGCTATATCCGATGCCGGATCGGGGCCAACGCCTACGAGCCCACCATGTTCATCGAAGGAGTGGCGCAAGCCACATATGATTTTCTGTATCTGACCCAAGCCCAGACCAACGTGCCCGGTTTCGTAGCCAAGAGCACCCAAACGCTCAACGTCATCCCGTTCCCATCCGGCGGCGCCAACACGACGGTGCTCAGCGGGGAGTGCGTGGTCACTTATTCCTATTCCAATGCCTCTTCCACCAAGACGAAAACAGTCTGTTACGGACTGGGAGAATCGGCCGGCGCGGCGGCCGCCGGAAGTTTTTCGACCTACGTTTACTTGAACGAGGGAAACATCACACTCAAACGGGTCTTCGCGAAGATCCACACGAGTTTCGACCAGACGGGTCTCACCAACTGGGCCATTTCCTCCTCCATCCGGGGACAGAGCGCCACTGTTCGCAATTATCCGACCCGGGCCCAAGCCGCCACCGTCTCCGGGTTCACCGTGCTCCACGACATCACGGAGATGGCCGCTGAATGGGTGAACGGATCCTCGGTCACCGTCAGTTACGGCGCCGAAATCGGCCGCGGGGCCACCGGCGTCGAATTGTTCATCACCTATGATTACACGAACGAGGGGGCCTACACGGAAAGCTATTCGGCTTTTGCCGGACAATCCAGCCAATGGACGACGAACTCCCAGGCTCATAATTTCACGCTCTACTTTCCGGACCCCGCAACGCCGGTCGGGATCAAATCCCTCCGTTCCGCTTATCTCCATGACCGGTTCCTCATGTCGGCTCCGTCCGGTGCGAACAGGGGATCGATCCTCAACATCAACGGGACAAACTCCCAGACCGCCACTCACCAGCATACCAACGAAACCTTTTCCACCACGGTCCTTTACAACAATGCCGGACAGATCACGACCGCCAACGGCACCACCTACACCGGGAACCACAACATGAGCGTCGCCGACCGGCGCAGCATCTCCGCCGCGGCCAAGGTGGCCTACACCTACTTCCCTCCGCCGAATCCGCCGACCACGTTGAACCAATATCGATCGGACGCGGTCACTCTCATCTCGACGGGGAATTGGATCAACCACGACACCATCGTGCTGAAGTGTTCGATGTCGGCTCCACCCCTGGAGGACACCTTGGCCCCCGTGGTGGAAATAAAACCCGTCCCGTCATTCGACGGGACCAACTTGTCGACCGGCGTCTCACAGAGTTACACGGGGACCGTGTTGGGCGGTTCGGTGACGATCTCCGGTCTATCGTCGGGGACGGAGTATCACTGGCAGGCCCGGGTCATCGGGATCGCCGGCAACAGCAGCTGGGTGAGTTTCGGAGGAAACGGGGAAGAGGCCCGCGACATCGGAATCGACCTGTCGACACCGATGGCCCCTGACATGTCCTCCATCACGCCCCCCGATCAGGGGGCGCGGAATTCGGGGGCTTTTACACTGGATTTCGATGACGGGGCCGACGCGGGAGGTTCCGGAATCCAGAATTACACCGTCCTGGTCTCGACGGATCCGTTGTTCAGTGTTCTCACTTTCAGTTCGGCGCCCGTCACATCCCAAGCCGCGATCTCCGGACTGACCGCCAAACAATACTTCTGGAAAGCGAGGACGCTCGACGTCGCCGGGAACGTCGGCCTGTATTCCTCCACGCGCAGTTTCGTCGTCGACCTCTCGACCCCCACCGTCGAGAACCTGCAGGCCGGGGCCACCACCTGGTTCGCCGCCGATCCCGGAGCGATCTTCAACGTGAATTTTCACGACCTCCCGGCGAGCGTGACCGCCGGAGCCAGTCTCCTCAACACCCTCCGATACAAGGTCCATTCGGCGCCCGACATGGGGGGGACACTCCTGAAATCCTACACCGACATCGCCGCCTCTCCCGTCAACCTGGCCGACTACACCGCCGAGTGGGGAGTGGACTTTTCCACGATGATCGAGGGCACGAACTACGTCTCCGTCCAGGCCACGGACAACGCGGGGAACGTGGTCATCTCCACGGACGTCTTCTTCGTCAAGAAGGACACCACGCCACCCCCGGTCCCATCGCTTTCTTCTCCCTCCGACAACGCCCGATACAATCACGGCAATATCTCATTCGACTGGACCGATGCCACAGACCTGACGTCAGGCACATCCTACTATGTGTTGCAGGTGTCAACGGATCCGTTGTTCAGCATCCTGTCTTTCAGTTCGGCTCCTCTTGCGTCCCAGGGTGCCGTTACCGGACTGAGCACAGAACAGTATTTCTGGAGAGTACGGTCACTGGACATACCCGGGAACACCAGCGTCTATTCCTCCACGCGCAGTTTCGTCGTCGACCTCTCGACCCCCACCGTCGAGAACCTGCAGGCCGGGGCCACCACCTGGTTCGCCGCCGATCCCGGAGCGATCTTCAACGTGAATTTTCACGACCTCCCGGCGAGCGTGACCGCCGGAGCCAGTCTCCTCAACACCCTCCGATACAAGGTCCATTCGGCGCCCGACATGGGGGGGACACTCCTGAAATCCTACACCGACATCGCCGCCTCTCCCGTCAACCTGGCCGACTACACCGCCGAGTGGGGAGTGGACTTTTCCACGATGATCGAGGGCACGAACTACGTCTCCGTCCAGGCCACGGACAACGCGGGGAACGTGGTCATCTCCACGGACGTCTTCTTCGTCAAGAAGGACACCACGCCACCCCCGGTCCCATCGCTTTCTTCTCCCTCCGACAACGCCCAATTCAACCACGGGAACATATCCTTCTCGTGGGGAAGCGTGACGGACTTGACCTCCGGCACATCCCAGTACGTCCTTCAGGTCTCGACGGACCCGTTGTTCAGCGTCCTGTCGTTCAGTTCGGCCCCTTGGACCTCGCAGGCCGAATCGGTCGACCTGTCGACGAACAGCTACTATTGGCGCCTCCGAGCACGGGATACGGCCGGGAACTATTCCGACTACTCGTCCACACGCACTTTTCTGGTTGACCGGTCCACTCCCATCGTGAACGACCCGACATCGGGAGACGACATGACCTGGCGGATCGGCAATCCGGGCGCCGTTTACGACGTCGATTTCTTCGACGCGGGGGGAAGCCGCCTCGAGAGGTTCCAGGTCAAAGCCAGCACACTTCCCGGGGGATCGGGACCGGACCTGATCGGCTTCGTGGATGTATCGACGGGAATCGACAACAATTCATTCACCGATCCCTGGGCATTGCCGGCCATCGTCTATGATTCCCTCCTTTCTGACGCCACCAATTACATTTCCGTCCGCGCGGAGGACAATGTCGGTAACGTCAGCTCCATCTCGTCGGACATCTTCTTCGTCAGGAAAGACACCATCCCCGCCGCCTCGCCGTCTCTGACGAGTCCGGGCGACCAGACCCTCACAAAGAATCCCAGACCCCCGTTCGACTGGACCGACGTCTCCGACCTTCAATCGGGGACGGACCATTACGTGATCGAACTCGCGACGACCGTTTCTTTCACATCCATCGCCTTCACTTCATCGCCGGTTTCCTCTCAATGGGCTTCGATATCGGACCTCCCCTCGGCCACCTATTACTGGCGCGTCCGGACGGTGGACGTCGCCGGAAATTCCGGGGACCCCTCCGGTCCTTTCCAAGTCCTGATCGACACCATCGCGCCGGTCATCCGGGACTTCCAAGCGGGCGACGATGTCTGGAGGCGGGATCCCGGCACCGCCTATTCCGTGGAGTTCGAGGATTTCGGCGGATCATTGCTGGACACGGCACAGTACCAAATCACCAGCGAACCGGACGGCGGAGGGACCTTGAGGAAGGGGTGGACCGACATCTTCGTCGGCCTGAACCAGGCCTCCTACACCACGCCCTGGCAGATCGATTTTTCCACGCTCACCGAAGGGGGAACCACCAACTACATTTCGGTGCGCGTCTGGGACGTGGCGGGGACCACCGCGTCCCTGGTGAACATCTTCCACGTCAACAAGGACGTGACGAATCCCGTGATCATCGACGACCAATTGGGGACAACACCTGGCGGAGCGCCGATCCGGGATCCCTCTACAACGTGACGTTCTTCGACACCCCCTCCGCCATTGATTACGCCGAATACAGGGTCACCTCTCAGGGGTCCGGAGGCGGAGACGAATACATCCCCTGGACCAAGATCATCGGACCGGACTACGGACTGGAATCTTCCACAGATCCATGGGGTGTCACGTTCAATCTGCTTCATGAAGGTCAGAACTTCGTTTCCGTGCGCGTCAACGACAAGGCGGGAAACACGAAATCACTTTCGACGGACATCGATCCGTTCTATATCAAAGTCGATACGACCCCGCCGATCCTCGTCGTGAACCAGACCGGGGACGACACGTGGCGCACCTCCAATACGGGAATCTATCAGGCGACCTTCCATGATGCGACGAGCGGATCCGGTCTCTCCCGATTCCAGATCCGGGCCAGCACCTCGTTGGGAGCAGGCCCCTATTCGCCCGATTGGACCGATGTCCAGACTCTTTCCTCGTTCGACCATGACACGGACTGGACCCTCCCGGAATCTCTCTTCGACGCCCTGCGGCCCGGAAAAAGTCATATCAGTCTGCGCGCCTATGATGAGGCCGGCAACATCAGCTCCATTTCGACAGACGCCTTCCACATACAAAAAGACACGTCACCGCCCGTCATCCTCGACGCCCAGGACGGCGATGATTCATGGAAGCGCTTCGGGGGAACGGCGTACAACGTCCATTTCGAGGACCCGGACTCCCTGTTGACCGGCGCCGACTACAGCGTCCGGACGGGCCCCGGCGGAACCGGCGACCCGTTGATCACGGACGAGCCCCTCTTCTCCTCGGGTGGAATCGCCTCCTATGAGACCGATTGGACCGTCCTGTTCAACGCGCTCAATCAGGGGACCAACTACGTCTCCGTGCGCGCCTTCAACGTGGCGGGAATGACCTCCACCGCCTCGGACACCTTCTATGTCAAAAAGGACAACATCCCTCCGTCCATCACCAACAACCAATCCCCGGACTACACCTGGCACAATTCCTCCGGGACGCTCTACCAAGTGGAATTCCAGGACGCGACGTCGCTCCTCTATTCCGCCGAATATGCGGTCCACGACGCGCCGAACCGGACGGGGAACGTCCGCGTGCCCTTCACACCGATCTTCACGTCGGCTTCCCTCGGAAGCCACACGGACCCCTGGGCCCTGGCGGCCTCTGATTTCGAACTCCTCTCCGAGGGAGTGACCAACTACGTGAGCGTGCGCGTGACCGACAACGCTTCCAACGAGACCTATCTCGACGACGTGTTCTTCGTGCTCAAAGACACCTCCCCGCCGACCATCGACGACAACGTGTCCGGAAACAACACCACGTTCTACGCCGACCCCGGCGCGATCTTCGACGTGAATTTCTACGACACCGGAGGGTCCCTCGACAAGGCGGAATACCGAATCTCCACGTCCCCGTTGCAGGGATTGCCCCTGGTGAAGGACTGGACGACGATCGCGCTCTCCATCAACGCCACCTATTTCACGGATAATTGGGGCATCCAGGACTACGATTCCATGCCGACCGGGAAGAACTATATCTCGGTGAGGACCGTCGACCGCGCCGGGAGCGTTACCGAGCAGAGCGACGCCTTCTACGTGTTCAAGGGGACGGACGCGCGTCCCCTCGTCAACAACGAGCAGGAGGGGGATTACGCCTGGCGATCCTCCTCCGGCACGCTGTATGATGTGTTCTTTGCGACGAAAAATTATCTTTACGCCCTCTCCTATTTTCAAACGGCGGCGGCACGGAGCCCCAACCTTCAGGACCTCCTGCAAGACTGGACCACCGTCCAATCCGGGATCAACGCCGCCTCCTACGATACCCCATGGGCCTTACTGAAAGAGACCTGGGACCTCCTGCCCGAGGGAACGAACTACATCAGCGTGCGGGTATTCGACACTCACGGTTCCTCGGCGACGGCCCCCGACGCGTTCTTCGTCCTGAAAGACACCAGCCTTCCCACGGTTTTTGACTACCAATCCGGCGATACGAGTTGGCGACGGAATCCCGGCCAGACCTACAACGTGGATTTCAGGGATCTCGTGTCAGGACTGGCGACCGTCCAATACCGGATCACCGCCGATCCGGGCGGGGGAGGGACGCCGATCATTCCCTGGACCGACATCGCATCGGGTCTCGGCGGCATCACTCTGTATGACGTAAACTGGCCGGTGGATTTTGATACTCTTCGTGAATCAGTGACGAACTACGTCTCCGTCCAGGTGTTCGACCAGGCAGGGTTGTCCACCGTGACGGTGGATGCATTCTACATCCGAAAAGACACGACGCCCCCGGCGATCACGGACTCCCAATCGGGCGACGACGTCTGGCGCTCCGCGAACACCGCCACGTACGCGATCTCTTTCGAAGACCTCTCCTCCGGGCTCGCAAAATTCCAACTGAGGGCTTCCACCATGACCGGGGAAGCGGGCCCCTTCTCCCCCGATTGGACCGATGCGGTCATCGCCATCAACTCCCCGTCTTATCCCGGGGGATGGACGATGACGAACTCCTTCTTCAACGCCCTGGCTAACGGCGCGACACACCAGATCTCCGTCCGCGCCTATGATGCGGCGGGTTCCACGCACGTCGTTGTTGACGCGTTCCACCTCCGCAAGGACATCACGCCGCCGGTCATCACGGACAACGAATCCGGAGAATCGCCCTGGAGGGATACGGGGCCGGCGGCAGGGTTCAACGTCGATTTCGAGGATCAGGAATCCGGATTGGAGACCGTCTCCTACACCGTCCATTCCTCGGCGGGATTGCCGGGAGGAGAGGGTGATATCCTCGGGTGGACCACAATCAGCGCGGGGTTGTCCGGGACGACGGGATACATGGACAATTGGTCTCTGGACTTCGCGGCGCTCCCCCCGGGATCCAATCATGTTTCCGTGAGGGCCCTCAACCTGGCGGGGAGCACGACGACCCTCGCAGACGTCTTCATCGTCAAGAAGGATACGACGGCCCCCACGGTCACGAACGGCGAATCGGGAGGAGACACCGCCTGGCGATACCAGCTCGGCACAGCGTATGACGTGGATTTCGAAGACGCCCTCTCGGGTCTCGCCACGGCCCAATACACGGTGAGCGACGCTCCCGGCTTGTCCGGTGGAGAAGGGAACATCATCCCCTGGACCTCCTTCGCCGTGGACATCGGGACCCATTCCTATACCGACGATTGGACCGTGCGCTTCTCGGACCTCCCGGAGGGCTCAACCAATTACGTCTCCGTGCGTGTCTGGGACGCTCTGTTGCATATGACCACGGTCCAAGACGCGTTCTATATCCTCAAAGACGTCACCAAGCCGACGATCCAAAACCTCGTCCTGGGAGATGACGACTGGCGGCGAACCGCCGGAACGCTCTACGACGTCAACTTCCTCGACGCCGGCGGCTCCCTCTTGGAAACCGCCCAATATACCGTCGATCATACCGCCGGATTGTCCACCGGGGAGGGACGAATCATCCCGTGGACGGACATCTTCACGGCCACGCGGACCGCCGAATTCACCCAGGATTGGGCCGTCGATTTCGCGGCGCTCTCCGAAGGCACCGGGTATGTCTCCCTCCGTGTCTGGGACGTGGCGGGCGACACCAAGACCCACGTGGACGCGTTCTACGTGAAGAAGGACACTTCTCCGCCCACCCTGACCGTCACGCAGACGGGCGACGCCACCTGGAGGAACGTCAACGGCGGATCATACAATGTGGATTTCGCCGACACGGGGGGAAGTCTGCTCTCCCGTTTCCAGGTGAAAGCTTCCACGGTCGCCGGCGGGAACGGTCCCGACCTGATCGGATACACGGATGCGGCGCTCGACATCAACAGCAACTCATACACGGCGAACTGGTCGCTCCCGTCCGTCGTCTTCGATGCTCTCCTGAACCAATCCACCAACTACATCACTGTGGTCGGGTTCGACCATGCCGGATCCTCGGTCACGCGCATCGACGCGTTCTACGTGAAGAAGGACACCGTTCCGCCGACCATCACCGACAGCCAGAATGGCGATGACACCTGGAGGAACGCCGCGGGTACGACCTATTCCGTCTCCTCCGACGACACGGGAGGATCCCGTCTGAGCAAGTTCCAATACACGGCCGACAGCGCCCCCGGACTCCTCTCCGACGAGGGGAGCCTGGTCCCTTGGACCACCGCCGCCTGGAACATCAACTCGGATTCCTATGCCACGCCGTGGTCGCTGAATTTCACCAGTCTTAAATCCAGCTACAACTGGATCAGCGTCAGGGCCATGGATACAGCGGGGAGTACGAGCGCCGTGACGGTGGATGCCTTCTACGTCAAGAAGGACACGGTGCCCCCGACGGATGCGCCGTCCTCTCCGTCTTATGTCGGCAATACCCAATTCAACGTGCAGTATTCGTCCTCGGACACCCTATCGGATGTCAAATGGGTGAAACTCTTCTACACGGTCCAAACCGTTGCTCCCTACACCTGGGTCCAGTATGGAAGCACCCATACTGCCAGCCCCATCCCCTTCACCGCCGCGGGAGGAGCGACATACGGGTTCCGGCTAGTGGCGCGGGACTGGGCCGGGAATCTCTCCGAGACGGATCCTCCCAATCCCTCCACAGGTCCCGAATGCAGCACGATCGTCGACCTCTCGGCCCCGCTGGTAGACGATTTCCAGTCCGGGGACGACACGTGGAGAAAAACCGCGGGCACCGCGTACAACGTTGATTTCAGAGATCCCGGTGGACTCCTCAGGGGAGCGGACTACACCGTTTCACGCAACACAGGACTCAGCGGAGGAGTGGGAGACATCGTTCCCTGGACGAACATCTTCACGATCCCCGCGGGCACGGCCGCCTACACGACGAACTGGCCCGTCGATTTCGATGCCCTCATCTCCACCATCAACCACGTCTCAGTGCGAACCTATGACATGTCGGGAGCCACCACTGTCGCTGCCGATGTCTACTACATTAAGAAAGACACCGTCGCTCCCATCATCTCCGATCTCCAGGACGGCGCCACGACCTGGCGGGGCAGCGAGGGAACCCTCTACAACGTCGACTTTGCCGATAATCTGTCGTTGATGAACGAGATCCAATATACCGTCTCATCTTCCTCTGGCCTCCCGAGCGGCGAGGGGGACGTCATCCCCTGGACAACCGCCGTTTCTGGCCTTTCCACACCGAGCTACACATCCGACTGGAGCGTGAATTTCGGGCTCTTGCGGAACGGGACAAACTATGTTTCCGTTCTCGCCTACGACACGGCCGGAAACTTCAAGACAGAGTCCGATGTATTCTTCGTCCGCAAAGACACTCAATCTCCGGCCGTCATCGACCTACAGGACGACGTCACGACCTATGTCCGCAGCGGAGGAACATCCTATGCCGTTCATTTCCAGGACAACGGTCTCTCTGGACTCGACACGCTGGAATACATCGTCCGGGCGGGAACCGATCCTGCGAGCGCGGTCATTCTGGATTGGACATCCATCGCCGCCGGATGGAACCAACCGACCTATGGATCCGACTGGTCACTCGTCTTTGATTCACTCGGACAGGGCGACAACCATGTGAGCGTCCGAGCCTGGGACATGGCGGGAACAACCGCCACATTCAACAACGTTTTCAAAATGAGGAAAGACACGGTCGGTCCGACGGTTCTCAACCACCAATCCGGAGACACCGTCTGGAGAAGGGCCAACACCGCGTCCTACGACGTGGATCTTCAAGATACCCATTCGGGCGTCTCTCAAATACAGACGAAAGTGATGACCGGGGCTCTCCTGTCCGGAAACACGATCCAAGACTGGACACTCGTCCGGAGCACGGACACGCCCTCTTATTCGACGGACTGGTCTCTCCTCCCGGGGACGTTCGATCTATTGAACGAGGGAATCAACTATGTGAGCGTGAGGGGCGTGGACGTCTGCGGTTCGACCGGCACGCCGTCCCCGGACGTATTCTTCGTCAAGAAAGACACGACGCCTCCCGGGATCACCGTCAATCAATCGGGTGACGACACCTGGCGCAAGTCGGATCCCGGCGCCGTCTACGACGTCGATGTCGACGATGCCCTCTCGCTCGTGTCGTATATCCAATACACCGTTTCGGATTCGCCGGGCCTCTCGGGCGGAGAAGGGAACGTCGTCCCCTGGACGACCGCTGTCGGAGGCATCAACTCGTCGCTCTACGACGCTCCCTGGGGAATCGATTTCACCTTGTTGGGTTCCGGGACCAACTATGTGAGCGTCAGGGCCGCTGATGTGGCCGGGAACCTGTCGACCCCGACTCCCGACGCTTTCTATGTCAAGAAAGACACTGTGCCTCCGGCCGCCCTGCAGAACCTGGCCGCCTCCGCCGGAGGAGAGGGATCCATCGGGATTTCCTGGTCGGCCCCGGGAGACGACGGATCGTCCAATGGCGCCGTGGCGGAATACATCGTCAAATACTCCACGACCCAGTACAGCAGCCAGGTGGATTTCGACAACGCGGCGACCTACAGCCAGAGCTGGCTGATCCTGGACCCCGGACAGACTCAGAATGAAACACTCACCGGCCTTCTTCCGGGAACGCAATATTTCGTCGCCATCGAATCGGTCGACAAAGCGGGGAATCCATCGTCCTTATCCAACGTCAGCGGGAACAGCGCCACGTCCGGAAACGACACCACCGCGCCCGACTCGATCATCGATCTGGCCGCCTACACCGGTGACCGGCCCGGAGAGATACAGCTCCTGTGGACGGCTCCCGGTGACAACGGGATGACCGGGACGGCGTCGTCTTATGTCGTCAAATACCGGACCGGCGGGGCCATCACGAACACCGCCGAATTCAACAGCGCGACGACTTTCGCCCAGACCTGGGAACCCCGACCCGCCTATGAAGCGGAGACCCAAGTCATCGACGGACTCGTCGAATCCACCACATATTATTTCTGCGTCAAAGCGCTGGATGAGGCGTCCAACCCGTCCGGCCTGTCCAATTCGCCCTCCGCCATGGCCGCCACGATGAGCGAGATGAACGGAATGGTCACCTTCGGACAAGGCACCAGCACGGCCCCCTACTATCGGAATTGGAGTCCTTCGACTTTCGACACGGTGAAAGCCGGAGCCGGAGCCACGGGCACTCAACGGTGGCATGTCCTGAGAAGCAACCCGCGGAACCGGAAAGAAAAGATCCTCGGGATACTCTCTTCCGACAGACGATTGAGCGTTCATCGGTATAATGGCAACACCGGCGAATGGTCGGACGAATGGAACACCACCGTCACCGGCGACACCAACGCCTATTATCGGGGGTTCGACATCGCCTACGAACACGGCACCGGACGGGCGATGGTCGTCTATGCGAACGGCGCCAACACATTGTCATACCGGATATGGGATGGCAGTTCATGGATCGGTCCGGCCAGCACGACGACTCTGGCCGGAGTCACCGCGGGGACATTCTATTGGGTTCGCGCTCAACCCAAATCCACCAGCGACGAAATCATGGTCATCGCCCTGGATGGGACGAACAGCGACATCTTCGCCGTCCGATGGACGTCCGCCGCCTGGGCCAACTCCGTGCGGCTCACCCAGACCGCCCCGACAGCCACCTACGAATGTTTCGACGTGGCCTGGGAGAGCGATTCGGGGGATTGTCTGGCGGTCTACGGATATCAGGTCGGAAACAACGCGAACACGCGTATTTTCAACGGGTCGACCTGGGCCACCGCCCTGTCGACCCCCGTGTTCGGAGGCCAGCCTCGATACATCCGGCTGGAAGCCGACCCCTCCTCCGACAAGATCGGATTCGCCTCCCTGGATTCCGGAAGCGACTGGAACCTCCGAATGTGGGACGGGAACATGTATGACGCAGGCCCCACGGAAGACGGCCTCGTCATCGCGCCCACCAACGGACGGCCCATGGACATCGCCTGGGAGAAGAAGACCAGCAAACTGGTGGCCACCATCGCGGACAGCGGGAACCCCGCCAACACCAGGGTCTCATATGCCTACTGGTTGAGCGGGACGTGGTATCCCGGCACGCTGGCCACGGCCACGGAGAACACCAACACCAGTTGGAGCGGCCAGATCGACTGGATCCAGATGACATCGGACCCCAACACGAACAACATCGTCCTGACAGCCGTCTCGAACGCAAACGATGTCCGCTCGATCCTGTGGCAACCAGGTTCAAACAATTGGGCCACGATATATTCGACACACACGACCAACGCGTCAGACATCAACCGCCAATGCTTCGCTTTCGCCTACGACCGGCACGACACCCTTCCCCCGACCGTCACCAACAACATGGCCTACGGGTCTGACACGGTATGGAGATCCTCCAACACGGCATCCTACGACCTGGACTTCAACGACACCGGCGGATCCCATCTGGACAAATTCCAAGCGCGGGCGAGCACCACCACCGCTGGAGCGGGCCCGTTCCAGCCCGATTGGTCGGACATCGAGACCGGACTGAGCCCGAACGATTCCTACTCAAACGCCTGGTCCGTCCCCGGTTCGTTCTTCGATTCTCTCCCTCAAGGACAGAATTACGTCAGCGTGCGCGTGCTGGACGTTGTCGGAAACGCCTCAGACGTGAAGACAGACGCCTTCTTCATCCGGAAAGACACCGTCCCTCCCAGCATTCCGAACCCGCTCACCCCGGCCGACGGGACAGTGACGTCCACGGCCAGCCTCACGTTCGACTGGGACAACGCGATGGACGAGACGTCCGGCATCCTTTCCTACTCGCTGGAACTGTCGACGAACGCCTTCTTCACCCCATTGTTCTACAGCTCGTCGCCGGTCTCATCGCAGTTCGCGCCGGGCCCTCTGCCTTCCGGACAGTATTATTGGAGGGTCCGCGCCCGAGACCCCGCAGTGAACACGTCCGCCTTCAGTTCGACGTTCAGCGTGACCGTCGACACCATCCCTCCGTCGATCGCCATCGGAAACAGTCTTCTGAATGGGGACACCACATGGCAACGGATCGATCCGGGAGCGGTCTATGACGTGGATTTCCTCGACGCCGGATATTCCCATCTGAAATCGGCCCGGTATTCCGTCTGGAATTCCACGGGACAGTCCGGAACACTCCTGATCTCTTTCGAATCGGGATTGATCGCGGACAACATCGGCTCCGACACCCGCACGGAAGACTGGGCGGTCGATTACGCGCTTCTCCAGAACGGGACGAACTACGTAACCCTCCGGGTGGAAGACCTGGCGGGGCACACGACGGTCTGGGTGGACGCCTTCTTCATCCGCAAGGACAACGCGGCTCCCACGACCATCAACAACGAACCCGCGGGATCCGATCCGGTTTGGCGCCTGACCGCCCGGCCCGACGGATATAACGTGGACTTCTTCGATACGGGGGGAAGCCGGCTCGACCGGATCGACTACACGGCCCACACGTCGTCGGCGCTGCCCGGCGGAGTGGGGGATATCCTGGCCTGGACGGCCGTGGCGGGACCGGGGTTGAATCTCTCCAGCTACACAGCCAATTGGGCGGTGGATTTCGAGGCCCTGACGTCGAGCCTCAGCTACGTCAGCGTCCGGGCTTACGACCTGGCCGGATCATCCGCGGTCCTGGCCGACGCCTTCTTCGTCAAAAAGGACACATCGGGTCCCGTCGTCACGGTCGGCGCCGGACTCCTCGCCGGCGACACCACCTATCGGAACGCGCCGGGGACGGCCTACGACGTCAACGTTCAGGATGACGCCTCCCGGATCGAAAGGATCCAATACGCCGTCAGCAGTTCCTCCGGCCTTTCCGGCGGAACCGGAAACATCATCCCGTGGACCACCCTGGCGGGACCCGGGTTAAACCAGACCTCCTCTGTTTCCGATTGGACGGTCCAATTCTCCTCCCTGACCGAGAACGCCACGAACTTCGTCTCCGTCCGCGCCTACGACATGGCGGGGAACGCGACGGTCAGCACCGACACGTTCCGCATCTTCAAGGACACGACGGCGCCGGTCATCACCAACGGTGAAGCGGGGGGCGATTATGAATGGAAGAACGCGTCCGGAACCGTCTACAACGTGAACTTCCAGGATTCAGGCGGATCCACCCTCGACGACATCCTCTACTCCGTCAGGACTTCGTCGGGTCAACAGGGGACCCAACTCATCTCCTGGGAGCAAGGCGTCATCTTTGAAAACATCCATTCCGACGTCTACGGCACGGACTGGCCCGTGGAATTTTCCCTGCTCCAGAACGGCACAAACTATGTCTCGGTCCAAGTCCGCGATTATGCCGGGAACATCTCCTTCCTCAACGATGCGTTCGTCATCCGAAAAGACACGGTCCCTCCTTCCATCAGCGACGGCCAGGTCGGCGATTCCGTTTGGCGGAGACTCCCGGGGACGAACTATGACGTCCACTTCCAAGACCAGGGAGGGAGCCGTCTTTCCCGACTTCAATACACGGTCGATGACACGCCGGGATTGCCGGGCGGGGTGGGAACCGTCATCCCCTGGACGGACATCGACACGCCCCTGGAAGCGGATTCCTACGAATCGGATTGGTCCGTGGATTTCGAATCGCTCTCACTCGAAACGACCAATTACGTCTCCGTCCGTGTTTGGGACCAGGCCGGATCCACCACCGCCCAGACAGACGTCTTCTACGTGTTAAAAGACACCGTGCCTCCTTCCATCGATGACCACCAATCGGGAGACGACTCCGTCCACATCACGGACCCCGGCGCCGTCTTCGACGTCGATTTCTTCGACACGGGCGGCTCTCGACTGGACCGCATCGAATACACCGTGGACTCCTCGGCGGACCTTCCCGGCGGGACAGGTTCGATCCTCCCCTGGACGCCGTTGGAACTCTCCATCGGAGCGACCCATTATACGGACCTCTGGGGAGTGGATTTCGAATCTCTGGCGGACGGCACCAACTATGTCTCCGTGGCCGTCTTCGACGTGGCGGGAAGCTCCGTCCTTTCCAAGGACGTCTTCTACGTCAAGAAGGACACATCGGCCCCGGTGATCGACAACCATCAATCGGGTGATGAGTCGTGGCGCAGAATGGGCGGAACAGCGTATGATGTGGATTTCCATTCCAACAGCAGTCAGCTCCTCCAGGCGGCCCAATACACCGTGGATAACGCTCCGGATCTCCTCCTCGGAGAAGGAGCCGTCATCCCCTGGACAAACATCGGCGTGCCGCCCCTCAACGTGACGTCCTGGGAGTCCAACTGGACGGTCAACTTCTCGAACCTGCAGGAGGGAGGGACGAACTACGTCTCCGTGAGGACCTGGAAGACCACCGGAGCCACGACCACCCTGAAAGACGCGTTCTACATCCTCCGGGACGTGAGCGTTCCGAGCATCACCGACCCCGTTCCGGGAGACGACACTGTCTGGAGAAACTCCAACACAGGATCCTACAACGTGGATTTCAGGGACACGCCGACGAACGGATCTTTGTTGTCCCGGTTCCAGGTCCGGGCCAGCACCACCTCCGGAGGAACGGGGCCCTTCTCGCCGGACTGGACAGACACGCTGACATCCTTGAACACGACGTCCTATCTCTCGGAATGGCCCCTGACCGACGAGGCATTCGCCTCGTTCCGTGAGGGAAAAAATTATGTCGGCGCTCAGATATATGATTCGGCGGGCAACACCGCCGTTCTCAACGACGTCTTCTTCGTGATGAAAGACACCACCCCGCCCTCCCTCACCAGTCACATGACGGGGGGAGACACCACCTGGAGGAACGCCGACACGGGGAGCTACGACGTGGATTTCGCCGATGCGGGGGGGAGCCTCCTGTCCCGATTCCAGATCCGTTCATCCACCGCGCCGGGCGGAGCCGGGACCGCCTCACCGGATTGGAGCGACACGGTCACCGGGATCTCCAGCGCCTCCTACTCCGGAAACTGGACATTGGCCGGCGGACAGTTCGGATTGTTGCGCCCCGGAACCAACTATATCTCGGTGCGCGTCCAAGACGTCGCCGGATCGGTGACGACGGACACCGATACGTTCCGGATCTTGAAAGACACGGCACCTCCGACGATCACGGACTCCCAAAACGGAGACACCGTCTGGCGCAAAGATCCCGGCACCACCTACAACGTCACGTTCGAAGACCTGCTCTCCCGTCTGGACACCGTCCGTTACACCGCCTGGACGGGTTCCGCTCAGACCGGAGACCAGGTGATTCCCTATTCGACGCTGACGGTCTCGGGGCTCGACCAGTCCGCCTTCTCTTCTCCATGGGCCGTGAATTTCGATGCTCTGGCCCAAGGGATCAACTACATTTCCGTTCAAGCCTGGGACATGGCCGGAACCACCCGGACCCTGAACGATGTTTTCTATATCAGGAAAGACACGACCCCGCCGGTCATCGCCGACCACATCGCCGGCGGCGACACCACATGGCGTCGCGCGGCGGGGACGACCTATGACGTCGATTTCTTCGACACGCTCTCGCTCCTGGCCACGGTCCAATACACGGTGTCCGGCGCGACGGCCCTGCCCGGCGGGGAAGGGGACCGCATCCCGTGGACGTCGATCACCTCCCCCGTCCAAGTCTCCTCCTACACGTCCAACTGGACACTCACCTTCTCCCTGCTTCATGAGGGAACGAACTATGTCTCCGTGAGGGCCTACGACAATCTGGGGCAAGGGACGACGGTCCAGGACGCTTTCATCGTCCTCAAGGACACCACGGCCCCCACCGTCACGGATAACAACTTCCCGGACGACACCGTCCCGGTGACCTCCCCCGACACGGCCTATGACGTGGATTTTTACGATCTCGGCGGTTCGCTCCTGGACAAAGTCGAATACACCGTCTGGACACAGACCGGCGAGATGGGCGGCGAGATCCTGCCCTACACGCCCGTGGCCCTCTCCATTGGCGCAACGTCCTACACCGCGGATTGGACGATCAATTACAAC
>ENA-UOWG01000394-UOWG01000394.1-activated-sludge-metagenome-genome-assembly--contig:-NODE-394-length-59938-cov-6.778535_pt1 | contig 59938 bp, 52 predicted proteins | sample MGYA00238147_ERZ761563 | MGnify/ENA primary metagenome ERZ761563 (study PRJEB28884, sample SAMN05720216) | anaerobic digester metagenome | isolation source: active sludge of municipal...
CCCCGCGCGCCGCCCGAAGGAGGGGGAGGTCACCCTGCGGGCCTGGGCGGAGGGGCTCCCCGAGTCTCAGCGCTTCGCGCAGATCAACATCTCCACCCAGGAGCTGACGGTGAGGACCCTCCACGTCCGCCCCAGCGCCTTCAAGACGGGACCGGAACAGGGGGTCCGCCTCCAGGGGGACATCGGCCTCTCCGCGGGCCTGCTTCACAACCTCAGGGCCTTCGTCGGCCCCCTCATCGCCCTCGAGGTCGGCCTCGACTACCCGCTGCTCGCCGGACGGCTCGGCGTGCGGGTCTTCGGCGGCTTCTCGCGCGGGAGCCAGAGCATCTCCGGAAAGAACGGGCTCCCCGACGCCCGGTCCACGGTGATCCTCGTCCCCGTCGGGGGGGCTCTGGTCTACAAGCTCTCGAGGGTCACCCTCTCCCCCTACGTCCTCGTGGGCGCCCTCGCCCAGATCGTGCGGACGAGCAATACCGCCGATTACGTGGGGGAGCGGCTCCGCTATGACGTGACCCCGGGCGTCGTCGCCCTCCTCGGCATCGAGCCCCACCTGGGCCCGGGCCGCATCTTCCTGCAGGCCGGGTACCTCTGGAGCAAGATCGACAACGCGGACGTGGAGCTCCTCGAGTTGTCCGTGGACGGGGAAACGCGCCTGGCCACGGCGGAGGAGGCCGCGTCCCTGGAGAAGTCCCGGCCCGGCCAGGTGGAGCGGGTGCGGACGGTCTCCGCCAAGGGCAAGCTCCTTTCGCTGACGGCCGGGGAGGCGGAGCGCTACGGCCTCTCCGAGGGCACCGTAGCGGACCTGGACGCCCTGGCCTCCCTCCTCGGATCGCCGGGGCCCGCCGTGGAGGTGTCCCCTTCCGGGGCGGACCAGGTCGTGGTGTTCATCACCTCCGGGGGAGTCCAAGCCCTGCTCATCCTGATAGGGCTGGTGGCCCTCTTCCTGGAGATCAACTCCCCGGGCTTCGGGCTTCCGGGCACCGTGGCCATCATCGCCTTCTTCACGCTCTTCGGGACCAACGCCCTGATGGGCTCGGTCGGCTCCCTGGAGATCATCCTCTTCATCCTGGGGATCGGCCTTCTGGCGGTGGAAATCTTCATCCTGCCCGGCTTCGGGGTGGCGGGGATCTCCGGCATCGTCCTGATCGGGGCGGCCCTGGTCTTCTCCATGCAGGACTTCGTGATCCCCACGGTGTCCTGGGAATGGGACCTCCTGGGCCGGAACGTGATGACCGTGGTGGCGGGCCTCCTGGCGGGGATCGCGGGGATCGGGGTCCTGGCCCTGGCGGGCCCGAGGATCAAGCTCTTCGACCGCCTGATGCTCAAGACCACCATCGAAGGGACCGCGGGCGGCGCCCTCGGTGCGGACGCGGAGGCTCCGGCTCCGCCCGCCAGCCCCCTGGAGGGCCGGCGGGGGGTGGCACGCACGGTCCTCAGGCCTTCGGGCCGGGCGGAGATCGACGGGGTCGCCTACAGCGTGGAGACGGAGGGCCTCTTCCTGCCCGAGGGAACACCGGTCCGGGTCCTCAAGGTCCGGGGTTCCCGGATCGTCGTCGGGCCGGATGCGGGGAATTCGGATATCGAGGGCTGACAAGCCCGAAAGGATGATAGAATGTCGGAATTGTTAGGAGGAAGCATGCTCATCATAGCGCTCTACGCGGTCATCGCCCTCGTCTCCCTGGGGATACTCGTCCTGTTCTTCAAGTTCTTCGGCCTCTGGTTCCGGGCCCTCCTGTCCGGAGCCGCCGTGGGCATGGGGCGCCTGGTGGGGATGTGGCTGAGGCACGTCAACCCCGCGGTCATCGTGGACGCCCGGATCATGCTGACCAAGGCGGGCATCAAGGTGGATTCGGACATGCTGGAGACCCACTTCCTGTCCCGGGGCAACGTGATGAAGGTCAGCCTGGCCCTCGTGGCGGCCAACAAGGCCGACATCCCCCTGCCCTTCCAGCGAGCGGCGGCCATCGACCTGGCGGGCCGGGACGTCCTGGAGGCGGTCAAGACCAGCGTGAATCCCAAGGTCATCGACTGCCCGGACACGACCAAGGGCAAGACGACCATCGACGCGGTGGCCAAGGACGGGATCCAGCTCCAGGTCAAGGCCCGGGTAACGGTGCGGGCCAACATCGAGCGCCTGGTGGGCGGCGCCACGGAAGAGACCATCATTGCCCGGGTGGGCGAGGGCATCGTCACCACCATCGGGTCCTCGGAGTCCTACAAGTCCGTGCTGGAGAACCCGGACACCATCTCCAAGCGGGTCCTGGAGAAGGGCCTGGACGCGGGCACCGCCTTCGAGATCCTGTCCATCGACATCGCGGACATCGACGTGGGCGCCAACGTGGGAGCCAAGCTCCAGGCGGACCAGGCCGAGGCGGACAAGCGCCGCTTCCAGGCGGAGGCCGAGAAGCGCCGCGCCGCGGCCCAGGCCCAGGAGCAGGAGATGATCGCAAAGGTCCAGGAAAACCGCGCCAAGGTGGTCCTGGCGGAGGCGGAGATCCCCCTGGCCATCGCGGAGGCCTTCCGGACCGGCAAGCTCGGCGTCATGGACTACTACCGCATGACCAACATCCAGGCGGACACCCAGATGCGAAAATCCATCGGCGGCGAGGAAGCGGGCAGGAAGTAGGCCGGCATGGACGACGACCTGTTCTCCACGATCATCTACATGGTTCCCGTCGCGCTGGTCATCTTCCTCCGGGTCCTCGGAGGAGGACGGCGGGCCCAGGCCGCCAAGGAGCGGAGGGCCAAGGAGGATGCCGCGCGCCGGGAACTGGCTCGAAGGGTCCAGGCGGATCTGGAAGCTTCGGGCCGCGCCGCTCCCCTGTCCCGGATCTCCGGCCGAGAGCCGGAATCCCAGGAATGGGAGCCACACTGGGTGACCGAGTCGGATTCGGACCTGGCGGAGGCGGCCGAGGCGCGTCCGGGTCTCGAGATTTCGGACGAGGAAGGCCCCGAAGCCGGCCAGCGGCTGGCCTTCCTGGAGACCGAGACCGGCCTTCGACCTCCCGCACTCGAGGCCCGGGACCTCTCCGCTTTCGCCCCGTCCCTGGCCGCGGAAACCGTACCGGTTCCGGCGACGGCCGCCCCCGGCCGCTTCGATGCGTATCCGATCTCGGGGGCCGGACCCGCCCTGCCTTCCCCCGCGGACGTATCCGCCGCCGGGGCCGCGGCATCGCGGGAAGCGGCGCAGGCGGATTCCGTGCCCTTCACCGGCAAGGTCGAACGCCTGCCGCCCCTGAAGAGGGCCGTGATCCTGTCGGAAATCCTGGGTCCGCCGAAAGGGGCGTGACCGCGGCTATAGCCGCGGTCACGGCGCCGAAGCCCGCAGGGCTTCGTCGATTCCATGGAACCGGCCTAAAGTGAAGTGCCCGGCGGCTGCGCCGCCGTCACGGCGTCGTGGGCGGGTCCCAGGGCTTGTTGAGGTCGTAGCGGAAGAGCACCTCCACGTGGCGCATCACCGCCTTGGTGGGGAAGACGATGGAAAAGGCCTGGTTGCTCCGGAAGTCCGTGCTGGAGGGTGTGCCGATGCTACGCTCGTCGTAACGGACCGTCACGCCCTTGGACCAGGCGTCCTCGGCGGCCTTCCTCCAGCCCTCGTCCCCGCCCCGCTGGATGGCGAAGATGTCATACTGGAAGGTCACCCCCTGGTACTTCGCCTCCGCCCCCCAGACCTCCATGTCCTTGGGCAGCCACTTCAACGCGTAGGGCAGGACGTCGGAGCCCACCAGATGGGTGACATGGACCCGGGCTCCCGGGAACCGGGCGATGAAACGTCGGACGATCTCGATGGTGTCGGCCCCCTCGCCGATGTCCAGGGGATAGATGAGGGGCTGGAAAACCCCCTCGATCTGCCAGCGGATCATCTGGGAGCGGTAGGTGTACTCGCTGCGCCGGGGTTTGTCCGGATTGACGTGGCCCTCCGGGATGATGAAGACCAGGGGGGCGGTCGATTCCGGGGAGGCCAAATAGCGGAGCGCCGCGGCCAGGTGGGTCATCTGGAAGGGATCGAAGGAGCCGATGAACAGGGCCGCCCGGATATCGTAGCGGGGAAAGGACAGGACCTGGGGGTACTCCTGGAGGTCCACGGGCTCCAGGGCCCGGGCCATGATCCGGTCGTCGATGGCCAGGAGGGCATCCTCGTAGAGGTCCTGGTAGTAAGAAAACTCCCGCCGGTCCCGTTGGTCCAGGCAGGAGTAGGTGTCGAGGCTTCCGAACACACTCCTCACCTTGCCGAGAATCCGGCGGATTTCCGAGGAGCGGGGAGTCCGGGGCGGTCCTGCGCGCGGGGGCTCGGTACGTTCGGTCATCAATCGATATTGTAGGGTCTATTTCCGTTCCGCGCAACGTGAAATATCACGCGAGGCGCGCAGCGCCTCGCGCCCCCTGCTTGCCTCTCCCCCTCACTCCGGGCAGAATGTACCCATGCGGCGGGTTCTGGCGATCGACATGGGAGGTACCAAGACGGCGGCGGGGGTCGTGGACGAGGCGGGTCGCGTCCTGTCCAAGCGGACCGTCCCCACCCCCCGGGAAAACCCCCGGGCCGCGGTGGAGGCGATGGCCGCCCTCTCCCGGGAACTTCTGTCCGAAGCCGGACCCGTGGAGTCCGCGGGTCTGGCCTTGCCGGGGATCGTGGACCGCGCCCGGGGAGTCCTGGTCCGCTCGGCCTCCTCGGGCTGGACGGAGGTGCCCTTCCAGGCGATGGTTTCGGAAGCCCTGGGACTGCCCGTGGCCTCCGAGAACGACGTGAACGCCTGCGCCTTGGCGGAAGCCCGGTTCGGCGGCGGGGCCGGGATGGACTGCTTCTTCTGGATGACGATCTCCACGGGCATCGGGGGTGCCGTATACTCGGGAGGCCGGATCGTGGGAGGACCGATGTCCGGGGAGGTCGGCCACCTGGTCGTGAATCCCGGGGGTACCCCCTGCGGCTGCGGGAACCGGGGCTGCCTGGAGGCCGAGGCCGCCGGCCCCGCCTGGCGGCGCCGCGCCCTGGAACTCATGGGCGGGGTCCCGGACGCGCAGGCGGACGCGGCGGCGAGGGTGGTGGACGCCCGGACCGTGGCCGGGGGCGCCCGCACCGGGGATCCGCTCTGCCTGCGGGTGGTCGAGGACTGCGCCCGCCCCCTGGCGGCGGGGCTGGCCGCGGTGTTCAACCTCCTGGACCCGGACGCGGTCTTCCTGGGGGGCGGCGTGGCGGAGGCCTTCGACCTCCTCGCGCCGATCCTCCGACGGGAGCTTCCGCCCCTCGTACTGCTCGGCGAGGACCGGCCCCTGCCCGTGCTGAAGAGTTCCCTGGGCTACGACGCCGCCCTGGTGGGCGCCGCCGTGCCGGCCCTGTTCCCCTATTCATCGTAAGGAAGGACAATTGTGAAACGAGACTTCACAGGCCCCCTGGAAGCGTACATCGATCGGCTCAAGTCGACACTGGACAAGATCTCCCGCGAGGAGATCAACGGCTTCCTCAACCTCCTGGTGGACGCCCTGGAGGCGGGACGGAACGTCTTCACCCTGGGCAACGGGGGCTCCGCGGCCACGGCCTCCCACATGGCCGTGGACTTCAACAAGGGCCTGTCCTGGGGGAAGGCCCGGCGCTTCCGCTTCCTTTGTCTGTCCGACAACCTTCCCACCCTTACGGCCTACGCCAACGACGTGTCCTACGAGGACGTCTTCGTGGAGCCCCTCAAGAACTTCCTGGAGAGCGGGGACCTGGTGATCGCGATCTCGGGGTCCGGCAATTCCCGGAACGTGGTCAAGGCGGTGGAGTACGCCAACGCGCACGGGGCCGTGACCGTGGGGCTCACGGGCTACGACGGGGGCCTTTTAAGGAAGACCGCCCGGCACGGGGTCCACGTCCCGATCCGGGACATGCAGGTCACCGAGGATCTCCACATGGTCCTGGACCACCTGGCCTACTCGGTCCTGGGGGCGTACCTCCCCGACGAGGACTCCGGGGCGAACCATGGCTGAACGCGACTACAGGGCCGTCGGCCCCCTCCCCTCGTCCACCCGCTTCCTGGCCGGCACCTCCATCGAGGTGGCCCGGGAGATCCCCCGGGGCCCCGCGCCGGAGCACGCCCTCTTCGACTTCGACGGCACCCTGAGCCTCATCCGGGAGGGCTGGATGGACGTGATGGTCCCCCTCCTGGCGGGGATCCTCTCGGAGTACGCCCGGCCCGGGGAGACCGAGGCGGACATCTCGGCGCTGGTGAAGGACTTCGTGACGGAATTGACGGGAAAGCAGACCATCTACCAGATGATCCGCCTGGCCGAGGAGATCCGGGCCCGGGGGGGCGTCCCGAGGGATCCCCGGGACTACAAGGCCGAGTATCACGAACGCCTCATGGAACGGATCGCGTCCCGGCGGAAGGGCCTTGCGGACGGGACCCTGCCCCGGGCGGAGGCCCTGGTGCCCGGGTCCCTGGAGATCCTGGGCCTCCTACGGGACCGGGGTGTCCGCCTCTATATCGCCTCGGGCACCGACGAGGAGTACGTCCTGGAAGAGGCCGCCCTACTGGGGGTGGACGAGTTCGCCCCGGGCCGGATCTACGGGGCCCAGGCGGACTACGCGTCCTTCTCCAAGGAGATGGTCATCCGGCGCATCCTCGCCGAGAACCGGGTGGACGGCCGCCGCCTGGCCGCCTTCGGGGACGGGTACGTGGAGATCGCGGACTGCAAGGCCGCGGGGGGTGTAGCCGTGGCGGTGGCCAGCGACGAGTCCGGCCGCTCGGGACGGCCGGACGCCTGGAAACGGGAGCGCCTCCTGGGCGCCGGTGCGGACCTGGTCGTGCCCGACTACCGGGACGCGAAAGCCCTGGTCGCCTACGTCTGGGACGGGATCGAGCCGGAATCCGCCGCGGACGCCGCGCCGGCCGGCCGGGCCGAGCCTCGGAACGGAGCCGCCGCGGACGCCGCCGGCGCCCGGCCTTCCGGGGGCCCCGGCCGGGGAGGCCCGCGTTGATCCCCGGGCTAGAGCGCTTCGGTCCGGAGCGCCTTTCGGAGCTCGCAGCCCGCTTCGGCTCGCTCCGGGTCGCCGTGCTGGGGGACTTCTTCCTGGACAAGTACTACGAGGTGGACCCCGCCCTGGCGGAGCCCTCCCTGGAGACGGGCCGTACGGCCCACCAGGTGGTCGGGGTCCGGCATTCCCCGGGCGCCGCGGGCACGGTGGTGAACAACCTGGCCGCCCTGGGGACCGGCCGCCTTGTCGCCGTCGGCTTCACCGGGGACGACGGGGAGGGCTGGGAGCTCCGGCAGGACCTGGCAGCCCTGGGCGTGGATCGGACCCACCTCCACACGGACCCGGCGCGGCGCACGCCCCTGTACCTGAAGCCCCGGGACGCGGGACGTCCGGGTCTGGCGGGGGAACACTCCCGGTACGACGTGAAGAACCGGTCGGCCACGTCCCCGGATCTCGAGGCCGCGATCCTCCGCTCCCTCCGGGCGGTCCTTCCGGAGTCGGACGCCCTGATCGTGATGGACCAGGTGGAGGAAGAGGGCCGGGGGGCCGTGACGGCCGCGGTGGTCCGAGCCCTGGCGGACCTCCTTCCGAGGTTCCCCCGCGTCGTGGCCTGGGCCGACTCCCGAAGGCGGATCCACGCCTACCGGAAGATGATCCTCAAGATGAACCAGTTCGAGCTGGCCGGCGTCCACGACCCCGAACCCGGCTCGGAGATCCCGGAAGGCCGCATCGTCGCGGCCCTGGCGGAGACGGAAGCCCGGGCAGGCGCGGGGGTCTACGCCACCGTGGGCGAACACGGGGTCTGGGTCGGCGGCAAGCGCCCCGTCCGGGTGCCCGCCGTCCTCGTGCCGCCCCCCGTGGATCCCACCGGCGCGGGGGATTCCTTTTCCGCGGGAGCCGTCCTGGCCCTGGCTTCCGGGGCCTCCCCCGTGGAGGCAGCCCTGGTCGGCAACCTGGTCGCCTCGATCACCGTCCGACAGCTCTCCACCACGGGCACCGCCCGGCCGGAGGAGCTGCCCGGAGCCCTGGAGCTCTGGAAGGAGCAGAACCCGTGAACCGACTCTTCGACCGCACCCGGATCCGCGTGAAGCCCCTGGCCGAACGGGTCAACAAGCTGGACATCGAGCGGGACGCCGTGGACCCGTCCTCCTACGAGGGATCCCTCTCGGAGGCAGCCCGGGCGGACGCCGCGGCCGCGGCCCGGGAAGCCCGGGAAGCCCGCGCCCGGGGAGCCCCGGTCATCCTGGCCTTCGGGGCCCACTCGATCAAGAACGGGCTTTCCCGCCTGATGATCCGCCTCATGGAGGGCGGCCGGGTCACCCACTTCGCCACGAACGGGGCGGGGATCATCCACGACTGGGAGTTCGCCTTCCAGGGAAGGTCCGGGGAGGACGTGCGCCGTTACGTGGCGGAGGGGCAGTTCGGGATCTGGGAGGAAACCGGGTCCTGTCTCAACCTGGCCCTGGCGGTCGGGGCCTGGCGGGGCCTGGGTTACGGCGAGTCCGTGGGCGCCCTGGTCGCCGAGGGGGGCCTTCCGATCCCCTCGGACGCGGAACTCGCGGACGCCGTCCTGGCCGGGGCCGCGGGGGACGCGGACGAGACGGTCTTGGGCCGGGCGGCGGCGGCGGCGGACCTCCGGGCCCTCCTCCGGGCCCATCCGCTTCCTGCGGGCTTCCTGCGGGTGGAGCATCCCTGGGCCCGGTACTGTCTGTCCGCGGCGGCGTACCGCGCGGGGGTGCCCTTCACCTGCCACCCCATGTTCGGCCACGACATCATCTACACCCATCCCGCCGCCCGGGGCGCCCCGATCGGCCGGACCGCGGAGCTCGATTTCCTGTCCTTCGCCGACTCGGTCTCCCGGCTGGAGGGAGGGGTCTACCTCTCCGTGGGCTCCGCGGTCATGTCCCCCATGATCTTCGAGAAGGCCCTGTCCATGGCCCGGAACACGGCCCGCGCGGAGAACCGCCGGATCGAGGACTTCTCCATCCACGTGGTGGACCTGGCGGAGTCCCGCTGGGACTGGCAGGCCGACGGAGAGCCGCCCCAGGACAATCCGGCCTACTACCTGCGGTTCTGCAAGACCTTCAGCCGGATGGGGGGCCGCATGACCTACGCCGCCGCGGACAACCGCGCCTGGCTTACGGAGTTTCTTCGGGAGCTGGAAGCATAGAGAATCTTACCGCCCATTCAGAACAGGAGTATCAGGGCGCCAGGCGGATCTCCACCCGGCGGTTGAGGGCCTGCCGGTCCTCCGCCCGGGTGGCGGGTCTCTCGTCCCCGAAGCCCTCGACGGCCGTCGCCGTCTTCGGCTTCCACCCCGCCGCCGCGAGGGCCTCGTACACCGCCCGGGCCCGGTCCTGGGACAGGGCCAGCCTTCCCTTTTCGGTGCCCGCGGTGGCGCAGTGGCCGGAGATCGTGATCCCCAGGTCCGGATACCGGACCAGGACGGCCGCCACCTTCCCGAGCTTGTCCCGCTGGTCCCGGAGGATCCCCGCGGAATCCGCGGAGAAATAGACGGTCAGGGTTTCCTCCCCGAGCGCCGTGAAGGCCTCCCGGGCGGCTTCGAGGGGATCCGTACGAACGGGCGCTTGAACGGGCGCCGGGGTAGGCGGGGGGGAGGTCTGGGGAGCGGCGGAAACTGCGGCAGCCTCGGGGGCGGTGCCTTGGGCGGCCGGGGCCGCGACCTCCGTCGATGCGGGGGATGCCGGAGCCGACGGGGCCCGGGGTTTGACGGCGGGCGCCGAAGGGGCTTCGACCCGTGCGCCGATCCCGCCGGGCCCCCCGTCCGCGGCGCAGCCCCGGATGGAGAAAAGAACGAGCAGGGTCAGACCCGCGGCGGCCGCCAGGATCGCGGCGACGGCGAGGATCCGGCGGCCGGGTCCGGGTATCGGAAGACCGCAGGTCTCGGTCAGGACAAGCCGTCCGTTCTGGACCACCCGGAATTCCGCCCGGCGGCGTCCCACGAGGCTGGTCTGCAGATCCAGGCGGCACTCCTCGGAGGAAAGCGGGGAAAGCCGCTCGGCGCTCAAGGTGGCTAGGGGTTTGCGCTCCGTGCCGGAGACGAGATAGAGGGGGATCTCCGCTGCGGTCTGGAAGTCCTCGATGGTCGTCAGGTGGAGTACGGCGCGGCGGGCCCGGGAGAGGTCCAGGGCCTCGACATACTCGCCGGACTTGATCCGCACGCAGATTTTGTGCTCCATACGTAAGATAGTAACCCCAATTCCCGGCGGGTCAAGAAGCGGGGAAAAAAACTTCCGCCCGAACCGGGCGGGGCGGCCGCGTCGGGGATCCGCCCCTACCTCGCCACCCTCACCGGCTCTCCCGAGGCGGAGGATGCGAAGAGGGCGTCCACGACCTTCATCAGCTTGACCGCCTGATCCGGGGTGTTCAGGGGCTCCTCGGTCCCCTCCAGGGAGCGCACGAAGTTCTGGACCGAGCGGAGCCGGCCCATGGCGTCGTCCCGGGGCACGATCACGTTCCGGTTGACGTGGCGGCCGTGTTCCACGGTGAAGAGCTGACAGCGGTCCACGCTGGTCTCGTCGATCCCGTCCACGCCGAACAGGCGCTCCACCACACCTCCCGCCTTGGTACCCTGGAAGGTCACGGACACGGTCTCCCGCTCGGACATCTCCGCCCAGGAGGACCGGACGAAGCAGACCTGACCCGTCCGGAACCGGATGAAGCCGTGGCAGGCCGCCTCGACGTCGATCTTGCCGCCCGGCACGTCGGGGATGCCCCAGGGGCCCCGGAAGTCCCGGTTGTCGATGAAGTCCCGGAAGGTCTGGGCCAGGACCCACTCGGGCTCCGGATAGCCCAGGAAGTGGAGGGCCAGGTCCAGCATGTGCAGCAGGTCGATCACAGGACCGCCCCCCGAGACGGACTTGTCCGTGAACCAGCCGCCGAAGCCGGGGACCCCGCTGCGCCGGCACCAGACCGCCTGGGCCGAGTTGATCCGGCCGACCTCGCCGGAGCGGATGTACTCCATCATCGCGAAGGACTCGGGGCGGGCGCGGTTGTTGAAGTTGAACTGGAGACGTTTCCCCGCCTTCTTCGCCTCCGCGGCCATCTGTTCCGTGGAAGCGGCGTCCAGGGCCGGGGGCTTCTCGCAGAAGACGTGCTTGCCCGCCCGCAGGGCCTGGATGGCCAGGGGGGCGTGGAACTTGTTGGGGGTGAGGATGGAAATGATATCGACGTCTTTGTGAGCCGCCAAAAGATCGTCCAGGCTCGCGTACGCGGCCGGGATTCCGTGGAGCTTGACCGTCCGTTCCCTCGCCTCGGGGACGGGATCCGCCAACCCTACGACCTCGACCCCCGCGCTCCGGAACCCGGGAACGTGGTACCTCGTCATGCCCCCGGCGCCTACGATGCCGACCTTGAATCCCATGCCCGTCCTCCTCGAACAACTATTCCGAAAAACAACCACAGAGGCACAGAGAGCACAGAGGAGCACAGAGAGAACGGTCATGGAACCGGAAGAGAGACAGGATGAACAGGATTATGAAGGATTAACAGGATATTAATCAGGGAGTCGATTTTCCCAAGATCCATCCTGTGTATCCCGTCTCTATCCTGTTATCCTGTCTCCTCCTATCCTCAATCCCTCATTTATCTCTGTGCCTCTGTGCCTCTGTGGTTCAATTTTTAATTAAACCCTGTGGTTCAATTTTTTATTACGTTCAGTTTCTCAGAACGGCGCCTCGGGGACGTAGAAGTCCTTGGCGTTCTCGCGGGTCACGAGCTCGGAGGGCAGGATGATCCGGCGCGGAAGGGCGCGGACCTGGTAGACGTTCGGGTTGAGCTTCTCGCCCTTAACCCCGATGACCGCGTAGGAGATGGAAGTGGCGATGACCGAGGGGGAGTAGGTGACGTCCGCCTTCACCAGGGGGTTGGAGTCGTCCATGATCTCCTTGATCACGCTCTTGAGGCAGCCGCCGCCCAGGAATAACTTTATGTCCTTGCGGCCGGACTCCTTGTACGCCTGCATGGCGCCCAGCATCATGTCGTCGTCCGCGGTGTACACGGCGTCGATCTGCTTGTACTTCTGCAGGTAGTTCTCCATGACGGTCAGGGACTTCTGGCGGTTCCAGTCGCCGGGCTGGACGTCCAGCAGCTTGATGTTGGGATACTTCTTCACCACTTCCTTGATCGTGTCCGTGCGGATGGTGTCGATCGGGGAGGGGATGCCCGTGATCAGGAGCAGGTTGCCCTTGAAGCCCATCTGCTTGGCCAGCCATTCCATGCCCTTGCGGGTGTAGGCCTCGTCGTCGTTGGTGATGTAGATGTCGTAGATGCCTTCCTTGGAGACGCCGCGGTCCAGGACGACCACGTACACGCCCGCGTTGAAGGCCTTCTCGACGATGCTGGTGACCGAGGTGTCGTGGGGGAAGACCACCAGGGCATCCACCTTCTTCACCAGGAGGTCCTCGATGTCCGCCACCTGCTGGTTCACGTTGCCGGAGAACTTGAGCTCGATCTGGACGGCCTTGTCCCGGGCCTCCCAGTCCTTCTCGGCCCTCTGGGCCCACCAGTTCGCGTTGCCCATCCACCCGTGGGTGGCGCTGGGCATGGACACGCCGACCTTGTACACCTTGGCCTGGCCGATAGCGCCGCCCACGACCATGGTGACGATGAGGAGCGCTAACAGTACCTTCTTCATCCTAAGCCTCCCGTAGCCCTTGCTCTTGCGACGCCCCTCTTCGGGGCAGGCCCTCGACGAGGGCCCGTAACGTCCCCCCGGAGGGGACGGAATCGCCCTTATTGCCTCTGCTTCTGTATGTACACCGAGCCGATGATCACGATGCCCTTCACCACCCCCTGTAGGTAGGGCGAGAGTCCCGCCATGTTCAGCATGTTCTGGATGATCTGCAGCATGAAGACGCCGATGATGGTGCCCCAGATGGAGCCCCGGCCCCCGGCCATGGCGGTGCCGCCGATGATGGTGGCCGCGATGGCGTCCATCTCGAACCCGAGGCCGAAGTTGGGGGTGGACACGGTGTTGAACCGGGCGGCCAGGAGGGCCGCCGTGGTGCCCACGCACATCCCGTTGATCGCGTAGGCCCAGAACCGGACCCGGTCGATCCGCACAGCGGAATACTGGGCCACCCGGGCGTTGGACCCCACGGCGCAGAGGTAGCGGCCGTACCGGGTGTTGTCCAGGAGGAAGGCCAGGACGGCGGCCAGGACCAGCAGGGTGAAGACCGGGATCGGCAGGGAGATCGCCTGATCCCCGACCTTGAACTCGAAGATCTTGGACATCCCGAAGGTCCCGTACAGCTGGCTCTGGGAGGCGAACTCCCCGGCGTTGGCCATCTGGAGGGACAGGTACCGGAAGATGCTCATGGTGCCCAGGGTCACGATGAAGGGGACGATCTTGCCCTTGGTGATCAGAAGGCCGTTCAGGGCTCCCGCCGCGAAGCCCAGGGCGATCATGACCGAGACGCCCCCCAGGATGGCCAGGACCTCGTTGCCCCCCGCGGCCTGCAGGACCCAGTTCATGAAGAGGACCCCGCAGGAGGCCACGAAGGCGGCCACGGCCCCCACGGACAGGTCGATCCCCCCGGAGATGATGACGAAGGTCATGCCCAGGGCGATGATCCCCGTGTACGAGGACTGGCGCATCACGTTGACCAGGTTCTCGGGGCGGATGAAGTAGGGCCACCCGATGACGGAGGCCAGGACGAAGAGGGCTCCCAGGGCGATCAGGGCGCCGTGCTTCTCCAGGTCGATCTTCTTGGCGGTCGTAGCGCTCACGATGCGGCCTCCTCTTGGACTCCCGTCGCGTGGTACATGATCTGTTCTTCCGTGATCCGGTCGCCCTCCAGGGTCCCCGCGATCCGTCCGTCCCGCATCACCAGGACGCGGTCGCACATGCCGATGATCTCCTCCAGTTCCGAGGAGATGAGCAGGCAGGAAATGCCCTTCCGGGCAAGTTCGTTGATGAACACGTAGATCTCGTGCTTGGCGGACACGTCCACCCCCCGGGTGGGCTCGTCCACGATCAGCACCGAGGGGGAGGTATCGATGGCCTTGGCCAGGGAGACCTTCTGCTGGTTCCCCCCCGAGAGATTCTCCAGGCGCCGCTCCAGGGTGTCCGTCTTGATATGGAAGGAGTCCACGTAACCCTGGACCTTGGTCTTTTCCGTCTTCTTGTCGATCAATCGGAAGAAGGAGCGGCAGTACTCCCCCAGGGACACCAGGGTCACGTTGCGGGTGACCGTGAAGGTGGTGATGATCCCGGCCCCCTGCCGATCCTCGGAAAGATAGGAGATGCCGGCGGCCACCGCGTCCGCGGGTTCCCGGAGGTCGAGTTCCCGGCCGTCCTTCAGGAAGGTGCCGGCGCTTTTATGGCGCAGACCCAGGACGGTCTCCGCCAGTTCGGTCCGGCCCGCCCCCACCAGGCCCGCCAGCCCCAGGATCTCGCCCTTCCGCAACTGGAAGGAGATATCCTCCAGGACCCCGGGCACCGTGACGCCCCGGGCCTCGAAGACCGTCTCGTCCCCGGGCTTTCCCTTGGCCGGGAAGATGGAACCCAGCTCCCGGCCCACCATCTTCTGGGCCATCTCCACGATGCCGATGTCCGAGGTCGGGCCGTCGTGGACCAGTTCCCCGTCCCGCAGGACCACCACCCGATCACAGAGGTGCTTGACCTCCTTGAGCTTGTGGGAGATGTACAGGATAGTCATGCCCTCGGACCGGAGCTTCGTCACCAGCCGGAACAATATCTCGATCTCGTACTTGGTCAGCATGGTGGTGGGCTCGTCCATGATCAGGACCCGGGAGTCGAAGGCCAGGGCCTTGCAGATCTCCACCATCTGCTTTTCCGCCGCGGACAGGCCCTCGATCCGGGCCTCGGGATCCAGGTCCACGCTGAGCTGGGCCAGGAGCTCCCGGGTCCGGGCCTTCATCGCCTCCTTGTCCAGGACCCCGGAGCGCTTCCGGAGCTCCGCGCCCAGGAAGACGTTGTTGTACACCGGGAGGTCCCGGATCAGGTTGAACTCCTGGGGCACCAGGGAGATCTTGAGGGCCCGGGCGGCGATGGGGTCCGCGATCCGGACCGCCTTCCCGTCCACGTGGACCTTTCCGGAAGTGGGCTGGTGGATCCCCGCCAGGATCTTCATCAGGGTGCTCTTGCCCGCCCCGTTCTCCCCGATGATCCCCAGGATCTCCCCGGGGCGGACCTCGAGATCCACGTCCTTGAGGACGGGTCCGCTCCCGAAGTCCTTGGAGATCTTCTCTACCCGAAGGATGGCGTCCGGCATCGGCCCCTCACTTCCTCATGGCCGCGTCGAAGGCGCGGCCCGACGGCGCGAAGTCGATGCGGCGGACGTAGGCCAGGGACTCCGCGGCCCCGTGCTCCCGGTCCATCCCGGCGTCCTCCCACTCCACGGACAGGGGCCCCGAGTATCCGGCTTCGTTCAACTCCCGGACGATGGCGTCGAAGTCCACGTCCCCCCGGCCCAGGGACACGAAGTTCCAACCCCTCCGCAGGTCCCCGAAGGGCAGGTGGGACCCCAGGATTCCCGCCCGGCCGTCGGGCCGCACCGCCACGTCCTTCATGTGGACGTGGTAGATCCGGTCCGCGAAGTCCCGGAGGAACAAATCCGGCCGGACGCCCTGCCACAGGAGGTGGGAGGGGTCGAAATTGAAGCCCAGGGTGTCCCGGCGCCCGAAGGCGGCCAGGAGCCGCCCGGCGGTGTAGTAGTCGAAGGCGATCTCCGTGGGGTGGACCTCCAGGGCGAAGCGCACCCCGCACTCGTCGAAGACGTCCAGGATGGGGGTCCAGCGCCGGACGATCTCCGCGTAGGCGTTCTCGACCATCTCCTCGGTGGTCTGGGGGAAGGAGTACCAGTAGCGCCAGATCGGGGAGCCCATGAAGCAGGTCACCACCTTGCAGCCCATGTTCTTGGCCGCCCGGGCGCTCAGCTTCATCTCCTCCGTCGCCCAGGCGACGATGGCGTCGGGATTTCCCTTGACCTGGGGCGGGGCGAAGCCGTCCAGGCGGGGATCCCAGGGGTCCCCCACGCACTGACCGGCCAGGTGGGCCGAGAGGGCCCAGCAGCCGAGCTTGTTGCGTTCCAGGATCCGCTTCCGGTCCTCCACGTACCGGGGATCCGCCGCGGCGGCCTTGACGTCCATGTGGTCGCCCCAGCAGGCGATCTCCACCCCGTCGAAGCCCATCGCTCCGGCCTTTTGGCAGAAGGTCTCGAAGGGAAGGTCGGCCCACTGACCGGATACCAGGGTTACGGGTCGGCTCATGGTTCCTCCTTAACGGTCCGTCCGGGCGGAGCCCGCGGAGAAGAGGATCGCTCCCTTGATGTAGCCCCCCGTCCGGTCCAGCCCCGCCTCGTAGGCCGCCCGGGCGTTCTCCACGGGCTCCGTGTGGGTCAACAGGCCCTCGTTCGTGACCGCCCCGGCGGCCATCAAGGCGACGGTCCGGGGGAATAGGGAATCGAAGGAAGGATTCATCTGGGGCTGGATGTTGAGGATGCGCCAGCCCTTGGTATGCCACTCGTCCAGGTCGAAGTCCATGCGGTGATGGTGCCAGGCGAAGTTCTCGATGATCGCGAAGGGCTTGGCCAGGGCGAAGGCCAGCTCCAGGGTCGCCGGGATGCCCGCGGTCTCCAGGACCACGTCGTAGGATCGGGCCCGGTCCTGCAGGACCGCGGACCCGTCGGGAACGTAGTCCCAGCCGCCCATGTCCCGCCCGAAGGTCCGGGCCAGCTCCAGACGCCGGGGATCCGGCTCGAAGACCGTCACCCGGCCCGCCAGGGTCCTTCGCAGGAGCTGGAGCATCAGGAGTCCCATGTATCCCGCCCCGACCAGGGCCACCGAGTCGCCGGGCCGGATGCCCGCGTATTCTATTCCGTTCACCACACAGGCCACGGGTTCCACGAGCCAGAGCTCGGCGGGCCGGAAAGGCTCGTCCGGGATCGGTGTGACTTTTTCCCGGGTCCGGACGGCGTGCCGGGCCATGAGGCCCCCGCCCCGCTCTCCGATGGGCAGCTCGTGGCAGACCACCCGCTGGCCGACGGCGAGGTCCCGGACCAGGGAGCCGGTCCGGGCGATCCGGCCGACGCCCTCGTGGCCGGCCCGGAAGGGGTACTCGTGGAATTTCCCGAAGCGGCCGGAATAGGCCAGGAGGTCCCAGCCGCAGATCCCGCAGGCTTCCATCTCCACGAGGACTTCGTTTGCTTCGGGGTCGGGCAGGTCGACGGGACGGAGTTCCAGCTTCCGTTCGCCGAGGTACCAAAGGGCTTCCGTTTTCATGATGGGCTCCGGACCCAGCCTACAACCGGTTCTCCGATCTGTCAACGGAATTGTTCGATTGTCGAACTTTTTTTGCATCCGTCGAACTTTTTCCGTTGACAGGTGAACCGTCCGGGCGGATACTTCCCCATACCCTCGTGGTACGAAGCTTGTGGCCCCGGATGCGGCGTCCCCCGCGCCGTCCGACCGCTTGACGGGGCCGGCCTTCGCGGCGATCATCCCGGATCATCCGGATCGCCGTGCCGACGAAAGGCGTGCATCATGACCGAGCTCGATTTGGACGACCCCGTCAACGTCTCCACCACCGCGGGCAGGATCTTCAAGATCATCCGGGACCACGGCCCCCTGTACGGCAAGGATATCGTCCGCCGCACGGGCCTGGCCAAGTCCACGGTCTCCGCGTACGTCGATCGGCTCATGTCCGTGGGCCTCCTGCGGGAGGAGATCCCCGACGGCATGAAACGCCGCAAGCTCAAGGTGGCCGAGTCCGCGGGCTACGTGGTCGGGGTGGCCCTGGGGCAATCCCACCTTTCCGTGGCCCTCTGCGACCTGGAGGCGGAGATCATCGACTCCGTGGGGGGGCCCGTCGACCTGGTCCGGGAAAGCCCGGAAAAGGTCCTGAACCGGGTGATCTCCTACGCCCGGGAGCTGGAACAGCGGGCCGGACTCGGTCCCTCGGCCCTCTTCGGCATCGGCTTCGGGCTTCCCAGTCCCGTGGACTACTCCCACGGAGTCCCGGTGAACCCCCCGGTCATGCCGGGCTGGGACCGTTTTCCCGTGGCGTCCTTCCTCTCCCAGGAATTCACCTGTCCGGTCTTCGTGGACAACGACGTCAACGTCATGGCCCTGGCGGAGCGGGACAAGGGGGCGGCCTCGGACCTGGCCTACCGGAAGGGGAGCTTCCTCCTGGTCAAGGCCGGCACGGGCATCGGGGCGGGCATCGTCATCAACGGGGAGATCTACCGGGGAGCCAAGGGTGCCGCGGGGGACATCGGGCACATCGGCATCGACGGCGACGGGACACTGTGCCGCTGCGGCAACACCGGGTGCCTGGAGGCCGTGGCGGGCGGTCGGGCCCTGGCCGCCCGGGCCCAGGCCGCAGCCCGGGGGGACCGCAGCCCCTACCTGGCGGAGGCCCTGGTCCGGGGGGAGGCTTTGGACGCGGAGGCTCTGGCCCGGGGGGCCGCCTGCGGCGACGAGGAATGCCTGCGCTTGGTGGCCTCCGCGGGGGCCTACCTGGGCACGGTCCTGGCCAAGCTGGTCAACTTCTTCAACCCCTCCCTGATCGTGATCTCCGGAGGGCTCACCAACCTGGGGGAGCGCTTCATCGCCTCCGTACGGGAGTCCATCTACAGCCGATCCACGCCCTTGGCCACCGCGGACCTGATCGTCAAGAAATCGACCCTGGCAGGACGGGGCGCCACCATGGGGGCCGCCATCCTGGTCCTGGACGAGGTCTTCTCCCACCGGAACGTGGGGATGCTGATGAGGAAGATCTCGGACTGAGGACCGCTAGCTCTTCCCGTCGGGCAGGGAGAACTTCGCGGAGTCGAAGCGCTCGCTGCCCAGCCAGAGGTCGATCTTCGTGCCCCCCTCGATCCGCTCCACGTCCGCCTTCTTGACCTGCCAGCCGATCAGGTTGAGCCGGGCGGACCCCACCAGGTCGTTTCCGGCCATATGGCCGTAATAGTCCGACATTTCCGGCCGGGCGGTCGTATTGAGGGCCCGCGTGATGGCCTCCAGTTCGGAGTCCTTGCGCACCGTGGAGTCCATGACGGACAGGTGCAGGCCGTCGGGTTCCTGGTGCAGGGAGATCACCATGCGCATGGGCTTGGCGTCCAGGATATAGTTGGACATCTCCGCCAGGAGATGCATGATGTATTCCTTCGTCTTCATGGATGGCCGCCTTTCGTGGGCACCGCGGAGCGGGGGAACCCGGACCGCGCCCCGGCATTTTACTTCATCCGCTCCTGTTTGTTCGAGCGGATCCACTCCATCGCCGCGGCTACCAACCCCGCGGTGAGTCCTCCGGCGAAGCCGTTGTTGTACAGATCCATGCCCATGTGCCAGGCCCCGGTGCGCTCCACCAGGACCAGGTGCAGGAAGCCCGCCGCGAATCCCACCAGGGGGCCGAACTCCCCGGCCAGGGGGGCCAGGGTCGTGCCGAACAGGAGGGCCAGGATGGGTCCCGGGGCGGTCAGGGACTTTCCGAAGATCAGGGTGGACGCTATGACTCCCGCCATGACGGGCAGGGAGTTCCGGGGATGCTTGCCGAAGGCCCCGAACCCGATCAGGGTGAACAGGCCCCCCAGGACGGGGCCGTTGAAGCTCCCCCCCACCAGGGCCACGTAGGCGCTTCCGATCAGGCCCAGGACGCCCATGTTGAGCAGGGCCGCCCCGGGGGAGGCCATGTCCAGGAAGTCCGAGGGCAGACGGCCGGTCAGCTTCATGAGCTTCCGGAAGCTCGAGATCGCTCCCTTCCCCTCCAGGGCCAGTCCCCAGCCGACCAGGACCACGGAAAAGACGGGGATCAGCAGGGCCATGGCCGGTCCCGGGGCCCCGTTCCAGACCACCGTGATGGGTACGTCCCGCCGGGCGGCGGCCAGGAGGGCGGCCGCGAAGAGCCCGAAGAACCCGCAGGTGAGCCCGATATTGTAGAGATTGTATCCCTCGTGGAGGCGCAGCATGGCCATGGCCAGGCCCGGCAGGATGAAGCCCGCGGCGATACCGCCCGCGATGCCCGCGGCCACGGCGCCGAATCCGGAAAGTCCGATCTCCAGGGCCAGGGTGGTCGTCAGGGGCCCCAGGGCCGAGCCGAACAGGGCGATCATGATGTAGCTCTTGAAGGTCTTGCCCGCCGAACGGGCGGCCAGCCAGACCCCGAGGACCACGGGAACGACGTTCAGGGCGGTCTTCCCGAAGAGGCTGAAGCCCATGACCGTCAGGACGCCGGCGATGGTCGGCCCCGAGAGGCGGACTCCGTTCATCCGGACCACCAGCAGGGACAGGGCGGCCATGAGGGCGGCGTTGAGCAGGGCCCCTCCGGGTCCCCCGGTCACGGAAAAGTCATGGATCAGCCGGGACTGGCTCCACTGGAGGATCAGGAACTCCCGGAGGGCCTCCGAGGGCCCCTCTATGAACAGTCCGACCGCAGCGGTCCCCGCGATCAGGACCAGCATCAGCCGGTAGAGGGATTTCTCGATTTCCGTCATCGCACCTCCATGAATACGGCCATCCTCCCGGACCACGGGAACGACGGGGGAGAACCTGGGGATCGGCACGCGACGCCGACCATATCGGGGAGACTCCCGCGTGAAACCGGGGCCGTCCGGGACGAACCGACCCGGCACGACCCGTGAAGCCTGACGCCTCGCGGGGGATGCATAATTATACGGTATAATTCCGGTCGGGACAAGAGAAAATTTTTCCCGATCCGGGTCTCACTTCTCCGACATCACCGTCGTGCCGGTCCACTCGGGGGGCGGGGGATTCTTGATGCAGTCCCGACAGCGGGACAGGAAGCGGGCGACGCCCCGATCCCCGGGGGCCAGGCGCGCGGCGGCCGCAAAGTACCGGAGCGCCTCCGGGAAGGCCCGGTCGTAATACCGCTTGATCCCCGCGTGGAAGTACTTCCAGGCCTTCTCCTCGGAAAGCCCGATCTCCCGGCGGGCGGCGAACACCGAGACCGCCCCTTTGCGGCCCTTCACCTCCACCTTGTCCACGAAACGGCAGGGGTACTTGGCGCGTACCTCCCGCCAGACCGAGGAGGAAACGAGCAGAGGTTCCCGGTAGTACCGGGTCAGGCCCTCGATCCGGGAGGCGGTGTTCACCATGTCCCCGATGGCGGTATAATCCATTTTCTTCTCGAAGCCGATGTTGCCCACCGTCACGGTGCCGTGGTTGAGCCCCACCCCGCTGCGGAAGGGCGGCCGGCCCTTGGAGACCTGCCAGCGGTTGAACTCCTCCAGGGCTTCCTGCATCCGCAGGGCCGCCTCCACCCCGTCCAGGGCCTCCCGGCCCGTGGACGAGGGGGCTCCGAAGAACCCCATGATGGCGTCGCCGATGTACTTGTCCACGATACCGGACTGCTCCAGGATGATCCCGCCCATGCGCTCGAAGTAGTGGTTCAGGGAATCCACCACCTCCGCGGGCTTGAGGCTCTCGGAGATCCCCGTGAATCCCACGATGTCCGAGAAGAGGACGGTCAGTACCCGCTCCTCCCCGGTCAGGGCGGAGTCCGGACGCTCGAAGATCTGGTCGATCACCGTGGCGGGCACGTACTTCTGGAAGATGCTCCGCACCTTGCGCTCCCGGCGGCGGGAGTGGACGGCCTCGGCGGCGTAGTCCTTGATCCGGGCGTAGGCCTCGTCCAGGGCCTCGACCATGCCGTTGAAGCTCTCCGCCAAGCGGCCGATCTCGTCGGAGAAGCGGACCTCGGCGCGTAGGGTGAGGTCGCTGGTCTCCATGACCCGGGTCATGGTCTTCTCCAGACGGACCACCGGCTCCGTCAGGTACCGGGCGAACCCGACCAGGAGGATCACGGAGAGGACGGCGGAACCCGCCAGGATGTAGACGGAACGGCGGATGATCTCGTCCACCGCGCGGTAGAACCGGTCCTCCCGCTCGCCTACCAGGACGTACCAGCCGAACTGTGGCAGGACGAAGGCCTGGGCCACCCGGTCCACCCCGCCCAGCCGGAGGCGCTCCCAGCCCTCCCGGCCCTCAGCGGCCAGTCGGCGGAGTTCCCGGGCCTCGGATTCCTGCATCTCCAGCGGCGAGGTGGAAAGGATCAGGCTTCCCCCCCGGTCGAAGGCCGCGACCAGCTCCGTGGGGCTCCGGATGATCCCCGCGGCGAAGCCGGCCACGGCGTCCTCGGCGATCGAGACGTACCGGGGATCCTCGGCCAGGGAGTTTTCCTCCAGGATGCCCCACTGCCCGGCGGCGTACTTGCGGAGCTCCTCGGCCTTGAACCGGAGGAAGTCCACGGCCACGGCGGTGATGCCGTTCCGGGCCTCCAGGGCCGACACCAGCCCCGAGAGGAAGAGGGGGGTCACCAGGAGAGGCAGGACCAGGGCCAACATTTTCGTTCTGATTCTCATATTTATGTATAGAATAAGCCCGGAGGCCTCCAAAAGCAACCGCGCGAATTTGAACTGAGCCGGGATCGGCAGTACACTTGAGGCAACAAGGAAAAAGTAGATGACCATCGAACCCGCCGCACCCTCGCCGGATCCCTCCCCGCCTTCCGCTATTCCCGAGGAGGAGCGCCAGGACACCCTCCGGGAGATCGAAGAGCTGATCCGAGCCGGGCACCGTCCCATCAGGGACGGCAAAGGACAGCACCCGGGGACCAGCGGCGCAGTCCTGCCCGCGATCGTGATCGCCGCTTCCCTGGTCCTGATGGGGGCGGGATTCCTCATCCTGCCCGGGCTCTACGACCGGGACGAGGCCCGGATGGTCCTCCCCGCCGAGGCGGGTCCCGGCGGGGGCGCGGAACTCTTCCGTGCCCTCCGGGAGGAGGCGGGTCAGCAGATCGAGGAGCGGGAAAAGGCCATCGGGGAGCTTCGCGTCCAGTACGATCGGGCCCGGTCGGAGCGGGAAACCCTGCGGCGGGAGTTCGACGCCCGCCTGGCCGACCGCGCCCGGGAACTGGAAGCCGGCATCGCGGCGGAGCTGGAGGCCGAGCGGCGGAGGCTGGCCGCGGAGGGCCTGACCGAGGCCGCCGTGGCGGCCCGGCTCAAGGAGTTCCAGGATCGGCAGGAGCGGGAACGGAAGGCGGAGCTGGATGCCTTCCAGGCCCGGCTGGCCGCGGAGGCGGCGGAGCGGGACCGACAGCTTGCCGCCGCAGCGGCCCGTTACAACGAGGAGCTCCAACGCAGCACGGACCCCCTGAAGGCGGAGATCACGCGGCTGACCGCGGAACGGCGGGGCAGCGAGGAGGCCCGGATCCAACTGGAGCGGCGCTACGACGAAGCCCTGGCGGAGGCCGCCCGGGCGCGCAAGGACTACGAGGACCGGATCGCCGCCCTGGAACGTAGGCTTCGGGACGCGGAGGCCCAGACGGCGCGGCTTTCCGCGGCGGAAACCCGCAGGACCGCGGCTCGGGACCGTGTCGACGCCCTGCTCCGGACCGCCCGGGGGGAGCCCGCCCGGACCGCCTCCCGGTCCGGGGACCAGGAACTCCTCCTGGACCTCCTCAAGGCCAAGGCCGAGGTCCGGGCCCTCCTGGCCGAGGAGCCCGCCAAGTCCGCACGTCCCGGCCTGGCGGAGCGCCTGGACCGCTACTTCGAGACCTTCGAGGGGGAATACCGGAGCCAGGGCCGGAAGCAGGCCTTCTCCGAGGCCGCCGAAGCCGCGGAAAGCGCCGCAGCGGGCCGCCCCGCCCGGGGCCTGCCCGCCGGAGACGCGGACCTGGTCCGCTTCCTGGAGAAACTGAGGGACCTGCTGAGGTAGGAATCGCGGGAACGGGCTCGGCCGGTCCGCGGGGCGCCGGGTCCGGGCTACTTCGCCTTGACCGTGATGGTCGCGAAGTCTTCGGCCCCGTTGGAGTCCCTCACCTTTACCGTTTCCGTGCCCACCTTGTTGGACGCGGTGTACAGCCCATCCAAGGTTATCGATCCATTACCCGCGACTATGAAATATTGATACGGAGGGCTCCCGTCCACCGCGCTGAATTGGAAGCTCTTGAACTTGCCGATGGTCAGGGCCCGGGGGACGATGGCGAGGGGATCGCCTGCGGGCGGCGCGATGACGGTTACTGCGGCGGCCGCCGCGGCCGCGACGGAATCCGTGACCGTCACCGTCACGCTCGGATTGGGAGAGCCGGGGGCGGTGTACGCCCCGGTCGCGGGAACGATCGAGCCGTCCGTAGCGCTGAAGGTGTACGGCGGGGACCCTCCCGTGGCCGTGAACGTGAAGCCCCCCCCCGTCACGATCTGCAGGGTCGGGGGATCGATTACCAGGGGCGGGGGACCGGCGGAGACGTAGACCGTGGCGTCCGCAATTTGACCGGAGGAGTCGGTGACCCGGACCACCGCGGTGGTGACGGCGGAGGGTGTGTACGTCGTGCTCGGGCCCGTGGCCGGATCGACGGACCCGGCTCCGGATATCACGGAATACGCATAGGGTGTCTTGCCCCCGGAAGGAGTGAACGTGGCAGAGCCCGCCGTCGAGATGGAGCTTACGGTCGGGTTAACCTGCAGCAGGGGTACCGGCGCGACGGTCACCAGGATCTCCGCTTCGACCTGATTTCCCTTGGAATCGGTTATCAGGATCAAACGGCTATCGTCCGCCCCGAGGGCTGGAGCCGTGTACTCCGCATGTCCGTTCAGGGGAGTGAGAATCCCGTCCCCGGAAATATCCAGATAGGAATAGGGCGCCCTCCCGCCCGAAACGGTCAGGGTCACGCTCTTGGATTCCTCCAGGGTCACGAAGGACGGAGTGATATCCAACTCCCCGGCCATAAAATCCCCCCAGACCTCGTAGAGGGGGGGGGAGTTCGCAGGAAAATGCGGCCAGGAGAAGGACGACCCCGGCCGACAGGGCAGCGAAGGACCGGAACGGATTTTTCATGGCCTCCTACCTCGACTCCAAGGAAACGAAGATACGGGGCGCAATCCCCCAGACGGGGGAAAGCGACTCGAACCCGGCCTCGTAGTCCATAAGGACCAAAAGGGTCGTATCCACGCCGAGCCTCCACCGAGGCGAAACCCGGAGGGAAGCCCCGAGCCGCGCAGCCGCATAGGGCATGAGTTTGGCGTACCGCTCGGGATCCGCTCCCCGGACCACCACAAGGGCGGGGCCCGCGGAGACGGAGGCGAAGGGAGACACCTTGCCCGCCCCGGGAACCCGGAAGCTCAACTCAGCGCCCAACATCATGAAATAGTTGCCGGATTCCGCTTCGTCGGGTCCGGCCATGGAAAATGCGGCTAACGCCGCCGCGGGCCCCGCGCTCCAGGGCCCGGTTTCGCCCAGGGGAAAGCCCCACCGGGCGTCGAACCATCCCGCGGTATCGAAGTAGCTTCGGGCGGTCCCCAAGGGCAGGTATACCCCCGCGCCGAAGTCCGGCCGGGGCGGCCGTCGGGACGCCCGCCGTTCGCGTCCGGGTATCCTGACCCCGTCGGCCTCTCCGATCCCGGTCACGGCGCCGGAGGGTCCCGGCTGTACCGTCGCATCCGCGGCCTGCGGCGACTCCACCGCAGGCACGGAGACCGGAACCGTACGCGGCCGGACGGCGACCTCCCGCTCCGCGGGGAGCAGGATCTCGGCGACCAGGAGCGAAACCTCCCGGTCGAACTGGGGATCCAGGGTCCGCTCCAGGCTTCCCGAGGATTCGGGAAGGACCGACCGGGTATCGTTCAGCCCGAATCGAAGGGTCACCCGGTTCCCGGTTAGAGAATATCGCACCGAAAGCAGGAATTCCGCTTGTGGGGTCGCAGCGACACCGGCCGGATCGGGAATGGTCCGGAATCCTCTCTCCTCCGCGGCCAGGGCGATCGTGACCCGGAGGATTTCCTCCAAGACCGGGGATACTTCCGAGGACCCGGAATTCTCGGGACGTATCGAAACGGCTATGACGGGAGCCTGCGCGTACACGAGTGCCGGAACCGCGCCCGCGAGGATGAAAGCGGCGAAAGCGGCGGACAGGCGAATTCTCAGTCTGGCCTCCCGGTTATCCCCTCCCCCAAAGGATAACTATAACCGTTCCTGAGTGATATGTAAAATTTATGTCGCGGCGGCCGCGATGTCCTCCGGGCGCATGCCGTAGTGGTCCAGGAGGGCCTCCGCGGGGCCGGACTGGGGGAACACGTCCCGTATGCCGATCCGGACGAGGGGCCGGGCCAGGCCCCGCTCCGCCAGGGTCTCCGCCACCGCGGAGCCCAGGCCTCCCAGGATGTTGTGGTCCTCCACGGTCACGATCCGGGCGCAGCGGGAGGCGACGGCCGCGGCTGCCTCGGCGTCGAAGGGCTTGAGGGTGGCGGCCTCGACGACCACCGCGCCGACGCCCCGGGCCTTGAGGAGGTCCGCGGCCTTTAGCACCCGGGCCAGGACCGGCCCCTGGGTGAAGAGGGCCACGTCGGTCCCCGTGTCCGAGAGCACCTTGAGCTTCCCGAACTCGAAGCGCTCGCCGGGATCCAGGATGTCCGGCTCCCGGCCGCTGCCCAGGCGGATGTACGCGGGCCCGCGCCGGGAAGCCAGGGCCAGGACCGCCTGGCGAACCTGGCCCGCGTCCGCGGGCACCACGATCTCCATGCCCGGGATGGCCCGCAGGGCGGCCAGGTCCTCGAAGAACTGGTGGGTCACCCCCTCCCGCTCTCCGCCGTAGACGCCCCCGTTGAGGCCCGCGAACTTGACGTTTAGGCCCGTATACCCAGCGTAGAGCCGGACCTGCTCCAAGGCCCGCATGGCGATGAAGCCCGCGTAGGTGTCCACGTAGGGCTTGTACCCGCAGGAGGCCAGGCCCGCGGCGAAGGCCGCCGCGGCCTGCTCGGCGATGCCCACGTCGAAGACCCGGTCCGGGAAGGCTTCGGCGAAGGGGGCCGCCCGGGCGGCCTTGAAGGAGTCCGCGCAGACCAGGACGACAGCCGGATCCGCCTGGGCCGCCTCCAGGAGACCCTGGATGAAGGCTTCCCGGGTTCCTCGCATCGTCATGGCTCCCTCCCGTCGGCCAGGTCCGCCAGGGCCCGAGCCAGCTGGTCCTTGTCCGGGACCCCCTTGTGCCAGTCGTTGTTGTTCTCCATGAAAGAGACGCCCTTGCCCTTGACCGTGCGGGCCAGGATCATCGTAGGCTTGCCGGTCGGCGCCCGGGCCTCCTCCACGGCGTCCACGATCTGGTCGAAGTCGTGGCCGTCGATCTCCCGGCATCGCCAGCCGAAGGCCTCGAAGCGCTCCCGGATGCGGCTCATCCCGCTGATTTCCTCCGTGGTGCCCCCGCTCTGGAAACCGTTGCAATCCACGAAGGCAACCAGTTTGTCCAGGCCCATCCGGGCCGCCGCCAGGGCGCCCTCCCAGACGATGCCCTCGTTGAGTTCCCCGTCCCCCACGACGGTGTAGACACGGAATTCCCGGCCCGAGAGCCGGGCCGCCGCGGCCATGCCGGCGCCCACGGGGATGCCGTGGCCCAGGGAGCCGCTGGTCATGTCCACCCCGGGGGTCTTGTTCATGTCCGGGTGGCCCTGGAGGATGGAGCCCAGGGAACGGAAGGTCGGCAGGGCGGACTCGGGGAAGTACCCCAGGTCCGCTAGGGCGGCGTAGAGGACCGTGCAGGCGTGGCCCTTGGACAGGATGAAGCGGTCCCGGTCTTCCCACCGAGGCCGGGCCGGATCGATCCGCATGCACCGGTAGTACAGGGCGGCCACGATGTCCGCGCAGGACAGGGCCGGGCCGGGATGGCCGTCTCCCGCCTGGTGGACGGTGGTCACCACCATCCTCCGGAGTCTCCGGGCCTTGGCCGCCAGGGCGGCGCGGGTCTCCTGGTTCAGCACGGTTCCCTCCTCGACGGGGTCACTTGAGCCGGGGACGACGCTCCCGGACGGCCTCCAGGACCTTGTTCCAGTTCTGCAGGAAGGAATCCCGGAAGAGGACCACCGGCCCGAAGTGCTCGAACTCCTTCACGGACAGCCCGTCGGGCTCCCAGCCCCGGCGGAAATCCTTGAGCTTCAAGAGCAGTTCATCCAGGACGGATTGGGGAACGGGGTTGAAGAAGCGGAAGACCACGTCCGGGTCCTCCTCGATCAGCTTGTCCGCGGTCCCCACCCAGTTGATGGTCACCACCAGGGCGCCCCCCACCATCTCGGTGAAGTGCCGCAGGGCCCGGGCCCCGCCCCCGATCATGACCGCCGGATAGTTCCGCTCCGTCATGATGTCGTACATCTTCCGCGCCCCCGCCAGGCCCGCCTGGTTGAGGACGTCCCGGTCGATCGGGATGCCCTGGGCCTTGACCTGGTTCTGGAGGTGGTCGTCGTAGATCCCCGCGATGTAGGAAAGGTAGAGGGGGGGCTTCCTCCCGGTTTTCCGGGAGACGCGGTTGTAGGTCTCGCAGAGCGCCACCCCCTGGGCCACGGACATGATCTCGGTGGCGTTGATCGGTGTGTCCTCGGCGATCAGGACCTCCATGGCCTCCAGGCCCGCCTCGGTGGTGGGGATCTTGATGCAGATGTTCGGGGAGACCTTCCGGTTCTCCCGGGCCTCGTCGATGATCACCTCGGGGTCGTCCTCGTGGACCGGATCCCCCTGGATGCTCACCCACCCGTCCGCGCCGTGGGAGGCCTTCCAAATCGGGAGGAAGGCTTCCGCCACGGGGGCCACGAGCCGGCGCTGGAAGATCGCCGCGGCCTCGTCGTCGCTCCTGGAAACCCGGATCGATTCGTCCAGGATCTTGCCGGCGTAGGGTCCCTCCTCGGGATGGGCCAGCATCTTCCAGGTGTACGAGGGATTGTTGGTGCAGCCCAGGGCCCCGGCGGCGATGGCCGTGGCGGCCTCGGCCCGGGTCGGGTTGTTGATCCAGAACTTGGTGGGGGTCAGCCGGTGCACCCGGTGGAAATAGTCCTTGCTCATGAAGAATCCTCCAGAAAAAATTACCGCGAGCTGACCGGGGAACCGGCCGGACCCGCCGCTCACTCGACGGCGAGCCGCTCCCGCGGAGCCTGCAATATGTCCCGGAAGGCCGCCAGCCAGCGGCCTCCCAGGGCCCCGTCCACGGCCCGGTGGTCGACGGAGAGGGTGGCGGTCAGGACGGGCCGGACCGTCAAGACCCCGTCCCGGGCCACGGCCTCCTCCGTCACGGCCCCCACGGCCAGGATACCCAGCTCCGGGGGGTTGATGACCGCCGCGAACTGCCCCACCCCGAACATCCCGAGGTTGGAGACCGTGAAGGTCCCGTCGGAATACTCCGAGAGCTTGAGCTTCCCGAGCCGGGCCCGTCCGGCCAGGTCCCGGGCCTTGTCGGCCAACTCGACCAGGGTCAGGCGCTCCGCCCCGGCCAGGACCGGGACGATGAGGCCCTTCTCCAGGCTGACCGCCATGCCCAGGTTCACGGTGTCGTAGAGGGAGAGGGTCTCCCCCTCCAGGCGCCCGTTCAACCCGGGGACCTCGACCAGGGCCCGGGCCGCGGCGGACAGGGCCAGGTCGTTGTAGGAGACCTTCCGGTCCCGGGCGGCCAGGTCGCGGCGCAGGTCCGCGGCCGCGCCCATATCCACCCGCATCGAGAAGTAGGCGTGGGGGGCTTCCCGCTTGCTCCGGGACAGGCGGTCGGCGATCACCTTCCGCAGGCCCGACAGGGGCTCCGAGCTTCGGGGCGAGAGCATCGGCTCAGTCCTCCGTGTCGATCTCGGCGATCTCGGAGAAGAGCTTGACCGTGTCGCCCTGGGCGACCAGGAGGCGGGTGATCTTCCCGGAGTACTCCGACTCGACCTCGACCGTGGTCTTCTCGGTCTCCGCGGAGAAGAGAGGATCCCCGGCCTTCACCGAGTCGCCGGGCTTGACGAACCAGGTATAGAGGACCACCTCCTCCATCTCCTGGCTGACCTTGGGCATGCTGATCATCTTCAGGGCCATCGTGCTTCCTTCCTTGGGTTCGAGATTGGGCGGGGCCGCCGACGGCCGCCCGCCGGGCGGACCGGCCCGCGGGCCGGCGCCGGCTTCACCACATGACCTGGCCGCCGTCCACGTTGATCGCCTGGCCGGTGATGTGGGAGGCCAGGTCGGAGATCAGGAAGGCGGTCAGACGGGCCTGGTCCTCGGGCTCCGCGAGCCGTCCCATCGGGATGCCCGCCAGCCACTTGGCCAGGGCTTCCGGGTCCCCGCCGGTGATGGTCTTCAGGACCATGTCCGTGGCGGTGGTGCCCGGGCACTGGGCGATCACCCGGACCCCGTGAGGGGCCAGCTCGAAGGCGGCCACCTTGGAGAAGTGGATGACCGAGGCCTTGGCCGCGCAGTAAGCGGCCATGTTGAGCCTCTGGATCTTGCCGGCCACGGAGCCTATGTTCACGATCACACCCCGGCGCCGCTCGATCAGCCGGGGGGCGATCGCCTTGCAGCAGAGGAAGAGGCCCTTCACGTCCACGGAGAAGATGGCCTCCCAGTCCTTGAGGTCGATGGTGTGGAAGGGCCGTGGCGGGATCAGGATGGCCGCGCTGTTCACCAGGGCGTACAGGGGCCCCAGCTCCTTCTCCGCGGCGTCCATCGCGGCTCCGACGGCCCTCTCGTCCGTCACGTCCAGCTTGTACGCCCGGGCCTTGCCGCCGGCGGCGGTCACCGCGGCCGCGGTCTCCCGGGCCCCCGCCTCGTCCAGGTCCGCGACGGCCACGGGAGCCCCGCACTCCGCCAGGACCTTGGCGATCGCCCGGCCTATGCCCTTGGCCGCCCCGGTCACGAAGACGGGTCGTCCCTTCAGGTCGATGTCCATGACGTTCTCCCTTCCGCGGCCTAGGCCTTGCGCTCGTACCCGACCAGGTCCCGGGCCGCGACGACGACCTGCTCGGCGGTCGGCACGGCGGCGGCGCAGAGGTTGGGGGCGTAGGCGATGTGGGTGTGGAGGCCCCCGATGCGCCGTACCGGCGCCCGGAGGTCCCGGAAGAGCTCCTGCTGGATCAGGGTGACGATCTCGCCCCCCGCCCCGTAGTGAACCGGGGCCTCGTAGAGGACCATGGCCCGCTTGGTCTTGGCCACCGAGGCCAGGACCGCCTCCCGGTCCAGGGGCATGAGACAGCGCAGGTCCAGGACCTCCGCCTCGATCCCTTCCTTCTGGAGGAGCTCGGCGGCCTTGAGGGCCGTGTGCACCGTGATGGAGTAGCAGACGATGGTCAGGTCCTTGCCCGGCCGCTTGATCTCGGCCTTTCCCAGGGGGATCGAGTACTCCCCGTCCGGGACCTCGCCCTTGGTGAAGTACAGCTGCTTGTGCTCCAGGAACACCACGGGGTTGTCGTCCCGGATGGCGGAAACCATGAGCCCCTTGGCGTCCGCGGGGGTCGCCGGGAGGACCACCTTGAGGCCGGGGACGTGGGCGAACCAGGCCTCCAGGCTGTTCGTGTGGTGGGATCCGCGGCCCGGACCGGCACCCTGGGGACAGCGCAGGACCATGGGGCAGTTCACCCGGCCCGCGGAGTTGAACCAGGACTTGGAGGCCTGGTTGAGCAGGGCGTCCAGGCCGAAGGTCGTGAAGTCCACGTACATGATCTCGGCCACGGGCCGCAGGCCCGCCATGGCCGATCCGACGGCGGCGTTGATGATGATCTCCTCCGCCAGGGGGGTGTCCCGGACCCGTTCCTCCCCGAACTCCGCCAGGAGGCCCTCCAGGACCTTGAAGATGTTCCCCGTGGTGCCCACGTTCTCGCCCATCACGAAGACGTCGGGGTCCCGGCGCATCTCCTCCGCGATGGCCCGGCCTATGGCTTTTCCGTAGGTAAGCTCCGCCATCTCACTGCTCCTTCCAGACGTACTTCTCGAGGTATTCCTCGCCGGGGTAGGGGCTGGCGTCCGCGAAGGCCACCGCTTCCGCGAGTTCCTTCTTGATCGCGTCGACCATCGCCTTGTCCTTCTCCTCCGTGAGCAGGCCCTTGGAAATGAGGAGGGCCTTGCACCGCTTCACGGGATCCCGGTTCTGCTCCCAGTCCTTCACGTCCTCCCGGGTGCGGTAGTACCACTGGGGGTCTCCCTCGTTGTGGCCCCGGGTCCGGTAGGTCTTACACTCCAGGAAGGTCGGGCCCTCGCCGGCCCGGGCCCGCCGGATGGCGGTGCTGGCGGCCTCGTAGACCGCGACGAGGTCGTTCCCGTCCACGACGATCCCGGGCAGGGAGAAGCCGTCCGCCCTCCGCGCCACGTCGGCGATGGAGATCATCTTGGTCGCGGGGCTGGAGATGGCGAAACCGTTGTTCTCCAGGACGAAGATCACGGGGAGCTTCCAGATGGAGGCCAGGTTCATCCCCTCGTAGAGGACCCCGTGGCTGGACGCCCCGTCCCCGAAGAAGGCCACCGCGACCCCGCCGTCCTTCCGGTACCTGTGGGCCAGGCCGGCGCCGACCGCGAGTCCTATGCCGCCGCCCACCACTCCGTTGGAGTGGACCAGGCCGATCTCGGGCACGGACATGTGCATGACCCCGCCCAGACCCTTGCCGTAGCCGTCCACCCGGCCGAAGCTCTCGGCCATCATCCGGTCGAACCGGGCGCCCATGGACACGAGGTGCCCCTCGGCCCGGTGGGTCGAGAAGACCGAGTCCTTGGGGTTCAGGTCCGCGCAGATCCCCGCGGCGATCGCCTCCTCGCCGGTGTAACAATGCAAGTATCCGTGGATCTTGCCCTTGGAGTTCTGGGTGCATTGCTCGAGCACGAAGTACCGTTCCCGGAGCATGACCTCGTACTGCCTAAGCAGTTTCCCGTCTTCCACTTCAAGGCCTCCTTCCGCCTAGTTCCGTACAGGTTTTTCCGTGGCCACCACCAGGACCAGGATGATCAGGACGCCCTTCACGATCTTCTGGACGCCCGCGTCGAATCCCGCCACCTGCATGGCCGTGACGATGATCACGAAGAAGAGGCACCCGAACAGGGTACCCAGGACCGTGGACCTTCCCCCGAAGATGAGGGTCCCGCCGATCACCACCGCTCCGATGGTCTCCATGAGGTAGGAATCCCCCATCCCCAGGAAGGCCCCGGAGACCCGGGCCGCCAGGAGCACGCCCATGGCCCCGGAGAAGAGCCCCGAGATCACGTAGGCCGCCAGCTGGACGCGCCGGACCCGGATGCCCGAGAGGGCCGCGGCCTCCACGTTCTGGCCCACCGCGGTCAGGGACCGTCCGTACACGGTGCGCTTCATGAGCCAGTAGGCCGCGAGGGCCAGGAGGCCCGTGACCAGGAACATGAAGGGCACCCCCAGGAAGCGGCCCCGGGTCAGGGTGACCAGGAGGGGGGCGCTGTTGAAGGTCCGGAACCCCTCGTTGTAGATCAGGGACGCCGAGGTCAGGACGTAGCCCGTGGCCAGGGTGGCGATGATGGGAGGAATCTCCAGGAAGAGGATGATGAGCCCGTTGGCCAGGCCCACCAGGGCGCCCGCGGCCAGGGAGACCGCCACGCCTTGGAGGATGTTCGCGTCCTGGGCGTTGATGATCCCCGTGGACAGGAAGGCCGTGATCGTGATGACTCCCGGTATGGAGAGGTCGATGGCGCCTCGACCGCAGGAGATCACGTACATCTGGCCGATGGCCGCGATGGCCAGGAAGGCCGCGGACATGGAATTGCTGACCAGGCTCTCCAGGTTGAGCCGGGAGGACACGAGGCCCATCCCGAGCCAGAGCAGGAAGGAACCGGCGGCGGCCCAGATCCAACGCTGGACCTCCGCGAAGGCCCGAAACCGGGCGGCGATCTTGTTCATACGCTCCTCCGCCTTCCGACGAGCCGCAGGGCCAGGACGGCGATCAGGATGGCCCCCTGCACCGCCGCCACGAGGTTCGTGCTCAGGTTCAGGAAGCCCAGGAGGGCCCCGATCAGGGACAGGGTGATCGCCCCGAAGACCGCGCCCAGGGGCGACACGATGCCCCCGGTCAGGTCCCCGCCCCCCATGACCACGGCGGCCACGGTCAGCAGGGTGTAGGAGAGGGTGGCGTTGGCGTCGGCCCCGGTGGTGACGGCGGTCACGAAGATCCCTCCCAGGAGCCCGAAGACGCCGGACAGGAAGTAGCCCGCCATGTAGGCCTTCAGCACCGACCACCCGGAGCGCTCCAGGGCGGCCGCGTTGTTGCCGAAGCCCCGGAGCACCGTGCCGTACCGGGACCGGTGAAGGAGGACCGCGGCGGCGGTCACGACTCCCACGATGATCAGGACGAAGGGGATCACGGGGAACTGGAAACCGTAGAAGGCGATCAGCCAGTCCGGGGCCTTGCCCCCGGGCATGCTCAGGATGGTATAGGCGATGCCCGTCCAGATGAAGGACGCCCCCAGGGTGACGATGATGGCGGGGATCTGCCGCAGGTGGATCAGGGCGCCCAGTCCCGCGTAGGCCAGGAGCATGACCGCGTAGCAGGCCACGGCCGCGGCGGGGTTCGTCTCCAGCAGGGTCGCACCGATCACGTTGACCAGTCCCATGAAGGCGCCCACGCTCAGGTCGATCATGGACAGGCCGATGACCCACATCTGGGCCAGGGTGGCCAGGATCAGGGGGATGGATCCTCCGATCAGCAGGGTGATCCCGAATTCGGAAAAGACCGCGGGAGTCAGGATGCCGGAAACGATGTAAACCAGGAGCATGGCCCCGAGGGGGATCCCGATCCCGGAGACGTCGAACTTGGAGACCTTGGCTATGGAGGCGGCCTCGGGCTTCAGGTGCTCTCCCGAGAAATAGGCGTTCACCACGCTGTTCTTGTCGATCTCACCCCGGGAAAGTTTCTTGACCAAGGTGCCGTACCGCAGGATGTGGACCTCGTCGCAGATCTCGAACTCCTCGTCCTCGGTGCTGTACCAGAGGATGAGCTTGCCCTTGTCCGCGGCTTCCCGGAAAATCTCGTAGAGCTGGAGCTTGGTCTGGATGTCCACGCCCCGGGTCGGGTCGTCCAGGATCACGATGTCCGCGTCCGAGATCATGGCCCGGGCGATCAGGACCTTCTGCTGGTTCCCGCCCGACAAACTAGTGATCGGGGCTCCCGGTCCGGCGGCGACCACCTTGAGCCGGTCGTACCAGGACCGCACGGATTCCTGCCCCGTGGTCCGTCCCACCGGGCGGATCCCGCCCAGACGGGCCAGGCGGGAGATGACCGCGTTCTCCGCGATGGACCAGAGGGGGAAGAGCCCCTCCTTCTTACGGTCCCCGGTCACGTAGGCCACCCGGCCTGTCCGCTCCACCGAGCGGGCCGCGGAGCCCGAGGGGGCGAACACGGCGCGCAGGAGTTCCCTCTGACCGGAGCCCTCCAGGCCCCCGATGCCCACGATGGAGCCGCCCCGGAGGTCGAGGTCGATGTCCCGCAGGGCGTGGGTCCGGAGCCCCCGGATGGTCAGCCGGGCCGAGCACTCCCCGGCGGATCCCGCCCCGGGCTCGACGCAGGCCCGGGATCCGGGCACGGACCGTTCCCGGAGGACAGCCTCTCCCATGCGGCGAACCAGGTCCTCCTCGTCGGTGTCCGCCACCGCCCCGGACCACTTGACCTGGCCGTTCTGCATCACCACCACCCGGTCCACCAGGGTCATGACCTCGTTCAGGCGGTGGGAGATGAATATGAAGGAAACCCCCTGGGCGCGGCGATTCCAGATGTAGTTCTTCAGCTGTTCCGTCTGCTCCACCCCCAGGGAGGAGGTGGGCTCGTCCAGGATCAGTATGCGAAGGCCGGGATCGCTTACAGAGCGGGCGATCTCGACCATCTGTTTCTGCGCTATGGTCAGGGCGCTCAAGGATTGGCGCTCGTCGATCCCGTTGCCCGGGAAGACGGCGTCCAGGCTGGCTCGGGCGGCCTTGCGGGCTTCCTCCCGCCATTTGCGGAAGGGGCCGCGGTACCGGGCCGCGTGCTCCACGTAGAAGTTCTCGTAGACCGTCAGGTTCGTGGAGAGGGAAAGCTCCTGGTACACAACCCGGATTCCGAGCCCCGCGGCCCGGGCGGGGGAGTACTCATCCCACCGGATCGTCGAACCCCCGACCTCGAGGGTACCCGAATCGGGCCGGGTCACCCCGGACAGGACCCGCATCAAGGTGCTCTTCCCCGCCCCGTTGGCCCCCACGAGGCCGATCACCTCGCCGGCCGAGATGGAGAGGGACACGTCCTGGACGGCCTTGGTGGAAACGTAGGTCTTGGACAAGCCTTCGGCGGAGAGGAGGCGGACGCGGACGGCCGGATCCTCCCGGGCAGTCATGGATTCCATTCGGACCTCATGGGACCCTCCCCGGGCGGAAGGCCCGGGGAGGGTGGATGATCGGTTACGGCTTGGGGGCCGTACGTACGAGGGGGATCACTTCGCCTTTATGATCTTCTCCATCACGTAGTCCCAGGTGAAGGTGGGGGACGCGAGGGTGCCGGGCTTCAGGGTGGAGAAATCCTTGGCGTTGGCGTTGGTGATGGGGATGACCTTGAGGCTCATCTTCTTGGGCACGTCGACCTTGTTGAGGATCGCGAGGGCGGTCCAGAAGGCGGCGCCGCCGATGCCGGGGGCGGAGCAGATGGAGTAGGTGCTGTACCCGTCGTTCATCTTCTTCATCCACCACTGGATGAACTCGGCGGAGTTGTCCCCGATGATGATGGGCATGGGGCGGTTGGCGGCCTCGAAGGCCTGGACCGCGCCGTAGGCGTCGCCGCCGCCCTGGGTCAGGACCGCGTCCACCTGGGGCAGGCTGGGCAGGATGTTGGCGACCGCGGCTTGGGTGACCGTGGTGGTCGCTTCGCCGTATACCGTACCGACGACCTTGAGGTTGGGATACTTGGCCAGGACGTTCATCTGGCCCTTGTACATGTCCTGGTCCGGAGCGGAGCCGGTCACGCCGCGGACGATGAGCACGTTGCCCTTGCCGCCGAGCTTGTCCGCCACGAACTGGGCGCCGCCCTCTCCCTGCTCCACGAAATTGAAGTCCATGGTCCAGGCGCTGGGGGTGGAGACGATGGAGTCGAAGGCCAGGACCTTGACGCCCGCCTTGGCGGCCTGGTCGATCACGCCGTTCAGGGCGGTCGGGGAGGCGGCGTTGATGCAGATCGCGTCGACCTTTTTCAGGATCAGGGAGTTCATCTGGGAGATCTGGGTGTTCTGGGTCCCGTCGCCGTTGACGATGACATAGTCCTTGATCCAACCCTGGGCCTTGGCGGCCTTGGCGGCTTCCTCGAAGGCCTCGACGCTCTGCTTGCGCCACATATTGCCGTAGTAGGAGTTGGAGAGGGCGATCACCCACTTGCCCTTCTTGGGCTGCTGGGCGGCCGCGGACATGGACCCGAACGCCATCAGGATCGCGAGGGCAATGAGCACTGTCTTTCTCAACGGGGGCCTCCTTGCTGGATTGTAAACATTAGACATCTAATGTCTTAGATCAGAGGCTAGCACCAGTTTCTATAGCTGTCAAGAGAGAAATTCAACGCGTCCCGAAAATCCCGGTTCAGTCTTTCGTTGACGCCCGATGTAAAGCATGGTAGAGTTGTTCAAACATTATACGTCTTACGTATGACAGCAAATACAGGAGGAAAGGATGCAGAAACCCAATCCGTCGAAGCCCGCAGCCCCCGGACTGTCCTCCGATCGTCTCCGGCTTGCGGCCGGGCCCGTCTCCGCGGTCTTCGAGGACGGATTCCTCCGATATATTCGCTTGGGTTCGACGGAGATCGTGCGGGGCCTTTACTCCGCGGTCCGGGACCACAACTGGGACACCATTCCCGGCCGGATCCGGGACTTCCGGATGGAGCGCGGGGAGGATTCCTTCACCCTTACCTACGTCTCGGAGCACCGGCGGGGCAGTATCGGATTCACCTGGAACGCCGAAATAACCGGAACTCCCGACGGCACCCTCTCCTATTCGATGGACGGCACCGTCCTCACCGCCTTCCGGAAGAACCGCATCGGCTTCTGCCTCCTCCACCCCATGTCCCTGGCCGGACTACCCTGCCGGGTAACCCACTCCGACGGCTCCCGGGAGGACGGGGCCTTTCCGTCCCTCATCTCCCCGCACCAGCCCTTCCTGGACATGAGGCGGATCGAGTACGAGGTCGGAGGCATACGGGTTTCCCAGGACTTCGAGGGGGAGATCTTCGAGATGGAGGACCAGCGTAACTGGACGGACGCCTCCTACAAGACCTACTGCACTCCCCTGGGCCTTCCCTTCCCCGTCGAGGTGCGGGAGGGACTGAGGATCCGCCAGCGGATCGTGATCCGGGCGGCCCGTACCGAGGGGTCTCCCGTCCGGGTCGAGGAGCCCGGGACCGCCTCCGTCACCCTGAGGCCCTCGGGCGCGGAACATCCTCTGCCCCCCCTGGGGTTCTGCCTGGCCGAGGGCGGCGAGGCCCTGACCGCGCCCGAGATCGGGCGGATCTCCGCCCTCGCGCCCGGTTTCCTCCGAGCCGAGGTCCGGTTCTCCCGGGAGGGTTGGGCGGATCGCCTGGCGGCCGCGGCCGAAACGGCCCGGGACGCGGGTACCTCCCTGCAGGCGGCCCTGCACCTGGGCGCCGATCCCGCGGCGGACCTGGATGCCTTCGGCGCCCGGGCCGCGGGCCTGCCCCTGGCTTCGGTCCTGGTCTTCAAGGACGGTGAAAAGTCCACCTCGGGCCGATGGATCGCGGAGGCCCGGGCGCGGCTCCGGAACGCGGGAATCAGCGCCCCGATCGGGTCCGGGACGGACGCCTTCTTCGCGGAGTTGAATCGCGGACGCCCCCCCGTGGCGGACCTGGACTTCCTGTCCTTCTCCGTCAACCCCCAGGTACACGCCTTCGACGACGCCTCCCTGGTGGAGACGATCCCCGCCCAGGCCGCCGCGGTGGAGAGCGCCCGGGCCTTCGCCGGAGGCCGAGGGGTGACCGTAAGCCCCGTGACCCTCCGAATGCGGTTCAACCCCAACGCCACGGGCCCGGAACCGGAACCCAAACCCGGTGAGCCGCCCGCCAACGCGGACCCCCGACAAAAAACCCGTTTCGGGGCGGGCTGGACCGCCGCCTCGGTGGCATCCCTGACGGCGGCCGGAACGGCCTCTATCGCCTACTACCAATGCTCCGGGCCCCTGGGGCTGATGGAATCCGGAGGAGGGGCTGTCTTCCCCCTGTACCAGGTCTTCGCGGACCTGGCGGAGTTCCGCGGCGGGACCCTGGAGTCCCTGGAATCCGAAGACCCCCTGCGCGTATCGGGGTATATCCTCCGCAAGGACGGCCGCTCCTCCCTCTTCCTGGTGAACCACTGCGGAGAGTCGGCGGAGGCGGTCCTGGAAGGCCCGGCGGGGACCTTCCGGACCCGGGGAGGATCGAGAATTCAGTCAGGCGGGCTACCGCTCGAGCCGGAAGCCTACCTTCGTTTGGACAGGGAATGAACCGGCAGGGACCGGCAACACATCGCAGGAGGACAGACATGAAGAAGATCGCGCTCATGGGTGCGGGCGGCAAGATGGGCTGCCGGATCACCGACAACCTCAAGGGAAAGCCGGGTTTCGAGATCGCCTACGTCGAGGTGGGCAAGGAGGGGATCGAGCGGCTCCGCGCCAAGGGTGTGACCACGACTCCCCAGGACCAGGCCGTGGCCGACGCGGACTACGTCATCCTGGCCGTGCCGGACCGTCTGATCGGCAGGATCAGCGGGGACATCGTTCCCAAGCTCAAGGGCGGGTGCAAGGTCATCGGCCTGGATCCCGCGGCCGCCTACGCCGGGGTCCTGCCCCCCCGGAAGGACGTCACCTACTTCGTGACCCACCCCTGCCACCCCCACATGTTCAACGACGAGACCGACCCCAAGGCCCAGAAGGACTGGTTCGGCGGGATCGCCAAGCAGGACATCGTCTGCGCCCTGTACCAGGGCCCCGACGCCGATTACCGGGAGTGCGAGGAACTGGCCAAGATCATGTACATGCCCGTGGCCAAGAGCTTCCGCATCACCGTGGAACAGATGGCCATCCTGGAGCCCGCCGTGGTGGAGACCCTGGGGCTCTGCCTGGTGGGGGCCCTGAAGGAGGCCTACGACGAGGCGGTGCGTATGGGGGTTCCCGCGGAGGCGGCCAAGTCCTTCGTCCTGGGCCACGCCCGGATCGAGTTCGCCATCCTCTTCGGGTACGCGGACTTCCAGGTCTCCGACGGCGCCAAGCTGGCCATGGAGAAGGCCCGGGACGTCATCTTCAAGCCCGACTGGAAGAAGAACGTGATGGACATCGCCCGCCTCCGGGAGAGCGTGGCGGACATCACCGGCAGCCTGAACAAGTGACGGCCCCGGCCGCGGCGGGCCGCCCGGGAGGCAGGCCGGCGCCTCGGGCGGGGAACGCCCGCCGCGGCCGCCGAAAGGGATGAGCATGAAACTGGGTATCAGCTCCTACGCCTACGCCTGGACTATCGGGGTTCCGGGCTTCCCGGGCGGCGGCATGGACGCCTTCGGGTTCCTCCGGCGCTGCGCGGACAAGGGCGTCCGAGCGGTCCAGATCGCCGACAACCTCCCGGTCCACGGGATGGATGCCGCCCGCCGCCGGGAGCTCCGATCCCTGGCCGAAGGGCTCGGGGTGGAGATCCAGCTGGGGATGCGGGGCTGCGCGGTGCCGGACCTCCGGGCCTACCTCGCCCTCTGCGAGGAGTTCGGCTCCCCCCTCCTTCGGGTGGTCCTGGACACCAGGACCGACCGACCGGACGCGGCGGAGGCCGTCCGGAGGCTCCGGGAAGTGGCCCGGGATTTCGAGCGGGCGGGAGTGGACCTGTCCGTGGAAAACCATGACCGGTTCCGGGCCCGGGACCTGGCCGCCCTAGTCCGCGGAGCCGAAAGCTCCGCCGTGGGCATCTGCCTGGATTCGGTGAACTCCTTCGGGGCCGCGGAGGGCACCCAAACCGTCCTGGAGGAACTGATCCCCCTGACCACCTGCCTGCACGTCAAGGATTTCACGATCGCCCGGCATCCCCACAACATGGGCTTCTCCCTGACCGGGGTCCCCGCGGGCCGGGGCTTCCTGGACGTCCCGGACATCCTTGCGCGCCTGGCGACGGCGGGCCGGGATCCCGACGCCTTCCTGGAGCTCTGGCCCTCCCCGGAGCAAACGCCCGCGGAGACCGAGGCCAAGGAGGAGGCGTGGGTGGGCGAGAGCGCGGCCTACCTGCGCACCCTGATCCGGGACTGACGGCCCGGAGCGCCGGGCCGATCGGCCGGATTCTCGGGGATCAGTCCCGGCCGGGGTTCACTCGGACAGGGCGTTCCACTGCTCGATAGAGCGAAGGATCGCCTCCGCAGCCCTCTCCTCGTCCCGGGCCGCGAGACCTTCCAGGATCTTGGTGTGCAGGGTATAGGCAAGCCGGGTCTCGTTCTCGTGGGTTTTCCGTATGGACGGCTCGAAGAGCTCCAGGGTGAAGCCGTAGATCCTCTCGATCAGGACGTTGCCCGTGGCCTCGGCGAAGGCCCGGTGAAAATCCAGGTCCAGCTCGGTCAGGATACCGGGATCCTTCTCGTCGCGGTCCAGGCTGCGCCCCATCTGCTCGTGAACCTTGCGGATGTGCCCGATCTGCTCGTCGCTCGCGGATTTGATGATGATCTGGGCGATGCCGAGCTCCAGGAGCCTGCGGAGCTGGAGCAGCTGTGACTTGTCTATCCGGGAGAGCAGAACCTGGAACAGCAGGTGATCGAAAACCTTTTGGCCCGTGGAGTCGCTTACGTAGGTTCCATCCCCGCGCCGGATTTCCAGTACGCCGAAGGAGCTCAGGACCTTCATCGCCTCTCGTATGGATCCGCGGCTGGCGGACAGGCTCTTCGTGAGGTCCATCTCGTTCGGAAGCCGGTCGCCGGGCTTGAGCTTATGGGAGATCAGGAGGTCCTTGATCCTGTCGATGACCGTATCGACCGTGGACTTCCGTACGGGGGTTCGGAACAGGTCAGGATCCACAACATGTACTTCCGACATAGGGGCTCCCGTTTATGCTATCATAAGATGTAGGATGACAAATATCGGATAAATATATAACGAATACTATCCTCTGTCAACGAAACCGGGCTTCACGGATTCCCCGGCCTCCGAGTCGGTCCGTTTCGATGGCGAAACCCGTGCATCCAACAGGATTTTCATATGATATCCAATGTCGGACGTTGGACAACATTATACATTAAATTTTGGAACCTGTACAGAAAAACCTCCCCCCCGGCACAAATTCGCACGCCCGCGGCCGTCGTACTATACTTCCCTGCGACGGGAGGTGTCATGATCCTTTCCTTGGGGCTTTTTCTTGTCGGCCTCGTCTTCCTTTTCCTGGGAAGCGAGCTTGTCACACGCCAGATGGGGCCCGTGGCCCGCAGACTGGGGATCAACGAGCTGGTGGTCACGGTCTTGGGCGTCAGCGTCCTCTCGAGCCTGCCGGAGCTCATGGTCTCGGGCTTCGCCGCGGCCCGGGGACAGAGCGACGTGAGCATCGGGAACGTGGTGGGATCCAACTTCGTCACCCTGACCTTCGTTACCGCGGTCTGCGCCCTGATCCGGCCCATGGACACCTCCCTCCAGATCAAGGACCGCGAGTCCAGCTGGATGATCCTGTCCACCGCCCTGGTCCTGGTGCTCGGACACGACGGGATCCTGGGACGGGTGGACGGAGCTCTCCTGATACTTTTCTATGTTCCGTACATCGGGTCCGTGATCGCGGGGGCCCTGCGGGAGGCCAAATCGGGCGCCGGGACGGGGCAGGGCGTCGCGGCCGGAGGGCCTCCCCTCGCCCTGCGGCTGGCCCTGATGGCCGCGGGCCTGGCGGCCATCATCCTCGGTGCGGATTGGGCGGTATCCGGTGGCGAACGCCTGGGTGTCGCCGCCGGAATCCCCCCCTTCGCCCTGGGGGTGGTCCTGTTCGCCTTCGGGACGAGCCTGCCGGAGCTGTCCATCGCGGTCAGCGCCACCCTCAAGGGCAAGAGCGAGGTCAGCATCGGCGAGGTCTACGCCTCCAACACCTTCACCATGATGGTGGTCCTGGGGATCTGCGCCCTGATCCGTCCACTGGCGGTCAGCGAGGCGATCACGAGCTTCGCCCTGCCCTTCCTGGTCCTGGCCAGCGTGGTCATCCAGGTCTTCATCACAACGGGGATGCGGCTCAAGCGCTGGGAGGCCGCGGTCCTCCTGGTCTTCTACGGGTTCTTCGTCTTCGCCAACTTCACCGACGTACTGGGCTGGACCCGGGCTCTGCCCTAGACGGTTCCGCTCGATTGCCCGGGGGCGGAGCCGGGCCTATACTGGAAGTACCGGCGTAGGCCGGCTTCGTCCGGAGGCCGGCCTTCGCGGGGCAAGGAGCGCACCATGAAGGGGAAAATGGAACGAGCCGGTACGGGGACGGGGCCCGCGGAGAGCCACCGCTGGCGCTTCGCCCGATCCGGAGGCGTGGACCAGGTGGTCTTCCGGGACGGACAGGATATCGCGAGGCTTCGGGAGCTGGATCTCAAGCTCTGGACCGCCCTGTCCATGCCCGTCCGGGGGGTGGATCTCGATCCCCGGACCGCGGCCCTGCTGGACGTCGACGGAGACGGGCGGATCCGCCCCCAGGAGATCCTGGCCGCCGTGGACTGGGCCGTCTCGGCCTTCAAGGACCTCGGGGAGCTCATGACCCCGGGGGACTCGGTGCCCCTGGCCTCCATCCGGGACCCCGGGATCCTGGACGCGGCCCGCCTCCTCCTGGCCTACCTGGACAAGCCCGGCGCCGACCGGGTGAGCATGGCGGACGTGGCGGACCGGGAGACGTCCTTCGCGGGCACCCTGTTCAACGGGGACGGAGTCGTACCCCCGGAGGCGGCGGGCGACGAACCCACCTCCCGGGCCGTTCGAGACATCCTGGCCGTCTCGGGATCCGCCCCGGACCTGGGCGGGAAGCCGGGAATCAACGCCGCCATCGCGGAATCCTTCTTCGCCCAGGCCGACGCCTGGCTGGCCTGGAGGAGGAAGGGCGAGGATCCCTCGGTCGCCCCCCTGGGCCCGGACGCCAGCGCCGCGGCCTGGGCCGCCTTGGAGGCCGTGCGCGACAAGGTCGACGATTACTTCACCCGCTGCCGCCTGGCCGCCTACGACCCCCGGGGCGCCGCCGCGGTCAACCGCGACGAGGCGGACTTCAAGGCGGTCGCGGGCGGCCTTTTATCCCCCTCCGCGGAGGCGATCGCGGCCTTCCCCCTGGCCCCCGCGGCGGCCGGGAAGGACCTGCCCCTGGGAGGCGCTGTGAATCCGGCCTGGGCTTCCGCGGTGTCGAACCTGGCCCGGCTGGCGGTGGAGCCCGTCCTGGGCGGGGACCGGACCGCACTGTCCGAGGCGGACTGGTCGGCCCTTCGGGCCCGGTTCGAGGCCTACGCGGCCTGGAAGGCGGAGGAGCCCGGGACGCCCGCCTCCGCCCTAGGGGCGGCGCGGCTCGCGGAGCTGACCGCCGGGGGCTTCCGCGACAGGATCGCGGAATTGATCGCACGGGACGCCGCCCTGGCCGGGGAGGCGGCGAACATCGCCCTGGTGGAGAAGCTGGTGCGCTTCCGCCGGGACCTCTTCCGCCTGCTGACCAACTACGTGAACTTCTCCGCCTTCTACCGCCACCAGGGGGCGATCTTCCAGGCCGGAACCCTCTACCTGGACGCCCGGGCCTGCACCCTTTGCGTTGAGGTGCTGGACGAATCCCGGCAGGCCGCCCTGGCCGGGCTTTCGGGGGCCTTCCTGGCTTACTGCGACCTGTCGCGCCCCGGGGGCCTGCGGAAGAAGATCGTCGCGGCCTTCACGGACGGCGACTCCGACAACCTCATGGCAGGGCGTAACGGGGTCTTCATCGATCGGGAGGGACGGGACTGGGACGCCACGGTCACGCGCCTGGTCTCCAACCCCATCAGCGTGCGGGAGGCCTTCTGGCTGCCCTACAAGAAGCTGGCCCGGATGATCGAGGAACAGGTGGCCAAGCGGGCCCAGGCCGGGGAATCCAAGGCCACCGCCCAGCTGGCCGAGACCGCCGGGACCGTGGCCAACGCGGACAAGGCGGCGGCGGAGCACAAGCCCGCCGAACCGACCAAGAAGCTGGACCTGGGAACCATAGCCCTGCTGGGCACCGCGATCGGCGGCGTGAGCGCCCTGGTGGCGGGATTCCTCCAGACCCTCTTCGGGCTGGGGGTTTTCCTGCCCCTCGGGGTCCTGGGCATCCTGCTCTTGATCTCGGGGCCGTCCATGATCCTGGCCTCTCTCAAGCTGAGGAAACGCAATCTGGCCCCCATCCTGGACGCCAACGGGTGGGCCATCAACACCCAGGCACGGATCAACATACCCTTCGGGGCGTCCCTCACGTCCCTGGCCGTCCTGCCTCCGGGGACCCTGCCCTCCCTGCCGGACCCTTTCTCGGAGAAGAAGAAACCCTGGGGCCTGTATCTTCTCCTGCTCGTCCTGGCCGTCGCGGCCGCGGCGGGCACGGCCTGGAGGTTCGGCTGGGCCGACCGTTGGCTGCCGGAGGGGGCGCGGTATTCCGCGGTCATCGGAGGCGAGCGGCCGTGATCGTCGCCGTCCGGTTCGGTCAGGGCCGGGATCCGGACGGCGTTTTCTTCCACCCTTTTTCGGTATTTCCTTATATACTGGATTCCGTCGCGCAGCCCCCGCGCGATTTCATACACGGAGGATTCCATGGACACCCCCGCCTACGTGAGGCACGAGGGCCTGAAGGCCTGGGTCGCTCAGATCGCGGCCCTCTGCAAGCCCGACACCATCCACTGGTGCGACGGCTCCCGGGAGGAGCATGACAAGGTCTGCGCCGAGCTCGTCGCCTCCGGCACCTTCATCCCCCTGAATCCCGGGAAGCGGCCCGGCAGTTTCCTGGCCCGGTCCGATCCGGGGGACGTAGCCCGGGTGGAGGACCGGACCTTCATCTGCTCCCGCCGCAAGGTGGAGGCGGGCCCCACGAACAACTGGAAAGATCCCAAGGAGATGAAGGACATCCTCCGGGGGCTCTTCGACGGTTGCATGCGGGGCCGGACGATGTACGTCATCCCCTTCAGCATGGGTCCCCTGGGTTCCCCCCTGTCCCACATCGGGGTGGAGATCACCGATTCCGGCTACGTGGTGGCCAACATGCGGATCATGACTCGGATGGGGAAGGCGGCGCTGGAGGTCCTGGGGGACCACGGCGAGTTCGTGCCCTGCGTCCACTCCGTGGGGGCTCCCCTCGCGCCGGGGCAGAAGGACATTCCCTGGCCCTGCGACAAGGACCGGAAGTACATCGTCCATTTCCCGGAAACCCGGGAGATCTGGTCCTACGGGTCCGGGTACGGCGGCAACGCCCTGCTGGGGAAGAAGTGCTTCGCCCTGCGCATCGCCTCGGTCATAGCCCGGGACCAGGGCTGGCTGGCGGAACACATGCTGATCCTGGGGGTCGAATCGCCGGAGGGCGAGAAGACCTACGTGGCCGCCGCCTTCCCCAGCGCCTGCGGAAAGACCAACTTCGCCATGCTGATCCCGCCCGCGGCCTTCGAGGGCTGGAAGGTCACCACCGTGGGGGACGACATCGCCTGGCTCAAGCCGGACGCCCAGGGGCAGGTCCGGGCCATCAACCCCGAGGCCGGGTACTTCGGGGTGGCTCCGGGAACCTCGGAGAAATCCAACCCCAACGCCATGGCCGCCATCCGGGCCAACACGATCTTCACGAACGTCGCCCTGACCCCGGACGGGGACGTCTGGTGGGAGGGGATGACCAAGACCCCGCCGGAGGGCCTCATCGACTGGCAGGGCATGCCCTGGGACCCGGCCTCCGGGAAGCCCGCGGCCCATCCCAACGCCCGGTTCACGGCCCCGGCCCGGCAGTGCCCTTCCATCGACCCGGACTGGGAGAACCCGGCGGGGGTGCCGATCAAGGCCTTCGTCTTCGGCGGCCGCCGCTCCACCCTCTTCCCCCTGGTCTACCAGTCCTTCAACTGGATGTACGGGGTCTACCTGGCCGCCACCCTGGGCTCCGAGACCACCGCGGCGGCCTCCAGCGCGGTGGGCCAGATCCGGAGGGACCCCTTCGCCATGCTGCCTTTCTGCGGCTACCACATGGCGGCCTACTTCAACTACTGGCTGCGCTTCGGACGGATGATCAAGAACCCGCCCCGGATCTTCGGGGTCAACTGGTTCCGGAAGGACAAGAACGGGGACTTCCTCTGGCCCGGCTTCGGGGAGAACATCCGGGTGCTCAAGTGGATCGTGGAACGGGCCAACAACCACGCCAAGGGCGTCGAGAGCCCCCTGGGATGGATGCCCCGGTACGAGGACATCTGCTGGAAGGGGCTGGAGGACTTCGGGGAGGCCCGGTTCAAGGAGCTCATGGCCGTGGACCGGGACCAGTGGGTCGGGGAGCTCCTCTCCCACGAGGAACTCTTCACCAAGCTCTACGACCGCCTGCCCAAGGAGCTCATCTTCATCCGGGAGCTCACCCTCTCGGCCATCTGGCGATCCCCGGAGCACTGGGAATTCAACCAGACTCCCCTGGAACCCACCGAGGACTAGGAGTGCCGAACGCTCCCCTGCCCGAGTACGCGGCGGCCCTGGCCGCCGCGGGCGCCGCCCTCCTGGCCGCAGGCGTCCTGCACCGGATCCGCCTGGGCCGCCTGCGGGAGAGCCTGCGGCGCCGCGAGTCGGAGCTGGTGGAGCTGAGCGAGCGGCTCCGGCGGCATTCCGAGCACCTGCGGTTGGTGATCGACACCGTGCCCGCCTACATCTACGCCAAGGACGACGCGGGGCACTTCATCCTGGTGAACCGCCTGTTCGCCCGGGTCTTCGGGGTGGAGCCCGAGGAGGTGACGGGCAAGACCAACGAGGATTACGGGGCCACTCCGGAGGAGACCGCCCGGTTCATGGAGGAGGACCGGGAAATCCTGCGTTCCGGGAAGCCCCTGTTCGTGCCGGAGGAGCGGGCGCCCCGGCCCGACGGGAGTCCCGGCTGGTTCCAGACCACTAAAATTCCGTACCGCCACCCGGATTGGGAAAAGCCCGCCATCCTCGGGGTCTCCGTGGACATCACGGAGAACAAGGAACAGGCGGAGGCCCTGCGCCGTTCGGCCCGGCACGACCCCCTGACGGGCCTGGCGAACCGGGCCCTTTTCTCGGAGCTATTGGGGAAGGCCCTGGCCGTCACCCGGCGGGAGCGGAACAAGCTGGCCCTCCTGTTCATCGACCTGGACGACTTCAAGCCCGTGAACGACAACTACGGCCACGCCGCGGGGGACGCGGTTCTCGAGGAGACCGCCCGGAGGATCGAACGGACCCTCCGGGAATCCGACGGCGCGGGGCGCTTCGGAGGGGATGAGTTCGTCGCCTTCGCCTTCGGGATCTCCCGGAGGGAAGACGCTGCGGCGGTCGCGGAAAAGGTGCGGGAGGCGATCCGGGCGCCCATCGACCTCGGTACGTCGGTCCTGGGCGTCACGGCCAGCGTGGGGTTCGCGGTCTTCCCGGAGGACGGCACGGACGAGGAAAGCCTCGTTAGGCGTGCGGACGAGGAGATGTACCGGGAAAAGCAGGAGCGTTCCGGAAAGAAGCGGCCGCGGACCTGAACCCCCGGGGTTCGCGCCGACGAACTCGAACAAGAACTCGATTCCATGGATATTCGCAGTCCCATGAATTAGACTCGAGCCTGCGGGGGTACGGAAATGTTCGCACGAAGGGCGCGACTGTTCCTCATGCTAGGCCTGGCCGCGGCCGGCCTGGGGGCCCAGACCCTCAGCCTGGTCACGGACGACGTCTACCCCCGCTCGACCCCGGATGGCCGCGGCTTCGAGGACCTGATCCTGAAGGAGGCCTTCCGCCGCGTGGGCCTCGCCGTCCGGATCACCCCCCTGCCCTCGGAGCGGGCCCTCATCAACGTCAACCAGGGCATCGACGACGGACTCTTCGTGAAGGTCGCCGGGGTCGAGGCGGGATATGCCAACCTGGTAATGGTCCCGGAATCGGTCTGCGACTACGAGTTCGCGGCCTTCGGCAGGGATCCTACCCTGAGGATCACGGGATATCCGAGCCTGGCGCCCTACAGCATCGCCTTCATCCGGGGATGGAAGAATCCGGAGGCGGCCACCGCCGGCATGAGGTCCGTGACCCGGGTCAAGGACGACGAGGCCCTCTTCGAGATGCTCCTCCACGGCCGGGTCGACGTCATCGTGTACGAGGCCCTGCAGGGACGGGTCTGGATCCGGAACCACGGCCTGACGGGCATCCATCAGCTCGGTCCTCCCCTGGCGACCACGGAGATGTTCCTGTACCTGAACGTCCGTCACCGGGACCTGGCGCCCAGGCTGGCCGCGGCCCTCAAGGCCATGAAGGCGGACGGCACCTGGCGCGGGATCGTCGATTCCGTGGTCGGCGGCCTCTGACGCCATGGCCGGAGGGATCGGTCCCCGGGCGTTCCGGCGGATGCTCCTGGTCTGCCTCCTTCTCGTGGCCGGCACGACCGCGGTGCAGTACGTCCGGAGGTACCGGAGCCGGACCGAATCCGCGATCGAGGCGGCGGAGAACCTCCGGTCCGTCCAGACCCCGGCCCTTCTGTCCGCCCTTTGGAGCTCGGACACGGACCAAGTCCGGATCCTGGTCGACGGGATGGCCCTGTTCCCCTACGTCAACTACGTCTCGGTCGCGGACCAGGACGGCCGCGTCTACTTCGCCGGGGGCATGAAACCCTCGAGCCGCCCCGGGTTCTTCCCCCTGGTCTATCCGTACGGGGGCCGGGAGATCCCCGTGGGCACCCTTGCCCTGGAGATCGACACGGAACGGCTCGCCTCGGACGTCCGGTCCGAGGTCCTGCAGTCCCTGGGCGCCCAGGCCTTCCTGCTGGTCCTGGCCTCCCTGCTGGTCTTCCTGCTCTTCGAGCGGATGGTGACCCGCCACCTGGTACGGATCGTGGAGCACCTGGACGGATTTTCCCCCGGGAAGGTCCGCGCCCCCCTGCGGCTGGACAAGAAGCCCAAGGGGGACGAGCTGGAGATCCTGGCCGACTCGTTCAACGCCCTGGAGCGGGGCGTGGCGGAGGCCCGGGCGGACGAAGTGCGGGCCATGGAGGACCTGCGGGAGTCCGAGGAGGCCGTCCGGCGCTCCCTCCGGGAGAAGGAGACCCTCCTGCAGGAGGTCTACCACCGGACCAAGAACAACATGCAGGTCATCGCCTCCCTCCTGGAGATGCAGGCCCTGATCTCCGAGGACGAGGGAACCCGGGGGGTGATGAGGGAGATGGTGGGGCGGATCCGGTCCATGGCCCTGGTGCACAAGAAGCTCTACGAGTCCAAGGACCTCTCCCGCATCGACCTTGGGGAGTACGTCGAGGACCTGACGGCGGGAATCCGGAACGGATTCCTGGACGACCGGAAGGGCATCGAAATCCGGGTGGACGCGGACCAGGGGATCGTGTCCCTCCTGGACGCCGCCATCCCCTGCGGCCTTGCCCTGAATGAGCTGGTCGTGAACGCCGTGAAGCACGCCTTCCCGGGCGGACGGGGGGGCCTCATCCGGGTCCGGCTCGGGCGGCGGGACGACGGGATGATCGAGATGCGGGTGGAGGACGACGGGATCGGCCTGCCCCCGGGCTTCGACGCGGAGCGGGACGGGCGGCTCGGCCTGCGCACGGTGGTGTCCCTGATCGAGTACCAGCTTCACGGGAGCGTGGAATACCGGACCGGGGAGGGGACGACCTGGATCCTGGCCTTCCGGGACGGATTGTTCGAAGCCCGGGTCTAGCAGGTTGTCGAAATACTCGAGGCATTTCTCCAACCTGGTATGCAATTGCTCGAGAACCTTACGGTTCTCTGCGCAATTGCGACATTAAGGAAGTGTTGAAAAAGGCTCTATAGCCTTTTTCAACACCCTGCTAGGTCCCGGCCCGCCGATCTTCCTCGATCCGGTCGATCAGGGCGAACAGCTCTTCCGAGGAGATCGGCTTGGACAGGAAACCCGCCAGGCCGGCCTCCTCGCAGAGCCTCCGGATCTCGTCCTCGTCGGACTTGCCGGATACCAGGATCGACCGGAGCTTTGGGCGCGTTTCGTGCAGGGAACGGACGAACTCGTCCCCGGAGATCCCGGGCATCAGCCAGTCGGAGATCAGGATGGAGAGCCTTGCCCCCTCGGACTCGAGGCGCTCCACGACCGCCAGCCCCTCCGCGGCGTCGGAAGCCCTCTCGTACCGATACCTGTCCCCGTATCTCCGCTTCAGGAGCATGACCAGGTGCAGGAGGATGATGCCCTCGTCGTCCACGCAAAGAATAGCCTCGGGGGCGGAAGTCGGATCCACGGCGTCTCGCTCCTCGGGTGGTTTCCGATCGAAGTATCGAACGGGGCGATCCCGGAGTCAAGGAACCGCGGAGCTGTCCAAAAAGCAACGGACTTATCGGACCCCCCGGGCCGCTGCGCGGCCCGACACCCTTGCAGAAATCCCGGTGCGCGGCTATCCTGTCCGTATACCGACCTGGAAAGGAGGCCGACATGCGGACAGCATACGGCGCCCCGATCCATGCCGCGCGGCCCCGGGCCTGATTCCCGGGCCGCTTCCAGATAAGCGGGCCGTCCGGTACGCCTTCAGGCTTCCGGGCGGCCCTCCCCTTGACCTCGCCGATCCCCGCGTGCAATACCCCTGTCATGCCCATGGTCGAACGCCGCTACGCCCCGATATACGCCTTCCTGGTATGCCTCTTCGCGCTCTTCGGAACCTCGATGACCGTCATCGGGGCCACCCTGCCGCGGATCCTCGAAAATTTCGGCTGGAGCTACGGGACCGCAGGAGCGGTGATCGCGGCGAACGCGATCGGCTACTTCGGGTCCGTGTTCGCGGCCGGTAGGATCGTCGGCCGCATCGGGCCCCGGACCGCAGCCCTGATAGGGCTATCCCTGGTGTCCGGCGGTCTCGCCCTCTTCGCCGCCTCCCCCGGCCCCGCCTTGAACCTGGCCCTCTACGCCCTCATCGGGATAGGCCAGGGCTTCCTGGAGATCCTGGTCAACTGGTCGGTGATGCGCATGGACCGGGAAGGCCGGGCGATGAGCATAATGCACGCGGCCTTCTCGATCGGGGCCGTAGCCGGCCCCTTCGCGGTCGGATGGCTTCTGGCTTCCGGACGGCCCTGGGTCCTGATCTACCGCGGCATGGCCCTCCTGTTCGGCGTCGTTCTCGCGGCGGGCCTCGCCCTGCCCTTCGACCGTCTGGGCCGGGAAACCGTCGCGGCCCGGACCGGCGGCGGCCCCTCGGTCCGGGATCGCGCCTATGTCCTCGGCTTCGCGGTCCTGTTCCTGTACGTGGGCGCCGAGCTGGGCATATCGAACTGGGCCGCGGAGCTTTTCGTACGCTCCTTCCGCGGATCCGAGGCGACCGGCTCCTTCATGGTGTCCCTGTTCTGGCTGGGACTCCTGGCGGGGCGCCTGGGGATTCCCCTCCTCTTGCCCCGGGCCCGGCAGGAGAAGGTCCTGGTCGTCCTGTCGGCGGGCCTCGCGGCGAGCACCCTCCTGCTCGCGGCCTCGTCCTTTTTCGGCCCCCCGGCCGTCTTTGTGGGGGCCGCATCCGTCGCGCTGGCGGGCCTGTTCTGCTCGTCGATCTACCCCATCGTGATATTCCTGGAAGGCCGGGCCCATCCTGGGGCGGAGGGCGCGGCCATAGGATTCGCGGGAGCCGGGGGAGGGCTGGGAGCCTTCCTCTTCCCCTTCCTGATGTCCCGCATCGCCGGCGCCGCGGGCGTCAACGTCGGATTCGCCTTCTATGCCCTCGTGGCGGCCCTGGTCTCCGCCTTGGCCCTGGCCCTTGCCGCGACCACCCGGGGCGGCGTACCGGACCGGGGGTGAAGCGCCCCCGGACGGAGCTGTCCACCGGGCGGCATCCTGGGTATATTCGAGAAAGCGGCCGGGAGGCCGCGGAACGATTCGTCCGACAAGAGAGGTACTTTCCATGTCCGACAGCATGACCCGGACCCGGTTCGGGGACCTCACCCTGGAGCGGAATATCCTGCGCAACTCCTTCGTCTGGATGACCCTGGGGCTGGCTTTCACCGGCATCGTGGCCTGGGGGGTGTCCAACAGCCCGGGCCTCCTCCGCACCCTGGTCCTGAACCGTTTCCTGTTCTACGGACTCGTATTCGGCCAGCTCGGGGCGGTCTGGTTCCTGGCCTCCCGGGTCCTCAAGATGAGCCCCGCCGCGGCGGCCGCGACCTTCGTCGGCTACTCGGGGCTCACCGGGGTGACCCTCTCGGTGATCTTCCTGGTCTACACCTCCGGGTCCATCGCCTCGGTCTTCTTCATCACCGCGGGGATGTTCGCCTCCCTGGCCTTCCTGGGGTACGTGACCAAGATCGACCTGACCCGGATGGGCTCCTACCTGGCCATGGGGGTCATCGGCCTTGTCATCGCATCGGTGGTGAACATCTTCCTGCGCTCCGACGGGCTCGGCTGGATCGTGTCCCTGGCGGGAGTGGCCATCTTCTCGGGCCTGACCGCCTACGACGTCCAGAAGATCAAGGCCCTCTCCGCCCGCTTCGGCTCCGAGGTGGACGAGGGCAACTACCTGCGCCTCTCGATCTACGGGGCCCTCCAGCTCTACCTGGACTTCATCAACCTCTTCCTCCACCTGCTCCGGCTCACGGGCCGCAGGAGGTAGGTCTATCCGGGGAGGGACACCTTTAGGAAAGGTTTCCCTCCCCGGCCCCTTCCCTTCCAAAGAAGCGGCCCGCCGCGCCGCCTACCCGTCCCGGGCCGGGGGATTCCGCCGCAGATCCTCCCGCCGCTCCCTCCAGTCCGGCAGGACCCGGTCCAGGATGGCGTGGAACCGGGCGTTGTGGTTCCGCTCGATCAGGTGGGCCAGCTCGTGGGCGATCACGTACTCCAGGCACTCGGGGGGCCGGGTCGCGAGCTCCAGGTTGAGCCAGACCCGCCGGGCCCGGATGTTGCAGGTTCCCCAACGGGTCTTCATCCGCTTGATGCCCCACTCCGCGGCCCGGACTCCCAGGGCCGTCTCCCACTTGGCCCCCAGGGGCGGGATCAGCTCCTTGAGCCGTTCCCGGTACCAGCCGTCCAGGATCGCCCGCCGACCCTCCGGGCCCGCGCCGGGCGGGACGAAGAGCTCCAGCGTATCCGGCCCCGCCAGGCGAGCGCCGATCCCCCGTCCCCGCTCCCGGACCGAAAGCCGGTACGCCCGCCCGAGCCAGGATACCGTGTCCCCGCTCTCCAGGTCCGAGGAGGGCCGCTCCCGGGCCCGGACGGCTCCCCGGTGGCGCCGGATCCAGGGCAGCTTCTCGCTCAGGAAGGCCCGGATCGCGGTCTCGGGCATGAGCAGGGGCGCGGAGGCCAGGACCCGGCCGTCCGGGGGCCGGATGACGACGCGCAGGGTCCGGACGGGCCTACGCCGGAGGGTCACCTCCAGGTCCTCGACGAGAATTGTGGTTTCCTGGAACGTCTTCACCGGGCGCGACGCTCCGCGGGATGGTCCGAGGGGCGGTACCGGGCCAGGAAGGTCTCCACGAGCTCGCGCTTGAGGGCCTCCCCGCCGTCGGGCACCGTACCGCCCCCGTAGACCGCCGGCCAGGTGTACGCTCCGCCGAGCAGGGCCCGGAACACCGCGGCCGCCATGGCGGGCTCCGGCGCGTCCAGCTTCCCGGCTCGGGCGGCGGCGCGCATCCAGTCCGCCAGGGGATCCTCCGACGCGGGATCCCGGGAAACCGAGGCCCGGGCCAGCTCGGGGGAACGCACGAAGGCCGCCACGAGAAGCCGGATCATGCCCATCCACCGCTCGTTCCGGACCACCTCGAGCTCGGCGTCCGCGAAACGCCCGAGCTGGGTCTCGATCGGAACGGCCGGATCGTACTCGAAGCGTTTGAAGGCGCGCATCTCCCGGCCGAAGCGGGCGGCGATCTCGTGAAGCAGGATCTCCTTGCTCGGAAAGTAGTTGTACACGGTCCGCTTGGACGCTCCGGCCTCCAGGGCGACCAGGTCCATGCTCGAGGCCTCGAAGCCCCCGCGAGAGAACACCCGGATCGCGGCCTCCAGGATGGATTCCCGCTTCTCCTCGGAGGGCTTCCGCCCCCCCTGCGTACCGTTCCGGCTCCATCGCTCCATTTCGCCACCATACCATGCCGACAGCGGGTTCACAATTCTGGATTGACAGTAAGTAAACTATACGGTATAGTTTACTTACTGTCAATCCAGGACAGCAAGGAGTAGACCATGGACTATGATTCGAAGGCGGCCCGCCGCGCAGGGCTCTTCTACCTGGCGGCCGCGGTGTTCTACATCTTCGGAATGATGTACGTGGAGGGTCGGGTCGCCGGCGACGATCCGGAACTGCTCCGCAAGATCGCGGAAACGGGCGGACTCTACCGACTCGGCTTTTTGAGCGCCCTGCTGGGGCACGTCTGCCTGCTGGCCACGGCCGCGGCCCTGTACGAGCTGTTCTCCCCCGTCGACGCGGCGTGGGCCCGGCTCCTGGTCGTCTTCGTGGTCGCGGGGGTATCCGTCGCCTTCCTGAACCGCGCCCACCAGCTGGTCGTGGAGCGTCTGGCCGTCTCCGCGTACCCCGGGCTCCCGGGAACCGGAGCGGAATGGCTGGCCCCGCTTTTCATCGGCCTGTACCGGGACGGCGAACGCCTGGCCTGCATGTTCTGGGGACTCTGGCTCCTCCCCGCCGGGGTGCTCGCCTTCAAGTCGGGATTCGCCCCGAAGGCCCTGGGCGTCGTGCTGATCGCCGCCTGCGCCTTCTACGTGCTCCGGTTCTTCGAGTACTTCCTCCTGGATCCGCCCCCCGCGGCCCTGCGGGCCCCCCTGGCCGTGGCGAACGCGGCGGACTCCGCGGCGAAGGTGGCCGCGGAACTCGGCTTCATCGGCTGGCTCCTGGCCGCGGGGTTCCGGCGCCGCCTCCCGGCGGACCGCCGGGAATCCGCGTCAGCCGCGCGCCCCTAGGCTCTCCGACCGGGTTCGGAAGAAGACGGCCGCCAGGATCGCGGCCGCCGCGGGATACGCGACCGAGAGGGCCGCGAAGAGGCCGATCCCGCCGGACCAGAGGGACAGGGACACGTTGAAGCAGTAGTGGGTCCAGAAGGCGACCAGGAGGTTGTCGCTCCTTTTCATCAGGACACCCAGGATCACCGTCAGGGAGGTGAGGACGACCACGTTCGCCCCCGCGAATACGAGGCCCTCCAAGCCCCGGAACTCCGAGGCGAGCACCCAGAGGGGGGCGTGCCAGAAGGCCCAGACCAGGCCCAGGAGGAGGTTCCCCTTCAGGAATCCGTACCGGCTCTCGAGCTCCGGCCGCAGGTAACCCCGCCAGGCGGACTCCTCGCCGGAGGGTCCCAGGAAGAGCATGAGCGCCGCCGTACCGAGCAGGGCCCCGGGCTCGATCGAGATCCCCGCACCGGGTCTCGAGCCGCCGAGAACGGCCGCGGCCGCGGCGGCCGCCGCAAAGAGGCCGAACACGAGGGCCGGGATCCCCAGGACCATGCCGGGCCGGATCCTTCCCGCGAAAACCTTGGCGTAGAAGGCGCGGACCGAGCCGCCGGGCAGGAACCTGCGCCGCAGGGCCAGCAGTACCAGGGTCGGGGACCAGGAACCGAGCACGACGATCCCCCTCATCACCGGCTCCGGGGCGCCCAAGACCATCGAGGCGAATCCTCCGAGGCCCAGGATGACCGCCCAGAAGGTCAGGTAGGCGATCGCGATGAATCTCCACATGCTCAGCTCCTTTCGCGACAACCCACTAGATACCGAGCTCCCGCATCGTCCGGGATACGCGCCCTGTCCGCTCTTCGAGTCCCTGCCCGTCCGGAGGCCCGAGCTCCAGCTCCCGGTCGATCCGGCCGTCCCGGAGGAAGAGCACCCGCCCCGCCCGGGCCGCCACCGCCGCGTCGTGGGTCACCAGGAGGACCGCGGTCCCGGCCGCGTTCACCTCCGAGAGGATGTCCAGGATCTCCCGTGCCGAGGCGGAGTTGAGGGCCCCGGTCGGCTCATCCCCGAAGAGGACCGCGGGATCCCGCAGGAGGGCCCGGCAGATCCCCGCCCGCTGGAGCTGCCCCCCCGAGACCTGGGAGACCGAGCGGCGTTCCAGCCCCTCGATCCCGGTCCTACGCATGAGGTCCCGGGCCTTTTCGACGTGGCGGCCCAGGCCCCGCCGCTCGTCCCGCACCGCGGGCAGGATGATGTTGTCCAGGAGGTCGAGGTTCCCCAGCAGTGTGGGCTGCTGGAAGACGAAGCCCATGCGCCGGCGGCGCAGGTCCGCGAGGTCGTCGTCCCGCAGTCCCGAGAGGTCCCGCCCCTCGAAGAGGATCCGGCCGCCGTCGACCCGGTCCATGCCGCTCAGGGCATACAGGAGTGTGGACTTCCCGGATCCCGAGGGACCCATGATGGAGACGAACTCGCCCTTCCGGATCTCCACGGAGACCCCGTCCAGGACGTTCCGGCGCTCGGCTCCGTCGCCGAAGGACTTCACGATGTGTTCGCCGCTCAGGATGGTGTTCATGGTTACTCCCGGATGGTCTGGGCTATCCCGATCCGGCCGGCTCCCGCAGCCCCGGCCGCCGTGGCCGCGAGGGCCGCGAGCGCGACGGCTAGGGGGATCAAGATGTAGGCCGAAAGGGGGTCGGCGGCGAACTCGAAGGAGGCGGCGCCGAACAGGGATATCAGGGCCCCGACGAGGGACTCGCCGAGGGTGTTCGCGAGGAGGGAACCGGCCAGGACCCCGATCCCGGCCACGAGGGCGGACCGGGCCAGGTACTGCCGGGTCAGGTCCGAGTTCCGGAAGCCCAGGGCCCGCAGGGCCGCGATGGAAACCCGGTCCCGGGCCACGAGCATCCGGACGAAGAGCGCCGTGATCAGGGCTGCCAGGACCAGGGCCACCCCGAGACTGATGCGGGAGGCGGATCCGACCGCCCGGATCGTGGGCCCGAAGGTCTGGGCCACGTACTCCTGGAGGCTGGAGACCTTGGCGTAGGGGAAGGCGGCGGCGTAGGCCGCGGCCTTTTCCCGGGATCGGGACGGATCGGCCAGACCGGCCTGGACTACGGCCCACAGGACCGGGGCCTCCCCGCCCGAGAAGGCGGCCTTCGCGGTCTTCCCGCCGTTCGTCACGTCCGAGTAGAGGCCGGCCACCCGCAGATCCCTCCACTCCCCGTCCACCGCCGCCGCGAGCCGGTCCCCCACCCGCGTTCCGAGATCCTCGGCGCTCAGGACGGAGAGGGCGATCTCGTCCGGTGCCCCGGGCGCCCTTCCCTCGGCATAGGCCACGGGGAAGACCGCGTGGTCCCCGAGCTCGACCTTGAGGCTCGACTCGGAGCCGTCCTTCCCGCGGACCGTGAAGGCCCGGGCCGTGAGGACGACGGTCTTGCGAACCTCGGGATCCGCGGCCAGGGCGGACGCGATCTCCGAGGCCCGTCCGGGTATGTCCCCGACCGCCTGTACGTCCGCCCGGAGGTCGCAGGCCCCGATGCCCAGGTAGGAGCTGAAGCTCGGGGAGGCGACGGTGGTGTGGAGGTTCCTGGGCACTACGGCGATGAAGGAGGAGGCGACCAGGACCGCGAGCATCGTCCCGTAGAGCGGTATCCGGGCCAGGACGTCCAGGAAGCCGAGGGCCGCGTTGGCCCCCAGGGGCAGCCCCGCGGCCAGACGGAGGCGGCCCGGACGGCGGGCGGCCTGCCGGGGGGCGCCGAAGCGGAGGGCCTCGGCCGCGGAGATCTTCCGGAAGCGCCCCAGGACTCCCCGGACATACCCGAGGACCAGGAGGCCCACCAGGAGGGCCCCGGCGAGTCCCAGGGCCGGGGCCAGGCGCGAGGCCCCGCCCTCTCCCATGAAGAGCCGGAGGTTGGCCAGGAGGGGTCCCCGGAAGGCGAAGGAGAGGGCCCAGCCAAAAAGGGCTCCCGGGACGGCCAGGACCGCGTACTTGGCCAGGTAGGCCCGCCGGATGTCCGATACCCGGAGTCCGACGGCCTTCATCGCCCCGATCTCCCGGTAGTCCTGCTCGATCTTGGCCAGGAGGGCGAAGCGGACGCAGAGCAGGGACACGAAGGTAACGAGGAGACCCACGAAGAGGAGGACGACGATCAGCAGGCCGTCGGAAAGGGCGTTCATCATCCGGAAGAGGGGGAAGCCCACGCGGGGACCGTTGGACTCCAGCCCCGCGGCGACATAGGCCGCCTCGAGGTTCCCCAGGGCCCCGGGGTCGCGGAGGCGGAACTCGATGAGGTGCTCGACGGAGCCCCGGTCCCGGAGGGTGGCGTAATCCTCAGGGCTCACCAGGAATCGCTTGGAAGAGGAGAGGGCGGAGTTCATCTGGGAGTCCCGGACGAAGCCGGCCACGCGGAACTCCCGGCCCAGGATCCGGACCCGGTCCCCGGCGCGGGCGGTGCCGTCCTTGAAATAGAACACGGGGACGTAGAGCTCGCCCTCCCGGGGATTCGCGACGTTCCCGTCCAGGTCCAGGAGGAAGTCGAAGTCCCGGCCCTGGATCGAAAGCCCGTTGTCCTGGACGCTGCCGGCCAGGGTGCGGTCCCCGAACTCGAAGGCGGCTCCCTCGACGTTCAGGAACTCGAGGACCTGGAAGCCCTCCAACTCCGAACTCCCTGCGGCGAAGGATTCAAGGCGCTCCAGGTCGATCGGTCCCGAGTGCATCTGCAGGAGGTGGGGCGTCGCGGCCCGTTCCATCAGCGTCTCGAGGGCCGCGGAGAGCTCCGCCCCCAGGGCCCCCGCCAGGGAGACCAGGAGGGCGGAGACCATGACGAAGAGCACCGTCGCCAGGGAGGCCAGCCGGCTCCTCCGTATGTCGTTCCGTATGATCCGTGCGTACATGTCTACCGTCCGTCCTTCGGATTCTTTCCGGGGCGGCCCCGGGAGCCGCGCGTTCCGTTCTCAGGTTCACCGCCGAATGCCGACCGCACCCTCGAGAGGTCGTCCGTGCCGAGCCCGAACAAACGGCCGATGTTGAAGACCAGGGCCCGGAGCCTTCCGGAGCGCTCCGCCTCGGAGAGGTCCACGAGTCCCCCGTCGATGACCTCGGTCATGTAGACGACGACCAGTTCCATGCTCTCCTCGGGATAGGGAGTGTCGAAGGCTCCCGCCGAGATCCCCTCCCGGACGATGCCGGACAGGATCGAGGTCATCCCGGCCACGAGGCGGCGCTGGACGTGAACCGCGACCTCACCAGCGCCGCCGGGGCCACGCTGGACCCC
>ENA-UOWG01000398-UOWG01000398.1-activated-sludge-metagenome-genome-assembly--contig:-NODE-398-length-59393-cov-7.629158_pt1 | contig 59393 bp, 60 predicted proteins | sample MGYA00238147_ERZ761563 | MGnify/ENA primary metagenome ERZ761563 (study PRJEB28884, sample SAMN05720216) | anaerobic digester metagenome | isolation source: active sludge of municipal...
GTAGTGCGAGAGGCGGACCGCGTTGAGGTTGGCCCGCTTCATGAGCTCGATGTCGCGCAGCATACCCGCGAGATCGAGGGTCTTGCCCGTCCGCTCGTCGTGCTCGTGGCGGTTGACGCCCTTGATGAGGACCCGCTTCCCGTTGACGAGGAGGGCGCGGTCCCGCACCTCTACCGCGCGGAAGCCGAGGGCGCAGGCGGCGTGCTCGACCTCGGCGCCCCGCGGCGAGACGAGGGTGGCGACGAGGAAGTACAGGGCCGGATCCTCGTGGCTCCACTTCCGCGGCTTCGGGACGGGGAGGGAGAGCCGCGCCGTCCAGCCCGAGGCGCGATGCGCGGCATCGACCCGGCCCTCGGCCCGGGCGACGGGCTCGTCCCCGGGCCGGCAGCCCGGCGCGTAGAGGGCCAGGCGCAGCCCCCAGTCGCCCAGGTAGGCCGCCGGGCCGGCCCCGGGCGGCAGGCCCGGCAGGGCCGAGCCCGAGGGGGCGTAGTCGGCCGGGGCGGCGGCGCCGGCCGGCCGGCCCGAGGCAGGGTCGTAGGTGAAGCCGAGCCTGGCCTCGACCTCGACCGAGCCCGAGCCCAGGTCCCCGGAGAGCCGGGGCCGGGCGTCGAGGTCGGCGAGATAGGCGAAATCGGTCGAGTAGAGGCAGACGCTCCGGTAGATGCCCCCGTACCACCACTGGTCCTGGTCCTCGAGGTAGCTCGCGTCCGAGTAGCGGACGACCATGAAAGCCAGGATGTTCCAGCCCCGCCTCGCCTGACGCGTGATGTCGAACTCGGAAGGCAGGCGCGTGTCCTTGGAGAAGCCGAGCCTCTCGCCGTTGCACCAGGCCTCGAGGAAGCTCTCGGCCCCGCCCACGCGCAGCACCGTGCGCCTGCCCTCCCAGCCGGGGGGAAGCTCGAAGCCGACGCGGTAGAGTCCCGTCGGGTTATGCGTGGCCGGCGCCGAGGGCGGGACGTTGCCGAAGGGCATGACCACGTTCGTGTAGTGGGGCTTGTCGAAGCCCTGCAGGGTCCAGGTGCCCGGCACCCGCAGCGGGGACCAGGCCGAGTCGTCGAAGCCCGGATGGGCGAAGCTGGCCGCCCCCTCGCCGCGGGGGACCGAGTCCGGGTTCTCGGCCAGGGCGAAGCGCCAGCTCCCGTCGAGGCCCAGGCGCCAGGGCGTGGCGGGCCCGCCGGCCGCCTCGATCCCCTCGGGGCCCGCGATGGAATCGGCCAACGCGCCGCTCGCGTCCGGGTAGGGCAGGAGGGGGCTGCGCATGGGCAGGCGCCCCTCGCCCTGGAGCTCCGGGCTCTCCCAGGGGCGGCCCGTATTGAAAAGGTCGTGGCTCATGCCGGCGCTCCTCACTTCACCGAGCCAAGGAGCCCCGCGACGAACTGCTTCTGCATGGTGAGGAACAGGAGCAGCACGGGGAGCACCGAGACGCAGACGATGATCATCAAGGCGCCGTACTCTATCGTATACGCGCTCATCATGGAAGCCATGGCGATGGGCAGGGTCTTCATCTCGTCGCCGAGGATCGTGATGAGGGGCCAGAGGTAGGAGTTCCACTGGCCGAGGAAGAGGTAGATGGCGGCCGAGGCGAAGGTCGCCTGCATCGAGGGGAGGACGATCCGCAGGAGGATCGAGAGCTCGCTCGCCCCGTCCACGCGGGCGGCCTCCATGATCTCCGTGGGGAACATCTTGAAGTTCTGGCGCATGAAGAAAATGATGAACACCGACATGATCGAGGGCAGGACGATGGCCGCGTGCGTGTTCAAGAGCTTGAAGAAGGCGAACATCCTGAACATCGGGATGACGATGGCGATCTGCGGGATGATGAGAGTCAAAAGCAGGACGCCGAAGACCCGGTCGCGGGCCTTCGAGGGATACTTCTCGAAGCCGAAGGCGGCCAGGCCGTTGACGGCCAGCCCGAGGGCGACCGTCAGGAGGGCGATCTTGAGGGAGTTGGCCAGGAAGGTCGGCAGGTCGTACATGCCGGTAGCCTTCTCCCAGTTCGAGGCCAGCTCGCGGCCCGGCGCCAGGATGCCGCGCAGGACGTCGTTCGGGTTCAAGGTGGTGCCGATCACCATCCAGACGAAGGGGAAGACGCTGATCGCCGCCGCCGCCGCGAGGACCGCGACCGAGGCGAGGCGGCCGGGCGTCCAGGACCGCACGACGCTCATCGCGCGCTCCTCGCGTTGTCGCCCAGGAGGCGCATCTGGATATAGGCGAAGAGCCCCGAGATCAGCACGACGACGTAGGACAGGGCCGTCGCGTAGCCGAAGTCGGCGTTGACGAAGAAGGCCTGGCGGTAGATGTAGAGGGCCGCCGTCATGGTGGCGTTGGCCGGCCCCCCCTGCCAGGTCAGGATGTTGGGCTCGTCGAGGAGCTGCATCGTGCCGCTCGTCGAGGTCACCGCCGAGAAGAGTATGACCGGCACGAGGAGGGGAATCGTGATCCGGAAGAACTGCCGGATCCTGGGCGCCCCGTCGACCTCCGCCGCCTCGTAGATCTCCGGGTCGATGCTCTGCATCCCGACCAGGAAGAAAACCATGTTGTAGCCGGTCCAGCGCCAGGTCATGGCGAGGATGATCGTGACCTTGGCCCAGGCGGCGTCGTTGAGCCAGCCGATCGGCTCCCGTATGGCCCCGGCTCCGATGAGGACGTTGTTCAGGAATCCGTTGGCCTGGAGGAGGACGCGGAAGAGGACCGACACCACGACCAGGGAGGTTACGGAGGGGAGGAAGAGGGCGAGCCTGAGGGGGCCGCGGAAGCGCTTGATCCGCTGGTTGAGGAGCGCGGCGAGGGCGAGGGCGAGGAAGACCATCAGCGGTATCTGGACCGCCATGAAGAGGAAGTTGTGCCCGAGCGCGGCCTGGAAGACCTTGTCCCTGGCCATGCGCGCGAAGTTCCCCAGGCCGATGAAGCTGTTCGCCATGCCCTTCCATCTCCGCGTCACGTAGTAGAGCGAGGAGAGTATGGGATAGGCCATGAAGAGGGAGAAGAGGAAGACGGAGGGCGCCACGCACAGCCAGCCGAAGCGGTTGAGGTAGCGCTGGTAGAGTCCTCGCTGTTCCATGTGCTGCTCCTGGGCCGCGGGCTGGAAGGGCTGGGTCGTCCCTAAAGGGATTTGAACCGCAGAGGCGCAGGGGCGCAGAGGGAGGAGGGGAAGGGGAGCTGGACGCGCGCCTTCCCCTTCCCGGTTCCCTCCTTCGCCTGCCCCCCAGCCTGCGGTTCCTACTGGCCCATCACCTGCTTGTACTCGGCCTCGGCCGCGGCGATCGCCTCGTCGATCGACTTGATCTTGCCCTGGAAGTAGTTGAGCGTGGCGTGGGCGACGGCGTCGCGCATCGGCTGGTAGTTGGGCGTGTATGTGAGGACGGGGACCTTGGCCATCCAGGCCGCGAAGTCCTTGTACAGGGGCTGGCTCTTGTAGAAGAAGTCGTCGTTGGCGGTGAAGTTGGGGCCGCCCTGGCAGGGCAGGTAGGTGCCCATGGCGCCGGCGCCCTTGAGGATCTCGTTGTAGAAGGCCTTCGTGCCCTCGTTCGTGGTGGCCCAGACGGACTTCAGGAAGTCGACGGCGAGCTTCTGGTTCTTGCTCGAGGAGAAGACGTACCAGCTCGAGCCGCCGTTGTTCGAGGCGTTGGCCGCGCCCTTGACTCCCTCGATGAGCGGCGTGGGGATGACCATGTACTTGCCCTTGTTCTCGGGCCGGGACTTCACGCTGCCGACCATCCAGATCGCGTTGAGGAAGCCGGCGGCCTGGTCCGAGTTGATGGCGTTGATCCAGTCGGACCAGCCGACGACCTGGTAGAGCAGGCCCTTGTCGTTGAGCTCCTTGAAGAGGGCGAGGGACTTCTTGAAGGCCTCGGAGCGGAGGTTGAGCGAGCCGTCGGGATTGAAGAACTGCCCGCCGGTGGACTGCACGACGATGCGGAGCATGTCGAAGTTGTCGCTCTGGTAGGAGAGGAGGGGCTTGCCGGTCTTGGCCTTGACGGTCTCGCCGAGCTTGATCACCTCGGACCACTTCAGGCTCTTGCCGTAGTAGGCGTCCGGATCGAGGCCGGCGGCCTTGATGTAGTCCGTGCGGAGCCAGAGGCCCGTCGAGCCGGTGTCGAAGGGGATTCCGTAGACGGACTTGCCGACGCTCATCGGGCCGACCTTGTAGGAGGCGAACTTGGCGTAGTCCACGCCTTGGGCCTTGAGGTCGACGAAGGCCTTGGGGTAGTCGCTGAGGAACTGCTCGATGCGGAAGTCCTGGAAGAGGGCGATGTCGGGCAGGCCCGCGCCGCCGGCCTGGAGCCCGGAGATGACCTTGGCTTCGATGTCCTGGGCCATGTCGACGACTTCGACGGCGACCTCGGGGTGGGCCTTGTTGTAGAGCTTCGCGGCCTCCTTCATCGCGTAGACGTTGAAGTTCGGGTCCCAGCACCAGACCGTGAGCTTCTGGGGGGCCGCGGCCAGGCCGGGCGCGAGGGCCAGGGCCAGGGCGAGCGCCAGCAAGAGCTTCGGAACTTTCCTCATGATACGCCTCCTTGGGATTCGTGCCGCGCGACGGGCATGGCCCCACTGTGGGGCCGGAATGCCGATCCCGCAAGAGACAAGAATCACCGGCGGCGCGCGTTTTCCCGGTACATTTGTCCCGGCCTAGGCCTGGTAGCGGATCTTGTTGGCCATCTGGATGATCTGGAAGCGGTCCTCCACGCCGAGCTTGGAGTAGATGGCGCTCACGAGGTTGCGGACCGTGTGCTCGGCGAGGCGGAGCTTCCCGGCTATCTGCGCGTTGTCGCAGCCCTGGGCGATCAGGGAGAAGACCTCGCGCTCGCGCGGGGTCAGGCTCCCGAACCACTCCAGCCGCTCGGCGAGCTCGCGCTCGGGGCTGGGCTCCTCGGCCAGGATGCTGCGCATGAGCTTGGCCACCACCTGGGGCGAGATCTGCACGGCCCCCGCCTTGAGGGCGCGGACGCTCGCGATGAGCTCGGTGGGGGAGATGTCCTTGAGGAGGTAGCCGGAGGCGCCGCGGCCGAGGGCGCTGCGCACGTACTCGTCCTCGTCGTAGGTGGAGAGGACGAGGATCTTCACCGCCGGCAGGGCCTCGAGGATGGCGCCCGTCGCCTCGACCCCGTCCATCCGGGGCATGTGCACGTCCATGAGGATGACGTCCGGCCGGAGCTCCCGGGCCAGCCTGAGGGCCTCTTCCCCGTCCGCCGCGAGGCCGACCACGTCGATGTCCTCGGCGTAGTTCCGCAGGCAGGTCGAGAGTCCCTCGAGGAAGAGCCGCTGGTCGTCGGCGATGAGGAGCCTGATCCGTTCCATGGGGCCGAGCATAGCCTAGGGCCGCCCCGAAGGCAGCCCCGTCCCGCCGGGCGATCCCGCCGCGCCCAGGGGGAGCCTGATGTCCAGGGCGAAGCCGCCCTCGGCGGCCCGGCCGATCTCGAGCTCGCCGCCCAGGGCGCCGACCCGCTCCTCCATGCCCGCGAGGCCGATGCCCTTGACCACCTCGAGGGCGCCCTTGCCGTTGTCGGCTATCGTGAGCCTGAGCCGGCCGCCCTCGGCCCAGAAGGAGATCCGCACCTTGCTCGCCTTGCCGTGCCGTATCGCGTTCGTGAGGGCCTCCTGCACCGTGCGGTAGAGGGCGAGGTTGAACTCGTGGGGGAGGGCGCGGGGGAGGTTCCCGAGGTTGAGCTCGACCTCGATCCCGGCGGTCTTGCGGAAGATGGCGACGATCTTGTGGATCGCGCCGGCGCTGTCGGCGATCCCCAGGCTCTCGCTCCGCAGCTTGCGCAGGGCCAGGCGGGTCTCGCGCAGCCCCTCCTGGGCCTGGGAGCGGGCCGTCACGATGAGGTCGGCCAGGCCGGCCTGGTTCTCGCGCGGCATGCTGCCGGCCGCGTCCATGAGGGCGATGATGTTCGTGAGGATGTAGCCCGAGATGTCGTGGATCTCGCGGCTGATCCGGTTCCGCTCGCGCTCGGTCGACTCCTCGTCGACGGTGCGCGCGTAGCCCTGGAGGCTCTGGTTCAGGTCGGCGAGGGTGTCGAGGTTGCGCTCCTGGATGACGATGATCTCGCCGAGCTCCTTCTGCCGGGCCGCGGCGCGGGCCAGGCGCAGCGCGGCGGCGGCGGCGAGGGCGAGGACGAGGCAGAAGGCCGCGAGCTGGTCCGGGGCGGCGGGGGCCCGTCGCTCGGCGATCGCGCTCGCGCCGAAGAAGAAGGGCCAGGCCTCGGCCCCCCCGAGGGCGAGGATGGCCGCCGCCGCGGCGAAGGCTCCCGCCGGCCAGGGCAGGAGGGCGCCGAGCTCCTCCATGAAGCCGATCCCGAGGACGAGCTTCGCCGAGAGAAGGCTTCCCATGCTGTAGCCCATCACGACGAGGAGGTAGCAGCGCAGGCCGAGCGCGAAGCCGAGGCGCATGCCGGGCTTGAGCCAGAGGGCGACGAGGCTGACGAGCGCCGAGGCGCCGAGGCAGCCGAAGTAGGTCTCGGCGAAGTAGGCGCGCGCCTCGACCTGGCCCTCCACGAAGGGGAAGAAGGCGAGGGCGAGGAGGTAAGTCGCGGCGAGGATGAGGAGGTGGGCGAGGGCGGCCGGGCCGAGCCTCCGGAGGGGGGGCGGGACGGGGAGGCGCGGCGCGGAGCTCACGGCGCTGGGCCCTCGGCAGGACCCTCGGCTGCGCCGCGCCCCGCGCGGAGCTCCTCGTAGGCCGCGCGCAGCTCGCGGAAGGCCGCCCCCTCCTCGTCCCCGGCGCGGGCGTCGGCCCCGACGCGAGCGTCGGTCCCGATGCAAGCATCGGCCCCGACGCGAGCGTCGGGATGGAGCTCGCGCGAGCGGCGGCGGTAGGCCCGCCGCACTTCAGCGGGCGAGGAGCCGGGGGGGAGGCCGAGGACCTCCCAGGGGTCGCGGTAGCCGGGGAAGGCCCGGGAGCGGGCCGCCGCCAGCTCGGCGGGCCCGAGGCCCGCGTCGGCCAAGGCGGCGCGGATGGCCAGCTCCTCCTCGCGGCCGAGCCGGCCCGCGCGGGCGGCCATGCCGAAGGCGCAGTCGGCCAGGAGGGAGCGGGCCTCCCCCGAGCCCCGGGTCGCCAGGGCCCGGGCCAGGGCGGGCCGCGCGGCGGGCAGGGCCCGGGGGGCCAGGTCGATGATCCTCCCGAGGCAGCGCCGGCGGGCCAGGCGCCCCTGCCGGCCGCCGAGGGCGGGCCCCTCGAGGCGGGCCAGGGCGAGGCGCTCGAGGAGGCCCGAGTCCTCGGCGGGGCCGGCCGAGCCCGGCCAGCTCCCGTCGAGGGCGAGGGCCGCCGCGGCGGCGAGGCCGGCGAGGGGTTCGGGCGGGAAGGGTAGGTCGGGATCGCGGAGGAAGGCGGCGATGGCCGACCTCGCGGCGGCCTCGGCCCGGGCCTCGTCGAGCATGGAGCCGATGACCAGGCCCGCGAGGGAGCCGTACCAGTCGGCCGCGAGGCCGAGGAGGGCGCCGCCGAGGGCGCAGGCCCGGGGCCGGGCGAACTCGAGGGCCCGGGACGCGAGGCGCCGGGCGAGCTCGGGGACGCGGGCGGCCAGCCGCCGGGCCGCCTCGCTCGGATCGGCCCTCATCGCTCCTCGTCGGGCGCGGGTCCGCGGTCGGCCCGCGCTCCCGCGACGACGAGGAGGGCGGCGACCAGGAGGGCAGCCCTGACGAGGCCGGCCAGCCAGGCCGCGCGGCGGTCGGGCAGGGCGGCGGCTGCCCAGGCGGAGAGGAGGGCGTCGACGCGGCGGGCGGCCAGGTAGGCGGGCAGGCCCGCGGCCGCCATGAGGGGCACGAGGGCGTAGAGCCGCCGGGGGAAGCTCTTGCCCGGGCCGCCCGAGCGCCTGCGGAAGCGTGCCCCGGCCAGGGCTCCCAGGAGGCCGGCCGCGAAGAGGGCGAAGGGGGTTCCGGTCCGCTCGGCGAAGTCGCGGGCCGCCGGCCGCGTATCGGCCCCGTAGGCGGCTGCTTCGGGGAGGGCGCGCCAGGCCGACACGAGGTCGAGGGAGGCGGGGCGGGAGCGGGCGGCGAGGACGCGATAGGCGAGCTCGGGCTTCAGGTCGATGGGGAGGTAGCTCGAGGGGCCCTGGGCCGGTAGCCCGGACCAGGAGGGGCGGTAGACCCGGCTCGAGCCCTCGCGCTCGACGCAGAGGAGGAGGAGCCTTCCCTCCGCGAGCTTGGCGTAGGGGGCGCGGACGAGGGCGAGGCTCGCCCCGCCGGGGCCGGCCTCGAGGTACTCCAGCTCGCGGAAGTAGGCGGCGCCCTCGGCGAAGGAGGCGCTCGCCGCCGCGAGTATCCGCGCCTTGCCGGCCTCCGGCGCCGCGGCCGCCGAGGCGCTCCTGCCCGGCTTCGCGCCCGCGGCCGGGAGGCTCAGGAAGACCCGCCTGAGCTCCCCGCCGGCGAGGGCGCGCTCGTACTCGTCCCGGAAGAAGGCCGCCTTCTCCGCCTCGGCGAGGCTCTCGGCCAGGTAGCGCCGGACGTCCGCGTCCTCGGGATTCCGGGCGGCGAGGGCCTTGAAGACGATGTAGGCGCCGACCGGGTCGCCGGAGCGGAGGAGGCCGTAGCCCTCGAGCTTGCGGGCGTAGAACTCGGCGGCCTCGGGGTCCTCGCCCCCGCGCGAGGCCAGGGCCTCCCAGGAGGTCGCGGCGAGCCGCTTGGCCTCGGTCAGGCTCGGGTCGAGGCGGGATGCCTGCTGGGCGTACCAGTGGGCGCTGAACTGGTCGCCCTTGGCCGAGTAGGCGAGGGCCTTGCGGTAGTACTCGCTCGCGGTCTTCCGATCGGCCCCCGGGGCGGCGGGCTCGGGCGCGGGAGGAGGGGCCTTCTCGGCCTGCCGGGCCTTGAGCAGGGCGGTCTCGAAGAGGCCGGTCTCCTCCGCGAGCCGGCCGTCCTTCGGCGCGATGGCCGCGCAGACCGCGAGCTCGGCCTTGGCCTTGTCGAGCTCCCCGGCCTCGCGGCTGGCGCGCGCCGCGCCGAGGGAGGCGTTGAAGGTGGCGCTCGCGGCGAGGATGGAGGATCGCGAGGCCTCGAGGGCCGGGCCGGCCAGGAGGGCGAAGGCCGAGAAGGCCGCCGAGAGGAGGACGGCGGGGACCACCGCCTTCGCGGCGAGGGCCTCGCCCTCGGCCTCCGAGTCCCCCTCGCCCGAGGAGCCGAGGGCTAGGGCGAGGCCGAGGAACTGGAGGGCGGGGAGCCAGCGGATGAAGCCGAGGAGGGCCTCGGCCCGCTCCCAGGCGAAGGCGAGGGAGGGCACGACCTCGTTCGCCGAGAAGCGGGCCGCCGCGGCCGCGAAGAAGCCGGCGAGGCCGATCGCCTCGACCAGGAGGGCCGCGCCGAGGGGCTTCTTCCAGCTAGCCACGGCTGGGCCTCTCGCGGGTCCTGATGGCGAGGTCGGCGGCGCCGAGGAGGAGGCCGAGGAGTCCCTCGGCCGCGGCGGGGACGAGGAGGGCGGGCATCGCGCCGCCTGAGCGGGGCAGGAGGGCGGCGGCGAGGGCGGCGAGGGCGGGGCTGGCGAAGGCGGCGTCGAGGGCGAGGAAGGCCAGGAAGCCCGATACGGCGAAGAGGGCGTTGGCCAGGGGCCAGCGGCTGAGCCGGGTCAGGAAGCGGAAGCCCGTGGCCAGGAGGACGAAGCCGCCGAGGAGGGCGAGGGAGGCGGGGAGGGGAAGCGCGCCGAGCTCGGCGTAGCGCTCCCAGATCGGCGGACCGGGGAGGAGGGCCGCCTCGGGAAAGAGGGGCTCGGCCCGGAGTCGGGCGGCGGCGGCCCCGTAGCTCGAGCCCCCGGCGCGGATCGTGAGCTTCGCGGCGTCGAGGAGGATCCCGGCCTGATGGGAGAGGCGGGGGTAGGGCTCGCGGAAGTCGACGAGGACGGCGTCCCCTCCGTCGCCGGGCTGGCGGTACCAGAGAAGCAGGCCGTCTCGGTCCACCCCGACGCCGGGAGGCTGAAGGGCCGCCTCGAAGCTTGTTGGGGCCTCGGGAAGGAGTCTCTGGAGCCCGGGGAGGAGGCGCGGGGCGAGGCCCGCCGACAGAAGGATGATTCCGAGGAGGAGAAGGCCGAGCCAGCCGGCCGCCCGCGAGGCGACGCGGTGCTCGAAGCTGAACATGGCGAGGAAGATCGCCGCAGCCGCGGCCAGGGGGAGGAGGCGCGGCAGGGCGGCGAGGGCGAAGGCGAGGAGGAGGCCCCCGCGCGGGTTCGTCGCGGCCAGGCTCGAAGCCGCTCCCGAGACGAGGGCGGCGAGGCTCAGGATAAGCAAAAATTCGAGGCAGGCTCTCCCCAGCACCCCGAACCAGGATTTCATTGCAGTACTGTAGCATGCGTAGAATGCACCTGCAAGCTGATGGGTTTTTCGGGTGAAGCCCACAAGTTATGCACATGCTTCTTCATCCTGGTTAGGTAAAAATGGGACAAGCCTGGTCGCCGCGCTTTTGAGGCCCGGAGCTAAGTAGTTGAGCGAAGTAGGGGGAGCTAGTCTGTAATTCCAATCTGATACGGAAAATATGAAGAATCCATCGGTAATTTCCGACAAAACTTATTTAAAATAAGGACAGTCCGTATACTTTTCGATACTCGAGCAGAAACTCTCCACAGCTATCCCCATTCGATCCACAACTTATCCACAATTGTCCACATCGAGGCGATAGCCGAGGCCGCGGCATGCTTTGATGCCCCTCCCCGAGCCGGTGGCGAGGGAGTCTAGCTTGCCGCGAAGCCGAGCCACGCGAACGTCGATGACCCGGCTTTCTTCCTTTTCCTGCCCCCCGAGCTCCCGGGCGAGGGCCCGCCGGGGGACGATCGCGCCGGCGTTGAGGATGAGGAGACGGAGGAGCTTGCGTTCCGCCTCGCCGAGCTTGGCCGGGCGCTCCGGCTCCGCGCTGAGGGCGAGGAAGCGCTCCCTGAGCTCGAAGTCGGCCTCCCCGGCCCGGAAGCGGAGGACTTCGTAGCGCTCGGCCCTGGCCCGGAGCTCGGCCAGGGACCAGGGCTCGCGGAGGTAGTCGCGGCAGCCGGCGGCGAAGGCGGCCGCCATGAGGCGGACCGGCCCGTAGGCGAAGACGGGGGACTCGGGCCTCGCCTCGGGCGCGAGGGCGAGGAAGGCCTCGGCCGGCATGACCGCCAGATCGGCCCGCTCGCCGGCCTCCCGGCAAAAAGAGAAGGACCCGCTCGGGTCCTTCTCGCTGGGGTAGGATGCGTAGGGTTCCCCGTCGGCGAGGAGGCGGATCCGCATCGCGAGCCTCCCCGCCGGCCCGCTCAGGGCGTGCCGGCCCCGCCTTCGGGACCCCGTCCCGCGTCGTCGGTGAGCATCTTGCGCTTGAGGTCCTCGAGGAGGGCGTCGGCTCCGGCGCCCGAGGACTCGAGCTGGGCGAACTGCTTCTCGAGGCTGGCCCCGCTCGTGGCGTCCTCGAGCTCCTTGTGCGCCTCGGCCCTGGCCTCGATCTCGTCGACCTTGCGGGACATGCGCTCGAAGGTGTCGAAGGCGCTCTTGTTGCCCGAGAGGCTCGACATGGTCTTGTTGATCCGGTCCTGGGCCTCGGCGCGCTTGGCCCGGGCGATCAGGATGTTCTTCTTGCGCGAGGCCTCGTCGATCTTGCCCTGGAGCTCGCGCAGGGAGACCTTGAGCTTCTCGACGGAATCCTTCTGGGCCTGCCACTGGGTCCCGAGCTGGGCGGCGTAGCCCTCGAACTCCTGCTTGCGCAGGAGGGCCTCCTTGGCCAGGTCGTCGCGGCCCGCCCGCACGGCGAGCATGGCCTTCTTCTCCCACTCCTCGGCCTGCCGCTTGTTCTCCAGCGCCTCGCGCTCGAGCTTCTTCTCGTCCGCGATGGCCATGGCCACGGCCTTCTTGGACTCGATCATCTGCTCGTTCATGTCGATGAGGAGCTGGTTGAGCATCTTCTCGGGGTTCTCGGCCTTGTTGATGAGGTCGTTGATGTTCGAGGAGACGACGGTCTTGAAACGGTTGAATATGCCCATGGGAGGGTCCTCCTCAGTTCGTCTTGTAGCGGGAGAGCCGGGCCCCGTGCTCGGCCACCGCGAGCCCGATCGCGTCGAGGGAGGCCTCGAACTCGGGCTTGTCCATGGTCTCGTACTCGAGGCTGTCCAGGAGCACCACCTGCTCGCCCTCGAGGGCGTAGGCCCCGTGGAGCAGGCCGTCGTAGTTCAGCTTCAGGAGCTCGGCGTAGAAGGCCTCGCGGCCCTCGGCCGGCACGGGCATGATCCGCGCGTGGACGATCACGACCGGGTCGGCGTAGGAGATGTACAGCTCGGGCAGGCCCTTGGCGGGGTCGTCCACGACCCAGGTGCCGGGCTGGGGCTCCTCGTAGGATATGCCGAGGTCGAGGAGGTACTCCTCGACCTTGTTGAGTCCGGCCATCGCGAACCTCCTTGCGTGGCGGGTCGGGCCCCCGTCGGGGCGCCTAGCCGAGGAAGACCTGGCCCGAGTTGTCGATCGCGAGGATGGTCTTGCACTCGGAGCAGCGGAAGCGGCCGGGCTTGGCGGCCTTGAGCTTCTTGTTGCAGATGGGGCAGGAGAAGATCTTGGGGAAGACGGAGGCGGCCGCGGTCTGGTCGCCCTGCTTGAAGAAGGCCGTGGCCTCGTCGAGGTTGTCCTTGATGTTGAAGAACTGGGAGAAGCCGAGGAGCTGGAAGACCTCGTAGACCTTGGGCTGGATCTCGAGGAGGACGATGTCGCCGCCCCGCGGCTTGACGGCCTTGAGGAAGGCGGTGAAGGAGCCGATGCCGGTCGAGGAGACGTAGTTCAGGCCGCCGCAGTTGAAGATCAGGCGGATGTTCCCGCCGTCGATGGCCTTGCCGACCCGTTTCTGGAAGAAGTTGGAATTGTAGGTGTCGATATAGCCGGTCAGGAAGAGGGCGAGGCAGTTGTCCACGGACTCGACTTTCTGGAGGCGGATCTTGAGGCTGTCGTCCTTCTCGTCGTCGAATCCGGGAACGATATCGTTATTATTCGGCATGGTGCTCCTCTTCTTGGCCTCGTCTCGACGATTCAGGTTCTATTGTAGAAGCATAATAATGCTCTCGTCAATGCGCTGTCAAATCCTCGCCGGCCGGGCCCGCGGGCCCTTCGCGGCCTCCTGCCGGCCCTTCCCGCGCCCTGCCGCCGGGGGCGGCGGCCCGTTGCCGGCGGCCGCTCCTTGGCATTATCGGCAGTCCGGGCCGGGGACTGAACGGACTCCGCCGCCCGGGGCCGCCCCTACAGCGAGAGCCCCCCGTCGAGGCTGAGGATCCCGCCGGAGGCGGCGCAGGGCTCGGCGGCGAGGAGGCCGATGGCCGCTTCGGCTATCCCGTCGGGAGGGAGGAGGCGGCCGCCGGGAGCCCGGGCGGCGAGGGCCTCCCGCTCCCGTGGACCCAGGTACTCCGTGTCGGCGAAGCCGGGGCAGACGAGGAGGCAGCCCAGCCCCGCGGCCGCGCCCTCGGCGGCGAGGGACTTGGCGAGGACGGCGAGGCCGGTCTTGGCCGCCGCGTAGGCCGCGTTGCTCGAATAAGCGCGGATCGCGTCGGTGCGGCTGCCGCCGAAGAGGAGTATCCTGCCCCAGCCGCGGGCGGCCATCGGGGGGTAGAGGGCGGAGCAGAGGGCGCCGGGCAGGGCCAGGTCGAGGAGGGCGAGGCGCTCCCAGTCCCGCGCGCCGGTGTCGGCGAGGCTCTTGCGCAGGAAGGGCCCGAAGGAGGCGACGAGGATGTCGATCCGGCCGAGCCCGGCCAGCCCGTCCAGGAGGTCGGCGGGGCGCTCGATCCGTAGGAGGAAGCCCTCGGCTTCCGGGGCGCCGAGCTCCCGGGCCTCGGCGAGGGCGGCCTCGAGGCGCTCGGGCGAGCTCCCCCCGTGGACGAGGAGGGATGCCCCGCGGCGGGCCAGGGCGCGGCAGGCGGCGCGCCCGAGGCCCCCCGAGCCGCCGAGGACGAAGGCCCGGCGGCCCCGGAAGGGGAGGGATCCGGAGCCCTTCCCCGCTTGCGGATCGGCCATACGGGACGTACTATAGCCGCCGCCGGCCAGCCCCGCAAGGCGGGACGGGCGGAACGAGGCCCCGCCCGGCGGATCCGCCCGTCCCGCCGCGAGCTGCGGGCGCCCGGCCAAGGAAGCCCCCTCGTGCGCGAACCCGATCTCTCGTCCTACCTCGTCGTCCTCAGCCGCGCCCAGGAAGCGGGCAACGTCGGCGCGGCCTGCCGGGCCATGAAGACCATGGGCCTCTCCCGCCTCGCCCTTGCCGCCTGCCCCGGCTACGACGAGGAGCAGGTCCGCTCCATGGCCGTCCACGCCTTCGACCTCTACGAGTCGGCGCTGCGCTTCCCCGACCTCGGCTCGGCCCTCGCCGAGGCGAGCCTCGCGGCCGGCTTCACCCGGCGCCGGGGCGAGCGGCGCAAATCCTTCTCGGTCAGCGTGGCCGACTTCGCCGCGCGGCTCGCCGGCCGGCCGGCCTCCGGCACGGTGGCCCTCGTCTTCGGGAACGAGCGCACGGGCCTCACGGACGAGGAGCTTTCCCTGTGCTCCCTCGCCGTGCACATCCCGAGCTCCGAGGCCTTCCCCTCCCTCAACCTCGCCCAGGCCGTGCAGATCGCCTGCTACGAGCTGCGCTCGGCGGCCCTCGGCGGCCGGGACGGCTCGGCCGAGCCCGCGTCCCGCTCCCTGGTGGACGAGTCGGTGGCCCGCATGGGCGCCGAGCTGCGGAGCCTGGGCTTCTTCAAGATAGCGGGCGGCCGCCGGCTCGAGGACTTCCTCCGCGACACGGCGGAGCGGGCGGCCTACACCCCCGGCGAGCTCGACTACCTCGAGGCCATCTTCAGCAAGGCCGCCGGCCTAGCTCGCAAGGCCGCCGGCCTGGCGAGCAGGGCGCCCGGAGCGGGCGGCGAAGGAAGCGCTTCCGGCTAGAAGACGATGTGCTCCTCGCCCAGCTCCTCGGCCCCCTCGGAGAGCACGATGGCGCGATGCACGACGTTGCGCAGCTGGCGGACGTTGCCGGGCCAGGGGTAGGCCGCGAGCTTGTCGAGGGCCCCGGCCCCGGGCAGGGTCCTGCCCCCCGAGGCGGCGAGGGAGAAGTGGGCGGCGAGGTCGGGGATGTCCTCGCGCCGCTCGCGCAGGGGCGGCATCTCCAGGACGAGGGTGTCGATGCGGTAGAGGAGCTCGGGCTTGAAGCTCCCCCGCGCTACCGCGGCCCCGAGGTCGGCGCAGGTCGCCGCGACGAAGCGGAGGTCGACCCAGGAGGGCTTCGAGGCCCCGAGCCGCCAGAGCTCCCCGCTCTCGAGGGCGCGGAGCAGCTTCGCCTGGAGTCCCGGCCCCGCCTCCGCTATCTCGTCGAGGAAGAGGACCCCGCCCCGGGCGAGCTCGAAGGCGCCGGGCCGGGAGAGGGCGTCGGTGAAGGCGCCCCGCTCCGTGCCGAAGAGCTCGCTCTCGGCGAGGAGCTCGGGCAGGGCGGCGCAGTTCCTCGCGACGAAGGGGCCGGCGGACCGGGCGGAGCGCCCGTGGAGGGCGCGGGCGGCGACCTCCTTGCCCGTCCCGCTCTCGCCGAGGATGAGGACGGGGTAGTCCGAGCCGGCGTAGAGCCTGAGGAGCTCGGCGACCCTGCGGATAGCCGGGCTCGCGCCGAGGAAGGGGCCCGAGGAGCCCTCGCCGGGCGGGACGGCCCCCGGCCCCGCGATGGAGCGGCGCAGCTCCTCGGCGCTGTAGGGCTTGCGGAGGAAGTCGGCCGCCCCGCTCCGGACCGCGAGGACGACGCTCCGGGCGCTCCCTTCCCGCGACAGGGCGATGACCCGCCGGCCCTCCCGGGCCAGGAGGCCGACGAAGCGCAGCCGCTCCTCGGGGCCCTCGTCCAGGTCCACGACCACGGCGGCCGGCGGGCTGTCCCGCGCCGCCGCCCGGGCGCCCGCCTCGTCCTCGAAGGCGAGGACGGCGTACAGGCCCGCGAGGAGGGCGGAGAGGGTGCGCGCCTCGACCGGGTCCCTCCCTACATGTGTAATCTAGCATAGATAATGATAAAGAAGCCCCGAGGGCTCTTTGCTCCTTAACTCTTTATGACATTAACCCTTGCATAGCCCCCCTGCCCCTATCGCCATGCAACAAGGATCTAGGGAAAAGCATAGGAAAGGCCGTTTTAAGGCCGTTTACGTCCCCGTTGGGCCGCGACCGTTTAATACTGTTTAACTATCAAGCCAGTAATGAAATACTCGGAAGGACTACTCCGAGCGCGCGCCGGTGAAGGCTGGAGCTTCGTCAAGCTGATCGACAAGCGGGCGCGATGGCTCGAAAAGGTCCATCTGTAGGAGTTCCTGTTCGAGGTTCCTAAGCTCTCCCAATGCATCTCGGAGGGTCTTCTCGGCATGGTCGAGCGCCGCCGGTATGCGTCCGGAGCGGGCCTGAAGCCGCCGGCAAGATTTGCCTTGCTTGATCAGCTCGGCCTTGAGGATGACGAAGCTTCTATGCGATATCGAGTTCATACTGAACCGGCCGAGGGCGAGCGGCTACAGGGTTCCGTTGCGGCTGAGGTAGGCCAGGAAGTCCGTACGGTTCACGTTCCACTCGTCGTCGACTTGATAGGCGATCAAGCGGTGCGCGCTGATCTCGCGCAGTACCGTTTTTCGGGATACCCGCAAGATTGAACAGATATCCGGGACATCCAGAATTGCAGGCAATGACTCGAGCAGCTCCTGTTTCAAGTCGTCGGGCAGCATATGCCTCCACGGTGGCGGAATCGATCCGGTAGATCCACCGGACCTTGAACGCGAACAGGACGCCGGTATTGATAAGGTAGTACACATGGTTCGCGTCGCAGCCGATCCGCTCGGCCGCCTCGAGAACGGTGAGAAGATTCCTCATGCGCACTCCTTGCGCGATCGGTCGCGCTGCGCGATCCGCGATCGTTCTCTCCATCCGCAGCGAGGGCAACGCCAGGAACCGCGGCCGTTGGTAGAGAGATCTCCGCGACAAGCCGGGCAGGGCCTACACGATCGCCAGTAGTTCGACCAACGCACCTTGCTCTTTATGATGAGGGGCGTCCAATCGCTGCGGCGCACGCTCTCGAAAACCGGTTGTGTCGCTGCCGTTCGATCGTCGATCATGTACGCGCTCCATCCGGATTGTGGATGCATGCGTCGGTCGGCCGCGGCGCTGGACCATCCGGGTTTATTCCGGCCTTCCAGCAGATATCCCGCAGAGCGAGAATGACCTTCGATGCCTCGCCCTTCAGGAGAAAACGCAACTCGTCCACCTTCGAGATGCGCTTCACCATCGCGCGGAGGCTCTTTTCATCCTTCGCGCGAGAGGCCAGTTCCCATAGGCCCTTGATGTAATAGAGCTGCTTTGCGGAACAGTAATTTCCCTGCTGTTCCGGCTTCACAGGCATCCGTTTCCGCGTGGACGGCTTGCGTCGAAAACCGAGGTTGGCGAAAGCGCGCATGACCTCCTCGAACTGCGCTTCCGTTTCGATGGCCGCGGCGCTCTCCACTCCCGCCGCGCCGGCGAGGAGCGCGTGGTATGCGTACTCGTCGAGGCCGCGATCCTTGCGCGCGAGATGGATGAGGGCGAGCCGCTCCGTCCTGTTTCTTAACGCACTGGTCATCGAGCACTCCTCGTCGAGGGGGATGAGGGAGTCGAACCCTCTTCGGCTTTCCGTGATGCGGTGCCCGTTCCCGCCTTGCGCTTGACCCCGTCAGCGCCGATCCCCCATGGTGCCGGGCTTCCACCGGCCTCACCGCGTTCACGGCTACGTCCTGCCTTCTTGGCTTTCCCTCGTCCTTGTCGCCCGGTCGTTGCCTCATTCGCCCTCATGCACGTTCTTCCATGACGCCTATCGACTCGCCAGCAGGACCCGACTCCGGGTTAACTTTTTCCCGTCTTCGTCCAGGCCGGACGTCCAGAACGGCCTGGAGCTTGAATCACGCGCTCGCCGCGAGGATGTCCTGGTTCACCATCTCGCGCTTAGGCTGGACGAAGAACTCCTCCTTGGCCTTGCGGACCGCGTTCACCGTGGCGAGGGTCTCGTCGTCCAGGCCCATGAGGGCTTCCTTGTCGACCTCCCGCTTCACGCGGACGTACTGGCTCATGCCGAGCTTCTCGAGCAGCTCGACGGTGTCCTTCGCGGTCGTGATGCTCGGCGGATTCTTGCGGTAGCCGAAGGAGCCGAAGCTCCGGTCGATGGACTTGCGGTCCTTGAAGAGCTCGCTCTTGTTGTAGTCGGAGTAGGCCTTGAGCGAGGCCGAGAGCTCCTTCACGCGCTCGCGGAGCGCCTTGCCCTGCTCGGCCGTCTTGGCCTTGATCTCGGCGATCTGCTTGTCGCCTTCGGAGTCGATGCGCTCGATCTTCGTCTCGAGGGCGCACATCTCCTTGAGGAGCCGGTCGGCGTCCTCGAGGCTCTGGATCTCGCTCACGTTCGGCTTGTACCTTCCCATCGTCCCTCTCCTTCCTTATGCTCCGAGGGGCCCTGCCGTCCACTCGGGATCTTCCGCTATGACGATCTTGGCCTTCATGAGTTGGGCCAAGCCGAAGAGATCCACGCGCACGTCGCGCAGGATCGCCGCGGCGCGCGTCGGTTCCACGATGCCGGCGCTCGCCTTGTCCTGGAGCTCGGCGATCTTCTCGTTCAGGGCGGCGAAGCCGTCCTCGGTGAGCTCGAGCTTCACTTCTTCCCTCCCTTCCCCTTGGTCGGTTTGGGCTTCGCCTTCGCGGACTCCTTCTTCTCGGGCGAGACATTCCGCATGCGCGCGACCATGGCTTTGCGGCTCGAGTCGAAGGGCGCGGGGATTGCGCCGCGGTCCTCGAGCTCCTCGACCTTGGAGTAGAAGACCTCGAGGGCGAGCTGCAGGTCCTGGTGAGCCTTGGCGAGCGCGGCCTGGTACGCGGGATCCTCGATCGCCATGTTCGCGTAGAGGTTGCACACGGGCAGGACGCCGATTTCCGGCCGGACCACGTAGAGGGTGCCGTTGCGATAGGGCGCTATGCGGTAGTGCTTGAGCGCGACCCCGGAGAGCGTCGGCTTCTTGAAGGCCGCGGAGAACTCCTCGGGGCCGGGCTCGTCGTCGAGGATCCCGCCGGAGCCCCGGAGGCGCGGCGCGGCGCCGTCCTCGGCCGGAGCCGTGAGCTTCTTCACGCCGGCCTCGATGTAGGCTTCGCTGATGGATAGCTCCGCGAGCGCTCGCTTCGGCTCGTCCTTGTAGTGCTCGTAGACCTTTATATAGCTCCAAGCACGGATGCGGTCGAATTGGCAATTCTCTTCGATCCATGGGATGAACTCGCCGTGGGGGAGCTGCTCCTTCACCATCGCGAGGACCTTGCCCATCGCGAAGATGACAACGACGGTCTTCTGCGACAGCCCCGCGAGGACGCCGTGGAGCGTGGCCAGGTTCTCGCGCGCCTCGGCCGGCGGCATGGCGGAGCCGCGGTCGTTCATGACCCGCTCGACGAGGCCCTCCTGCGACGAGTTCACGAGCGCGAGGCTCGCGCCGCTCTTGGGCCTCGCGCTCTCGTTTTCCTTGGGTACGGCGCTGCCGGCCACCTGCCGCTCGGCATTCTTCTCAGGGGCCTTTGCGCCTCGACCGCCCAGAAGTTCCAGGAAACCGCTCGTCGTCCGTTCTTTCGCCATCGTGTCACCTCACCAGGAAGCGGGCCGACTCGCCCACGAGATCCGCGTCGGGCATAACCTGCCCGCCTTGCCGCAACGCTCGCTGCACGAGGCAGACATGCCGTACCAGGAGGTGGAGGCTCTGGCGCGCCGCCTGCACGAAGACCTTCTGCGCCTCGTCGTCCACCTCGGGCCAGACCGCCCGTACGACTTCCTTCACGTCGGCGTCGTCCGCGTCCTCGACGTGGAGCCGCATGCCAATGCGGTTTTCGAGCTGGCGGTGGTCGGCCTTGTTGTTCTTGATCCGGTACTCGAAACGGGGGAGGGCCCCGAAGACCAGGGCCGCTCCGCCCTTGTCGTTGAGGGCGATGCGGGCCCACTCGATCACCGAGTCCGAGAGGTAGTCGGCCTCGTCGAAGATCACGCACATGTCGCGCCGGACCAGCTCCGACACCAGGCGGTCCGAGATCTCCGAGAGCCGCCCCTTCGTGTCCAGGCCGAGTTCGCGCGCGAGCAGAGAGACGATCGTCGAGAGTCCCATGGTGGGATCGCAGGTGACGAGGATGGTCGTGCTGGGGTTCTCGGTCTTGTACTCCGCGAGGGCGCGGCTCTTGCCCGCCCCGGAGTTCCCGAGCACGATGCCGATGAAACGCTCCTCGTGGGCGATGCGCACCGCGGTCTTGATCCGCGTCGTCCTCCGCAGGGGGACGAAGGGCACGGCCCCGGACTCCTCGCGGGCCTCCTGCAGGTCGAGCCAGGCGCGGACCTTGGCCTCTACCTCTTCCACCTTGCCCTTGTATTCGCCCTTGCGCCACTGCGAGAGGACGCCGGCCGTGTAGCCGATCCCCGCCGCGGCCTTGTTGTTGGAAATGTGATATCTGTTGCAGTACGAATCGTATCTGGCGATGAGCTGCTGATCCATGGTTTACTCCTGACCGAGGAAATCGATGAAATCGTGATCCTTGGCGCGGGCGTTCCACTCCGCGTCAGCCGTAGCGGCGCCCGATACAGCGTCGCCCTCCGCCCCCGCCGCGAGCGGGAGGGGCGCATCGTCCTTCGGAAGGCGCGCGCGGTACATCTCGCCGATGCTCCGCATGCCCTCGGGCGGCGCGATGCGCCCCTTCGAGAGCTCGCCCACCAGCTCGAGGTTCGTCTTGGCGGCCTTCTTCCTCCGCTCGATCGTGGCCGTGGTGTCCTCGGTCTCGGCGAAGTAGTTCGCCTCGGCGCGGCAGAGCAGGGCTCCCTTCGCATCGCAGATGATCGCGGTCTCCGGGGCAGCGAGCGGCCGCTTCACGAGCACGTCCCTGCCCACGTAGCGCTGGAGTTCAGGAGCCCAGTAGTTGACCCCGTCCACTCGTACCCCGTTCTCACGCACCCGCCGCTTGTCGCTGCGGCAGAGGGCGAGCTCGAGGAGCTCGCGGCTCACGGTCCGGGGCTCCGGGGCGAGCTCGTCGAAGACCTCCTGCGGGGTCCTGCCCTCCATCCCCTTCCCCGTACCCCGCCAGGAGGAGTTCCACCAGTCGAGGCCGGCCGCGAGGATCCGCACGAACTCGTCCCACGTGGGTACCTTGCCGCGCCGCTCGAGGGCCGCGGCCCCGCGCCACAGGAGCTTCGTTTCCTCGGGGCAGTCGCGGGTGTTCGATCCGACGTAGGTGGCGAGCTCCTTCGCGAGGTACTCCTGCCATATTCCGTGGATCCGCTCGTGCTTGCCCTTGGACTGCCCCGCGTAGACCCAAGTGAATGAGACCTCGTCGACGCAGGCCGCGTAGGCGCCCGCCGCGTAGACCTCTTCCTCCTCGGGGAAGCCGTCCTCCGTGAAGCTCTGGAAGTTCATGGTCTTCCCGTTCAGGAACTGGCCGCGGTAGTCCTTTCCGTTGTCCACGGTGAGGATCTTGGCCTTGCCGTAGCGCGAAGCCATGAGGAAGAGGGAGACGGTGATCGAGAGGTAGCTCGGCGTGGGGCAGGGGCACATCCCCAGGACGAGCCCCGAGCGAAAGTCCTGCACGGTCGTGAGCCAGGGCCTGATGAGCCGTCCCTGGTATTCCACGACCGCATCGATCATGACGTGGTCGCTCGTCACGAGGTCCATGGGGCGATAGAGCTCCATGGAACGCTCGATGTAGGGATTGAAGTCGGCGCTCCAGCGGCTCCGCCCCTCGCGCCAGAACGCCACGTAGGTCGGCGGCAGGCCCTGGAGGTAGCGGAGGACCGTGGCGTAGCTTGGGAGCTCGGGGATTCGCCCCTCATCGCGAAGAGCCGCGAGAGCGCGATAGACATGGCCCGCCGTCGGCCGCTGGGGCTTGAGGTAGAGCCACTCCGCGTAGCCCTTGACCAGATCGGATAGGCTCGCCCCGGAGCCCTGGACAGCGCGCCGCTCGGCGTACCGGGGCACGAGCCCCGCCAGGCTGCGCCCCGCCTCCTCCCAGCCCTGGAGCCAGCGATAGAAAGTCGCCTGCGATATCGGGCCCAGGGCGCCGGACAGCGCGGGGTTCACGCGCCCCGCGTTGTAGGCCACCACGAAGTCCTGAACCCTGGATCCGGATCCTTGATACAGCCCGATGAGCGCAGCGCGGAGCTGCGCTTTCTCGCGGTCGATGTCCCGGGCTTCGAGGAAGGCGCGCTCCCGTGCCATCCGGGACTGCTCGGCATCCTCGTGACCGTGGGGCTTCTCCGGTTCGAGATAACCGTTGCCGATGAGGCGCGCGAGCACGTCCTGGGGGAGCCCTTGCGGCAGCCAGCGGAGCGAGCGCCCCTCGCCGCGGCAGAGCCAGCGCTCCGCCTCGGCGCGTTGCATGACCGCCTGCCGCGACGTCCCCAGGGCCGTCGCGATGGCAGTCGTCGATAGCTCGTTCACAGCTCGTGCCTCCCGTTGAGATGGCCCCGGAGCGTCTCGTTCTCTCTCCGCAGGTTGAGGTTCTCGACGATGAGCGTCTCTTTGTCTTTTCCGTAGCAGAGTCGCCTCGCTGCGATCTCCGAGGAGAGCGCCGCGACATCCTCGTTCAAGCAAGCGATCCGCTTCTCTTTATCCTTCTTGATCGTCTCGAGGAGCGTCGCGTAGTTCGAGGCGCTATCGAGCGCCCGCTGCAACGTGAGCAGTTCGCGCCGCAGGTCGTGAATGTAGGCGTGGCAATGGAAGAGTTCTTTGAGCTTCATGATGCCACCTCTGATACCTGAGCCTGGAAGCTCTGGACGATAGAGAGGGCCTCGACGAATCGCCGCTCCTGCTGCTTGGTTACTCCGCTCCTCTGCGTGAGGATGTCGACGAGGTCCTCGACAGCCTTCGCGAGCTGCGCTTGCTCGCCCCGCTCCTCGGGGCAGTAACGTGCGAAGCCGATGCCGATCCTGCCGTTCCGGAAGGTGGGGATGTACTCCACCCCGTAGCCCCGCAGGTTCGCCTCGAGCTCGTCTCCCCGCCCCTCGTAGCAGGCCCAGATCACGCGCTTGGTCGTGTCGATGAAGTCGATGTGCGCGCTCATTATGCTACGACCTCCCCCTCGTAGAGGGCGTGCAGGATGGCGTCGTACTCGGGGTCGCCCTCCGCGTCGTCGCAGTGGGTGAGGAGATTGACCTGCAACCCGGTCGCGTCCAGGATGAAGCGTCCCAGGGCGAAGTCGACCAGGAGCATCCCAGCATCCCCGTTGCTGCGGATGAAGGCTTCGTAGTCGCTTTCGACTTGCCGCTTGCGCCGGATCCACCCGGCGGCGGCGAGGCGCTCGAGGGCGACCTTCTGCGAACAGGGGCCCTTGAAGGCCGTCACGCCGCCACCCCCTGCCTCGCGGCGAGAAGCTCGTTCCAGCCCTCGAAGAGGAGCGCTTGTGCGATGGCCTTCTGGACCCGGCCGCTCGTCCGTTTGCCGTAGATGACCGCGTGTACCATCTGGAACGTGACGCCGGCGCACTCGGCCATGGAGACAAGGGTGAAGCCTTGGAGCTTCATCTGGTAGGCGATCCAGGCGCCCTGTTCGAGGTTCGGGGCCTTGGCGATCTGTCGGAGGACGCGAGCCGCGCGGGCGCGCTCGGCCTTCTTCTGCGCCGGCTTGCGGATCTTGGAAGAGCGATTCATAATACAAAAACCTCCTTGCCCGTCCGGGCGGGATCTGAAGGATGACCGGCAGGTGACCGCCGTTCGGTCGTCCTTCTTTTTTAGGGGTTAAGGTTGAGGCCTCAACCGTCGATATTGTGATTATCGTACCACAGGTACAATTAGTCAAGAGGAAAATTACCGGAAGTACACATGGGGCGACTAAAAGAGATTCGCGATGCTGTAGGTATTACTCAGAGTAAACTTGCAGAATTACTAGGGGTTACATCTAGTTTCATTAGCCAAGCGGAGCGTGGTGATAAAGAGCTGTCTCGTGATGTACTAATTAGACTAAAGGATTCTCTGAGGGTCAGCATCGATTGGTTCTTGACCGGAGAGGGGTTGATGTTCGTGGACTCTAAATGTTCGCCAGGCGAACATTTGCCCGAGGTCCCCTTCGAAGGGGAGGCGCATCCTATTAATCCTGAGCCCGGTGGAACCGACCTTGGCCCCCTCGCCCCGCCTCCCGACCACCTCACCGAGGCCGAGCTCGAAGGGGTTCATATTGAAGGAGCGCGCTCTATAGAGATGTCCGGGGCGCCAACGGGTGACGACATGGTGTACGTCGACTTCTACGCTGGCCAGGCGGCTGGGGCCGGCCCCGCCCGCGAGGTCGAGGTCTATCAGCCGATTACTCCCCAGGCAATTCTTCGACGCTTCATAAACCCATGGCGCCCTGACCAGGTGAAGGCCCTTGAGGCTCGTGGTGATTCAATGACGAAAATAGGTCTCTTCGATCGCGATATCTGCCTCTTCGTCCCCGAGGAGAAGGAAGGCGATGGGGTTTTCGTCATCTCGATAGATAACAGGATGCAAGTGAAGCGTTTAGAGTTTGATCTTCTCGGGAAGACGCTTAGAATCATCTCCGAGAACGACCGCTATGAGCCTCGGATACTCACTGGCGAGGATGAGATAGGTAGGGTTAAAATCGAGGGCAAGGTAGTAGGATGGTTGCATAGGCATCCCTATTGAGGAATTACAATCATGAGTGGGGCTTGAGAGAGGTGCATATGAGGAACCTGCTATTCTGCATTTTCCTTATTTCAGTTATTACGGGGAACCTTTTTGCGCAAGATGGAAGTGCACTCCTTGTCAGTGCCCCATCGTCTGAGGATGTGAAGCAGGCCCGCGACATTGTACTTTCGTTGGTGCGAGCTGAGACAACGCGAATAGTCGATCGCGTAAAGACTCGCTGTGTCGAAGGGGTATTGCTGAAAAGCACCGATCAGGATTACTGGTTGTTCATAGGTCGATATAATCCTGGTGAATCATATAAGCGCATCCTGCAAGACTTCAATTCCGAAATTGAATTCTACAACTTTGTTGAGACTCAAGTGATGAAGACAGGGATCGCCAAACTTCTGGGCCTATTATGAGTAACACCGTGAGGAATAGGTTTTTAGTAGTTGGAGTATGTTAATGAAAAAACGGCAGCAACTTAAGTGGCTAAAGAAAGCAGAGCTAATCCACTCAGGGTTATCCAAAAAGCAATTCCAAAAAACAACTTTATGGATTCAAGCAAGGCGGTCAATACTCAACGAGTAATAGTATAGAAATAACCGGAGGCGGTAATGAATAAAAAGACATTAACGATTCGTTTCTTTTCTATTGAGAAAACCGTCGGGACCGAGACTCCATTACTACATAAAAATGAAATAGTAAACTTGCTTCGAGCATTGCAGCGCTTGGATCTTGACCGTAGCTCATCGCAATCACGTTTCTATGACGATGGGATTGATGAACGTTGCATGATCTTCAACGGAGAACGAAATAGATTTCCTGCACCACATTTCCCGTATTTTGTTCCAGGTTTGTTTATAAAAAGACGAGCAAGTAACTATCCATTTGAAAACGATGATCAAGGCAATCTGATGCCGATCAAGCTAAGCGATGAACACAACGAGCTAGCAGAAGTAACGTATTTTGTAGTTGATACGTCTATTCGTGTCCTTTTGTTGGTTAATAACAAGTATGTGGGATCGTCAAAGAGTTTTGAAGAATATATCAACTATGGCCTTCAGAAAGCACAGGGTGCGTTTGGCGAAATACCAGTCCCCCCGGGAGGCGCAAATACCAGAATCGTGTTCCCCTTCATCGTTAATGAAGATCCGGAAGCAGATTTCGACCTCATGGAAAACATCTCTTCGCTTGAAATTCGTGTAGCGGGGTCCCTGCGATTGGCAGAGGAGATACTCACGGGTAGTGCTGATGATTCAGCTACAGTGATGAGAACACTGGCACAATATGCACAGAAATCGCGAGCACATACATTGAATGTAACACTTTCCTCTGGCCGCGGGCATACCGATCGTCTCGATAAAAGAGAGATAAAGCGTCTTTACAGAAGAATGAAACGATTTTTCGAGAGCACTGAAGACGATCATAAATTCTCCATGAAAGGCAATATCGACGAAGAGACTCGATATCTAGACTTGCTGAATGCTGAATACTTTCATCGGAGCACCTTTGAATATGAAGGCCGCTACGTTCCACTCGACACAGTATTCACGCGACTGTATTCTATATTCAACGAATATAGGGGTAGGTTCATCCAGCAGAACGGATTCGAGGAGGAGCCATGAAAAGAAATGCAGGCCCTCGCTTTAATGGCAAAGATGTTCGAATTTCACTACTCCTCTCGTTGGTTCCTGTTTGTGCATCTCTCGCGATAATTCTAAAACTAAACACATGCTCCGTTGAAAAAGCTTTTGGGGGAGTTGCAGATACGTTATCAACATTTTCGCTGACGTTTCTTGGGTTTATGCTTACCGCCTTTACCATTTTACAAATACTCGAATCTAAAGACTGGTTTGGGAAGATCAAAAGTACATTAAGCTTTGGGAAGCTGCTTAATGGATTCAAATTGTTAATAGCACTCTCTGCGTTTGGTATATTCTTTGCCCTGTTCATGGAGATGAGCTCTGACTTGATCTCGTTTTCTGCATCTTGGATTAAGGCTACTATAATCTTCCCTATTTGGCTCATCGCTTTTATTACTGCATTTGCATGGAAAACAATATCTGCAATAATTGAACTTTTTCGCGCATGATGATGTGTCTATTCAGACGCTACCACCGCAGTTAAGAATCGTATTCAGGGCTACCCACATTTGAGCGCCTAGCCCAGCCTCTTGATACCCTCGGTATCAAGAGGCTGGACATGAAGCTGAACGTTTATCCGACCATCTTCCTCCCCGGCTCCCAGGTGACCACCGGTTTCGGCTGGGATCCCTACACCTTCCCCAGCCGGCCCCGGATCCATACGGCCATCGACCGCGCCGGCCCCGGAGTCGTCCGCTGCCCCCTCGAGGCCGAGCGTTCAGTCTGGATCGACGACGACGCCGAGGGCTGCTCCGTCCTGCGGCTCTTCTTCTCCGGCGGCGAGCTCCGTCTCCTGCACTTCATCCGGGGCGAGCTCGATTCGGGGGCCCTCGCAGCGGGCCTGTCCGGGGCCGGCCTCGCCCTTGGCGATCCGATCGGCCCCGCCGGAAACCACGGCCTCTCGGTCAAGGCGAAGGGCGGTACGGGCCGCCACGTCCACTGCTCCCTCGTCCTCGAGCCGGGGCAGTACGACGGGGACCTCGAGGCGCGGATCGGTTCGATCTGGCACAACGACTACTCCACCGACTACCGCGCGCGCTACGGCCAGCCCTTCGTCGCCCAGGCGAAGCAGCGCGGCATCAAGTGGATGAACGCCCATATCATCGCCCGCTTCGACCCCTACTACAACGGGGCCCTCCGCTTCTACGTCAACCCGGCCGTCTACGGCCTCTAGGAGCCAGGCCATGCAGCTCAAGGGGAAGCCGCTCTCGCTCGGGTCGAAGATCCTCGGCGCCCTCATCGCCCTCGCGGGCCTTGCGGCGAAGGTCTGGATCCGGCCGGAGCTCGACATCGACGCCGTCCTCAAGGTCGCCGCCTTCGTCCCCCTGATCTTCGCGACGGTGGACCTCTCCCTCATCGCGGAGGCGGTATTCGGCCGCGGGAGCAACTACTCTAAACCCAGCACCGGGGAGGGCCAATGAATGCGCGGTCGATCCTGTTCGTCGCGGGCATTGGCCTGCTTGCTTGCGGCGCTTCTTACCTCGGAGGCTATGCCCGTGGCAGCCGAGGAGGAGCTGTCCCGGATGACTACCGACGAGCTGGCGAAGAGGGCCTTCGAGCTCTCGAAGCAGCTCGAGTTGGGCTTGATAGCGCAGACCGAGGACTGGGCGGCGTTGAGGAGCGAGAACGAGACGCTGCGCGAGGACTTGCTCAGTCAGCAGAGCGAGCTGGCTCGGCTGCAGGCCGAATTGGAAGCGCGGTCAGCCGAAGCGGAGAGATCGGCGAACGAGCTCGGCGAGGCGCGAGCGGAGCTGAAGAGAACCTCCGCCTCGGTCGAGAGCTCCGAGACATCCTGGAAGAGCTCGATCGACGAGATGGAGCGAGAGCTCAAGGAGGCGGCGATGAAGCTGCGCCGGAATGAGCTCGGTCTCAAGGTCTGCGGAGGCGTCGCCGTCGTGACCTCGATCTGGGCGATCACCGAAACGGTCATTAGAAAGGCGGCTCGCTGATGGAAATCTTCCTGGAGAAGCTTTCGTCCTACGGCTCGGCGCCCTTCCTCCTCGTCGTGGCCTTCCTCCTCGGGTGGGTGATCCGCAAGCTCGAGGAGAACGGCAAGAAGGACGAGGCCCGGGCGGAAGCCCTGAAGGCCGCGATGGCCGCGCAGATGAACGAGATGGAGGAGCGCTTCGAAAAGCGGTTCGCCGCCGGCGACAAGCGGATCGACGAGCTCTCCACGCGCATGGCCTGCGTCGAGCGCGACTACCTGCCGCGCGAGGAGCACTACAAGGAGTTCTCAGGCTGGCGTGCCGAGATCAACAACCTGACCAACATCATCATCAACCTGTTCAAGGAGAAGTCCTCATGAAGCCCCTCATCCTGCGCGGCAAGCTCCTCGAGTTCCTCCGGGACCTCTACCCCGAGGGCGCCGACGAGCGCACCATCGTCGGCGTCTTCTACGAGTACCACACCTACGACGACATCATCGAGTCCCTCGCGTACCTCGCCGACAAGGGCTACGCCGAGCGCAAGGAGGTGCCGCACCCCTACAAGAGCGTCGAGCGCATCCGCATCTACAAGATCGCCCCGCCCGGAATCGACCTCATGGACGGTACGACCACCGATCCCGCGGTGACGATCATTCCCGAGGGGAAGTGAGGTCGCCATGGGCCGCCGCGCGAAGGCCGAGCTCATGGACCTGGTCGACCGGATCCTCGAGCTCTACACGAAGGACAAGAAGAACCTCCGCGAGATCGAGGCCGTCCTCCGCTCCGAGGGCTACGAGATCAGCCGCGAGGCGATCCGCCGCTCCCTGAAGACCTCGAAGGAGATCGCGGCCGACCTCCAGAACACGATCGCCGAGGCCCGCGTCATGATCGACACGGTCCGGGCCAACCCGAACACGGACGTCGCGGAGGCGGTCGTCACGCGCCTCGGGGGGCTCCTTCTGCGCGAGTCCCAGAACATCGACGCCCTCGAGTTCGAGGATCCCTCGGCCGCGGTCCTCGCGGCGGGGCGCCTGGCCAACGCCCAGGCCAGGCTCGCCTCGGTGCGGATGAAGTACCAGGCCGGCTTCGAGGCCGCCCAGCGCGCCGTCATCGAGCGGCTCAAGGTCGAGCTCGCCGCGGATCCCGAGCTGGTCGAGCGGCTCTCTACCGTCGTCATGAGCCTGCGGCCGGAGGAGAAGTGAAGACACCCCTCCTCGACGAGCTCGTCGGCGACCGCGCCCAGACCGCCCGCGCGGCCGAGAGCCGCTCGCGCCGTGACTCCTGCGAGAATGACTTCTTCCGCTTCTGTCAGATATACCTCCCGCACTACTTCGGCGCCGAGCCGGCCCGATACCACCGGGTCCTCATGGATGTCGTGTCCTCGGGCCGCCTCGGGGCCGGGAGCATCGCCCTTCTCGAGCCCCTCATCAAGGAGAAGTACCACGGCTACATGAAGCCGACTGAGCAGGTCGCCGGCATCATCGACGTCGAGCCCCGCGGCTTCTCCAAGTCCACGCGCTTCTCGCTTGCCTTCCCCCTCTGGCTCGTCCTGTACCGGAAGCGGCGCTTCCCGATCATCTTCGGCGCCTCCCAGGAGGCGGCGAACGAAGCCCTCCAGAGCATCAAGGACGAGATCGAGCAGAACGAGCTCATCGCCGAGGACTTCGGCGACCAGAAGGGCAAGATCTGGAAGGCGAACAAGATCGTCCTGGCCAACGGCCTGGCCATCGCGGCCCGCGGCGCCGGAACCTCGACCCGCGGTATCAAGAACGGCCCTGACCGGCCGGACATCGCGATCTGCGACGACATCATGACCGACGAGATCGCCGCCTCGAAGAAGGGCCGCGACAAGCGCTACCGCTGGTTCAAGCGCGTCGTCCTGCCCCTCGGGAAGGATCTCTTCCCGGTTCTCATCAACACGATCTTCCACGAGGACGACCTCGTCTGTAGGATTTTGAAAGAGCTCACCGATGGCCAGCTCAAGGGCTGGGTCGGCTTCCGCTTCGCGGCCCGGACGCCATCGGGCGAGTCCCTGTGGCCCTCGTACTGGACCGAGGAGAAGCTCCGCAAGAAGGAGGACGAGCTCGGCTCGGCGGCCTGGTCGACGGAGATGATGAACGAGCCCCTCTCGAGCGAGGACGCGATTATCAAAAAGTTCCACTATTATGAGCTCAAGGACGTGAGCTTCACGGGCAAGCGCCGCTTTGGCGGCATCGACCCGGCGACCGGCGTCCACGACAAGTGCGCCTTCGATACCCTCATCGATGGCGACGATGGCGTGCTCTACATCGGGGACACCTGGGGCGAGCGCCTCGCGGAGGACTCCTTCCTCGAGCGCATCATCGAAACCTTCCTCGTCTGGAAGCACGCCGCGATCGGTTTCGAGGCGGTCGCCTTCCAGGGGATCTATAAAAACAACCTCATGGAGAAGGCCGCGGCACGAAAGGTATGGCTCCCGATCAACGGCCGCAAAACCGGCGGCCTGTCGAAGGTGCAGCGGGTGAAGAAGATGGCGCCATTGATCGAGGCCGGCTTCATCCGCTTCCGCTCCGACCAGAAGGAGCTCGTCGAGCAGCTCTCCATGTTCACTCCCGACGGCCCGAAGTCGGCCTACGACGACGAGGCCGATGCGCTCTGGTACGCCTTCGAGGAGGCCCAGTCCGGCAAGGGCCAGGGAACTCCATCCGTAGTCCCATTCGATCAATTCGGATCGCGCCGCAGCGTACGGTCCATCTTGAGAGGATTCAAGCGATGAGCAAGCACCATCGAACCCGCGTTCCTCGCTCGGCGGCTTTCGCCGATGCCACTCCGAAGCCCGATCCCGCCGTCATGACGGCGCGGGTCATCAAGCTCGACGACATCTCCTCGTTCATGGGCTACATGCCCAACCCCGACGAGGTCCTGCGCGACACCGGCGAGGCCATCGGCATCTATCGCGAGATGAAGACCGACCCCCGCGTGAAGAGCCTGCTCGCGGTCGCGAAGACCGCGGTCCTCAACTACCCCATCCAGCTCGAGCAAGGCGCGGCCCCGGACTCGACCGTGAAGCTCGTGGGGGCAGCCATCGAGGATCTGCCGCTCTACTCGGTCGCCAAGCGCCTCCTCTCGGAGTCGACTATGGCTTCGCCGTGGTCGAGCTCGTCTGGGAGAACGCGGGCCTGTGGCGGCCCGTCGACTCGGTGCTCCGCAAGCCGGAGCGCTTCCGCTTCGATCGCGAGGGGCGCCTCAAGTACCTTCGCCACGGCGAGCTCCTCGACCTCTATAGCCAGGCTTACAAGTGGCTCGTCTGGCGCCACGACAAGGACGCGGAGAACCCCTACGGAACAAGCGCGCTCAAGTCCTGCTACTGGCCCTGGAGGTTCAAGAAGGCCGGAGCCGAGTTCTGGCTCATGGCCACCGAGAAGTTCGCCGTGCCCTCGATCCTCGCCCTCTTCGAGTGTACCGAGGGAGAGGACAAGGCGCGCGAGCGCGCCGCCTCCCTGGCGGAGATGCTCGGGCAGCTCGGTTCCGGCTCCGGGGCCGCCCTCGCGAACATCAAGGAAGCCAAGGTCCTCGAGAGCGACGGGAAGCTCTCCGAGTTCACCGCCCTCATGGACTGGTGCGACAAACAGATCGCCTATGGCCTCGTCTACCAAAGCCTCGCCGTCCAGGAATCGCAGTATGGCACGAGGGCCCAGGCCGACGTCCACGAGGACACCTTCCTAACAACCATGAAGGGCATCGCTCGCGACATCGCGCCGGTCCTCCAGCGCGTCGTGGACTGGATCGTCGAGCTCAACGTCGGCCCCGGAGCCCCAGCCCCCCGCGTAGTCTTCGATCTCGCCGACTACGCCGACTGGAAGGCCGTCGTCGAGGCGATCGACCGCGGGGTCCCGGTATCCCGCTCGGCCCTCTATAGCCGTTATGCCCTCCCGAAGCCCACGGATGATGGCGATGCCTTCGTGAAGGCCCAGCCGGTCACCGCCGCCCTCTTCTCCGACGACGTAAAAAAAAAGCGAGCGCCGCTCGCGATCCTCACGCCGCGGCCCTTGAGCAAGAGCTCGAGCTAGCTCGGGAGCTCGATCGAGTCGCTGAGACAGCGCGCGAGGGAATCCTCGCGCGGATCTCCGCGGGCCTGCGCGCCTGGATGGAAGAGGTTGACTGCGCGGGCGGCCCCTCCGCAGCGACGCTCGAGAGCCCCGCGAGCAGCTCGGTCGACGAAGAGCTCGTACACCTCACCGAGAAGCTCCTTACGGTGTCCTACCTCCTCGGGCGCGACCACGTCTCCACGAAGCTCGAGCTCGCCGACGACGAGGAAGCCCCAGCCATCCCCTTCGACGAGGCCGTCGAGTTCATGCGGGCCCGCGTCCCCTTGACGAAGAAGGAATGGAGCATTCTAGAACCGGAGCTTCGCTATCGCGCTTTCACCGTTGCGGCCCTCTCCACGCCGGACGCAATCAACCGCGTCCGCACGATGGCGACGAAGGCTGTCGAGGAGGGCGTCGGGCTATCGGAGTTCTGGACTAGCGCTTCGGCAGAGAGTACTGCAGGCATTGGTACATCGCCCTGGTATTGGGAGACCGTCTATAGGACGAACGTACAAACTTCATATAACGCGGGGCGGGTCGCAGAGTTCAGCCGCGCCCAGCCAGAGTACATCGAGTTCGTGGGGATCGAGGACGGCCGTCAGACGGAGGTCTGCGCACAGCGCTCAGGAGTAATCCTCCCCGCCTCGCATTGGTTCTGGAAGAATAATTGTCCACCGCTTCATTTCGGTTGTCGTTCAACTCTTCGCGCAGTGTTCCAGGAGGAAGTTGATTCGATCAAGGAAACTAACCCCAACTGGGCGCCGACTCCCGATTCGATGATTACCCGCGATCCTGCGGGCAAGAGCTTTGGTGCCAATCCGATCGAAACGGGGAGCTTCTATACGATGACTCCCTCAATGCTTGCGAGAGCGAAGCAGTATGGGCTCTCGGAATCTATATCCAGCTTTGCGAAACGTCTTGGGATCGAGGACCTGGCTATAGATAGGAGTGGCGAAGCGGCCGTGGTAGAAACCGTCGAGCCGATCGTCGCAAAGGAACTGTTCGGAGAGATCCAGGATTCGGAATTGCGGCTTCTTGCGCAGGAATCCTTCAAGGAAGCCCCAACCAAAATACAATCACTAGTAGAGGCCCATGCTCAAGATTTTTCCTACAATAGGACGCCGGGGGGATCGTTCTACAACTCAGCGGAGCGGAGCATCACCATCGGTGATCGCCCTAACGGGTATACGTTCTCACATGAGTTTGGTCATGGCATTGATCATCGTGTCGGGGATTGGTTCACTTCGACAGACGAGTTCAAGGCGGCTTTCCAGTCCGACCTCGACACCCTCGTTTCTTCCACGTCACATCGGATAACGGCGAAAGGCAAGGCTGCCGTCCGGGACCTTGAAGTGAAGGGCTGGAATGACATACCGCCGATTAGCGATCTCTTCTCTGGCCTTACTGCAGGAAAGATAGAAGGCTATTGGTCGCATTCAGCTCGATACTGGGCATTCCCCGAGAGGCGAGGTATCGAAGTGTTCGCGGACTTATTCGCCCTTCTGGCGAGCGGAGATAGCGCCCTTTGGAATAGCGTCCATGAGTACGTCCCATCGCTTTGCGATTGCATTGATTCCTGGCTGAGGAGGCAGTAGAATATGGGTATGTCCATTGCCGTCGTGTCGCCGCGACTCGGGGATCTCATTTCCCGCTATCGCGCTCGGTTTGCGGGGGATCCCGCGGATGGGTTCTCGCTAAACGAGACGACGCTCGACGAGAACGCGCTGATCGCTCGGCTCGAACGCGCCCTCGCAGAGGGGAAGGCATACGATCCCTATGTCGAGGAGTGGTCGCCAGAGCAACGGAAAATGATCAAATCTGGAGCAATCCTAATCTGAAAAACGAGGCCGCCCTGGTTCTGGGCGGCCTTTTTCGTCAATGTACCTTCGAAATCTTACCCCGATCTTCGCTGTAAGCCGTTTTAAGGCCGTTTGAAAACTATCCGAGGGTGCTACCCCCTGACTTTTTACGCCCGGGCTCGATCGGAGGCCGTGGCGACCCGATTTCCCCAGTGAAGGATTGCAGGGCATGAGCCGATAAGCGTAAAATACAGATATGGGCGCTCCACTGATTATACAACGGTCGAAAACAACGACGCGTCTCATCACGGTTGGCTATGAAGGTCGATCTATCGAAGAATATTGTTCCCTACTACTTACCCATGGGATCCGAGCTGTTGTCGATGTTCGAAAGAATCCCATATCCAGAAAGAAGGGGTTTTCAAAATCAGCTCTGGCTGATGCTCTTCTTAATTCTGGGATTGCATATTTCCATCTACCCAATCTTGGGATCGATTCTTCCTTACGCCAAGAATTGAAAACGGACGCAGATTATAAAAGACTTTTTTCTGTATATACGAAAGAAATTCTGCCTCTTCCATTGGCTCAAGAGAGCCTAGAGTTGCTTCAAGATATCCAATTTCGATTCTCGATGATTGCTTTAACATGTTTTGAACGAGATCCAAAGCACTGTCATAGGCATTGTATCGCTGACTATATCCATGGAACTGAAAAAATCCCAGTGACCCATATTTAAACATGGAGGAGCGATGGACCTAACGATCCGGGGAGCTCGGATCTTAGTTGTCGTAAAAGCATATCCGAACCCATCAAAACTACATCGAGAGACAGTATGTACGGCTGGGCTTCTTGATGGTGAACATTGGGTCAGAATATATCCTGTACCCTACCGATTACTGAAAGATGAATCGCAGTTCCCCAAATACGGTTGGATCAAAGTTGACATCGAACGCCGCACCAAGGATTTTCGTCCAGAAAGTTTTCACTTGCTCAGGACCGAGTCGGATAGCATCCTTGTCGATGGGAAGATTCCGCCAGGCCCGTCTGGCTGGAGAGAACGGAAAAAATACGTTCTCAAAGAAGTTTATGACTCCATGGACGCACTTATTGCGAGAGCAAAAAGCCCAGAAAGAATCTCTATCGGTGTTGTAAAGCCAAAGGAAGTTCAAGGAGTAGTGGGTGAAGAGACAGACCGCGAATGGGATCCGGAAACTCTTGCGCTCCTTCAAGAACAGGATTTGTTTGAACCTAATGACAGTAGGTTGCGTGTTGTAAAAAAGGTCCCCTATAAGTTTTCATATCTTTTCCGAACAACAGATGGTAAGGATAGAAAAATGATGGTTGAAGACTGGGAAATAGGGGCTTTGTTTTGGCATGCCATGAAACTTGCTGGATATAATGAAGCTGAAGCAGTTGCAAAGGTAAAAGAAAAACTCTGGTCTTTTGCAACGCAAAAAGATCTCTACCTCATTATGGGTACAACACAGGAATATCATCTTACTGCCCCCAATCCTTTTGTGATTATTGGCCTGTTTTACCCCCCATTCGATTCTCAGCTTGATCTATTCTAGACGCCCAGCTCTTGAAACACGCTTAACCTTCGGGAGCTAGGCTCCCACCATGAACAACGCCATACGCCCATACCTGGATCGGATCATCTCCGGCGACTGCCTGGATGTCATGCCGCGTCTGCCGGGCGCGAGCATCGACCTCATCCTCTGCGACCTGCCTTACGGCGTGACCGACTGCGCTTGGGATAAGCGCCTGCCGCTCGACCGGCTTTTCGCCGAGTACAAACGGCTCCTTGCCCCTCGAGGCGCCATCATCCTGACGGCCACGCAGCCCTTCACGACCGACCTGGTCAACGCCTGCCGTTCCTGGTTCCGCTACGACCTCGTGTGGGACAAGTCCGCGCCCGTCGGCTTTCTCAACGCGAATAGGATGCCGCTCCGCCGCCACGAGTCGATACTCGTATTCTATCCACGCTTGCCCGCCTACCATCCGCAGTTCACCGCCGGTCGCCCCTACCGATATCGGGCTGGAGGCGAGAAGGCCGCGGGTGTGTACAAGAAAACGCGCGTGATCGGGGTTAATAATCCGGGGCGCCGCTACCCGACGAGCATCCTCGAGTTCTCCCGCGAGACAAACGGAAATGGCGCAAGACGGCTTTTCCATCCGACCCAGAAACCAGTAGCCCTATTCGAGTGGATCGTCAAGTCCTACACCGAGCCTGATGCTATTGTCCTCGACAACTGTATTGGCTCGGGCACGACTGCCCTGGCCTGCATCCCCTCGGGGAGGCACTTCATCGGCATTGAGAAGGATCCCGTCTTCGCCGCTCAGGCGGGTGAGCGCGTTGTCGAAGCACGAGCATCCCTACGCTCTGTCGCCTAGTACATACCCATTATCATGCGATCCTCACCCATGCGCCTACAATGAGGTCAATAACGAAGCTCAAGTCAAAGCAGGCTTACGCCGGAATGTTCAGTCAGGACGGGAGCCAGGCGCGGGTGACGAAAGAAGATCACGCCGAGGCTCCTGATACTTTTGATAGTGCAGGTTCATAACTTTAAGTTGTGATTTCGTAGAATGAATCCAAAGTTCGACGATTTGCAGAGGGGAGATGTCGCTACAGACGGCTTAAGTTATATAGACGAGATGGAGAGAAAGGCGGATATCCGTGTGTGTTGCTTTAACAAACCACAGGGATCGGTATCTTTCCTAATGAGGTTTTAATTTTTTGGGCTAATCATGAAATCACCGAATGTATTGTTAACAATATTTTTGAGATTAGTCGATGAATAACAGAATATAAGCTCGCCTAGAATTATAGTATACCCGAAAACGCCATATTATTCAGGAGTTCTCTATCATACCCCCTGGTTCTCGTATAGGGTTTGGAGGAGACAGCTGACTGCAAAGAAAGACATCTGTTCTAGTTCCATTTCTATCTCGTCTGTCTTCTGAAGAGGAAGTCGGTCATCCCAAGGTGAGTCAACATGAACCCATTTGTTGCGATATTTCCGCAGCTTGTGCAGATGGTCTTTTAGATCGACAGAGATCGGGGAGCCATCAATCAGTTCAAATAAACACTCTTTTCCAGTAGTAGAATACTCTGATCTAAGGTAAGTTTCTATGCCGGATACTGCAGTTAGAATTGCTGCAAGAAATGCACCCTTTGCGTAGGCAGTTTCTGCTTCCCTTGAAATAAAACTACACCATTCAGATATAACAACACATCCAATAAGCAGTTGGTCATCTAGCTCTGCGATCTGAGCCCAACGTCCTTCTTCGTCCATGGTATTCTAAACTCCGTGGATTTTTAGGATTCATCCAACATAGATATCGTCATTATTTCATGGTCGACTAAGCATGCCTTCATGGCTTTTTTCGCATCACAAGATAGAAAATGACCTTCCAGTGAACACGTCTTCCCCACATTTGAGCGTGACTCTCATCCCCGACTTACGATGAGGGCCATGAAGAAGCTCAAGAGAGAGCTGGCTCACGTCGGGATGTTCGGTCAGGACGGGAGCGGCGTACGGGTGACGAAAGAGGATCTCGCCGAGGTCGCTGCGACCTTCGACGGCCAGAGCCCGGTGACCCTCGGCCACGAGCTCGCCGACTGGATGCCCAAGTTCGGGGACGTCACGAAGGTCGAGCTCGCCGAAGGAGGCGAAAGCCTCGTGGGCGAGATGGAGATCAACGACGTCCTCGCGGACGCCGTCGACGAGAAGTTCTACGGACACCTCTCCGTCGGCATTCCCCGCCGCGCCTCCGACCGCAAACGCTATCTGCACCACGTCGGCTTCCTCGGGGCGGTGCCGCCCAAGATCCGCGACCTCAAGGTCTTCGCGGATCTCGGCGTGCTCTGCTTCGGCGAGGCCGACCGGGCGGCCATCTTCGCGGACGAGCAGCCCGCGGCGCCTCAGGTCGGGAATCGGCCGGAGGACGTCGCCGCGGCGCTCCAGCGCATCGCGGACAAGGGCCGCGCCGGCTGGCCACTCAAGGACGCGCTGAAGGCCCTAGGCGAACTCACGACCATGGCGTCCGAGATGCTGCTCTCCGGGGCCGCCATCCCCGACTCGCTCCGCACGGAGATGCAGAACTTTGCGGACCAGCTCACGAGCGCCGCCGGCAAGACCGGCAAGGAGGAAGACGTGGGAGCTCAGGAAGAGAACGAGCGCCTGAAGAAGGAGCTCGCCGATTCGAAGGCCGTGGTCCTGTCGAACGCCAAGGAGGGGATCAAGGCGGCCATGAAGGGCCGGATTCCCGTGGTGAGGCAGGGACTCGTCCTCGAGCTCGCCGACCGCCTGGTCGACGCCGAGACGATCGAGCTCGCCGACGAGGCCGACCCGACCAAGAAGGAGAAGGTCTCCGGGCTCGAGGTTCTGCGCCGCGTGCTCGAGGCCATCCCCCTGCCGGTGACCGAGGGGCGCGAGGTCTTCGCGGACGAGGGCGCGGACAAGAAGCCGCTCGACCTCTCGGCGTTCAACCACAAGGTGTAAGGAGAGAACAGCATGAAAGCCGTTCTGGGGAAGATCACGGGCGACGTGTCCCACGTCGTCGCACAGGTTCATCCGCCCATCAGCGGGAGCATGGTGGTCCTCGCCGACTCGGGCGACATCGCCGACGGGCAGATCGTCGCCAAGGACGAGGACGGGAAGACGATCGCCCACAAGAAGACTACGGGCGTCGCCATGACCGGCACGGTCGACGGCGCCAACAAGGCCTTCACCGCGACCCTCTCGCCGGCGCCGGTCCTGCCGGGGTCCGTCAAGATCGACAACAACAACGTGGCGGCCCAGTCCCTGGTCGACGACGGCCACGGCCGCCTCGAGGGCGACGGCGAGGGCACGGTGAACTACGAGACCGGCGAGGTCTCCGCCACGTTCACCACGGCCCCCGCCGCGGGGAAGACCGTCCTCATCGCCCACAAGACCCGCCCGGTCGGCGTCAACGTCGGCGCGTGCGACACGGAGGAGGACGATTCCGCCAGCGTGCTGGTCCACGGCACGGTCAATCGGAGCCTCGTCCTCACGGGGTCCTCGGCCGCCGACGCCGAGGACATCGCGGCCCTCAAGGCCATCGGCATCTTCGCCATCTAAGGAGGAGAGGACATGCCCTTCGAACTCAACCTGCGCAAGTACTTCACCCCGGAGGCCATCGTCGCGACGATGACGCGCCTCCCCGAGCTGAAGACGCCCATCATGGACCTGCTCTTCTCCGACGTGCGGAACATCCCCCGTCCCGTCGTCGGCGCGAAGGACCTCGGCCTCAACCCCGAGAACCTCCCCGTCGTCCGGCGCGGGACCCACTCCTACCCGATGAAGGCCTCGGGCGGCAGCATCACCCTCATCGAGCCCCAGCCGGTGAACCCCAGCGAGTTCATCTCCGGGGCCGACCTCAACAACCTCCGGTCCTTCAACGAGACGAGCATCCAGCAGGAGATCGACAACATCATCGACCGCCTGCGCCGCGGCTGCCGCGCCACCGCGGAAGCCCTCGCCATCCAGTCCCTGACCGGGAAGATCGCCTACTGGCTCCAGGGCGAGGGCGGCGTCCTCGAGGACTACGAGGTCGAGTACGGCTCCATCGGCGACGCCTCCGCGGACGTCCCCAAGAAGTTCGACGCCACCGGGGCGAAGATCTCCGACGTCATCAAGGCCGTCGAGGCCATCGTTCTGCGCCTCAAGGCCCAGGGCGTCGACGGGAACGACGTCCTCCTCGGCTGTGGCTTCGACGTCTTCGCGGTCCTCTGTGACCTCGTCGGCGACATCAAGAACAGCTCCATCGCAGTCGTCTCCACGAGCGGGATCTCCTTCGGTGGCGGCTTCACGATCCAGCTCCTCCCGCAGACCTACCGCAACCTCGAGACCAGGGCCGCCGACCCGGTCATCCCCGCCAAGCACCTCCTCGTCGTCGACAAGGGCGCCGGGCACAAGATGCTCTACGCCGGCCTGGACTCCCTCGGCGCCGGCCAGCAGGCGCTCCCGTTCTACGCCGACTACGAGGAGAAGAAAGACCCTTCCGGCGTCAACGTCATCGCCGAGTCCAAGCCCCTACCCGTCGTCAACGTCAAGGGCCTCATCAAGGCCCAGGTCCTCACCTGAACCATTGCCGCATAGCGGCATAGGAACTACGCCCCGGCGGACGAATCGGGCACCGAACGTCCGCCGGGGTTTCTTGAAAGCCCGATCGAAAGGAGATCGTATGAAGAACCGCATCGTCGTCGCCTTCCTCGTCGCCATCGCGCTGGCCGTGTGCGGGCCGCCCCTCGTGGCCGCGCCGAACGTGCCCCTGCAGTCCCCCGTCAAGGTCTACGCGGCCCCGTCCCTCCCCGTGCCCTCCATCATCACGGGCGACCTCGCCATCACCTTCCCCGGCCTCGAGGAGGGTATCGCGGCCACGGTCACCGAGGCCATCGAGAAGGTGAACGGCCAGTACTCCTCCCTACGCCGATCCCAGGCCATGCTCGAGATCCTCCAATTCCTCTGCCTCGCCGCCGTCGGCCTACTGTACCTGTGGAGCGCCCTATATTCCGGGCGGATCCGGCCGGCCGATAAGGGCCCTGCGAAGTCCCGGCGCGCCCGCAGCCCCACGAAGGCTTCCATGGCGAAGAAGAACAGCCGTAAGCCGAGGTCCTCCCCGAAGGTCGCCCCCGCCGCGCCGGCCCCGGCCGCCGCGGGCTCCTGACGAAGGGCGGGCGCGATGGGCATCACCGATTTCGACGACCTCCTGGACCCGCGGCATCCCGCCGCCGTGACGGAGCAGCTCTCGATCGCCTACACCGCGAAGGGAAGCCCCATTACCGCGTCCGAGGTCGCCGATCGCCTCGCGCCCGCCCTATACACGCAGCTCGCCGACGGCGACGTGGCCTCCGTGGTCCGAGCCGCCGAGCGGGCGACCATCCACATCGGCACCATCGCGGCCCGCCTCGGCAGGCCGCTCGATCTCGACGACACGGTCATGCGCGAGATCGTCCTGGACATGACCATCTACGAGCTCCACATGAAACTGGGGCACGAGGAGGCCGGCCGCGAGTACCGCATCAAAGCCAAGGACCTCATCGTCGCGGCCTTCGGCGACTATCCCGAAGCCGGCAGCGCCCAGGAGGGCAAGCCTCCCGTCGCCGCCGTGAAGAAGGCTCACAGGAGACCCTATCCGTGATCATCCAGACCCTCGACGCCCTCGACCGCCGCATGGCGGATCCCGAGCTCCTCGACGTCCTCGGCGTCGCCGCGGAGGGCCTGGTCGTCAAGAACATCAAGACGGGATCCTGGGCGCCCAACGCTCCCCTCTCGCAGGCCGTGAAGGGTAACGCCAAGCCGCTCCAGGACTCGGGCGCCCTCATGGCGTCGATCGCCCACCGGGTCGAGAGCGGCCGGGCGATCGTCGGAACGAACCGCCCCGGAGCTCGGCTGCTCCACTACGGTGGCGAGGTCACGGCCAAGAAGTCCAAGTTCCTGGCGATTCCGGCGGGCCGCGAGACCCGTACTTTCATGCGGCAGTACGGACTCACGCCTCGCGCCTGCATCTCCGGGATGAAGGCCGCCGGATACCAGATCTGGTTCGCGAAGTCCGTCGTGATGGCACGCAAAGGCAAGACCGGGAAGCCGCGCGCCCTGTTCATCCTCAGGCGGAGCGTCCGCATCCCCGCGCGCCCCTTCATGGCGCTGGGCCCCGACGGCAGGGCCGTGCTCGAGCGCATGGTCGCCAGGAGGGTGTTCGGATGACCGCAAACCAGGCTGCCGACTACTTCGAGAAGCAGCTCGCGCGCCGGACAGGCCTCAAGGTGGTCCACCTCCCGAGCCCCCTCAAGGAGCCGGGCGTGCACATCAAGATGCTCGAGCGGAAGGTCATCGTCCCGCGCTCACCGAAGGCCGCGCAGTCCTCCCACGAGCTCCGCCTCTACGTGTCGGTCTCGGGGAGCTGCGAGAGCGAGACCGGCCGCCGCGAGGCGGTCGCCGCCTGCGAGACGCTCGCCGAGTACCTGAAGGACGAGCTGCACCTCGAGAACGATGCGGGCCTCCCGATCGCGGGAACGCGCATCACCTCCTCGATCAGCGAGGACGACGGGATCCTCGGCGACCCCGACAACGAGAAGCTCGCGTGGATCGACGACCTCCACTACGTGGCGATCTCGTATCCCGCGGGCGAGTAAAGGAGCATCGAATGATCAGCGAACGGCTCTTGAGGGCTCGCGACCTGGTCTCGCGCTACGAGTACGAGACGGTCGACGGACGGCGCCACATCAAGGCCCGTGTCTGTTCGTCGACGTCCCTCGGGCTCGAGGAGCACGAGGAATTCAAGGCGGCGAGGACGGAGACGGACTCCGCCGCCCATGATGCGCCCTCGGGCGCGCAGAAGGGCCGGTGGAAGGGGCGTGGCTTAGCCGACGCCCGAGCCCCGGACGAAGACCACGAAGGAAAGGAGTAGGACATGGGAGCGGAAAACAAGACCCTCATCGGCGACGACGCCACGATCGAGGAAGTCACTCTGGGCACGGAGAAGCTAGGCGACGCGACGAAGACCCTCGACGAGCTCGCGGGCGGCGCCGTGGGATCCGGCAAAGGCAAGGGCGGGTGGATCATCACAGCCAAGGCGGCCGCTGCGTCCATCTTCGGCGACCTGGCGGTGGGGGACTACTTCCCCGCGGACGGAGACGAAGTCCTGGTCGTCGGCGACAAGGCCAAGCAGGTCACGGCGACGGAGCTCCTCGATGCCTCGGGCTGGAGCGCGAACTTCAACGCGCAGGAGGTGGAGACCACGCTCCTGCGGCACAAGGTCAAGAAGTACCGCAAGGGCAAGGCCGACGCGGACGGCACCCTCGAGGGAGTCTTCACCCTCGGCGTCACCGGCGAGGCCTCAGGGCTCGTGAACCAGTTCCTCAAGGTCGTCCAGAAGAACGCCGCCGGAGCGATCACGGTGAGCGCGGTCAACTCCCACCCGATCTACATCCGGGGCGTCATCCGGAACACGAACGTCTCGGGCGAGACCTACGCCTACATCTTCGCCCAGATCGAGCTCTTCGGCGTCAGCCTCGGGGCGAAGTCCGGCTCCAACCAGGCCTACTCCTCGAAGTTCCGCTTCACCGGGGCCGACCCCGTCTACTACGAAGAGGACATCGCGTAACCCCTCCGGGGCGCCCCTGGCGGCGCCCCGAACATCATGGATAGGAGCGAGCATGAACCAGCTGATCGAGGATAAGAGGACCTATGTCCCGTTCTTCAACGGAAACCGGGATCTCCCGGAGGGCGAGCAGGTCGTCGTCACCTACCGCGTGCCCGACATCGCGCTGCGGCGCAAGCTCAAGCCTCGGCCGTCGCTGAAGTTCTCGTACGACGCCGAGGGCCGCGTCACGGGCGGCGAGACCGAGGTATCGAACGACGACCAGCTAATGATCGCCGGGATGCTGCTCTCGATAAAGCACCTGAGCTACGAGAACTCGAAGGGCGTCCATCAGATCACGAACTCGAAGGAGCTCTACCAGGGCCCCCTCGAGTACGAGGGCCTCATCACCGAGCTGGCCGAAGTATTCTCCAAGGAGCTCGAGAAGGTCGCCGACGAAAAAAACTGAGGATCGCCTACTGGCTCTTCCGGGCCGGTAGGCACCTCCAGACCGTGCGGCCGGGTCGAGAAGGAAAGCTCCTCGACACGAAGGTACGGGACGAGGAGGGTAATCCGATCTTCATCGCCCTCGGCGACGTGAAGAAGTTCTTCACGGATGCGTTCTGGGAGGCCTACGAGTTCTACGCCACAAGCGAGATCCTCGAGGCCCCGCCCTTCTCGGGGGGATGGACGACCTGGCCGGCGATCGCCATGCAGACCTTGCTCCTGTTCAAGGCCGAGGCGAATCGCTATGAGAACGAAGAGCTGAAGAAGACAAGGGACGGCCATGACGACTGAACAGCTGAGGCTCGAGATAGAGGTGGCGGCGAAGGAGGCGATGAAGAACCTCTCCGCTACCTCCGACGAATACAAGCGCCTCGCCAAGGAAATCAAGGCATCCATCCCCCCGGCCAACCAACTCAAGGACACCATGACCCGCCTCCAGGCGGATCTCAAAAAAAGCGAAACCGCCGCCGAGCTCTTCGACGACAAGCTCGGCGGCTTGAAGGAACGCCAGGCTCTCCTCCGGGGAGCCATGGTGGACCTCATCGACAAGGGCCTCGCCCCGGAATCCCAGGAAATCCAGGACCTCAAGCTCGAGTACGACGCCGCGGCGGCCGCCTCGAAGGAGCTGGAGACGCAGACCGGAGTCATGTCCGGCGCCTTCGTGGACCTCAAGGGCTCCCTCGGGGCGATCGCGGCCGTCAAGGTGTTCACCACCGTCGCCACCGGCATCCTCGGCGCCGGCAAGGCCGCCGTCTCGACGGCTGGCGACTACGAGATGCTCAAGGCCAATTTCGAAACCCTGACGGGATCGACGGCCGCGGCGACCGCCGAGTTCAACCAGCTCAAGCAGTTCGCGAACGTCACGCCCTTCGATCTCCAGGGCGTGGCGAAGAGCGCCCAGATCCTCCAAGCAGCCAAGATCCCCATCCAGGATCTCACGACTCGTCTCGGCCAGCTCGGGGACCTCTCGCTCGGCAATTCCCAGAAGTTCGAATCCATGGTCGGCGCCTTCTCCAAGATGTCGATCAAGGGCAAGGTCGACCTCGAGCAGCTGAATATCGTCATGGAAGCCGGCGTTCCCATCCTCGACGAGCTGGCCAAGGGCTACGGCAAGACCAGCGAGGAAGTCTTCGACATGCTCTCCAAGGGCAAGGTCTCTACGAACGACTTCATCGCCGCCATGGAGCGGATGACGAGCCAGGGCGGCCAGTTCTTCGGCGGCATGGCCCGGGGCGCGCAGACCTTCACGGGTGTCCTCTCTACCTACAAGGACTCCCTCGACAACGTAGCCGCGTCCTTCGGTGAACTCCTGCTCCCGGTCGTCAAATCGGTCCTCGGGACGCTCACCAACCTGAATGCGACTATTGCGGCATCTCCGCTTTTCAAGGGACTCATAGCCGGAGTGCTCGTGACGGCCGTGGCCCTCCTCGGAGCTTGGGCCGTGGCCATGGCCGCCTCGACGGTCAAGACATGGCTCGCCTACGCGGCCGAGATGGCCCTCAACGCCGCGAAGGCCGTGGGCAATCCGCTCCTCCTCGCCGGCATCGCCGCGGTAGGAGTCGCCACCGTAGGGTATGTCGCCTATGCGGCCGCCACGTCCAAGGCCGCCGAGGCAACGGCCGCCCAGACCGAGCAGCTCAAGCTCAGTAAGCAAGCGTATCTCGAACTCACCCCGGCAATGCAGGCCGTCACTGAAAAGACCGGAAACGTCGCGGCGGCACAGGCTGCCGTAGCCGAGATTAAAAAGCTCGAGGCCGAACTAGCGACTCTCGAGAAAGTCTCAAAAAATGCGAATTTAGAAATTGCTAGTAGCCTCAAGTATGTAGACCTAGCTCTTTCTGGAATCGTGAACCCGAAGTCCGGGGCGTGGTACGAGGGATACAAAACCGAAGCTGAAAAAATCAAAGCTGTAGTGCAAGCCATTGATGCGATGGACGACAAGCGTTTAATCGCCCAGATCCAGCGGTCAAGACAGTATCAGGATGCCCTAGCTAAGGGGTCATCTGCTGCCTTGGCTGATGCGATCAACGCTGCTGCCTATTCTGGCGCTATTGATACTAAGCGAATCGATACGATTAAAAGAAAGCTAGCTGAGCTGCGCTCCGGGGCAACCATTAATCCGACTGCTCCTTCTGCGAATATGGCAGATCTGTCCGAAAGCGCAAAGAAGTGGATCGCAGAGTGGGACAAGGCATACGCCGCCGCACGGGCTTCCTCATCCTCGGATCCCTACGCAGCCTTGGAACATGAAAGGGTCCAGAAGATCTCTAATGCTGCGGCCGAGGGAGTCACGAGCGCCAACGCTCAGAAGACCATCGACGAGATCAACGCATATATCGATACGAAGCGTAAAGCCCTCGCTGACAAGATCTCGGCCGACGAGCGGACGCGGCTCGCCCAGCTCACCGCCACCAAGATCGACGACCTCGAGCTCCAGAAAACCGCGGAGCTCGCGACCTGGACCGGGACGCAGGAGGGGAAGGCCGCCATCGCGGCGGACTGGGACAAGCGCATCGCCCAGACCGCGATCGACGAAGAGAAGGCCGCCGCGGATGCCCGGATCGCCGAGGCCAAGCGGGTCGCCGAAGAGGCCGCCAGGGCGAACGCCGCCTACTTCGACCAGGTCAACGCCCAGCGCGCCTTCGATGCCAAGTACTCGGCCTCCAAGGTCGACGACCTCAAGCTCGCTCGAGATCGCGAGCTAGCCCTCTTCGTAGGGACGGAGGAGCAACGACGGATCATCGCCGCCGACTACGCCAAGCAGATTGCCGAGGCCCGAATCGCCGAGGCCCGCAGGGTCTTCCAGGAGGAGCTCGCGCTCGCCAAGAAGAGGGGCTCCTGGGGAGCCTACGCATCGGGGACCTTTCAGGAGAAGGCGAAGGACACCGAGGTCGGCCGCATGGCGGGATTCGCCGGCACGGCCGCCGTGGATCCCACCGCCATCTTCATAGACGCGCTGGTCGACTTCGCCCTTTCGCTCGAGTCCGTGCAGGGACTGCTCAACGGCTTTTCGACCATGCTCGGCGGCGTAGCGGAGATCCTTGATCCGCTGCTCAAGGCTGGTACCGATGAGCTCATCGACTCCCTCGTCGAGATCGGGGTGATCCTGGCCCAGACCATGGCTCCGGGACTGAGCATCCTCGCGCTCGCCCTGAAGATGGTCACCGCGATCCTGAACATATTCGTCATGCCGCCGCTCAAGCTGTTCGGGGCCGTCATGACCTGGCTCCACGACAAGGTGGTCGTCCCGGTGGGGAACAAGATCATCGACGCGATCAACGGGATCATCAAGCTGATCAACAAACTGCCCGGAGTCAACATCAAGCTGCTCAAGCATCTGCAGACGACGGACGAGATGGTCGAGCAGGAGGAACGGATCGCGGCCGAGCTCGAGGCCGTGGCCGATGCCATGGAGGACGTCCAGGAGCTCTTCGACGAGAAGAAGAACGCCCTCCGCGAGGCGTACGACAAGAACATCTCCGCCCTCAAGAACCTACTCGAGCTCGGAGCGCTCAGCGAGGCCGAGTACGCCGCGCGCGTCGCAGTCGCCAATACCGAGTACGAGACCTCGCTCGCCGGCCTCGAAGCGCAGGAGGACGCCCAGCTCGAGGCCCTCGAGGACCTGCAGAAAATCATCCAGGACGGACAGCTCTCCATGTCTGACGTCCAGACCGCCATCACCAACGCCCTCGCCGGGATCACGACGGTCCCCGTCCCCACGGCGACGACGTCGTCCGCGGTCGATCTCTCCGCATTGCAGGATCTCAAGCTGCCGAATCTGACGCACCTGTTCTCGGGCGTGTTCGACGTGGGCACGCCCATGGTCCCGGAAGATATGGTCGCCAAGGTCCACAAGGGAGAGACCATCATCCCGGCTTCCTTCTCCGAGGGGTTACGCCGCGGCGACCTCACCTTGAGCAAGGGAGGCTCCGGGACCACCGTGGTCTACCAGACCACGGTCCACGTGGCCGGCAGCGTCCAGGCCGAAAACGACCTGGCGGACTCCATCTCCAAGCGGATCGACCGGCGCAAGGCCCGGGGCTACCTGGAGTCGGTGACGTGAGCGATTATAGCTGCACCATCGATATCGGAGACGGCCAGGGCGAGCGGGACATCTCCGCATTCCTGCGGACCTTCAGCCCGACCGAGCGCCTGTGCTCCGACTCCTTCGGCCGGGCCGTTTCGCAGTGCCACTTCGTCTTCGTCGGGGATCCCTCGCTCATCGCCCTCCTGGCCCAGGCGACGAGCTATTCCGTTATCCGCGTATCGGAGGATGGGGAGCCTCTCTTCACTGGACGCATTCCCCCGGCCGCCTCCTTCGTCTCCTCGGGCGCAGCGGTCTCAGGGCAGCCGGATATCAGCGACCTCGAGCTCGACGCGACCGACCTCTCCAACCGCCTCGACCGGTCCATCACCGCGGACGATGGGATCGCCTGGGAGAACCACTTCGTCCTCGACCCTGACAACCCGGGCCTCTCGATCGCCCACCGCCTCCTCGATCTCTGCGGGATCTCGGGCGCCATGCTCGTGGTCACCGAGGTCGAGAGGACCGTCCTGCGGGCCTTCGCCGTGGACTCCGGGACGGTCGGCGAGGCCCTCGATCAGCTTCTCCGGGAGTACGGCCTCGTCCTCCGGCAGCTCCCCAACGGGAGCTTCATGATCTACCGCTGGCTCGTCGAGGCCCCAGCCCCCACAATCACCCTCGACGACGCCACCATCATGGCCTCCCTCAAGGCGGAGCGGGTCGAGCGCGAGGCCGACGCCGTCGAGCTCTCCTGGTACGCTCTCAAGGACAAGGCCGACTGCCTCATCTTCATGGCGGATCTGCCCTTCGGCGACGACAATCGGCGCTCGGGCTATCCCATCCAGGCGGGGCTCCTTTGGCCCGAGGAAGCCAACGTCGACGAGACCTGGTGGGACTACCAGGATACCGCCCTCTCGTCGATGCTTTCGGGCTCGCGCGTAATCAAGAATACGGACTTCACGCAGATCGTCCTCACGAAGAACCATTCCATCGACGCGCAGGTCGATTCCGGCATTACTGTTGGGCTGGGGCCGATCTTCCAGAACGCCCGCGCTCGCGTCGCCTACCTCAACTCCGGCGCCGCGAGCGCGAACATCTACTACTGCGACATCTACGCCGACGTGGTCTACCGCGCGGCGCAGAACCTCGTCACCAAGAACACGATCGCCGCTCCGATAAAGACCGCAACCTACGAGGCGAGATACCTCCACGACGCGGCTTCCGCGACGCGCTTTACCTGCGCCCTCGCCGATCTCGTCTACAGCCGCGCTTCCTGGCGCTACACCTTCCCCTCGGAGGCCAAGGTCGAGCTCGGGACCATCGCAGCTCTCCACGACCCTTCCTCCGGCCTGGTCACGACCATAGTCATAGTGGAGCGCTCCTTCGATCCTGAGACGCAGATCTACTCGTACAAGGCGCTCTCCGTGGCCCCCGTGGTCATCGATCCCACGGCGAGCTACGTCGCCATCCCTCCGGCCGTCCCCGCCGGCCGCAACGAGGATCCCAGCCACCGCCTCGACGCCCTCCCAACCTACTGGGACCTCCAACAGGGCTACTCCCGCGGCGGCGGCACGACCATCCCGGCCGTGCCGGCCCTCACCGCCCAGTCGGGCTTCCGCGCGGTGACCCTGGTATCTGACAAGCAGGCGTCCCTGACCAACCTCGCCGCCTACGAGTGGCAGGTCGGACCCTCGGCGGCCGGACCCTGGTACTCCCTGCGCTGGGATGGCTACGACTACAAGGGCGACGAGGGATCCTGGACGAGCTCCCCGGGCGAGGTCCTGGTGCACCCCAACATTCCCCTCGCCGGCACCGCCGAAGCCCCCCTCGCGCGCATCCTCTGGTACCGCGCCCGCCGCCTCACCAAGGCCGCTGTCAGGTCCGTCTGGTCCACCCCCGTCCAGGGCGTGGCCTCACAGATCCAGACCGGCGACATAGCGGCCAACGCCGTCACCGCCAACAAGCTTGCCGCTGCCGTGGTCGAAGCCCTCTCCGCGGTCATCCAGGGCGACGTCGTCATCGACAAGGACATCGGCTTCCTCTCCGGCCAGACCGGCGAAGTCGACGGCAACGAACAGGCCTACCTCAACGAACTCGAGCTCGCCTTCCGCCGTTACTGGGGCGGGATGTGGCACACCATGGCCAGCCTCTCCCGGCGCGGCCTCTACGCCCAGCAGCAGTACTCCGACGGCCCCCTCGTCATCTCGAACGGCACCAACGCCACGCGCCGTGCCCGAGGCCTGGACCTCGGCCGTGCGTACCCCTCGGCCGCCGCCCGGGTCTACCATTTCGACGGCGACGTGGCCGACCAGCTCGGGACTGCGGGCTGGACCATCACCGGGAGCTACGGCTTCGACCTTGAGGACGTGGCCATCCTCGCGATGGCCCCCTTCACGGTCGACGGCGCCTCCCTCCTTGGGGATATGCGCCTGACCATGAGCCTCGGGGCCGAGCTCTTCGGAGACTGGTGGACGGACCTCTGGTTCAAGATCCCGGCCTCCGGGGATAACTTCGAGATCCTCTCGATCGGCAATTCGGTCAACTGCGTCAAGCTCCGCTTCCAGGAAACCTCGATAGCATACATCGATCCAGGAGCGTCCGGAGAGCTTCCCTACACCGATCCAGGAGCATCTGGCCAGCGGCCGTACCTGACCATCAGCGCGGACACGAACCTCTCCATCCTCGCGATCATCAACGGTACGCCGACCACGGTGCGTAGGCTCATCCAGCGAGGCGAGTGGGTTCACGTGGCCCTGGGCCTCGTCGTCGGGACCAACGTCCTCCACGTCATCATCGGGACCGAGGATATCCAGTTCTCCTCGTTCTCCGTGGCGGGCTCGGACGCGATGGAGCTCACGCTCAACGACGATCGCATGGCGGGGCTCAAGTACGACGAACTGCTCTACGACCTCACCCAGCCGATCGTTATCACGACCGCGATCGCCGAGACGAACGAGCACATCCCCTGGGCAGCCAACGACTACACCCAGAGGACCATGGTGCTTGAGGCCTATGACCCCGACGCGAAGCTCCTCCAAAACCTGGTCCGATCCGGCGAGAGCGCTGATGGCTACTGGGTGCGCCTCCCCGACGGGACCCTCCTCATCGACAAGGTCGTGAGCTACACGGGGGCCATCTCGACCTCCGCCGGCGTCGGGTACAAGACCGCGGCCGCGGCCGCCCTTGGCTCCTGGCCTGCGGCGGCCGGCCTCGTTTCGCTCAAGTCCTGCGAGATCTCCGTCTACAACGCCACGAAGCCCGTGGCCGTCGAGAGCGGGGCCGCGGTTCCGGCTGTCGTGGCCCCGGGATCCATCTATCTTTGGTCGCCTGCGTCGCAGGCATCTGACACATACTCGATTCACATCCGCGCCACCGGCCGGTGGCGGGCATAGGAGAATAGCGATGAGTATGGATGGCTCACTCATCAAGAAGCCCGAGGACTACGGCATCTACGGGACCGTCCTCGGTCGATCGCTCTTGCCTTCGGAGGCGCACGGCAATCTCGACGTCCTCGTCGGCGTCCTCAACAGCATGCTCGGTGCTCTTACGCCCTCGGCCTTCGGCGCGCGCTACGGCGATGCCACGAAAGCCTGGGTGCCCATCGGCCATGAGTACGTGCAGCGCCCCGGAGCCCCGGCGGCCCCTGATCTGTATACAGGCACCTGGGAGTACTACGGTCAGGCTGGATCCTCCCTCGCCTCGCGAGCCGGACGCGTCGAGCGCGCAGAGGGAGGCAATGCACTCAGCTTCGGCGGAGGGCAACAGGACGACGCAATTCGCAACATCGAGGGCAACATCGTTTTCCAACGGGCGCCAGGCTCCTGGTCAGCAAATGGTGTATTCGCCGCAACGGGATCAGTGACCACTGCATCAGGTGGATCCTCTACTGTCTACGGCGCGGCGAACTTCAATGCCTCGCGCGTAGTCCCGGTGGCTGTTGAGAATCGGATGGTAAACGACACGGTCCGCATCTGGCGGAAGGTTGCATAGGAGGTAATCGTGGAAGCATTAGTGAACAAGTATAGCGTCATCGATGCCTGGGCCGGAGATCGGCCCCCGAGGGCGACGGCGTTCATGGAGCTGATCGACTCCTGCGCCGAGATCGACACCACGAAAGGCGATGCCTCGACCAAGGTGCAGGGCATGGGGGCGGGCATGTACCTTCTCACCGGCCTGCCCGATTGGATCGACTTGGCCGCTGGGCGGGATATACGCGAGTTCGATCCGGCGACCTGGCGGCTTTGGCCGATCTCGAAGCGCGTCGAACTTGGCTTCACCACGATCGATCCGCGACAGAAGCTCGTCGGCGAGGAGCTCAAGCTCAAGAGCCAGCTTGAGCTCATGCGGGACGGCCTGATCGAGACGCCCCGCGGCTATACGGTCGAGGAGTCCACCCAGGCCGCCGATGGCCTCGAACTGGTGGCTATGACCATCACCGAGATGGTTGCCGCCGGGCAGATCACCCAGGCGGAGGCTGATGCGCAGACGGCCGCGGAGGTCCGGGCGCGGCGGGATGAACTGCTCCAGTCCTTCCTGGGCCGCATCCAGCGGTACGAGACGCAGCTCAAAGCAGGGGTACTGCCCACGGAGGCCGAGGCCGCCTACAAAGCCCTCCTGGGGGCCCTGCAGCCGCTCCGGGACATCCCCCAAGAGCCCAGCTTTCCCTACCAGGTGACCTGGCCGGAGACCGTTTAAGACCCTTCGAACGACACGGAAAGACCCGGGAAAGCGTCGGTAAGACACGAAATTCTCATTTTCCGTGCTTCATTTTCTCAAAATGCATGGCGGGTTACAACATGGATGACCGTTTCCATGGGCGAGGCCCATGATAGGCCGACGCGGGCGGGCTCGCTTGTAGATAAGCGCCTACACGGGCTCCCGGGCCTGTAGACAAATGTCTACAGGCCCGGACTGGAGGGAGGCGGGGGCTTTCAGTCCCCCCGGAGGCGGGCGGCGAGGAGGAGGATCTCGTACCAGAGGAAGACGAATATACGGTAGGCCTTCCAGGGGCGGCGCAGGAGGTAGGGCAGCCATTCGAGGCCCCGGTCGAAGAGCTCGCGGGAGGGCTTGCCGTGGCGCTTGGCGAAGACCTCGAAGAGGTCGGAGCACCAGAGGTAGAGCCCCGCGTTGAAGCGGGAGAGGTTCCGCGGGATCCAGCGCTCCCTGCCGGGGGTCCCGTTCCCCACGAGGAGGAGGCTCGGGGTGGACTTGCGGACCGCCTCGATGATCGCGCCTTCCATAGGCTTGGGGTAGCGGCCCGCGTAGCGGCCGACCACGCGGAGGCCGGGGAAGGTGGACTTGATGTTGACCTCGGCCTTCTGGATGACCGAGCGGGAGGAGCCGAGGAGGTAGACGGAGCGGCCCCGGCGCTCGAGGGCGCCGAGGAGGGCGATGATGAAGTCGAAGGGCATGTAGCGGACCGGCTCGGGCTTGCGGAGGAAGCGCGCGCCCCTGATGATGGAGCGGGAGATCGGGAGGACGAGGGAGGCGCCGGCGACCATGCCGCGGAACTCGCCCGAGCGGCGGGCCCGCATGAGGTCCCAGAGCGAGAGGAGGACGATCTGGTGGTTCTTCCCGTCCTCGAAGCGGGAGGCTATCTCCTCGATGCGGTCGGGGGGGAGGATGTCCACGGGCACCCCGAGGACCTGGCTGCGTTTCAGCTCGTACTGGGAATCCATGAAGAACGCTCCGACAGGACGATCTCGACCGCGGCTACCGCGTAGAGCGCGGCGGTCTCGGTCCGGAGGACGGCGCAGGGCAACCTGAAGGGAGAGAAGCCCGAGCCGGCGAGGAAGCGCCGCTCCTCGGCGGCGAAGCCCCCCTCGGGGCCGACGCAGAGGACGACCTCGCCCGGCGCCTCGGTAAGATACCCGTGGAGGGAGCTCTGCGCAAGGGGAGCCTCCTCGTCGAGGAAGAGGCGGAGCCGGCCCGGGCCGCCCTCGCCGAGGGCCCCCGGCAGGGCCTCGAGGCCGATCGGGGCCTCGACGCGGGTGGGCACGGCCGAGCCTGACTGCTGCAGGGCCTCGCGCGCAATGCGCCTCCAGCGCTCGAGACGGGCCGCCGAGTCCGCCTCGGGGACCGAGCGCAGGGCCCTGAGGGGCAGTACCCGGGCCACCCCGGCCTCGGCCGCCTGCCGCACGACGAGGTCCATCTTGCTCCCCTTGGGCAGGCCCTGCACGAGGGTGATCGGCGGCCGCGCGGCCTCCGGAGGGCCGAGCCGAGCCGAGCCCGCGGCGGGGGAGGGGGGAGCGGCCGCGCGGCCGCCCCTGATGTCCTCGAGGCGCTCGGGCTCGGCGCAGCCGGGGGGGAGGGGCCCGACCCCGATGACCAGGCGGTCGGGCCCGGCCTCGAGGAGCTCGCAGAGCCAGCTCCGGCCCTCGGCGTCGAGGCCGGGGAAGCGGTCTCCCGGAGCGAGCCTGAGGACCCGCGAGAGGTAGCGGGCCCGGCCGCCCTCGAGGACGCAGCCCTCGCCGGGCTTCCACTCAGGGGGCAGGGAGAATCGGCGCACGGCGGGCGCTTCGGCCGCGGCCCTTAGCGGGAGGGGCTCCCGACCGCGGGCTCGGGCAGGCCCGGTGCGCCCGCGGCGGCCTGGGCCGCCCCGGCCGCGCGCTTGGCCTCGACGAGCTCCTTCACCGTCTTCGTGCCCTGGAGGAGGGAGGCGAAATCGGGCTTGTCGAAGAGGGCGAGGGCCGCGTTGAGGGCCGCGTCGAATTCGAGGTCGTAGGCGGGGGCCACCGTCTTGCGGGCGAGCTCGTTGTGGACCAGGCGCCTGAGCACCCGCTCCGAGAGCTTGAAATCCTTGGCGAGGAGGGCGGCGAAGGCGTTGCGCTGGGCGACGCTCGCCCCCGGGTTGGCGGTCGCGAAGGACTCGATCCTGCCCGAGTCGAGGAGCTTGCCCAGCTCGGCTATCTCCGCCTCGCCGAGCTCGGGCTCCTTGGACTCGAGGTCGGGCGGGATGCCGGTCTTGTCGATGTTCTCGTCGCTCGGCGTGTAGTAGCGGGCGATGGTCAGCTTGAAGCCCGTCTCGTCGACGGGGAAGGGCTGCTGGACCGAGCCCTTGCCGTAGCTGTTCTCGCCGACGAGGTAGGCGCGCCTGTTGTCCTTCAGGGCCCCGGCGAGGATCTCGGAGGCCGAGGCCGAGCCCTTGTTCATGAGCAGGATGATGGGCAGCTCGGGCGGCAGGGACTGCCCCGGCTTGGCCTTGCTCACGGAGTTCTCGTAGGGCAGGCGGCTCTTCGTCGAGACGATGAGGCCCGAGTCCAGGAAGGCGTCGGCCACCTGGATGGCCGAGTCGAGGAGGCCGCCGGGGTTGTTGCGCACGTCGAGGACGAGGGCGCGGTAGCCGGCCTTGCCGAACTCGGCGAGGGCCTCCTCGACCTTGGGGGCGGTGAGCTTGGTGAACTCGATGATGCGCAGGTAGCCGACGTTCCCCTTGGCCGTGGGGATGAGGGCCTTCTTGACGACGGGGAGCTCGACCCGCGCCCGCACGAAGGGCGCGTCGAAGACCTGGCCCTGGCCCCTGCGGAAGGTGAGGACGACGCTCGAGCCGACCGGGCCGCGGATCCGCTTCTGCGCCTCGTCGATGAGCATGGGCGCCGTGGACTCGCCGTCGATCTTGATGATGAGGTCCCCCGGCTGGATGCCGCGGGCCCAGCCCGGGGTGTTCTCGATGGGCGAGACGACCTCGACGTAGAGGGGCTGGTCCTCGGCCTTCTTCGGGTCCCGGAGCTGCTTCGAGATGACCAGGCCGACCCCCCCGAACTCGCCGGTGGCGAAGTCGTTCATGTCGCTCATCATCGCCTCGTCGAGGAAGACCGAGTAGGGATCCCCGAGGGAGTCGAAGAGGCCCTTCATGGCTCCCTCGTAGAGCTTCTTCGGCTCGGGCTTGTCGACGTAGCTCTGCAGGACGATGCGGAAGGCGTCGTTCAGGATCTGGAGGTAGCGCCTCGTCTCCTGGTCGTCCCGGAGGGCGGGTTGGGCGAAGGCCCGCGGGACGGAGACGGAGATCGTCGAGACGAGGACCATCGCCGCGGCGACGGCGCCCCAGGCGATGCGGTGGCGGCCGGCGGCCCCGGGTTTGCTCATCATGGTCCCTCAACTATCCGTTCGGGCGGGGCTCCCTGTCAACCTGGGCGGGCGGCCCCGCTCCCGGGGCGGAACATTGGAGAGCGGGCGGTTCCACGCTATACTTGTCAAAGGGGTATAGGACCGTTCCCCTCGCCGCATGAAAGCCCGCCACGCCCTCCGGGGCCTTTGCTGCGCCGCCCTCGTCTCGAGCGCGGCCCTCTCCTGCGAGCTCTCGTCGAGCCTCCTTTCGGAGAGCGAGCGGAGCGGCCTCTACGAGGTCAAGCTCAAGTCGGGCGGCGCCCTTCTCGACAACGGCTCCCTCCTCGAGGCCGGCTCCTCCATCGCCGCGAATGTCTCCCGGCTGACCGGGGCTGCCGAGATAGCATTCCTCGAGCTCGGCCTGGAGGGGAGCCCAGCCTTCCTGAAGCTCGCGGGCCCGGCGGCCGGCCTCGCCGGCTCGGCCGCCGCGAAGGATGCCGCGAAGGATGCCGCGGGCTCCACCCAGGTCGACGCCATCGAGGGCGAGCTCCCCCCCCTCGAGCTGCCCGCCGATCTCCCGCCCGGCGCCTACTGGCTTAGGCTCCAGCTTTCCTCGGCCGAGGGGCGCTCCCTCCAGAAAAGCTCCCTCCTGGTCTTCGTCGGCCTGCCCCAGCCGCGGATCGAGGGCGTCTCGGTCTACCCTCCCTCCATCGGGCCAGGCCAAGCCGTCCTCCTGAGCCTCGATACCTCGCCGACTCGGGCCGGCGACCCCTGGATCCGCTGGTCCCGTGACGGCCTGGCCTTCGCCGAGGGCCCCCTCTCGGGGGGCTTCGGCCGCGTCGTCTGGGCGGCCCCGCGCCTCGAGGGGGCCTACGCCCTCTCGGTCGAGGCCTTTCCCGCGGCCCCGCCCGAGGGTTCTGCCTTCTCCTTCCGCGCCGCGGCCCGGCAGGAGCTCAAGGCCATGGTCAAGGAAGCCTCGGCCGCCGCCGCCGACGAGTTCGACGACGCCCTCTCCTTCCTCTCCCTCCTCCGTCTCGACGGGAGCTTCGACGACGCGGGAGTCAGGGCCCGGCTCAAGGCCCCGGTTCCCCTCGGCTCCCCCCTCCTCGACGTCTACCCCGGCGGCTTCGGCTACTCCTTCGGCCCCGACGCCGGCCTCAGCCTCCCCGGCCTCATGCCCCCGGCCTACGAAGGAAGGAGCGCGGCCTTCTCCCTCGTCCTCCGCCTGGCCACCCGCGAGGAAGGGGGACGCCTCCTCCGCTTCTCCTCGGAGGACGGCTCCTACCTCCTCGAGCTCGGCCTCGAGGGCGGCAAGCCCTTCGTCTCCCTCGCCTCGGGAGGGGAGACCGCGCGATCCCTCGCCCCCCTCGCCCTCGAGCCGGCGCCCCACACGATCGTCGCCTGCCTCCAGCCCGCGGAGGGACGGACCCAGGTGACCTGGGTCCTCGACGGGCTTCGCGTCGAGGCGCCCTCCCTGCCCCCCTTGCCGCCGCCGCCTGAGGGCTCCGCCCTCCTCGGCGGCCCCGGCTCGATCGCCGGGGTCTACGACGGCTTCGGCCTCATGAGCGCCGCGGGCTCCTCGCGGCCCCTCGCCCCGCCCTCCTACCGCCTCGCCTCGCGGCGCAGGTGGAAGGCTTCCCTTGCCCTGGCCGAGGCCTTCGAAGACGGCCTCCTCCCCCCCGGCGTCTCGGCCAGGGGCGGCGCCTCGGCCTCGGTCGGCGCGGTCCGCTTCAAGGGCGACGGCTCCCTCGCCTTCGCGCCCCCGCTCAAGCTCGACCTTCCCTATGTCGTCGAGGCCGACTTCGCCGGCCCGTCTCGCGGCCTCTCCCTGGTCCTCCAGGATCCCTCCGGGCTCAGGCTCCTCGCCGTCACGCCATCCGGCGCCGCCTTCGACGGGAGCGGGACCAGCCTCGGCTCCCTGCCCGTCGCCGCTGGTAAGCTGGCCTTCGTCCTGTCGCCGTCCCGGGGAGGCTTCCGCCTCGCCTCGCCCTCGGGCGGGGAGGCCCTCAGGGTTCCCGCGGAAGGAAGCCTCCTCGCCGGGCCCTTCACCCTCCTGGTCGAGGGCGAGGGAGCCGATGATGCCGCCCTCGCGAGGATCCTGGCGCGCGAGGCCTCGCGCTGAGCGCCGCGGCGGCGCCGCGGAGGGTCCCTCGCCTTGCTTTAGGCCTCGAGTATCACTACACTATCCCTACCGACGGGAGCGGGCGGGCTCGGGCCGCCGCCTTCGTCATGCCAGCCCGGTCCCGCTCGCGCGTGTCGCCTTTGTTTTTGCCGAGGCCGCGCGCTAGACTAGACCCGGAACTACGTAAGGAGCGCTTAATGTCGAAAAGTACGAGCGCCGCGCTCGCCCTCGCGGCGCTGGCCTTCTTGGCTTCCTGCGCGAGCTCGCCGGCCCCGGCTCCCACGGCCGCCCCGGCCCAGTCCGCCCCCGCCGCAGCTCCCAAGGACAACGCGGCCAAGTCCCGCGCCATGGCCCTCGTGCAGGGCGGCGCCGATGCCGGCCAGGCCGTGGCGCCCCCCGCCGCGGCGCCCGCCTCCCCGGCCGCGCCCGCTGCCCCCGCCTCGGTCGACCAGCCCGCGCCGGTCGCGACGGCGCCCCTGACGCCCGAGGAGCAGGCCTACCTCGAGAACTACCTCGCCCGGCTCAACTACATGGTCTACTACAACGCCGACGCGAAGATCGACGCCAAGCTCGCCAAGATGGCGGTCACCCAGGCCAACCGCTACCTCATCGAGAAGCTCGGCCGCTCGGTCGTCGACTTCGACCAGATCGAGAAGAACAAGGCCGACCAGCGCAGCGCCTACGAGTCCGAGACGGGCGGCTCGATCAGCCTCATCCAGTACATCGCGCAGAAGCAGAACGCGGACGTCTACGTCGAGCTCGACTTCACCGTCGCCTCCGAGACGCGGGACGGCAAGTACTACGCCTCGGCCATGGGCTCCATGAAGCTCTTCGACACCTCCACCGCCAGCCTCCTGGGCTCGGTGGCCCTCATCAGCCAGCCGGCCTTCAGCCCGAGCTCCCTCGAGGCGGCGGTCAACAACGCCGTGCTCGGCTCGGTCTGGGTCGCCATGCCGAAGATGGCCGAGCAGTCCAAGGAGCTCCTCAAGGGCTCCCTTGGCCGGGGCGTGCGCTACGAGATCATCCTCCAGAAGACCCCCGACTCCCGGCAGGTCAGCCAGCTCAGGCGGGCCCTGGCCAAGAAGATGCGGGAGGTCGAGCAGGCCTCCTACTCGCCGGACGAGACGAGGCTCTACGTCTACACCTTCCAGAAGGGCGACAAGGTCGAGGACGCGATGTACGACGCCGCCTCCTCGGCGGGCCTCAACGACCTCAACCTGGTCTACTCGAGGGGCAAGTCCTATACCTTCAATAGCGGCTTGTGAACAGCCGGGGCGGGATAGCATCCCGTCCCGTCAAGGGAGGGCGTCGACCCTCCCGTTCATATGGCGCCGGCGACGAGGAATGCCGGCGCGCGGAAAAACTTAGGAGGTCATCGTGAAGAAGATCCTCGCGATCCTGATCGCTGTGGTGTCGATCGCCGCCGTGGTGGGCTGCGCCTCGGAGCCCAAGCCCGCCCCCGGAGGCGTCAACCCGCCGGCCCCGACCGTCAAGGCCTATCCGCCCCAGATCCTCGAGCACAAGGGCACCGCCTTCGGCCGCGACTACCCGAAGTGGATGGACGCCGCCCTGGACGGCCCCAAGGCCGTGGAGAAGCTCGGCGACT
>ENA-UOWG01000400-UOWG01000400.1-activated-sludge-metagenome-genome-assembly--contig:-NODE-400-length-59163-cov-7.033701_pt1 | contig 59163 bp, 53 predicted proteins | sample MGYA00238147_ERZ761563 | MGnify/ENA primary metagenome ERZ761563 (study PRJEB28884, sample SAMN05720216) | anaerobic digester metagenome | isolation source: active sludge of municipal...
GCCGACGCTCTGGGCAAAGATGCCGGTGGAACCGACGCCTGACGTGCTGATCCATGACCCGGTGGAGTTGACATGGACCGCCACGCCGGTGGAGGGGTCGTTCAGGCTGTTCCCGCCTGTGCCGCCGTTGCCTCCCACGGACAGACTGATGTTTGATATGCCGAGGATATCTTTGGTGCCTGTTGAAATATCCACTGCCGCAGAAAAAGCACCGTTGCCGCCGCCGCCCCCAACGCTCTGGGCGAAGATGCCCTGGGAGTAATCCCCTTGCGTGATGATATTGCTGCTGCTCTGTACATCCACGGTACCGGCGGTATTGCCGCTGCCCCCGCTGCCGCCCACGGAAACTGCCAGCGAAACGGGAAGCTTTTGGTCCACGGCAAAGGCAAGAGCACCGCTGAAACCGCCGCTGCCGCCGCCGCCGCCCACGCTCTGGGCAAGGATGCCCCTCGAATAAACTCCTGTAGTGAAGATCAACGCCCCATTGCTCGTTACGGATACATTGCCCGAAGTTCCGCCTGTGCCGCCGGAGCCGCCCACGCTGACCGCCACGGCGGCACTGACGGGGATCTGTGGAATGAGACCGAGGGCAACGGAGCCGGCAACGCTGAAACCGCCGCTGCCTCCGCCTCCGCCCACGCTCTGGGCGAAGATGCCGTCCGACAGCGACCCCGAGGTAAGAACGCTGCTGTTGCTCGTGACGCCTACATCGCCTCCCGAGCCGCCGGTACCGCCGCTGCCGCCCACGCTTACGCCAAGACTGGCAATAACGCTCGCGCTGGCCCCGACGCTGAAGCCTCCCGAGCCGCCTCCGCCGCCCACGCTCTGGGCAAGGATGCCCGCGGCATTATCCCCGGAGGTGTTGATCTCGCCGGAGGTGTTGACGCTCACGCCGCCTCCCGAGCCGCCGCTGCCCCCGCTGCCGCCCACGCTGACCGATGCGGACCCGCCGATATCGAGGGCACCGGCAACGCTGAAGCCCCCTGAGCCGCCTCCGCCGCCCACGCTCTGGGCCAGGATGGCTTGAGATGCGTCGCCCTGCGTGGTGATGGCACTCGTATTATCAACGGTGACGGTACCGCCGCTGCCGCCGGTACCGCCCGATCCGCCAACGCTTACAGCAACCGAGACAACTCCAACGCTGGCGGAGATGCTGAAACCGCCGCTGCCGCCGCCGCCGCCCACGCTCTGGGCAAGGATGCCCTGGGAGTTCTCCCCCTGGGTGCCAATTATAGCGCTGTTCGTCACCGAAACCTCATCGCCCACGCCGCCGGAGCCGCCGGAGCCGCCCACCGCCACCGTCGGCGTAATATTGCCGGTAAGCGCCACAGCGCTGCTGAAGCCTCCCGCGCCGCCGCCTCCGCCCACGCTCTGGGCAAGGATGGCTGCGGCGTTCTTCCCTGAAGTAGCGATATTTCCGGTATTGACCACGTCGGCCTCGCCTCCGGCACCGCCGCTGCCGCCGCTGCCGCCCAGGACGACCGCTGCATTAGCGAGAGCGATAGCGCCGGACACAGCCACTCCTCCCGCGCCGCCGCCTCCGCCCACGCTCTGGGCAAGGATGCCGTAGGAGTTTTCCCCCTGGGTGATGATGGTGCTCCCGTTCGTCACCGATACGTTATCGCCGACGCCGCCGGTGCCGCCGGATCCACCCAGTGCAAAATCCACCGCCAGGGATCCCGCGATGGCCGTATTGGCGGTGACACTGTAACCGCCGTCACCGCCTCCGCCGCCCACGCTCTGGGCAAGGATGCCGTAGGAGCGGTCCCCCGTGGTCGCGATGGTGCCGGTACCGGAGGAAACGGTTACCGTACCGCCCCCGCCGCCCCCGCCGCCTCCGCCGCCCACTGCCACGGATATCTGGTATGAATTGCCTACCGAACCGGCGATGTCCGCAACACTGAAGCCTCCCGCGCCGCCGCCCCCGCCGACGCTCTGGGCGAAGATGCCATGGGAATCGGAGCCCTGCGTCGTTATGTCCTCGGAGTTGTTGACGCTCACGGTACCGCCGTCACCGCCGCCGCCTCCCGATCCGCCGATGGCCACCGACGCCGAGGCAACGGTGCCCGCCAGCGTCACGGTCGTCGCAAAACCGCCGCTGCCTCCTCCTCCGCCGACGCTCTGGGCGAGTATGCCATGAGAACTGTTTCCGGAAGATGTTATTGTCCCTCCGGAGTTGTTGGTGACAGTGACATCGTCGCCGTCACCACCACTGCCGCCCGATCCGCCGATGGCCACGCTTCCCTGAAAACCGCCGGATGCCGCCCCGCCGCCGTCACCGCCGCCCCCGCCCACGCTCTGGGCGAAGATAGCGCTGGCATTTATCTCGGTAGTGGAAAGAGTACCGCTGTTCGTGACCGTGACCGCTGAGGCGTTTCCCCCTCCTCCACCTGAACCGCCGATGGCTGCCAGCCCGCCCGACGTGCCGCCGCTGCCTCCTCCTCCGCCCACGCTCTGGGCGAAAATGGCATTTGCGGCGCTCACGATCGCTCCGCTGTTCGTGATAGTTACGCCGCCGCCGTCACTGGCCATGCCGGCGCTGCCGCCGATGGAAATGAGCCCCGTCGATTGACCGCCGTCACCGCCGCCCCCGCCGATGCTCTGGACATAGATCCCCTGGGAATACGCACCTGAGACATTGATGCTGCCGCTGTTGTCAACTGTTACGGCGCTGCTTTTGCCGCCGCCGTCACCCGATGCGCCGATACTGACGACGCCAACCTCACTGCCGGCGCTGCCGCCGCCCCCGCCGACGCTCTGGGCGAAGATGCCATGCGCGGATTGGCCCCAGGTCTGAATTTGGGCACTGTTCGTGACGGTCACGGTACCGCTGTTGCCGCCGCTGCCGCCAGATCCTCCCAGGCCAATGAGCGCTCCGCCCCCGCCGCCTGCCCCGCCGCCGCCTCCAACACTCTGGGCAAGTATGGCGTAGGCACCGTCCCCGTACGTGGTAATATTGCCGCCTGCCTGATTTACAACAGAGACGTTCCCGCCGCTGCCGGCGCTGCTCGCGTCTCCTCCCCTGGAGTAGATAATGCCGCTTGCTGCTCCTCCCTGGCCTCCGAAACCACCGGTGCTCTGGGCCAGGATCCCGTAGGCATCCTTGCCCAGGGTCGTGATCGTTCCGCCGCTTGTGACCGACACCGTGCCGCCGTCTGCCGCGGTGCCGCCTCCGCCGCCGGTTGACCAGAAACCCCAGCCGCCGCTGCCGCCTGAACCTGCGTTACCTCCCGCACTCTGTGCCCAGATGCCGTAGGCGTTATCTCCCTGTGTTGATATATTCCACGTGCCATTGACCGTAACGCTGCCCCCGGCGCCGCCGTTGGCGCCTCCGGACCCGGGTGTCCAGAAAAACCCGTTCCCGCCGTCGCCTCCGTTCCCGCCGGCGCTGATCGCGAGGATACCGTAGGAGTTTGCGCCCGATGTCGAGATCGATCCGCTGCCGTTGACATTCACTGTGCCCCCGGAGCCGCCGCTGCCGCCGGGGCTGGAACCTGCGAAGGTCACGCCGTCGCCGCCTTTGCCCCCGCTGCCTCCCTGGCTTATTGCCAGAATGCCGTAGGAGTTCGCGGCCCCGGTGGTGATAGACGTCTGGGAATTGACGCTCTCCATTGTGCTGACCGTGACATTGCCGGAGGCTGTTCCGTCGCCTCCCGCGGTTGATCCGTGAACGCCTTCCACGGCATCTTCACCATCGGTCCCGGCGCCGCCCTGGCTTTGCGCGCTGATACCGAAGCTGTCGTTTACGTTGATAATGATATCGCCGCCGGTCCCGCCGCCGCTGTACACGGCGGAATCGAACGAGCTCCCGTTGGTCAGGCTTATGCCCGGATCGCCCGTATTGGGATTGACGGGGCCATCGAGGTCGTGAACATAAAGTGTTGTCACCGGTGGAGCGTAACCGGTACCGGTTACATCGATCCCTGATGACTCGTCACCTGTACAGGTCATATTACCGCTCCCATCGGGAACGCAGGCCCCATGGACGGCACCGGCAAAGATCAAGGCGACGACTGACGCCGCCATAATCATAATAAGCGGCGAACAGAGGAAACAGGTTTTTATTTTTCCAATCCCACAATTCGGGTGTGGGCGCGATATGGATCTGATCCTTTTCATCTGCAGTTACACCTCTAGATAAGAAATATGGTGCGGCCGTAAAGCATGATGCCGGTCTTATAAGGGACTGATATGGCTTGTGCTGGTCAAAGATGAATATCTGAGAGATTATACATTGCGGATACCCACAGATTACTTACAGATTGCCCGGATACCGGGAATAAATGTAAATTTATTTGGATGAAGGCTCACCGGGACGATCAGATGGAAGGCATAAAGTTATGAACAAAGAAACTATTGTGTTCTAAAATGAGGATATTTACATATTCATAGAGCATATATAATCTATTATAATAATAATTACATCTAATAATAAGTGTCAAAATAAATATAAAAAAATAAAATAAATATGCATTATGAAAACAACATAATTTATTAAATCGAACATGTATGCCTTTGTCCATCAACACATATATCCAGTTCATCGACAGGCCGGAGTTCGGGTTTCCAGCCTGAACTTTTATCCGCATTGAGCTTAATAAAAACGACTGAATGGCGAATAACTTATCAAGACGCCCGCTTCTTCGGGGCAAAGCGACAGAAGCAGGGTAAGCCGTTTATGGATAAAATTGACACAGAATTAATGGGAAACAAGGGTGAAAATCTCGGCATTGAGCTTGAGGTAACTCTTAAGCTCCAGCTTCGCGGGGCCAGGGATGTCTGGAAAAGCACCCTTATCGGCATGGTCAGGGGGAATTATCTCATTGCAAGCATACCGCACATTCCCGGGCTCTGGGTAAAGCTCCATCAGGAGAACCATATTATTGTCCGTTATCTTTACAGGGGAAAGGTGTACGGGTTCTATTCCACGCTTGTAGGTACCATGGAAGAGCCTTTCCGGCTGGCCTTTCTCTCCTACCCGGAGAAGATCGAGATAGTGAACCTGCGAAAACACGAGCGCACGACGTGTCTTCTCCCGGCCCAATTATCAATGGATGGAACATCTTACCGGGGTGTCATGACCGATGTGAGCCTGGGAGGATGCAGTTTTCTCTTCGATCGTGCCGGCACGGAGGAAGGGACAGGCTGTTTTTATGTCGGCGACGAGGTTGCCTTCTCGGTGCAGTTCGTCGGTTCGCCGCAGGCCAGCAGCATTAACGCGACGATAAAGAATGTGAAGGCTGTAAGCAAAAGGACATCCATCGGTGCCCAGTTCAATGACCCCGACGAAAATCTGCTGCAATTGATCAAGGCATACGTCGAAGGCGTAGGCAAGTTCGACAGGCCCTGACAAGAAGGAACCCGGGAAGATCGCCGGATTTCGCTAAAAAGTTTTTATTTTAGGGGAATTTATTTATAATCTTACATTACGATCTCGTCCTTCCTGAAGGACATGCGGACACGCCGGGCACAATGTGAAGGCTTTTTGATGTAATGTGCCGTTTAAATTGAAAAGGAAGACCCTGTGAAACGCCGGTTTATTCTAATGTCCGTTCTTGTCTTTACAACGGTTTGTCTTTATCTCATGTATGCCGCTTACAACCAGGTGAAAAAGGACGCCATCCGCGAATTGAACACCCAGCAGATGGCCCATGCCAGGTTGGCCAAAGCCGGCATAGAAGGTTTTACCAGGCAGTACATGAACATACTGCGCCATATGGCATCCCACCCCGAGATCATCAGTTTTGATGGAAAAGGAAGACGAACAGTCGATGAGTTTTATGAGTTGAGCAAGGACGATATAAGGTCCATCGTTCGGGTCGACGCCTCCGGCAGATTCATTTATACCGTTCCGGAAAACAAAAAGTACAAAGGGACCGATATCTCCTACAGGGATTTTTTTAAGACCATGAAGAGTGACGTCAAGCCGGTGGTGAGCGATATCATCACAACGGTCAAGGGGGTTGAACGGTCGATTGCGTTCCATTACCCCGTTCTCAGGAACGGCAGGTTCGACGGTTCCATTGGTATAGTTGTTTCCATAGATGACCTGTCAACGAGATTCTTAAAGGACATAAGGATAGGGAAAACAGGTTATGCCTGGGTCTTGAACCGCAGGGGAACAGAGGTGTACTGCCCGGTTCCCGGTCATATCGGAAAGTCAATTTATGAGACCTCGGGACGTTTCCCCAGCGTCATCGACATGGCCAAAGAGATGATGAACGGCAAGGAAGGCACCACCACGTACATATATGACTATATCGCGGAAAAGGAGACAAGGACGGTCACGAAGCATGCCGTATATATGCCGGTCATCATCGGCGATACCTTCTGGTCCATCGTGGTGGCAACGCCGGAGAACGAGGCGCTTGCCTCCATGGAAGGTTTTCGCAACCGCTGGCTGCTGGTAGTTGCCCTTCTTATCGCCGGGGCCTTCGCCTTTTCCTTTTACTCGGTGAGGTCCTGGACGATAGTGAAGGAAGCAAGGAAGCGCATGGAGGTTGAGGAGGCCCTGGTGCGGAGCGCGGAGAAATACCGTTCGATCTTTGACAACGCCGTGGAGGGCATATTCCAGTCAACTCCCGAAGGGCGCTTTATCAGCGTAAATCCGGCATTTGCCAAAATGTGCGGGTACGATTCACCGCAGGAGATGGCAGAGGGAATAACCGATATCGGAAGTCAGCTCTATACAGACCCGGCGGACCGGGACCTGTTCCGGATGATGATCGATGAGAGAGGGATCGTAGAGAATTATGAGATCCAGTACCGCCGGCGGGACGGCCGCGAGATATGGGTTTCCCTCAATGCGCGCGGTATAAAGGATGACAGCGGGAAATTGCTCTATTATGAAGGCACCGTTGAGGACATAACCGAACGCAGGACCGCCGAAACCATGCTGCTGGAGGAGATGGAGTTCAACAGGACGCTTCTTCAGGCATCGCCTGCATTCTTTGTGGCCATGGACCCCGACGGCAAGGTCTTTCTCATGAACCAGTCCATGCTCGACACCCTGGGGTACACGATTGAAGAAGTAGCGGGGAAAGACTACCTTTTGAACTTTGTGCCTCAGTGGGAGAGGAAGGGTGTCGCGGAGATATTCAGCCGTCTTGTCGTCTCGAACGAATCGACGGTCAACGAGAACCATGTTCTGGCAAAAGACGGACGCGAGTTGTTCGTCGAATGGCACGGCAGGGCGATCATGGACAATCAGGGGAAGATCAGCTATTTTTTTGGCGTTGGCATGGATGTGACAGAACGGAACCGGGCGGAAGAAGCCTTGTATGCCGAGAAGGAGAAGCTGCGGCTGCTCTCGGAAAATGCCCCCTTCGGCATGGTACTCATCGGCGGAGACGGCCGGTTCACTTACTTAAACAACAGGTTCAGGGAAATATTCGGTTATGACCCGGCTGATGTTCCCAACGGCAGGGCATGGTTCCGGGCCGCCTATCCCGACAGGGAGCACCGCTCGGCGGCGATATCGGCATGGGTCGAGGATTTCCGGGACCCAACCATTGGCGAGAGAAAACCCAGGACCTTTACCGTCACCTGCCGTGACGGAAAACAGAAGACCATAACCTTTATAAGCGTCATGCTTGCCTCCGGTGATTACCTCATGACCTGCGAGGACATCACGGGACTCAGGCGCCTCGAGGACCAGCTCAGGCAATCCCAGAAGATGGAAGCGATCGGCAGCCTGGCTGGCGGCATCGCTCACGATTTTAATAATATCCTTACGACCATCATGGGATATGCAAGCCTGCTGCAGGACACAGTTGACAGGGAGAGCGGTATGCGCCTGTACGTGGACCAGATACTTTCTGCATCGCAGAAGGCGGCCAACCTGACCCAGAGCCTCCTCGCTTTCAGCAGGAGCAGATCGATAACCTTGAAGCCGCTCAATGTCAATGAAGCTGTAAGGGGGGCGGAAAAGCTTCTCAAGCGGCTCCTCACGGAGGATATCGAGCTCAGGCTCTCACTTGCCGACGGCGACGCGACCGCCCTCGCAGATGCTACCCAGGTGGACCAGATACTCTTCAACCTGACCAGCAACGCGCGTGATGCCATGACCAATGGAGGCGCTCTTACCATCAAAACGGAGCATGTCGATGTGGATGGCGCCCGGGCACACGCCCTTGGGTTCGAAAGGGCAGGCAGATACATCGCTGTCACTGTCAGCGATACAGGCATCGGAATGGACGAGCAGACAAGAGAGAAGATCTTCGATCCTTTCTTCACCACAAAAGAGGTTGGCAGGGGAACAGGCCTCGGATTGGCAACGGTTTACGGGATAGTAAAACAGCATAACGGTCATATCACGGTCCATAGCGAACCGGGTAAAGGCACCGCCTTCTGTATCTATCTCCCCGCCGCCAGACCAGTGGCCGATGAAGGGGCACTGCCGGTAACTGCTGTCCGGGGAGGGAAGGAGACGATATTGATCGCGGAAGATAACACGGCGGTAAAGGACCTTATCAGGGATGTCCTTCGCAAATACGGATACCATACACTGGAGGCCAAAGACGGCCAGGAGGCGGTCGAGTTATTCGAACAGGACCGGAACGTGGACCTTGTCATCCTCGATTCCGTCATGCCCAGGAAGAACGGCAGAGAGGCCCTCGAGGCGATAAAAAAGCTCGACCCGGGCATCAGGGTGCTTTTCATAAGCGGCCACACGAAAGACACGGTCCTCGACAAAGGTATAGCAGAAGACAAGTTCGATTTCCTCCCCAAACCCGTCTCTCCCGTCAAGCTTCTCCAAACCGTCAGGGAAATTCTCGATAGAACCTAAAGACAGTTCCAGGTTTCAGGTTCCAGGTTCCATGTTCAAGGGAAAAAGAAATTTGTGGCCGTCATTTTATAGAAATGAAAAGTAATATTACTTTATGTGATACCGTTCCAGGTTCCAGGGGTAAAGACAAAAAACACAAAATATGGACATAGGGGGGGGAATGACAGTTCAAAATTTTGAAGACCTTCAAATCTGGCAAGAAGCAAGAAAGCTAACGAATAGTGTATACGAAGTAACAAAACTACCTACTTTTGCTAATGACTTTGGCCTCATCAATCAAATCAGAAGAGCATCTATATCGATAGGATCAAATATCGCAGAAGGTTATGAACGTGGAGGTAATCAAGAGCTCATGCAGTTTCTTTCTGTTGCCAAAGGGTCATCGGGTGAAGTCCGGTCTCAGCTATATTTAGCACTCGACCTCGGATACGTTGAAAAGGAAGAATGCGAAAAACTGATAGATGAATTCAAAAAACTTACTGCAATGATAAATAGTTTCATAAAGTATCTGAAGAAAACATCATACAAAGGAATGAAATACAAGACAAACTGAAGACCGTTCAAGGGTAAAGACCGTTCCACGTTCCATGTTCCAGGTTCAAAGACAAAACCTTAACAAAAAACATTTTTTAAGGGAATTTTCTTTTCCGTGGAACCTGGAACGTGGAACGTGGAACGGTTCTTAGGTCGTATAATTGATCTCCAGGATGCGGTCGATGCGGAAGCTGCGCTCTTCGCCACGCATGCAGCAGTAGGCGCGCAAACCTTCGAAAGACTTGCCCTTGTATTCCATCTGTTCAATGGACATCGGGCGGATCGTTCTGCGGGACTTGGTATCGTTGGGTTTGAGGTAGATGATCTCGATGTTCAGGTCGCGCCTGATGGCGTCCATGATGATGGCGCTGCGTTCATCGTAGCTTGAGAGCTCGTCGGCCTTGCGGTACTGGAACATGGTGAGGAATTTCGCCACCCGCCAGTCCATGCGGATGTGGCCTTTCTTTATCTTTTTCGTAAGGATGATGCCGTCAAAGTTCGTGCAGCGGCTCAGGGCCACATAGACCTGCCCGTGGGCAAATGCGCCGCGGCCCATGTCGATGATGACGCGGTCGAAGGTCTTCCCCTGGCTTTTGTGGATTGTAACGGCCCAGGCGAGGCGGATCGGATACTGGGTGAAGGTGCCTGTTGTCCTGGTGGAGATATGCCTGGTCTTCCTGTCATACTCGTACTCGAAGAGCTCCCACATGTTGGGCATGACCTCGACGATCTGGCCGTCCCGGAGCATCACGAGTATGCGGTCATCCTCACCGTCAACCTTTTCAAGTCTCTTGACGATGCCAAGCGTCCCGTTCACCCAGCGGCCGAACTTGTCGTTATTGACAAGCATGACCTGTGCGCCCGGTTTGAGCGTAAGTGTTTCGTCCGCGGGCAGTGAGGAGCGGTCGAATTCCCCGCTTGTCTTGCCGGCCAGTGTGAAGGAACGGTCCGGGAGTGATTCGAGCATCTCCATATTGCGCTTCGCGGCGAGATCGTTGGTGGTGGTCAGGGTGATATAAAAACCTTCTTCTTCAGGGTCGGGATCGGGCCGGCAGTTCCTGTTGAGCTTCTCGATATCGTCATCGGTGCATGTGCGGTTGCGTATCGAGTTGAGGAGTTCGATAAAGTCCTCTTCGGTCTGGCGGTATACTTTCTCCAGTTCGACGAACTCCATGGAGAAACTCTTTTCCTTGAAGACCTGGGCTGAAAAAAAATACGGTGATTCGTAGCGGTGGGTGAATATCTCCTTTTCACCGGGTGTGACCACAGGAGGGAGCTGATAGAGGTCTCCGACGAAGATCATCTGGACCCCGCCGAACCACTGTTTCCGGTAGGGGCCGTTGAGGCGCATGAACTTCTCAACGCAGTCAAGCAGGTCGGCACGAACCATGGAGACCTCGTCGATGATAATGGTGTCGAACTCCGTGTAAATCTTGCCGTCAGGACCGGATATTTTTTTAACCTTCTCCGGGGTAATGCTCGGTTTGAAGCCGAAGAAGGAATGGATGGTCTGTCCGTGGACATTGAGCGCGGCGACGCCAGTCGGCGCCAGGACGGCAACCTCCTTGTCTGTGTTCTGACGGAAGTATTCAAGGAGCGTAGATTTTCCAGTGCCGGCCTTGCCCGTGATGAAGACGTGCCTGTTAGTGTCTTCCATGATGTCGAGGGCCCTGCGAAACTCTGAATTGATCTCTATGAACGATTTGCGCACTGCCGGTATTCTACCAAAGATGGACGCTTATGTAAAAACAGTTTGCACCTTTTAACGAGAAAGAAATAAACCGGGGAAACCGGGCTGGTCCGTTCTTGTCAATTTGCCGCTTCCAGGAAGATGCGAAAAAATGTCTTTAAAAAAGCTATGTCGAATATCGCGGCCAGCATGAAGAGGGCCCCCAGTCCGATACACAGCCATCCCAGGCCGACGGCGCTTTTTCCTTCATGCGGTTCAGGGGTGTTCACACGGCGCCTGCGGATGGCCCGCATCCCGCTCAGGATCAAACAGGCGCCGATGATCAGTGATGCCCAATCCAGGAAGTCCATCTTTATAAGCTCTCTCTCTACTCAGGATAATATTAGTATCTGTCTCGAAGGCCGTCAACGGGAATATCGCCGGGGAGCGCCCCCGGGCCTTGCGGCACGGCGTCATGGAGCGTCATGTCCGCGCACCCCGTCTGTAAAAAAATGGGGTACCGCGGCCTGCGGCACCCCATTCGTTTCTGTTTACCTGCGGTCGTTACTTTTTTTCCGGTGCTTTTTCCGCCGAGGGCTTCTTCGCCTTGCCCGCAGGTTTGTTCTTTATGGTGACCTTGTCTTTTCCCAACCAGGATACATAGTATTCTTCGATGACAATGACGCCGTCCCCGTTGAGGTCCATCATCTTCGCCATTCCCTTCATTTTCTCCATGTATTCATCGCGGGACATCTTGCCGTCCTTGTTGCTGTCGAGGTCAACGAAGCGGCCGCCCCAGAACGCGACGCATTCATTCTTGCTTATCTTGCCGTCCTTGTTGGCGTCCATCAGTTTCGCCCTCGACGCCTTCTTTCCCATCTTGACCGGTTTCTTTACCTTTGCGGCGTCCTTGTCGGTTCCGCACCAGTAGATGACCCACTCTTCGATCCCTACCACACCGTCCTTGTTGGTATCGGCATCATCGAAGTTCTTCTTGCGGGCCTGCTGATATTCGTCGACGGTCATATTACCGTCCTTGTTGGCGTCTTCGCTCTTGTACCGCTCTTCGAGCGCCTTCATGATATCGGCCTTGGTGACGATACCGTCCTTGTCGGCATCTGCCCTGTCATGCAGTGCCTGTGCCATGACAACACCTGACCCCAATGACAGGGTCAGGCAAAGTGTCGCGAAAATACCGAATAACATCAATTTTTTCATAACTCCTCCCGTGGATGCAATATATGTTCTGTTCTATATAATCCAATTATCGAGGCGGTGTCAAAGGAAAGCGCTCCACGCGTCCTTTTATCTCGAGAACGATCTTTTCGCGGCCCCACTGTTTTCAGTATTTTTTGCACAGGATACCCTCCCCATTATTATTGTCATGGGCAATGGCAACAACAGCATGTGACAATACTATGTCAGTGTGTAAAAATAAAGTTGTCAAAAAAAGCGGAATTGATATACTGTGACAAGCGTGAGTGCCTATCCAAAGGGGAAAAAGAAGAAAAAAAGTGAAGGGGCTGGAGTATCTGACAAGATCGTCCGCCTTCTCGAGATCTACAAAAAGATCGCACAGAATCTGTACCCATCCGTAGAGTCCCTGGCCGGGGAATACAAGGCATCCAAACGGACCATCCAGCGGTATATCAAGGTCATCCGGAGCATCGACGACGTCGAATACGATCATCATCACAAGGGGTACCGGTTCACCGGTGTTGACAGGCTGAAGAAGCTCTCGCTGACAAGGAGCGAGCTCATAACCCTTTTGACCGCGGGAGAGGCCGTGTCGCGCCTCGGCGGCAATCTGGGGAGCACCTTCCAGGGGCTGCTTCACAGGATAGCCACGCTTCCTGAAGAGTCGAAGGCAAAGCAGAAGGTGCCTTTCCTTATCAAGATGCCCGGGCCGGCGATGGCGAAGAATATCGAGGAACACTTCGGCACGTTGTCGACATGCGCCAGTGAGGGCCGCTGCGTGGACCTGGAATACCGGGCGCAGCATTCGAAGAAGGTTACGAAAAGGACCGTTGAACCTTACGGCCTTGTTTTCAATGACGGCATCTGGATCATGATCGGCAGGTGTCTGCTGAGGGAAGAGATCAGGAGCTTTGCCCTTGACAGGATCATCACAGCCGTGGGCCGCGAACGTTATTTCCTGCGCGATCCCGATTTCGACCTTGAGAAGTATTTCGAAAAGAGCTGGGGTGTTGTTGACGGTGACGAAGTGGAGGTGACGGTCCGTTTCAAGTACGAGGTGGCCGACTACATCCTGAGAAAAGAGAAGTGGCACCCTTCGGAGAAGCGAAAGGTCTTTCCCAACGGTGACGTGGAGCTCTCCTTCAAGATCTCGGGTTTCGTGGAATTCAAGCACTGGGCGTATTCCTGGCTCCCCTACGTGGAGTTCGTCAAACCGGGATGGTTCCGAAAACGCGTGGAACAGGAGCTCGCCGAAGCCGCCAAACTGCACAGGTAAAGATGGCTTGAATGCTTGAGCGGCTTGAACCGCTTGAACGGGAAAAACCAGACAAACCAGGCAAACCAGATAAACCAGATAAACCAGATAAACCTTTTTACACGGACATACTGCTGTCACTCCCGGTCGTTATACTCTTTTTGAAAAGGGGAGGATAACGCATGGAACAGGTCATAGCGGAATATATCAATGCGATCGAATTCGGAGATGTGCAGGCCTGCAGGAACATGGCCCTCATTCCGCTATTCGCGCCGGTCAGCAATATACCGCGGTACCTGACGCTTAAGGAGGCCCTCAGGCAGGGCACGCTCACCATCACCGAGGTCAGCGACAGCGGTTCGGTGCCGGAGCTGCTCGCGAAGAACAGCGCGGACATCCCGGTTCTGCTTATCGACGGTGAAGAGCTCGCCGGCGCGAAACAGAACCGTGTCCTCAACACGACCATCCTGCTCAGGGAGAAGTCCGAAACAATAATTCCGGTGAGCTGTACGGAGCATGGGAGATGGCAGTACCGCACTGAAGAGTTCCGCGATTCGGAGGTGATCATGGCCCGGAAAGTGCGGGCCAATAAGGCAAGAACGGTCACGGATTCCCTGCGCAGCGAGATGATGTTTCGTTCCGATCAGGGGCAGGTGTGGGACGATATTGCCCGGATGTCCCGCTGTGCCGGAGTTGAGTCACAGACCGGCGCCATGCGTGACGTCTATGAATCGAAAGGGGCCGGCCTTGATGAGTACACGCGCGCGTTCCCGCTGCGCGATGGCCAGAAGGGCCTTCTCGTCCTTATAGACGGCAGCGTGGTGGGCTGCGACGTGGTTTCCCTGGTGCCCGCGTATGCCGACCTGCACGAAAAGCTCGTTAAGAGCTACGCGATGGACGCTTTCATTGAAGCAGGCGAAACAACGAAAGCGGAAGACCACCTCAAGGCGGGCAGGGATTTTTTTGAAGCGGTCCTCTCCTGCGCGGAAGAGAAATACAGGTCTGTCGGGTACGGGACCGACTACCGTTTCGAGGGGCGCCGCGCCGTTGGGTCGGCGCTTGTCACTTACGGAAAGGTCATTCACATGGCATTCTTCAGGACTTTTCAGACCGGGCGGCCGCCGTCAGGGATGTCCGGGCCAGGCCAAAAAAGGGCAGGCAGGACCGCCAGGCGGCAACAGGATATACGACAAAGGATATAATTTGAAAGGGAGGATAGAGGAGAGATGAAAGGGCAAGCAGCGGCAGCAAGGATGTCGAAAGGAATCGAAGATCTCACCGAAGACCAGATGGCCGAGGTGGAAAGGGTGCTTTCCATGTTGCGCGGGTTTAGACGTGTTGAGGCGGATTCGAGGGAAAACCACGTTGAGGGTGCGGGCGAATTGCCGTTCATGGAAAAGTTTTGTTTTGCCGGAGTGGAAGAGGATATATAATGGGTGAGGGAGGTGAAATGACAAAGAAGGTTGACGGTCTTTCTCTCAGCAAATCGAAGTTCATAAAAGGGCTGCAATGCCATAAGGCCCTCTATCTCCATATTCACCGGCCGGAACTTGCCGGCGTTGTGACGGCCGAGCGGCAGGCGATATACGACAGCGGTTCAGAGGTGGGGGAGGTCGCCCGCGCGCTCTTTCCCGGAGGAGTGCTTGTCCCCTACGAAGGCCTCAGCCATGGCGAACAGACAGCCATGACGAGGCAGGAGATAGAAAAAGGCACGGAGGTCATCTACGAGGCCGCCTTCATTTATGACGGCGTCTTCGTGAAGGTTGACATTTTGAGAAGGGGCACAGGCGGCTGGGAGATCTACGAGGTCAAAAGCTCCGCCTCCATGAAGGATGTGTACTTTCCCGATGCCGCGGTTCAGTACTACGTGCTTGGCGGTTCGGGCCTCGGTGTGTCGCGGGCCTTCCTCGTGCACATCAACAACGGGTATGTGCGCCGGGGGGCGATAGAGCCTCTGAAGCTTTTTACCGTCAATGATGTGACCGCGGATGTGGAAGGCTGGCAGGACACGGTCAGGGAGGAGGTAACGCGGCAGAGGGCCATGCTCGCCGGCAGTGAACCTGTCATTGATATCGGCCCGCACTGCAGCAGCCCTTACGAATGCGATTTCATGGACCACTGCTGGAAGCACATCCCCGAGGGGTCCGTCTTCGATATCAAGGGCAGCAGCGCGCTCCCCTTTAAGCTGTTCAGCCAGGGGATAGTGCGTCTCCAGGATGTACCTTTCACCTTTCTCTCTCCAAGACAGCAGATGCAGGTCGATGCAGCACTGAAACAGGATGTCTACGTATCAAAGGGCGCCGTCAGGGAATTTCTGGACACCCTCTGGTACCCGCTCTATTTCCTCGATTTCGAAACCTTTATGACGGCCATCCCAATGTACGACGGCACAAGGCCTTACCAGCAGGTGCCTTACCAGTATTCGCTCCACTGGCAGGACGATGAAGACGGCCCGTTGCACCACTCGGAATTTCTTGCCGGGCCCGATATGGACCCGAGGGAAGCGCTCATGGAAAGACTTGCCGGTGACATACCCGATGAAGGATGCGTCCTCGCCTATAACGCCGGGTTCGAGATCGGTGTCCTGCAGCGTCTTTCAGAATGGTTCCCGTCACAGATGAGAAAGGTCGGGAACATCGTTGCCAACACGAGGGACCTGGCGGATCCGTTCAGGAGAAGGGACGTCTACCACTGGCAGTTCGGCGGTTCCTATTCACTGAAGGCCGTCCTCCCCGCGCTGGTGCCTGAAATGAGCTACAAAAACCTTGAGGTGCAGAACGGCTCGATGGCCATGGATGCCTATTTCAGGATGTGCGGGACCGCGGATGGAGAGGAACGTGAAAGCCTCCGCGCGGCGATGCTCGAATATTGCAGGATGGACACGCTCGCCATGGTAAGGCTCCTCGAAGTCCTGAAGAACATGTGAATCGGCAAATTGATGAAGGAGAATGACGATGGGGGACATATCGAAAAAGGGAAGGATGCTTGGCGGCCTGTGGGGGGCCATTGTCGGGGACGCCCTTGGTGTTCCCGTTGAGTTCAAGGGCAGGGACGCGCGCGCGGAAGACCCGGTCACGGACATGCGGGGATACGGGACGTTCAGCCTGCCGCCGGGGAGCTGGTCCGACGATTCGTCTCTCATGCTGTGCACGGCCGAGGGGCTTCTCGAGGGGTTCGATGCGGACCAAATTGGCAAGCTTTTCGTCAGGTGGTTCGCAGAAGGTTACCGGACGCCCCATGGGATCACATTTGATATCGGAATGGGTACGCGGCAGGCGATATCGAGGATGCAGTCCGGTACAACGGCACGGATGGCGGGAGGCGATGAAGAGAGCAACAACGGCAACGGCTCATTGATGCGCATCCTGCCCGTTGCACTTTACGGTTCAGTGATGTCCGAAGAAGAGATGCTGCGATGTGCCCGCGAAGCGTCGTCGATCACCCACCGCCATCCCCGTGCCATGATGGCCTGCGGCATCTATTGCCTGATGATCAGGGCCCTTCTGGAGGGCCGGTCCCCTCGCGTTGCATATCAATACTCGATGGAACAGGCCCGCAGGCATTACAACGTGAAGCCCTTTCGTGAAGAGGTGCCGAACTTTGGCCGTCTCCTGTTGGGGGACATCGACAGTCTGCCGGAAGACGCCATAGCCTCCGACGGCTACGTGCTCCACACCCTGGAAGCGGCCGTGTGGTGTTTTCTCAACACGGGCTCGTACCGTGAAGCGGTGCTCAAGGCCGTAAACCTCGGCTGGGACACGGACACCACGGCCATCGTCACCGGCGGCCTCGCCGGGGTCCACTACGGCCTCGACGCTGTCCCACAAGACTGGCGCGACACGATAGTCCGCAAAGAGGACATAGGCGCCCTCTTCGAAAAATTCGTGGAAACAATAAAGACGGCTTGAATGCTTGAGCAGCTTGAATGCTTGAACGTGAAAAACAAAAACTAAAAAAAGACGGGTTGTCCCTCCCTTTGGAAAGGGAGGCTGGGAGGGATTTTAGTGAAGAACGGCTTGAATGGGGAAAACAAGAGAAACCGAAGAAACCAAAAAAACCAAACAAACCATAGAAACCGAACAAACCGGATAAACCGTTCTTCAGCCGGTGATACAGTTCGGGCGGGTTGCGGAGTATCGAGCTACGGTTTCTCTTGCCCATCCTTCGTCGAGCCCGGGCGTGAAGTAGAAACGGGGTTCAAGCAGATTGTCGCCGGGGTTGATGATCCCGGCCCGTAATGCCTCACCGGCGAGGGCCGTGCCCGGATAGATCCTTATTCCGATGGAGATCTTAAGCATATCAAACCCGAGAGAGTCAGCGAAGGCGAGACTCTCCTCTACTGATGACCTTGTTTCACCCGGTGCGCCCAGCATCAGGAAACCCATCTGTTTTATCCTGTGCTTCTTGAGGAGCTTGCTTGCCTGTTCCACGTCGCTGTGGTGAAAGCGCTTGTTGAATTTTTTCAGTATTTCGTCGCTGCCGCTTTCGGACCCTATGGACACCTCGAAGCACCCGGCCGCGGCCATGGCCGCAACCAGCGCTTCATCGACCCGATGGGGATAGAGGATGCAGCGCCACTTGATATCAAGGGATGCCTCCGCCATTGTATTGCAGAGCGCTGTGGCGTACGACGGCGGCAGGTTGAAGGTGTTGTCGACGAAATAGAACTGGCGGACCCCGAGGCGCCGGAGCCTGCCGATCCAATCCACGACGTTTTCGATCGTTCGCTTTCTGAGTATCCTTCCTTCAATGGATGCCGTTGAACAATAGCTGCAGTCCATCGGGCACCCCCGTCTTGTCTGGACGGGCATCCATATGTCATTTCTCACCGCGGCCTCATCCAGCATGAACGCGGGGGCGGGCAGCGGGAAATTGTCCGGCTGCCTTATCAGGGCCCTTGCGGCCGCCGGGCCGCCGCCTTTGACATGCACGCCAGGCAGTCCGTCGAAAACGCGCCCCGCCTGGATGGCATCCAGTACCAGGGCAAAGGCCGCCTCTCCTTCACCCTCAATGCCTATGTCCGCCTGCGTGTCGGCAAGGATCGCCTCGGGAAACATACTGTATCCCGCTCCGCCAAGTACGATGGGGCGGTCGGTGAACTTTCTGACAAGAGCGATGACCTTCCTGTCGTCATCATACAGGAAACGGGTGTTGCCCATGGTCTGATCATCGATGTTCCTGATGGAGATGCCGATGACATCGGGAGCGAACCGATCGATCGCATCCCCTATCGCGGAGGAGATATCGTCGACCTGCACCAGGTCCAGCATATTCACCGCGTGCCCCCCTTCCGTGGCGGCCTGGGCCACGCAGGCAAGGCCCAGGGGCATGGTGCGCATGTTGATCTCAGTGCGGTTCGCCGATATAAGCAGTACCTTCATCGCAACAACTATTGTAACATAGCGCAGCGCCAAGAAGATAGTTCAGTTGGAACGGTTAATACAGCTTGGGCATTCAAGCAGTCTTACCTGTACTTCATGGTAAAAGAGATGGTCAGGAGCGCCACGACAAGCGACACCGAGTTCGCGGCCACCACGGGTATGGAAGCGATGAGGAAACCGTAGATCGTCCATAGCGTGGAACCGATGCCGATCATGACCGGCATGAACATCGAGACATCCCGTGCCTCTTTCAGCCGCCATATCCGCATGATCTGCGGCACAAGCGCGAATGTGGTAAAGCACGCGGCCGCGTAGCCGATAAAGTCCGTCATGTACATCTATCTACCATCACTCCCGAAAAAAAACAAACCAGAAAAAACAGTTTAAAAGTTTGAATGTTTGAAAGTTTGAAAAGCGATATAGAAAATTTGATCCTTTCCCTTTTAACGTTTCATAAACTTTCAAACATTGAAAGAAAACCCCTGGGGTCAGGTCTTGTATTTGATCATTTTGGCCTTTCCACCGGATCATTCGAACATTTCAATGATGGATCCGCCTTCATGATCTCTCTGCGGTGGAAAAAGACTCTTAGTTGAAAACTCTAAGGTTTAGGAAAAATGATCAAATACAAGACCTGACCCCAGTACCTTTTTAGGCCAGGCATGTCATGGAAGGTTTTTCCATGCGCTCCTGCTTCCCCTCGACGCGTTTCAGGAAGTCGAGGATCGTGCGCGCGTAATCTTCGGGGCGCTGTTCGTAGGTGTTGTGACCGCATTTCGGGAACACGGCAAGTTCCCCCTTCTGGAGACTGCGATAGAAAGCGGTGGCCTGCTCCACGTAGAAGATGGAACTGCGGTCAGGGTATAGCACCAGGGCGGGACAGGTCACTTTGGCCAGGTTCGGCCGCAGGTCAAAGTAGCCGACGCCGTACTCGCCGCCGCAATTCGCGAACTGGTCGTACTTGGCCTGTGCCGATTCGCCGTGCCAGTCCAGGACCTTGGCCTGCAGTTTTGGTTCAAGGTCGTTGAAGGACACGACCAGTCTCTCCCTGTTGAGCTGCGTCATGGGAACCTCGCTGTAGCATTGAGTACTGGCGGCGGTCAGGGCGGTCACATCTTCGGGGTAAGCGGCAGCGTAATCAACTGCGACAACTCCTCCCTCGCACTGACCCACAAGGTAACAGGGCCCTATGCCAAGGTATTTCTTGACCGCCCGCAATTCCTTTACACTGTCCGGACGGTACCGGTCGCTCACATAGAAATCAAAGTAGTCGTCACCGTCATCCGAGTGCCCGAAGCCCCGGCGGTCGTACATTACCACCCTGTATCCGGCCGCGAGAAAGCGCGGATATATGTCCTGCCATATCCTGGTGCACCCGAAACCGTGGTGCAACAGAATGACCGTTTTAGCCTCCCCTTCACCGTGCACCTCGTAATAAATATTGAGACCATTGGCTTCCAAAAAAGACATGCTTTTCTCCTTGGACAAATTCTGACGATCTGAGCAATTCTGACACAAACAGTCGTTTCTTGCAAGACCTTCAAAGACCATTCCACGTTCAAAGTTCCACGTTCGAAGGAAAAGGACTGTTCGTGGAAAACACCATTCCGATCCCGGCAGCAAAACCCGCTGCTTCCGACCATCACCCTCGATATGAGGATATTCTATCATCTTCACCGAAAACCTAAAGACAGCCTGAATGCTTAAGCCGTACCAAAGATAATGCCTAAAGTATTATAAGGAAGTACCGATAATCTCTTTGTACGCTGTCTGTATGCGCGCATCAACTGTACGGTTGCCCTCGCCGTCGGATATACATAGGAGGAAGTATGAGAGCAAATTTCAAGATCGGCACAAAATTCATATTGCTGATGTCGGCCGCAGTGATCGTTTCGATAGCGATAACCGCTTTTACCTGTTTGTGGGGAATACGCAGTGATCTCATCAAGCAGGCGAATATTACACTCGATTCACGCATAAATGCCTTCTGGGAGATCCTGATCGCCAGGTCTCCGGCCGCGTCAATTGAAGCGGGCGGCATCGAAGCACGCAAGAAACAGGCCAACTTCAGGATAAGCGGCGGCAAGCTCATGGTCGGCGACTATGTGCTCAATGAAGATACGGCGCTGGTGGACAAGGTCAAGAACATCTTCAGCGGCACGGCGACAGTCTTTATGAAAGACACCCGTGTTTCTACGAACGTTCAAAGTGCCGACGGCAAACGCGCACTCGGTACAAAGCTGGCGAGTGGCCCCGTTTATGACACCATCTTCGAGAAGAAATCTTCCTACCGCGGCACTGCTGATATACTGGGAAAATCCTTTTTCGTGGCCTACGATCCCATAATGAACAGCGCGGGAGAGGTGGTAGGCATTCTTTACGTGGGAATACCGAAGAGTGATTATTTTTCATCATTCAACCACATAGTCGCATTCATTGCCGTCATCGCCGCCATACTGGTCTGCGTGGTGGGCGGCTTCACCTATATGTATGTGCGAAGGCTCACGACACCGCTGAAAGCGTGCGTAAGCGCGGCGCAGAGGCTGGCGGATGGTGACCTCGCGGTTGATATCAAGACCGGTGGAAGCGACGAGACCGGCCAGCTCCTCTCGGCGATGAAGAACATGGTCGATAACCTGAAGAGTGTAGTGCAGGACGTCAATTCCGCGGCGCAGAACGTGGCCTCCGGGAGCCAGCAGATGAGCTCGAGCTCTCAGCAGATGTCCGAGGGCGCCACCATGCAGGCGGCCTCCGCGGAAGAGGTCTCCTCCTCCATGGAGGAGATGTCCTCCAACATAAAGCAGAACGCCGACAACGCCCACCAGACGGAGAAGATAGCCCTCAAGGCCGCCGATGACGCGAAAGAGGGCGGCCAGGCGGTGACCGAGACGGTCTCCGCCATGAAGGAGATCGCAACGAAGATATCCATCATCGAGGAGATAGCGCGGCAGACGAACCTGCTGGCCCTCAACGCCGCCATAGAGGCGGCAAGGGCAGGGGAGCACGGCAAGGGGTTCGCCGTCGTCGCGACGGAGGTTCGCAAGCTCGCCGAGCGCAGCCAGACCGCCGCGGCCGAGATCAGCAAGCTCTCCGGCTCGAGCGTGGAAGTGGCCGAGAAGGCGGGTGAGATGCTCACCAGGATAGTCCCGGACATCCAGAAGACGGCGGAGCTCGTCCAGGAGATCAGCGCGGCCAGCAACGAGCAGAACACCGGCGCGGACCAGATCAACAAGGCCATCCAGCAGCTCGACCAGGTCATCCAGCAGAACGCCTCCGCCACGGAGGAGATGGCGTCAACTTCAGAGGAGCTTTCATCTCAGGCCGAGAACCTGAAGACCGCCATAGGTTACTTTAAGTTGTAAGCACGTCTGAAATGTAAGGCGTTAAGCGTGAAGTGCAAGGCGTAAAAACACAAAAAGATCTGTCTCACGCCCGTTCCCCCGCATAAAGCGGGGTCATGAAAGGCCCTTGGGTCAAATGTGGTTTGTTCGGTTTATATGGTTCTAATAACCAAAGAAACAGGAGAAACAAAAGAAACCGTATAAACCTTTTTTATCTCACGCCCGTTCCCCCGCATGAAGCGGGGTCACTGGAGGCAGGGGAGCAAAAAGGAGAAAGATTGTGCGCCGCATGGATAGAGAATACGATCCATACGCCGCAGTCCAGATCCCGCAAGCGGGATGGAAAGACAGTTTGAAAGCTTGAATGTTTATTAATCGTTTCAAGGGAAGGAATTGTTTTTTTTGTATCGCTTCACAAACTTTCAAACATTCAAACTCTCAAACTGTCTTTAAGTTGCCACGGTGAGGTTCTTCAGCCCGTTCTTTGCGAACTCATTCTCGTATTTTTCCAGGAAAGGCTTTTCTTTCTTGATAAAATCTTCGTCCGTCATATTCCTGATAGCGTCTTCCCCGTATTTATTGAGTATGTCCCGCCCGGCCAGGTTTTCGATGAGCTTCGTCAGGAACGCGTTGTCGTCATACTTGTCGATGAGTTCGTTCAGACCTTCATCTTCTTCAAAGGAAGCGGAAGGGTAGTGGATCTTGTTCTCTTTGTCATAATCCACAAAATTCTCAAGGCCGAAGTCCTTCGCGAAACCGAAAAGGTAACGTCCAAGTTCGTCAATGGCGCTTTTTTCAGGATCGTCCTCGCTGGCAGTGGTGACCCAGATCCCGAGGTACACAGCTTTCAAAAGTGCTTCATATTGTTTTTTGGTGAAGTTGATCTTCATGTTTCCCCCTGTTTCTATTTGCAAATCGTCCGGTTATTGTACCAGACAATCCGGAAAAAAGGAAAATAAACCGCCTCCTCTTCATGCTTTCCTGCCTCCAGTGATCCGGCTTCATGCGGGGAAACGGGTGTGAAACATGGTTTTTGTATTTTCCCTTGGGTCCATCCGCGGCAAAAAAGAACCCCCGGTTTTGGGAAATGATCAAATACAAGACCTGACCCCAGGGCCTGCTGGCAGGCGCCCCCTGTTAGTCTCCATATAACCTTTGGTAACCCCATCAAATATCATGTAAGATAAGGATCAGGAAAGGGGGTATTGATCATGGATGACTTTGCTGATTCTTATTCCTGGGCCGTGAAGGGAGACGAGCTTAGAGCGAACGGAAATTGGCCCGGGCTTATCAAGCATTGCGAGATGTGGCTGGAAAAATATCCTGAAGAGCTCGGGGCCCAGATCCTTCTTGGGGAGGCATACAACAATACAGGCCGGTGCCAGGAGTCCATGGACCTCTATTTCAAAATCGTTACAAAAAGGCCCAATGATTACGCGACGTGGTATCTGCTTGGTTCTCTGGCTGTTAAGGCCGGGGAGACCCGGAAAGCGATCGACTATTTCTCAATGGCGGTGTACACGAACCGTGAAATGGCGGCCGCGGTCAAGTCAACGTACCCGGAGCTTTATCAAGAAGTAAGGAAAAAATCCGGTTCGAACAGAGTACTGCGGCTGTGTGTCGGAATAATTATTCTTGCCTTGTTCGCGATTGCGGTCTGGATATTTCTCTGAATTTTGGACAGATATGCTTGAAGTCCTCCGAGATATGGAGGAGAATGTCAGATATGGACATAAGGCCCCCTGGAGCCGTTCAGCCGAATTATCTCCAACATATTTAAGGGAGGTGCGCGATGATGTATCCCCATATTTTTTTGCCCATCAGCGTGGGAGGCATTGAATTGAAGAACCGGGTCACCATGGCGCCCCTTTACCTGGGTTACGCGTCGGAAGGCGGAAGGGTATCACCGCTGATGATCGAACACTACCGATCGATTGCCGGAGGCGGGGCGGCAATGGTCGTGGTGGAGAACGCGACGGTTGACCACCCTGTGGGAAGCGGGACCAGGCGGGCCCTGAGGGCTGATACGGACGATAACCTGCAGGGGCTGTCGGAGCTTGCCTCGGTGATCAAAAAAGAGGGGGCCGCGGCCTGTCTTCAGATAAACCACGCGGGCAGGTTTTCCATTGAGCAGGCCCCGCTGGCACCGTCTGCCATAGATACGTTCGGGAAGATGACCCGGGCCATGACCATCGATGATATTCAGCATGTCCGCGAGAAATTCGTGCAGGCCGCCCAAAGGGTCAAAAGGGCCGGCTTCGACATGGTTGAGCTCCATGGCGGAACGGGATATCTTCTGTCGGAATTTGTTTCACCAAGGACAAACAAAAGAGAGGACGCCTACGGCGGCAGCCTGGAGAACCGTGTAAAATTCCCCCTGGAGGTCGTGCGCGATGTCAGGGCCGCGGTTGGGGATTTCCCCGTGGGCTATCGCTTCCTCGCGGACGAGTGGCTCCCCGACGGCCTCAAGCCGGACGAATCCACCCTGTTTGCAAGGGCCCTGTCGAATGCCGGCGTTGCCTATATCTCCGTGATGGGCGGCACCTATGAATCCTTTTTCCTGCCCGAGGTCATAGCGAGATCGAAGATCGAGGGGTACATGGCCGATCTCGCCCGGACCGTCAGGATGAACGTCAACGTGCCGGTCATAACCGCGGGGAGGATATCCTCGGGAAAGACCGCCGAGGACATCCTGGAAAGAGGCAAGGCCGATCTGCTGGGTCTCGCCAGGGTCCTCTGGGCCGACCCCGAGTGGCCGAAGAAGCTCGAGGAAGGGCGGGAAAGCGAGATTGTCCATTGCGACCCCGCATGCAACGATGCCTGCATGCACCTCGTCATGAAGGGAAAACCCGCCTTCTGCATGCAGTGGGACAAGGAAAAGATAAAAAAGTACAACGAGATGTTCAGGTGAACTAAAAACAGTTTGAGAGTTTGAATGTTTGAAAGTTTATGAAGCGATACAAAAAATAATCCTTTTCCCTCAAACGCTTCACAAACACTAAAACGTTTCATAAACTCTGAAGCTGTCTTCAGGGTTTCTTTGGTTTGTTCGGTTTATATGGTTTTTACGGTTCTAACAAACAAAGAGAGTATAATCTTTTCCGTTCAAGCGGTTCAAGCACTCAAGCGGTTCAAGCTGTCTTTCTGTCTCACGCCCGCTTAACCCAGACCGTGAAGCGTCAGGCGTAAAGCGTAAGAAAAAGACCAAAAGACTTGTCTCACGCCCGTTCCCCCGCATGAAGCGGGGTCACTGGAGGCAAGGGAGCATAAGGAGAAAGATCGTGCGCCGCATGGCCGGAGAATACCGCCCATACGCCGCAGTCCAGATCCCGCCTTGCGGGATGGTAAAGAAACCTTTGCTGACACATAACACCTGACGGATACACGGTAGGAGTGCTGTATACGATCGTTTTATTATCGCCCTGATACGGGCGATAGTAAAGAATCTTTTCTATCCTGCTTGCGGGATCTGCGGCCCGGGTGAGGAGTGTAAACGACGATAAGTGCGTGAAACATGGTTTTTCTTATTTTTTCCTAACCAGACAAACCAGATAAACCAAACAAACAAAAGAAACCGTTTTTACAAGGACATACTGTTGTCATCCTTCCATGCGATAATGCATAAAAACAGGTTATTGGTGATAGGTGATAGGTCATGGGAAGGGAAGGAAGAGGAGTAGTAGAGAAAGACCGCTTGAACCGCTCAAGCATATTGAACGAAAGGGAAAATGAAAAAAAGTTTTTTCCATGGCCTCTGACCAATTACCTATTACCTGTCTTCATAACCTTTTAACTTGAATTTTAAGGGCCAAAGGGGTAAAAAGATTGTGTAGTATTGGGGTAATAGAGACAGTTTGAGGGTTTGAGAGTTTATGAAGCGTTTCTGAGTTAAGAGATATTTTTCCTTAAGGTGTTCTTAACGTTGAACTTGGAACCTGGAACTTGGAACAGTTTTAAAGAAAGCTCACCAGTGAATTCAGCGTAGTTAACGCATCCAGAGCCTTCAGAAGGGGTTAACAGGGGAATCCCAATGAAGCACTGCTATAGCGTGATAATTGTTCGATATTGCGACAATGTGGTTCTTTTAAATAACCTTTTCAACACGAGAGCGAAAAAGAACCCTATCATGCATATCGGTTTATAGTGCTGTCTAAAAATAATAAGGCGAATTTAGATGACAGACGTGCACGATAAGAAAATCCGAAGTTACAATATGTCAAAAATTAAAAGTAAAAATACAAAACCAGAATTGCTCGTTAGAAAATATCTTTTCTCTCAGGGTTTTCGATATAAACTTCACGACAAAAAGTTGCCGGGTACCCCGGATTTGGTTTTCCCAAGATACAAAACGGTTATTTTTGTCCATGGTTGTTTCTGGCATGGGCATGATGGCTGTAAATATTTTGTGGTACCGAAAACACGTACGAAATGGTGGATGGATAAAATAAATAGAAATAAGAACAATGATGAGCAAAGCTCAGAAAACCTAACAAGGATGGGGTGGAAGGTGGTTACTATCTTTGAATGTGAATTAATGAGCCAGCGACAAAAAGAGACTTTACATAACTTGGTCAGGCAATTAAAGGGAGATCAAACTTAATTGATTTGGAAAATTGATCAAACATATGTAGATTCCGGTGTAAAGATCCGAGATGACGGATATTCTGCAGACGATCAATTTGCGTCTGCTCTAAGTTTAGATAGAAACCAAAATTGGGGTATAAAAAATGCGGGCGGCATCAGAACGCTTAGTTCTGGTATGGGAAATCGAAAAGACAAAAGCTTAACACCTGCAGCATTATTCTTGATCACCACTCAGTATGGCCATATTTTTCATAACCCTTGGGAAGATTTTATTGATTACACTACCGGCACTATTTTTTATTGGGGCGATGCCAAATATGAACCCGGTAAGAATGTAGACCAATGGCCAGGCAATTTTATTTTAAAAAACATTTATGAAAATGTTTTGGTGGGTAATCGGGATAAACATCCACCAATTTTATATTTTATGAAAGAAAAACCTGGAACAGTAACATTTAAAGGTCTGTGCGTTCTAGACGGTATGGACAAAACTTGGTTTATCGATAACGGTAATAGAGTGGTGAATTACAGATTCAAATTGGCAATTCTCAATATTGAGGAAGTTGATTCTGAATGGCTTTGTCAGAGGGCAAGAAATAGAAATTCAGAGCCTAATCATGTGCTGATTCCCCCTGTTTGGAAACAATATATAAAGACGGGGTTCAAAGATAGATTAACAGCTTGGAATACCAAAATAAGAAGTAAAGAGCAGCAACAACCTGACCCATCGGGCCCAGGCCAATCTTTGTTAGAAAGATTGGAATTGATCAATCCTTTCGAATTTGAAAAGATAATATGCCATTTATTGGAGTCCTATAACACAATCGTGCATAAAGTCCTCCGAACCAGGAATGTAAGAGATGGCGGGTTTGATATGGAAGGGGAATTTATACTTCCAGTGCCCTTTAATTATCCGATTGGTTTTAAAGGTGAGGTAAAACGGCATAAATCCGGAATAGGCCCAAGGGATGTGTCGAGATTGGTTGCGCGACTAACCCGAGGAGAATATGGTCTTTTCTTTACAACCAGCTATTTTACAGCAGACGCACAAAAAGAAGTAATTATAGACAATTATCCAGTTAGGCTGATATCAGGAGCCGATCTTTACGACTTTTTTTACGAAGCAAAAATGCTGGATGAAAATGGAATAAAAGTTGATGATTTGTTGATGACCGAAGGTGACATAGAGGGCTATAATAAAAACTAATTAGGGTTTTTCAGAATGAAATATATAGATTTATTTGCAGGAGCAGGTGGTTTTTCAGAAGGTTTTATTAGGGCAGGTTTTGAACCTATAGCGCATATAGAAAATGATGTTGCTGCTTGTTTCACTTTAAAAACAAGACTTGCCTATCATTATCTTATAAAGAATAACAAGATCGATTTTTATAATCAATATCTAAAAGGCGAAATTACAAGAGATCAGCTTTATTCTTTAATACCGGACAATGCTCTTAATTCAGTGATAAACCAAACAATTGGCCAAGAAGATAATAAAAATATATTTCACGCTATAGATGAGCTAAAAGGTGAAAAAAGCATTGATATAATCGTTGGAGGTCCTCCATGCCAAGCATATTCATTGGTTGGACGAGCACGCGATAAAAATGGAATGTCGGGAGATCCAAGGAATTATCTTTATGTGCAATATGGAAGATTCTTAAAGCGGTACAAACCAAAAGCGTTTGTTTTTGAGAATGTAATAGGCTTGTTGTCTGCACAAAACGGAAGTCATTTTTCGAATCTCAATAAGTATTTCAAACGAATCGGATATGAAATCCAGGCTTGCGAGGTCAACGCAAAGGAGTTTGGGGTACTCCAGAATAGAAGGAGACTCATTGTTGTTGGATGGCAGAAGGGCATGGATTTCTCACTTGATCTATCCTGTGACAATCTCACTTACGCTTACAAAGTGAAAGCAGTGTTTGAAGACCTTCCGAAGTTGAAGGCAGGAGAGGGAAAAGATAAATGCTCATTGTATACACAGCCACTCAATGAGTATCTTCGCTCTTCCAAAATCAGACAAGAGACGGAAATTCTGACACAGCATGTGGCCAGACCACACACTGAAAAGGACAGGGAGATCTATAGAATCGCTGTTGAGCAGTGGCAAACCTGTGGGAAACGGTTAGACTACAATGATTTGCCAGAAAGACTGAAAACCCACAACAATCGGAATGCATTTACAGATCGGTTTAAGGTTGTGGCTGATGATTTGCCATATTCTCAAACGGTAGTCGCGCACATTGCGAAAGATGGTCACTATTACATTCATCCAGAAATACAACAAAACCGCTCGATAACCGTCAGAGAAGCTGCAAGACTGCAATCTTTCCCAGACAATTATTATTTTGAAGGTTTAAAAGAAGGACATAATAGAACAAGTGCGTTTAGACAAATAGGTAATGCTGTACCACCTCTTATGATGGAAAAGATCGCAGAGAAGATTCTAGAATATCTAATGAAATAGTTATTTGAAAAGGGAAATACTGATGGCGAAGAAAAATGAAGTAATCCCTTCTGCAAGACGTCTTATTAAATCACTTCGAGATATGGGCTATGATTTCTCGTCCGCTATCGCAGACCTCGTAGACAATTCCATAGAGGCAAGTGCTTCGCTCGTATCAATAGATATTGAGTTCGATGGTGATGACTCGTGGGTTCGAATCGCGGATAACGGGAAAGGGATGACTCCTGTAGAGTTAAAGGAGGCCATGAGATATGGGTCAGATCGAAACTACGAAGAAGAAGATTTGGGTAAATTTGGCTTAGGATTGAAGACTGCTTCACTGAGCCAATGCCAACGACTTATTGTAGCGAGTAGAACGAATACCGAACGTGCAGATATTACCGCCTACTGTTGGGATTTGGAACATATTTCAAAATCAGATCGCTGGGAAATTATTGCGCTTAAGAAAAAAGGCCTTAGTCCAACGATACGGAGACCACTTAAAAAAACTAGGGGAACGGTGATTCTGTGGCAACGGCTTGACAGGATTCTTGGGTACAAACAGCCTTACGGAGAGATGGCCCGTAAAAGGCTTTTGACCATGTGCAGGGAAGTGGAAGAACATTTGGGAATGGTGTTTCATCGATTCTTATCTGGCGAAGTGTCTAAGAGGAAACTCAAGATAATGCTTAATGGGAACACTATAGAACCTTGGGACCCGTTTGCGCGACAAGAAAAAAAGACGAAAGCTTTGCAACCAGTTGTCATAACCCTTGAACACGAAGGAGTAGTGGGTGAAGTCAAATTAGACCCTTATGTATTGCCGCATCAGAACGATTTTAGTTCCCCTGACGCCTTCAAGCGTTCTAGTGGCCCCGCAAATTGGAATCAGCAGCAAGGTTTTTATATCTATCGTGCGGATCGGCTTATTCAAAGCGGTGGGTGGTGCAGACTTCGCACCTTGGATGAACACACTAAGCTTGCTCGAATTGCGCTTAGCTTTTCTCCGATGCTGGATGAAGCGTTCAAGATTAATGTAGCAAAAATGCGAGTCCAATTACCTCTGCAAATTCGGGAACAGGCAGAGCATGAGACTAAAACGGTAGTTAAAATTGCAAGAGAGGTGTACAACCGACCGTCGAGTCGACCTGTCTTAACGTGTTCGAATCGGCCAATTACGGAGCAAACGACGCCTGCTTCTTCCTCCGTAATATCGGGGCAAGTGTTGCAGACAAAATCTAAATCGTCAACTGTACCCGAACAGAAGGATTGTGGATTTCTAGGAGCGCAACGAGTTTGGACCATTGAAGAACTGTATTCCCGTTTAATAGATTTGGCGAATGATGAAGAAAAGCCGATCGTTTCCAGAATTTTTAATCGTTTCCGCCAATGCTTGAAGAAAAAAGGAGAAATTGAATGACATTGAACGAGGCGCTTGGAATAGTTAGACTGATGATTGATCGCGGGATTTCCCGTGAGACTGCGATCGAAAATCAAGTCATACCAGGAGAATTCAGAGCGCAAATTCGTGAGATTATTATACAGGAAGAGAATATTACATTAGAACCCGTGCGCATGCTTGTCTCTGGGCAACCACGGGACGAATGGCTTAGGCACGTTGACAGATCTGACTGGTATTATTGGCCCACACTTCGGGAATACCTTCTTGGTGTAAAGGGATGGTCAATAATCGACGTTCGTTTACTCGATGAAGCAACCGACCGTATACTTGGACAATTGGCGCGAACAGAAACAGACCAATTTGACATTCGGGGTTTGGTGTTAGGTTACGTCCAGAGCGGCAAAACGGCAAATTATACGGCACTCATTGCAAAAGCAGCGGATGTGGGTTATCGCTTGGTGGTAGTTTTGTCAGGAATTGACAATGGACTTCGCCGACAGACTCAAATTCGTTTAAAGCGTGAATTAAGTGGTTACGTGGATAACCGGTCAGGCTCAGTCCGTTTACCTCCACTCGGCCATCAGTGGCATGAATTCACTCGTGAGGAAATCGGTGGCGATTTCCGACCCGGTTATGCAAATCACGCCGCACTTCAAGGTTCACAACCAGTGCTACTTGTTGTAAAGAAAAACGGACCGGTACTTCGCCGATTACTTAGGTGGTTGGATGAAGCACCTGAAGAAGTACGTCGGATGATACCTCTGCTCCTAATAGATGACGAGGCTGACCAAGCGAGTGTGGATACACGGGGAACTTATCAAATAGAAGATGAGACGTTGCCGGATGACTACGAGGCTCCTTCAGTTATAAACAGTCTAATTCGTGATCTCCTACGACGGTTTCAGAGGAGTGTCTATGTTGCTTATACGGCGACCCCGTTTGCAAACATACTTATTCCCCACGATACATTTGACCCACAGGTCGAGAATGATTTGTATCCTAAAGATTTTATCATGGATTTGGGGAAACCAGAGGGTTATTTCGGTACTGAGGAATTATTTGGGCGTTTTGATCCCATACATGACGAACATGTTGTCGGTCTGGATGTTATCAGGGATGTTCCAGATGAGGATATGCACTCGCTAGAACAAGGAGAATTACCTCCATCGATTGAAAATGCTATGATTGATTTTGTTCTGGCAGGTGCAGCCAGATCGCAACGCGGACACGGAAGTTTGCCAGCCACCATGCTTCTACATATATCTCATCTGGTTGTTGAACAGCAGAGGGTTGCAACCTTGGTATGGCAGCGATTATCAGAACTTAGAGACGAATGGCGATACCAGAGAAGACATGGTATACGAGACCGTCTTCAGATGCGATGGGAGACTGAATTTCGCCCAGTAACGAGAGCAAGCCATCTGGAACGGGACGTTGTTTTTGAACAAGTCGAGTCACATATAGGTCCTTTTTTTGAAGCCGTGCAAGTGAAGGCGATAAATAGTGCAACTGGTGAAGTACTTGACTATGAGAATGAACCTGCATTGAAGGCAATTGCTGTGGGAGGAAACAGGCTTTCGCGTGGGCTTACTCTGGAAGGGCTTTTGATTAGCTATTTCGTCCGCCGAAGTGTTGCCTACGACACTCTTATGCAAATGGGCCGATGGTTTGGTTACCGGAGCGGTTATGATGATCTCACGCGTATATACACAACTGCCGAATTGGCCGGTTGGTTTAATGACTTGGCTTTTGTAGAACATCGACTCCGTGAAGATCTGGAGATTTATGAGAATCAGGGTTTAACGCCCTACCAAGTAGGAATGCGGATATGGCAACATCCAACAATGCAGGTGACAAGCCCACTTAAGCGCCGGTTTGCTTCAGCCACAACAATATCACAGTCCTATTCAGGACAACTAGAGCAGACATTCAAGTTCCCTTTGAGTCGTCCGGATGCTTTGGTAATTCAGGCGGAACAGAATCTTTTGACTGTTCAGAATTTCCTTGGCGGTTTGGGTGTGCCCCAGTGGGAAGAGAAAGGACCTGTGTGGTCAGGAATACTTTCCAATAGTATCCTCACTTTCCTTAGAGGCTATAGCGTTGATGAACAAGCGAGGAGTATTTCACCCTCCTTAGTTTGTGCATATATTGAACGTCAGGTTGAAGTGGGTGAACTCACTCGCTGGACAGTCGCGGTGCGGGGCAGACAAAACCAAGACACAATTATGGGTGAAGCACCTTGGAGAATTTCAGGCGGACATATTTGGCAAATCTCTCGTACGCGTCTCAGAGATACCGATTCAGTCGGTGTAATTACTAGCCCCGGAGATGAGAGGGTTGGTCTCTCACCTGACGCGGAGGATAGAATGCTGCGTTACCGAGAGCAGGGTCTAACTGAAAACCTTGCAGCGCGGCGTGCTCGGTTACCGCAGGAAGGTCTTCTTATGTTGTACCCAATTAGCAGATTTTCTGGCTATGATTTGCAACCCGGTGGAATTCGCCGACCGCTTTATGACAATCCAAACGATCCGCTTTCTCGAGACCTTATAGGCTTAGCAATCTCATTTCCTCAATCGTCAAATATGCATCCAGTAGAAGCGTATCTGGAAGGAACAGTAGGATGGAGGCCTGTGGAGTGACACGAATTGCTTCCGAAGTATGGGCACACCTAGAACGATCAATACCAACTGGTGATAATTTGACAGCGCGTTCCGCACTGTCAAATTCGCCGACTCGCCTGCAGTGTGCTATTGATTCTGAAGGACACCGACATTTCTTGATTGAGTTGCATATGGACGAACATCATCTTCGCGATACTCAAAGCAGAGGGTTAGTTGTCGTGACCCGGGATCTCGTTGTTCGTGGCGCGCCTGTTGCTCGCTATCTCGACGTACAATGCGTCGATATTGCTGGGCATGAAGCATTTGATCTTATAGGTGGGGAACTGGTGACAGAATTGTCACGTGCCAATGCCACTCCGGAAGAATCAGTCAGGCGCATACTTGGTAGATGGCGAAGATTTTGGGGCCAGTTGCCCAGTGCTCTTCTCACAAGAGAAGAACAGCTGGGATTATTCGGAGAACTTTGGTTTCTCTTGGTCTGGCTTTACCCGGCAGTTGGTCTTGCAGAGGCTGTAAGGAGATGGCAAGGCCCTTTTGGAGCCCGGCACGATTTTCAATGGGCAGGAAAATCAGTGGAAGCAAAAGCCACAACATCTTCGAGAGGGCATATCCATAGAATTAACGGTATTGATCAATTATTACCACCCGAAGGGGGCGAACTTCTTTTATTCAGTTTATCTTTGCATGAAGAAGCCGGCGCAACAAATACTCTCTCGTCTATTATAAATGCGGTTTCTCAACAGTTGGGTTCAGAAGCGGACACATTAAGTCGTTTTGAGACTGGGCTTGTTCAGGCAGGATATTCTAGCGTACATGATGAGGCATATTCAAAAATGCATTTGCGTGTCGTAGAGGAAGGTTTATATGTTGTCAGGGACAATTTCCCCCGATTGACTGAAGAACAATTCCATGCAGGAGTACCCTCGGGAATTGAAAGAGTGGAATATGAAATCAACCTTAATACCTTCAATCATTTACGAATCGCCAGATCATTTTCAGATGGGACCGGCCATTTGGCGTGATTGAGGATTAAGGCTCAAATCTTTATTCTCGGTATTATCTCCCGTTACGGTGAACAGGGGATATGAAAATTAATAAATATCAGCCCTTCTTTTTACATCAATGCAACAATGAAACGGCTGGAACTGTTGGAACGGATGGAACTATTCTTATGGTTATGACCGAGATCCCTTTTAACCTGAAAGGCAGGATATTCAGAAGTGCCATGCCCTTCGGGACGTACGACCCGGAAGGCGAGGTGCTGGGGGAATACTTTGAGAACGGCATTTCAGTTGTCGTTCCCCTCGCGAGCGTCGAAGAATGCATTGAGAAGGCGGGCAGGGACCTCCACCTGCTCTACAAAGAAAAAGGCTTCGAAGTGGTGTCGCTGCCGGTCGAAGATTACGCGGCACCGGGAAGGGAAGCGCTGGCGGATGTGATCGATAAGGTGATAAGGCTTGCCGGGTCTGGCAGGAACGTTCCGCCGGGGTCAAATCTTTATTGTCGACATTATCTTCTCGTAATGACAACCCAAAAATGACCCACTGTGATCACGCAAAAATGACCCACCCCTGTTATGGGGGATAGGGACGTACTTAATTATTCCAATATCTCAATAAAGAAAGTAATGAACGATAGTGTCAAGAATCTTTCGCACTTTCCATAGTAACCCGATCTCACGGACGCCCTAAAATATTCCAATATCTCAATAAAACATAGTTTCAAGTTTTATCTGGACATCAGGTAAGGTAAAGCATTTTTTCCATCCCGCTTGCGGGATCGGAAGTCCCCGTACATTCCCGATGTCTCGGAATGTACGGGGGAAGCCTTTAATCTTCCTCCGCGTACTCTGCGGCCTCAAGTGAGGAGAGCATCGACGAACGGGCGTGAGACAAGTCTTTTGGTCTTATTTTTTCTAAACGCCTCACGCTTTACGCCTGACGCCTCACGGTCTTGGTTGAACGGGCGTGAGATAAAAACGGTCTTCATACAACGGGGGAGTTCCAAGGTCATTGACATCTTGTTTGCATTGAACGCTGAAATGGTTCTTAAGCTGCTGTTTTAAGGCTTACTCGCATCCCTGCTTTTGTTGCCAGGGTGATGAGCATCTCCAGGCTGAATTTTTCCCACTTGCCCCGCGTGAGGTCTGAAACTCTGGATTGGCTGACCCCGAAGATCTCTGCCGCTTTTGCCTGGGTAAGTTTTCTTGCCTTGATGAATTTGCTGAGATTGGCCATGAGGTCGGCGCGCATTTGAAGTATCGCGGCTTCTTCCGGGGAAAAACCGAGGTCAGTAAATACATTGCCTGAAGATTCAGTGAAGTCTTTGTTCATGGTTTACCTCCGATCTGCCCGTAGCGCTGCCGGGCAAGTTCAATATCCTGCCGGCTTGTTTTACGGCTCTTTTTTTGAAAAGCGTGGAGCACGTATACTGCTTCTCTAAACCTGGCTATGTAGATGACACGCCATTCACCAAGCACATGGATCCTGATCTCCTTCACACCTTTTCCGATAGTCTGCACAGGTTTCCAGTCGCTCGGGTCAAGTCCGTTTTGGATCGCACGGAGCTCAAAACCGGCGGCACGCCGGGCTTCATCCGGAAAATTACGAAGATCGTCAAGGCTTGATCCCGCAAATATCAGGGATTTCATCGTTACGATATATTATATAAGAACTTGTATAATTAGCAAGTCAAAAAAACTATTATACACCTTACGCTTAACGCCTTGCGTTTCAGGCGTGAGATAAAGACAGTTTAAAAGTTTCAGTGTTTGAATGTTTCAGGGTTTGTGAAACGATCTGAAAAAAGGGTATAGACCAGGCGGTATTTCAACCTCCGAATACCTCTGCATGCGTTTTGACCCTGCCGGCCTTATGATCTGCCCTTGCCTCTTTAATGCTTGCCAGGTATTCCGGGGAGGTGGCCGCAAGAAGATCTTCAAGAAAGGCATCCCTTTCTTTTTTCTTCATTGCTTTGATCGCTTTTATTAATTCCCTGCGATTCATTTCTATCTTAATAGTACTGAGCATAGGCCAACCTCGCAACGCAATTTTTGTAAGTATATCATTTTTCTTAAAACGTAATCCAATTTAAATGATGGCTTCAACCATTCCGGTGGCCATGCGGATGTAAAAATCATGTTCAAGATCATCTCTGCAGCGGGACATGACAATAAGATTTTTTGACCAGCTAATTTCTCCAACCAGTGGTTGGAGTTTTAGATTAGCGCTGTATTTGAGGTAAAACTGCCTCATATGCCAGAGGTTCTGTACCGAAAACCCCCGCATTCCCGTAAGGTTCCGCGTAAGGTTCCGTGGCCAAATCTTTATTATTGACATTATCTCCCGTCACGGTGAACAGGGGATAAGAAAATCAAGAAATATCCACCCTTCTTGTGATTTTTAACAGTTCCAGGTTCCAGGGGTAAAGACAGTTCCAGGTTCCATGTTCAAGGTTCCAGGGGGGGAGAAGATATTTCGGGATGGACTGTTCCGATGGTGAAGATCATATCATCGGAAATTATCAGCGTTTATCCGCGGTGGAAAAAGGTTTGTTCAGTTTCTTTAGTTTCTCAGGTCTTGTGTTTGATCGTTTTGATGTTTCTCAACTTTGTCATTAAAACTGGCAGATCGTCTTTTATTACATTCCATACAACATCTATATTCACCCCGAAGTAGTCGTGTATCAACTTGTCCCTGGTTCCGGCGATCTCCTTCCAGGGGACGTCCATATGGTTCTTTTTTGTCTGGCCAGAGACAAGCTTCACAGCTTCCCCGATGATCTCAAGGTTCCTTATCACCGCATCCTGGGTTTTTAGATCATGCCGGAAGGTCTCATAATCTATGTTATCGATGTATGTCACAATGCGGCTTGCGCATTCAAGGATGTCCTGGAGGAGTTCGGTATCGTCTCGTTTAGACATAGATCAAGGTCTTGCGGATATCATCGGCAACCTTCTTTACCCTGATGTTTTCCAATCCGTCTTTTGTTACGACATCAACTTTTCTTCCAAGCATAGTTTCCAGGTAATCCACCAAATTTACAAAACGAAGTCCCACCGGACGATTGAATTCGACAAAAAGATCAATATCACTTTTTGCTGTTTCTGTTCCGGTAGAAACGGAACCAAAGAGCCCGATCCTCTTGACGCCGAACTCGGAGGAAAGGTAGTCGTATTGCCCTCTGATCTTTTTGATAGTGTCGTCTCTAAGTGCCACTTCTTATCCCTTACAGGTCAATTTTAACCATAATGTGCTTAACCGTCAATCGATTTAAACAGAGGTCTTGCATTTGATCATTTTCTTAAGCGGGGAGTAGATCCGGGGTCATATCTTTATTATTGACATTATCTCCCGTCACGGGGAACAGGGGATAAGAAAATCAAGGGCAGGTAGGGGACGTTGCCAAGAAAACAAGTAACTCGATCTCACGGACGCCCTAAAATATTCCAATATCTCAATAAAACAGGTAATAGGCTCGGGGTAATGGGTCATGGGAAAGACAGTTCCAGGTTCCGGGGGGAAGACAAAAGACTTATCTCACGCCCGTTCGTCACGTTCGTTCCTCACTGGAGGCAACGGAGCTTGGGGAGGAAACCTTAAAAACATGCGGACAGATCTTAGAGAAGACCAAGATCGGTCCGCAGTCCGATCGCCCCAGAATGGGCGATAATAAAACGATCGTGGATAACACTCCTACCATGTATCCGTCAGGTATTATGTGCTGGTAAGGGTCTCTTTACCATCCCGCAGGGCGGGATCCGGGCTGCGGCGTATGGATGGTATTCTCTATCCATGCGGCGCACAATCTTTCTCCTTATGCTCCCCTGCCCCCAGTGACCCCGCTTCATGCGGGGGAACGGGCGTGAGACAAGTCTTTTAATCTTTTTCTTACGCTTTACGCCTGACGCCTCACAAACATTCAAACTGTCAAACGCCTCTCAAACATTCAAACCGCCTTATCTTTAAGATGCTTTCTTCAGCATTTCCGCTATCCATACCTTGATTATGGATTGCCTTGTCACGCCAAGGCGCCTTGCTTCCTCATCGAGAGATCTGACCATCCACTCGGGGAGGTCAACGTTGATCCTCTTCTGGGTCCGACCGGGCCTTTTTGCCTTTGAAAGGTCAAGATGTTCCGATATGTCCTCTCCCTTGTCGAACTTCTTTTCAAATTCTCTGGCTTTCATAGATCCCCTTCTCCTCTTTACGCGCTCTGCGCGCTGAAATCACTCGTATCCTCCCGTCCCTGTATGTGATGACAACGGACCAGTGACGGTTTCCTATCTTCCCTATAACCAGGTATCGCTCTTCATCCTCCGTCCTTGCCGGGATCTCAATTCTTTCCGGATCGTCCCATATCAATTGGGCTTCAACAAAATCAATACCATGCTTTTCTTTGTTCCTGGTGCTCTTGCGCCTGTCGAACTCAAATTCCATTTAGGTATAAAAAGTATATCATTATTACTCATCATGTCAAAATGCTTTTGGAGAAAAAGGCAACGGCCGGTATAATATCTCCCATGACCGAAGTTCTGGACCTTAACCCCGCGCAGTTCAGGGCGATCATCCTCTCCCACGGGTGGTTCTCCCTGAAACCTTTTTCTGTCGGGATGGACCCGCCTCGCCTGAGAGTGCCATACGTTCTTCCTGGCGGGAAGGGGGTGTTCGAGGTGTCCGTGAAGGACGGGTGCTGCGAGTTGAAGGCCGTTCATGGAAAGCCCGAGGATTGTTCCGATGCCGCACAGAATTGCCTGTCGCTTGACGTGTCACCGGAGGCGCTATACAAGCCTGCCGGGAAGAAGTGGGGATGGCTGGCAGCCAACAACATGGGGAGGTTCCTGCGGTCGCCCACCCTGTTCGAGGACTGCTGCAAGGTGATATGCTCGACGAACACCACCTTTGACAGGACGGAAACGATGGTCGAAAGGATGGTCGACAAGTTCGGAGCGAGGGTCGGCAGGCACCATGCCTTCCCCGAACCGGGGGCGCTCTTAAAAGCGGGCGAGGCGGTGCTGAAGGCCGAGACCGGCTGCGGTTTCAGGGCGAAGTACATCCTGGGCGTTGCAGAAAGGACACTGTCTGAACCGGAGCTGTTCCTGGGGAAGGGGTGGAGGGTACTCGAGAACGGTCCTTTCTACGATATGCTGACCGCGAGCAAGGGGATAGGCCCGGCATCGGCAAACTATCTATCCCTCGTCTACTGGAAGCCGAAGGGCTTCAACATCGATTCCTACGTGGTGAGGCGCTGCGCCGAGATCTGGGGCATCTCACCGGCGGAGATACCATCATTCCTGGCGAAGAGGTACAAGGTGTTCGGGGTGCATGCCCCCATAGCCTTCTGGTTTGACATCACAAAACACTGGCATAGAAACAACACGGACATCTCTGCCATGGAGTGGTGAAGGGGTAAAAAAAGTTCCAGGTTCCAGGTTCAAGGTTCCAGGGGGGGGAGGTGACAGCTTGTCTTTTTTGGTTGTCCGAACCAGACAAACCAGACAAACCGTATCAACCAGACAAACCTGATCATTCCTTGGGGTCAGGTCTTGCAATCATACATATCCCGTGATATGATCCCTCCATGGCCGCCCCCTGCGTATAGAGTATCCCGGTGTCTCCTATCACGTCACATCGAGGGGGAACGCGAAGCAGGGGATATTCAGGAACGGAAGGGGCAGCCACCTCCTCGAGCTCGTGAGGTATGTCGCCCTGAACCCCATGCGTGCGAAGATGGTTGATGACCACGGATATGAACGTCAACACGACAAGGAGTGAAACATGAGAGCACTTCAGCAACCGGTCCTGCAGTACCGATGGCAGGTCAAGGAAACGAACGCGGGGGCGCAGCTTGTCTATTTCGGTTTGCGCAACCCGCCAAATCATACAAGGAGCATCATCCCTTTGCCCCGCGAATTGGCGGACCGTCTGCAATTGCTTGACGGCAGGACTGCTGTCGACGATCTGCCGTCAGACCTCACCGGTCATGAAATGTACACCCAATTGATCGCGGAAGGCATCATAGTGGAGGCGCGCGAGGTCCGTCAGCCGTCCTCCAGGGACAACTTCCAACAGTGCGTTCGCTGCGTCACCAACGACTATGTTCTGCCCGGGCTGGAATTTGACGCGAACGGGCTGTGCGCCTTTTGCCAGTGCTACGAATTGGCGGAAAGGTCAGGACAGGGACTGGTGTTACAGGACGGCATCACGGATGAGGACCTCATCCGGATCTCCTCCGAGAACACCGGTTCACGCTTTGACGTCATGGTCCTGTACACCGGCGGCAAGGATTCCACGTACCTGCTCTGGTATCTGGCCAAAAAACTCGGGCTCCGTGTCATCGTCGGCTCATGGAATATGCCCTACACGAACGACACGTGCAGGGAGAACATGCGTCGGGCGATGCGCATACTCCCGAATGTGGAATTCGTCGAACACACCCTGCCCTGGAGCATGGTCAGGCAGGCCATGCATGACCAGTTCGAACGTGTCGGCCACCCCTGTCTTTGCCCGACGGTGGCCCACGCGCTATTTTATCCTCTTGCAGTGCAGGAAAATATTCCCATGATCATGCACGGGGTCGAAGAGGTGCAGCTGGCGGTCATGAACTACGTGATGACCGAGATCAGGTCCGGACAGCCGCACAAGGAACGGGCCCCCGATCACCGCGCCGATACATTGAACTTTCTGCGGATGATCACGAAAGCCGCTGAACCCCAGCAGCCTTATTCCGTGAACGCCAACCTGCTGCAGCATATGTCCTCCGTCAGGGACCTCCTGGCCCCTGTTTTCAGACCCCTCGATGATATTCTGACCAGAGCGGAGAATGATCCGAACATGCCAGTTCCCATTTTGCGCCGTCTGAAGTCCAACGCCGCCTATGGTTCATGGGCAAAGGCCGTCGAACTTATCAAGCAGGAAATGGACTGGCAGATGCCGCCGGGACAAAAAGGGCTCCTGCACACCAGCTGCCGCATCGAAAAGGTCAAGGACTATTGCCAGTTCAAACGCTTCCAGGGCGCGGGTGCCGCCTTTTTCCCCCAGGCCATTGTCGAACTTGGCGCGGGAGTTTATTTCGGGCTTGTTTCCCGGGAAGATGCCCTGGAGGAACTGCAGGAATCGGGGTATTACCGCGAACCCCAGGCGCTGTCAGCGCTGATCCGGGACCTTGGTATCGATCCCGGCCAGGGGCAGGTAACGGGTGGAATGTCATGGACCCTGGGGAAATGAACAGGTGTGAGAGCGTAAAGTGCCCAAGCGTAAGGAGCGGAGGCGTAAAGCGTGAGGTGTAAAGAATACTGAAAAGACCTGCCTCACGCCCGCCTTGCCTGAAGATTCAGTGATCTCCTTGTTCACGCCTTGCCCCTGATCTGCCCGCAGCGCTGTCGGGCGCGTCAAAAAATAATAACAAAAAACATCCTTTATTGTTTGAATTTGTTTTCAATATTTTCTTGTTTTGTCCGGAAAAAAGTGTAATTATTTTTCTGTTCAACTCTGACAAATCATAATGTGCGCTGAGATCGCGAAAGGGACCGCGTGGGCAGGTGCTAATGGGCCCCGAGTTCAACCTGTTCGTTCCCTTTACGCCATGGAACGGGGGAAAACCAATAAGGAGAGAAGCAATGCTGCGCATCCTGTTCGTTTGTCACGGGAACACGTGCCGGAGCGTTATGGCCGAGGCCATCGCACGGGACAGGTTCAAGGAAGATGCCGAGGTTCATTCAGCGGGCCTGAGCCCGCAGGACGCCGAGGACTCGGACATGGCCATAGATACCCTGCAAAAATATTTTGACATCGATGCCTCCGGCCATGTGCCGAAAGGAATAGACAGCGTAAAGCTCGATGCCTTCGACTATGTCATCGCAATGGCGCCGGGGATCGCGAGGCAGATACCAGATCTTCCCGAAGGCAAGCTTATCACGTGGATGATAGGGGACCCCTGGGGGGACGATTCGGAGACATACCTGGAATGCGCCAATGCGATAAAAGATGAAGTTTCAAAACTTGCCGAAATCATCAAATAAACCCTTGGGTGCCGGCCTTCGCCGGCATGGCGGCTTCATGAAAAACGGTTTACGCCGCCTTTCCATGCCACTTCGGGAACAGCTCCGCGAAATTCATGGGGTCGTAGCTGGAGCGCAGATAGATCTGGGGAAAGGCGCTGTGGATCTCGGGGATGGCATAGATATGCCTCAGGAGCTTCAGCATGTGCGTGTCCCCGGACCAGACCACCTTGGATTGCCCGTCCAGCGATGCCTTTGTGCAGCAGTTGGCAACAAAGCGGCAACCCGTGTCGTTGGCGGTGTGTGACCCTGCCGCGCCGCCTTCCGTGAGTTCCCGGCAGGCTGATATGATCTTTGAATACAGGGGCTCTCCGCTATAGTCGAAGACGTTGCCGCGTGCCTTCAGTGTTTCGATGAGCGTATCGATCTTTTCCAGGTAGAGGAGCTGGTGCTTGCGGATCTTGTCGATCCATTCGATATCCTGGTCCCGCTGCGCGTGATAGGTGTTGAAGAAGCTTTCGAAACCCCGCTTGTGTGCCTCGTAGATCTCCAGCGATAGCCAGATGTCAAGGCTGTAAGTGATGTCTTCCATGACAAGGAGGAACCTGCCGAGTTCTTCATACAGCAGGGGCAGGTATTTCAGATGGTCCAGGTTCTGGATGCGTTTGATATAGCCGATGCAGCTGAAGACCTGGTTGATGTGCGTGGAATTTATGTGGCCAGGTTGACGGTATGTTCCAACGTTCAGCGTCCCGGTCCTGCGGGGGTCTGTGAAGCGGGGGATGTCCATGTCCCTGGGGATATAGGCAGTGAACATGTTTGCGTCAAGAATATTTTCAAAACGGCTTTCCTGCAGCGCCGATTTCAGTGAGTAAGGGTATCTGTCCGTCCTGTTCACCCGGGGGCCAATGCTCCTTCTCGAAACTCTACACTGTCTAAGAAAAAAAGGGAAGAGGTGAAGATCAGTTCTCAACTATGCGGGCAAAGTTCCTGAGCGTCCGTGCCGCGAGCGGTGTTTCAGCGACCGCGTCCAGGAGTTCACGGACATCAAACCCTGCCGATACGAGTTCGTCTGCCAGCTTTGCGATATACGATCTCATGATGGCCGCGTCATATTCCGGATGGAACTGGATCCCCCAGGCATTCCCGCCAATGCGAAAGGCGTGGTTCGGCTCATGGCCGCCCACCGCCAGGCGCACGGCCCGCCGGGGCAGGCGCAGCACAGTTTGCGAATGCGCGGCATGAACTGAGAATTGCTGAGGAAGCGACCGGAAAAGAGGATCACCGGCGCAATCAGGGAGGAGGCCTATCTCGACGGTGCCGATCTCCATGCCGCGAGGGTGAAAACCTACCTCGCCGCCGGCGGCCCGCGCAAGGAGCTGGTGCCCGTAGCAAATGCCAAGGAAAGGGACACCTGCCTCCACCACCGATGGGATCCATTCCTCAAGCTCCACGCTCCACGGGAGATCGTCCGTCACCATTGAATGCGACCCGGTCAAAATGACGCCGGCGCAGTCAGCAGCTATCGGCAGGGCGGCGCCGGATACGGCATCAAGGACGCGTGCCTCCGTCTTTGTTTTCCCCAGCCCCTGCAGCGTCCATGTGTCGAAGTCGCCGAACCGCTCTTTTATTACCGGATACGTGGTTCCCGCTTTTATGATATAGAGTCTCTTCAAGCTGTTGGGCTTCTTTCCTTTGCCCGGTTCCCCGGTTTCTTTTGTTAGTTATAAACCAGCGGGGCAAAATAAGCCAGATAAACGGGGCAAACAAAAAAGTGCTTTCATTTCTTCCCCGCGGACTGTAATGTATTAGCCATGGCTTGCCCGGGAACCACAACACAACGGCCGCCCGCGAGGTTCAAGGGGGTGATCTTCGATCTCGACGGGACTCTCGTCGATTCCCTCGAGGACCTTGCGGATTCCATGAACGGCATCCTCGAAAGACACGGCTTCCCGACGCATGACCTTGGAACGTACAAGAGGTTCATCGGCCGCGGAATGAGAAACCTCGTCTCAAGGGCGCTGCCGCCCGGGGCCGGGGAAGAGATGATCACCCTGAGTCACGGATTGATGCTGGAGGAATACGGCCGCAACTGCACGAACAAGACGAGGCCCTATGACGGGATAGCGGACATGCTCGGCGGGCTTGCTGCCCGCGGGATCAGGATGGCGGTATTCTCAAACAAATCCGATGAGCTGACAAAGAAGGTCGCGGAGGCCCTGCTGTGGAATTGGAGGTTCGAGGCGCTGGTCGGATCGGGTGCGGGGTATCCCGAGAAGCCCAACCCATCGGGCGCCCTGGCGATAAGCCGGCAGATGGGGATCGACCCCGGGGACATCATCTACGCCGGCGATTCCGACATTGACATGAAGACCGCGAAGAACGCGGGGATGTGTGCCGTGGGGGTCCTATGGGGTTTCCGGGAAAAAGAGGAATTGCTGTCGAACGGTGCGGAGCACCTGCTGGCCCATCCCGCGGACATGCTCGGGATCCTTGGATGAAACAGTTTCAGCGGGCGGCGAAGCGGGGCCTATTGGACGATCTCGTATATGACGATATACTTCCCGACCCTGCTCTGGGTGTTGGGGTCGTTCGTGTCCCATAGGCCGGTGTGGAGGGAGGCCCTTACATTCAGCTCCTTATCAGCATGCTCCAACATTTCATTTCTCTTGACCTTGCTGTCAATGAATTTGATGAAATATTCTTCCCCTTCAATTTCGAAATAGAGGTCGATGATCTTCGGGTTTTCCCTGCCCACCTTGTTGACAAAGACGCCGCTGACGACCTTTCCTTTGTAGAGGGAAACGGAGGTCACCGTTTTGGGCCCGCCCATGACCGCACTGTCAGAATGACGGCAACCGGAAATACACAGGGCCAGGAGAATGATCAAAACCGGTATTCCCGCTCTTTCCATATCCATATCCTTATAGCCTTTTTCGGCACAGATTGTAAAATTATCCTTTGTCATGCAGTGCCCTCTTGAAGTATTATAATGTAATTATGCTGCCCGTAAGCACAGCGGAACTGGACAGGATCAGGAAAGAATGCTCGCGCATGTCCCTTAAAAGGGCGTTCCTCTCGGCGGCCGCGTCCGTTATCCCCGTTCCTTTGACGGATATCGCGACGGACGTTGCCATTTTAAAAGAGGCCATACCCGGGATCAGCAGGAAATTCGGATTGTCGAAAGAGCAGATCGACGAGTACGATCCCGGGCTGGCAATTTTTGTTTACGAGATCTCCAGGAAGCTTGGCGGGAAGATCGTGGGCAGATACATCACCGGGGAGTTTGCCATGGAGCTCTTGAAAAAGCTGGGGATACGCCTGACCGCGAAACAGGCCGCAAAGTATGTTCCCCTGGCGGGCCAGGCAGTGTCCGCCGTTATCAGCTTCGCCGCCATGAGCCTTATAATCCGCCGCCATATAAACGAATGCTACGATGTCGCAAAGGCCGTCATGGAGGCGGGGAAGCACTCGTGCGACTGTGAAACCTGATCCGCTTAACCGACAATCTCATCCGGGAGACCGTCGTGAAAAATGACCGCGCAAAGAAGACCTGGAAGATCATATGGAAGCTGCTCTTCTGGTCTGTCATCGCTTTCATCATCGCCGTCATACTGCTGGCAATATACATCCCCCAGATGGAGGCAAGAAAAAAATATCAGCAGATAGGCATTCACGAAACGGCCGCGCGCGGCCATTTTTCCCGCGCAAAGGCAGCCATTGACAAAGGCGATACGGCCGTGTCCTCGAAGGAACTGGGGGAGGCCGTTTCCGAATTGGACAAGGCCATGCGGCTTGGGCCGGGTCTGAACAAGAAATCCCATATCCTCGAATTCCTCGGTGATATCAATCTCGCCGCAGGAGATAAGGCGCTTGCCGCAAAGAGATACAAAGCGGCCCTGGACATCAGGGATGAATACGCCGAAAAGAACTCGCTTAAAGAAAAACTGGACAAGCTCCTGAAAGACAACGAATAAAAAAAGTTTCAGCCACATCCAAACATACGGATATTATAGCATTTATAACATTCCTGCATTCAAACAATGGAACATTGGAACTATCTTTATTTGGTGTATTGACAAACCTGGAATGGTAGGCTATACGTTAAAGAAAGGATGTAAGCGGCAAGGGCGAAAGAGTCCACATGCGGGTTGTCAACTGTGAGTAATTAAAGAAGCAGGAGGGCCTGAATATGTGGGAGAACATCAGCTCAGATAAGTGTGAATCTTACATCGAACGTCACTTTGGCCTGAAAGGCAAGGACACATCCGAAAAACCATTAAAACCTGCAATAACAATTTCGCGAGCTGAAGGAGCGGGCGGACTGACAGTTTCCTCGGAACTGGCCGGCTACCTGCAAAAGCGTATCCCAACCCATGAGGAGTGGATCATTTTTGACCAGAAGCTCGTGATGGAAGTGATAGAGGAGTTCAACCTCAAGAGGCGCGTCGGTGATTTCATGAAGGAGGACCACAAGGGTACGGTGTCTGACGCGATCGAAGAGTTCCTCGGTCTCCACCCGTCCACATGGACCCTTGTGCAGCGGACGAACGCGACCATATTGCGCCTTGCGCAGCTCGGGAACGTCATCCTGGTGGGCCGGGGGGGCAATATCGTAACAAGAGAGATGGAAACCGTCTTCCATGTGCGCCTGGTCGGGTCGTTCGAGAGAAGGGTCGAGCACGCGCAGAAGGTCTTCGGATATGATAAAAAAACAGCCGCCAATTATATCAAGAAAAAAGATGAAGGACGCAGGCGCTATATTAAGGACAACTTCGACAAGGACATCGATGATCCCCTGCTCTACCATCTGATCATCAATACGGACCTGATCCAGTTCGACGAAACCGCAAGGTTGATCGGCGACGAAGTGATCCGGCGTTTTAATCTGAACATTCCTTTAAAAGTTGCTGGAAGCAGCAGCTTTCTGCCTTAGGCGGAAAAGCACTGTCTTTCGGGGGAGGCGCTTACTATGCGCGATGTGGTCCAAAAGATCATCGAGACCGAGGGCGAGGCGAAGCTTGTAGTTGAAGCGGCTGTGGCCGAGGCGGAGGGCATCCTGTCACAGGCCCGGGAAAAGGCGCGCGACCTGGTTGAAAAAGCCCGCCAGGAGGTGCTTGTCGAGACAGAAAAGATTGTGGAGGACTCGATAAAAGCGGCCGAGCGTGAGAAGCAGATCCGTCTGGCCGATGCCTCAGCAAGGATCGAAAGTGAGATCCAGCTGGATGCGGCGGTCAGGGAGCTTGCCGTTGAAGGGATCGTCGGGTGCGTATGCAGACGGCCATAGACGGTCCCAGCGTTCTGGCCTCTGCGTCGGCCAGGCGGATAGCAGACGATCCTGAACATCTCTCGGCACGCCTTCATGCCCGCCGGAGCCGCATGGCCGAAGGGCCGAGACTTGACGCCCTGTGCCGGATCAGGGACCTTCAGGAATATTTTCAGGAGATCTTTCCCGGGTCAGAGTTCAGCGGGGTCCTTGATTTCCAGCGCACGATTATCCAGGGGCTCATAGAAGACATATCGGGCCTGAGATATTTTGTTGCAGGCCCGGGCGCAGACCTTATCGATCGGATGCTCGTCAGGTTCCAGGTTGAAGATCTGAAAATGTTTATCCGGGTATGCATGACCAAATCTTCCCTGGAGGATCTGTATGGCAGTCTTGTCCCCCTCCCGCGGGAACTGGCCCTTGATGTGCGGAGGCTGGCCGCGGCCGGGTCCGTGGAAGATATTGTCCCGCTGGTCCCGAGAGGGTTTCTCAGGAAGAGCCTGATGAAGGCTGTTGAAATATATCATGACAGCCCGGGGCCTTTCTTCTTTGAAGCGGCGCTGGACCGCGGGTATTTTCAAGGGCTCCTCGCTGCCATGGAGTTGCTCCCCCGTGATGCCCACAGGCTCATTCAGCCGATGATATGCCAGGAAGCGGATATCTTCAACCTGATGCTCGTTCTCCGGGGAAGGTTCCGTTACGATGTGGCACCGGATATGATGCTGCCGCTGCATGCCAAGGGAGGCAGGATAATCCGGTCACGTTTCGAAGACATGCTCAAAGGAGCGGACCTCCAGACGGTGGTGGGGCTCACCGGGCTGCGCGTGATCGATGAAGAGTTCGTTGACCGCAGCGCGAACGAAGCAGCGGCCGCAGCCGGCATCTCGCCCCTGGAGAAGCTCGCGTGGCAGCGGTATGTTCGTCTGGCAAATCATGCTTTTCACCGCAGCCACATGGGCCTTGGGACGATCATAGGCTACGCGGGTCTGCGCCGCGTGGAGGCGGCCAACCTCATCACGATCTCGGAGGGGATCCGAGGAGGAATGGCTGTCGAGAAGATCCGCGGGCGCATGGTCCTGCTGACCGAAGTTGAGGGGTTATATGTTTAGAGCGGTGCCCATGACACGTATCAGCGCGGTCATACTTGCCAGGGACGAGCGCGCCGTGCTTAAGGGACTTGGCCGGCTGGGAGCGGTGCAGCTTGTGCACAATCACCCCGAAGGTGACGCCCAGCCTCTGGCCACCACGGATCCCGCCGGGGAAATGGAGCGCTACGAGGGCATTCGCGCCCGCCTTCAGGAACTGTACCAGTCGCTGGAAATCCCCGCTTTTTCCGGAGGCCCCCTGAGGGCTGAAATGACATTGGAACAGGCGGAAGAGGACCTGAGGGACATGGAAGAACGCAGTTCAGATCTGCTGAACCTTCGCCGCGGCGTCGCGCAGCAGCTGAAGGACCTGGCCGCCCTCCGCGAGCAGTTATCGTCTTATTACGGGTCTGATGTGCCGCTTGACGATCCCGGGAAGTTTTCGTTTCTCCACTTTGTTACGGGGAGGATGCCGGAGAGGAATCTCGGAAACCTTGGAAGGGATATCGGCGATAACGCGGCCGTAATACCGCTTTCCCGGCAGGGAGGCTGGCAGTCGCTCATGGCCGTCACAACCCTTCGGGGCCGGCCCGAACTTGAGAAAGTGCTGCGGGAGGCCGAGTTTCAGCACGAAGCACTCCCTGTGGTCGAAGGCAAGACGGTGGACGGTTTGTACGAAGAGGGACAGAAGGAGCAGCAGCAGCTCACAACGCAGATGGAAGAACTGAACGAAAGGCTGGGCGGGCTGGCTGCCGAGTTTGTTCCCGCCCTCGGCAGGATCGGGGCATTCGTGGACACAGAGCACAGGCTCCTGGACGCGGGCCGGACATTTCCCCGCACCGGCGCCGCGGTGTTGATCGAAGGATGGGTTCCCGCGGAGGATGCTGAGACCGTGGAGCGGCGCATGGGAGAGATCACCGGCGGCAGTTACGTGCTCGAGACGGCCCTTCCGGAGGTTTCAGCACAGCAGCAGGTGCCGGTTCTGCTCAGGCACTCCCGGCTGCTCCGCCCCTTCGAGATGCTTGTTTCGACCTATGGCCTGCCGGACTACCGTGAACTGGAGCCCACGCTGTTCGTCGCGATCAGCTACGTGCTGATGTTCGGTCTGATGTTCGGTGACGCGGGGCATGGACTTGTACTCGCTCTGTGCGGCCTTGCGGCCCTGTTTGCCGGCAAGTCCCAAAAGGTGCGGGATTTCGGTATACTCCTTATTTTCGCGGGTATGTCCAGTATTGTTTTCGGTATGGTGTACGGGAGCTATTTCGGCATCGAAGCATTCAAGAAGTACGCGATCTGGCACGATCCCCTTGAAGGCGACCCCATGCGGCTGATGTACGGCACGGTCGGGATAGGCGTGGTCATGATCAGCTTCGGCATCATATTCAACGTGATCAACCGCTTTCTCAAGGGTGACATGATAGGCGGCATCCTCGACAAGTTCGGTCTTGCCGGTCTTTTGTTCTACTGGGGCACGCTGGCTATAATGATAGGCGCCGAGGCGATCAGGTCGCGGGGGCTCATGACCGTGTGCTTCATTGTGTTCTTTGTGGCTCCCATTGCCTGCTGGGCCTTCAGGGGGCCCATATCGTTCTTTATGCATCGTGAAGAGCACGAGTCCAGCGGGGCGAACATCGGTCCGATAGGCGCCATCCTGGAATCGTTCGTTGAGGCCTTTGAGGCGGTCCTGAGCTATCTCGCGAACACCATCAGCTTTGTCCGTCTCGCGGCATATGCCATGAGCCACGCGGCGCTGTTGTTCGCTTCTTTCATGCTGGCCGAGCTGGTCAGACAGATCCCGTTCGGGGGCGGCGTTTGGGCAGTGCTGGTCATTATAATCGGCAACCTGGTGGCGATCGTCCTGGAGGGGATCATCGCCTCCGTGCAGGCTTTACGTCTTGAGTATTACGAGTTTTTCGGGAAGTTCTTTTCAGGCAGCGGCCAGCCTTTCGAACCGTTCCGTCTGGCCGCGGACGATGAGGGTCCGCCGTCATGACGGGCCCGAAGCGGGTGTTATGGGGCAGATCGCGAAAAGACAGAACGTTGAGGCGGCGATCGTGTGTGAGGCGAGGACGGGCCGTTTCACGGTCCAGGTGACCGGAGGTGTCACATGATGAAAGTTCGATTCCGGTGGATCAGGTCTATCGGAGCAATGCTGGGAGGGATCTTCCTGTTGAGAGTTGCGGCGTTGGCTGAAGAGGCCGCAGGCGTTAAGGCGCCGATGGATATGCTGGCTGCGTACAAGGCCATAGGCCTTGGCGTCGCCGCCGCTTTTGCCATCGCGGTGAGTGTTCTGGGCGCGGGCTACGCGGTGGGGAGGATCGGGTCGGCGGCACTGGGAGCGGCTGCCGAGAAGCCCGAGCTGCTGACGCGCAGCATCCTTTTTGTGGCACTGGCGGAAGGGTTGGCGGTGCTCGGTTTTGCCATCGCCATGATACTGATACAAAAGATATAAGGGACCGGCGAATGAAGTTTTTCTGTATTGCCGACGAAGAAACGGCGCGCGGTTTCCGGCTGGCGGGCATCGGGACATATGTCGTGGAGGAACCGCAGCAGGCAAGGGACGCGATCGATAATATCGCGGCGCTTCCCGACAGCGGTATCATCATCATCACCGAGAGGATAGCGGACTGGGTGCGGCCCCAGGTGGAGATGATCCGCATGGAAAGGGAACACCCCCTGATCGTCGAGATACCGGGGCCGGAAGCGCAGACGCCGGGGCGCAGGAGCCTCAGGGAACTGGTGGAGAGTGCTGTGGGTGTGAGTGTGTGTTAAAGGGGGCTTTTAAATGACCACGGACCAAAGATCTGCTGAAAAGATGCGTGAAGAGATCCTTTCACAGGCCAGGGAAGAGGCCAAAGAGATAGTTATGCGGGCGCAGCTGGATGCGAAAGGCCTGCTGGACAGTGCCGCCGCCGAAGCGGAGCAGCTTCGGCAGGAGCGGCTCGAGCAGGCCAAGAAAGAAGCCGGCCTGCAGAGTGAACTGGTCCTTGCCACGGTTCCCGTGGAAACAGGGCGAAGGCGGGCGGCGCGGATAGAGGAACTGCTGGAATCTGTACGAGAGGAGGCCCGACGGCAGCTGCTGGCCCGGGAAGGTTTCGAATACCGCGAGGTCGTGATCGCCCTCGCTTCCGACGCCATCGGCCGAATGACGGGTGATGAATTTGTCGTAAAACTGTCGGGGGCCGGGCAGGCTTTCGGTGACGACGCGCTGGCCGGGGAGATCGCCGGCCGTGTCGGGCGGCAGGTGAGCGTTACCGTCATCGGCAATCCTGACAATGCGGAGGAAGGTGTTGTTGTCGAGGACAAAGAGGCACGCCAGGTGTGGGACAACCGCTTTGTGAAAAGACTGGAGAGATTGTGGCCGGAGATGAGGCGGCAGATAGCCATGCAGGCCGGGTTTGTCCGGGGAACAAGGCCGGGAGGAGATGGCTCATGACAACCTCTGAAAAAACAGTCAAACCGGTGGTCACCCGTATCAGCGGCCCCATAGTCACCGCGGTGGGCATGCACGAGGCGCAGATGTATGAGGTCGTGCAGGTGGGCGATCTGGGTCTTGTGGGAGAAGTGGTGAGGCTCATAGGGGATCGTGCCACCATCCAGGTGTACGAAGACACCACCATGGTCAAGCCCGGAGCGCCGGTCCTTCGAACCGGAGCGCCGTTGTCCGTGTGGCTGGGCCCAGGATTGATCGGCAATATTTACGACGGCATACAGAGACCGCTGCCGGGTATTCAGGCACGCAGCGGCGCCTGGATCCGCCGCGGCGAAAAGGTGGATTCCCTCGACAAGGAAAGGTTGTGGACCTTTGAGCCGGACGCCAGGGTCGGAGAAACAGTCTCGGCAGGCCAGGCAATAGGACATGTCGTCGAAACGCCGCTTGTCAATCACCTGGTAATGACCCCGCCTGACATTGAAGGCATATTGAGATCGATTGTGGGAAAAGGTGAGTACGGGCTTCTCGATACCCTGGCCGTTGTGGAAACTTCGGCCGGCCCGCGTGAGGTCACCATGCTCCAGAGGTGGCCTGTCCGGGAACCCCGCCCAATACTTGAGAGGCTGCGCATAACGGAGCCGCTTATCACCGGGCAGCGGATCATAGATACCTTTTTTCCCATCGGCAAGGGAGGTGCCGCTGCCATTCCCGGCGGGTTCGGCACCGGGAAGACGATCACCCAGCACCAGCTCGCGAAATGGTCGGACGCGGACATCATAGTCTTCATCGGCTGCGGGGAGAGGGGCAACGAGATGACCGAGGTGCTCCGCGAATTCCCCGAGCTTAAAGATCCCCGAAGCGGCAGACCATTGATGGAGCGGACCATCCTCATTGCCAATACTTCCAATATGCCCGTGGCGGCGAGGGAAGTTTCCATCTATACAGGCATCACCCTGGCCGAATATTACAGGGACATGGGCCTGAGCGTGGCGGTGTTCGCCGACTCCACCAGCCGATGGGCGGAGGCCCTGAGGGAACTGGCCGCGCGGCTCGAAGAGATGCCCGCGGAAGAAGGCTTTCCAGCTTCACTTCCCACACGGCTGGCGCAGTTCTATGAGCGGGGCGGCGCTGTTACCACCCTGGCCGGCAAGCAGGCATCGGTGAGCATCGTGGGCGCGGTCAGTCCGCCCGGCGGTGATTTTTCCGAGCCTGTCACTCAGCACACAAGGCGGTTCATACGCTGTTTCTGGGCCCTCGATACGGAACTGGCCAACGCGCGGCATTACCCTTCCATCCACTGGCTGCACTCTTATTCGGAATACGTGGAGGATGTCGGGCACTGGTGGAAGAAGGAGGCCCCCAACTGGACCGAACTCAGGACCCAGGCACTGACCATACTCCAGAAGGAGGAACGTCTCCAGCAGATCGTAAAGCTCGTCGGGCCGGATGTCCTGCCCGACTCGCAGCGCCTGATCCTTTTCATAGCGGAGATCATGAAGGACGGTTTTCTTGCGCAGAGCGCCTTCGACGAGAATGACATGTATTGCACACCCGAAAAGCAGGTTGCTCTCCTGCGCACCATGCTTGCCTTGCATGACAGGGGCCACGAACTGATCCAGAAAGGCGTCCCGCTGTACCGGATCCGCTCCCTTGAGTGCGTACCGAAAATATTGCGGGCAAAGGCGGCCTTCGGCAACAAAGAACTCGAAAAGATGGCGGAACTGGATAAAATGGTGAACGAGGAAATGGACGCGTTGGCAAAAGAGTACATCAAGGAGGCAGACCTGATATGCACACCGATTTCGAAATAGAGGACCGGGGATTGCAGTATGTCGGTTCCTCGCGCATCGAGGGGCCGCTTGTCGTTGTTGAGAAGGTGCTTGACGCGGGCTATGATGAGATAGTGGAGATAATCGACCCGACCGGCCATTCCCGTCTCGGCCGTGTCCTTGATGTCTCCGAGACACAGGCCGTGGTGCAGGTCCTCGAGGGAACGACGGGTCTTTCAAACAAGGCCATGCGGACACGCTTTTTGGGGGAAAGTTTCCGCCTGCCCGTTTCGCATGAGATGCTGGGCCGCGTCTTCGACGGTCTCGGCCGTCCCGCCGACGGAGGTCCGCCCGCGCTCTGCGCCGACCGGAACGATGTCAACGGAATGCCCATCAATCCTTACGCGCGGCGCTATCCAAGGGAGTTCATACAGACGGGGCTGTCGGCCATAGACGGAATGAACGCGCTGGTCCGCGGGCAGAAGCTGCCCATCTTTTCCGGCAACGGTCTGCCGCATGACCGCGTCTCCGCCCAGATCGTCCGCCAGGCGCGCCTGCTGGAGGAGGAGGTCCAGTTCTCGATCGTCTTTGCCGCCATGGGTGTGAAGCATGACGTGGCCGAGTTTTTTATACGCAACTTCCGGGATTCCGGTGCCCTCGCGCGCGCGGTCATGTTCTTTTCCCTGGCGGACGCGCCCAGCGTGGAGCGCCTGCTTACTCCGCGGGTCGCCCTGACGCTGGCGGAGCACCTCGCATTTGACTGCGGGCAGCATGTGCTGGTTCTTTTGACGGACATGACCAATTACTGCGAGAGCCTCAGGGAGGTAGGAACGGCCCGGGGCGAGATCCCGGGCCGCAAAGGATATCCGGGCTATCTCTACTCCGACCTTGCGAGCATATACGAGCGTGCCGGCCGCATCGAAGGTTCGCCCGGTTCGATCACGCAGATGGCCATCCTTACCATGCCGGCCGACGATATCAGCCACCCGGTCCCCGACCTTACGGGCTACATCACCGAGGGGCAGGTTGTACTGGACCGCGACCTTTTCCAGCGCGGTGTCTATCCTCCCATTGCCGGTCTGCCGAGCCTGTCCCGGCTGATGAAGGACGGTGTGGGTGAAGGCTACACCAGGGAAGACCATCCGATCCTCGCGAGCCAGCTGTTCGCGTGCTATGCATACGTCAAGCGGGTACGCGGGCTTGCCGATGTCATCGGGGAAGAGGAATTGAGCACGCTGGACAAGCAATACCTGAGATTCGGCGAGGCCTTCGAAACACGTTTTCTTAACCAGGGGGAGTACGAGAACCGCTCCATAGAGGAGACGCTCGAACTCGGCTGGGAAGTGTTGTCGACATTGCCCAGGGACGAACTGCACCGCGTGAGCGATTCGCTTTTGAATAAATACTATCGCGAGAGTGAGGAAGGGATGGTTTGCGTGCCCGCCGGAGGCGCATCCGGGTAGGGAGGGGTCATGGGAAAGCTGGATGTCGCACCGACAAAGTCGAACCTTCTGGAACTTAAGCGTCAGCTTGCTTTTGCCGAAGAGGGCTACGACCTGCTCGAACAAAAGCGCCAGATCCTCATCTTCGAGTTGATGAGCCGCCTGAAGCGGACACGTGATGCCCAGAGGGCTGTGACCGAAGGGCTCGAGCGGGCCTTCGACGCCCTTCGTGAGGCCCGGCTGGACATAGGGTCCGGAGAAGTCGACAAGGCCGCTCTTGCCGTGAAGATGGACCACAGCGTGGAGATCTCGCAGCAGCGCCTGATGGGCATGAATATTCCCGGTGTGAAGGTAAGGATGGAGCCGGTTGGCACCCGGTTCGGTGTGGGCGGGACTTCGGCGAACACCGACGCGGCCATGAGCTATTTTGTTGAGCTGCTCCCGCTGCTTGCGGAACTGGCGGAGTTGGAAAATGCCGTGCTGCGGCTGGCAAAGGAACTTCGAAAGACCCAGCGGCGCTGCAATGCCCTCTCCAAGATATTCATGCCGGACTACCGGGAAACGATCGACTACATAACAGGGTCCCTGGAGGAAAGGGAACGGGAGTCCGTCGTGATCCTGAAGATGGTCCGGGACCGTCTGGCCATCTGAAGACTGTTGCGGCGTGAAAGGCAAGACCCTTTTTTATCATCGATTTTGTCTCATATCCTGCCAAGAAAGCCTTCCCATGCTCGTCCGTCTTGCGTGAAAAAAAGATCCCGCCTTGGACACGATTGAACGGCGGAGACTGTTTTTAAAGCTTGAAACCATTTCCCGGCGGTGTATACTTTTCCGGTATATCATTAAAAATGAGGGTGCTGAATGATGCTCGAAGAAAAAATAGCCCGCTATGTTTCGGCGATCGTCTTTGATGATATCAGCAAAGACACGCTCCACCTTATGAAGCGCAACGTCCTTGACGCGTATGCCGGGATATGCGCTTCATTGCTTGACGTGCAGATGGTCAGGAGGTTTGAGGCGCTTGCATCGTCGCTGCCGGACAGCCGCGGCATGGTTGTCTGGGGGACCGGAAAGCACTCGCACGTCAGCGAGGCACTTTTCATGAACACTATCCTCAGCCGGCGCAGCGATCTTCTAAATACCTATATCTCTCCGAACAGCACGGGAGGAGCGCACCCGTCCGACAATATCTCTCTCGTCCTGTCTGTCGGAGATCTGCAGAATGCCGCAGGAAAAGACCTGCTGACTGCGGCATATGCTGCCTTCATGCTTTCGTGCGCCTTCGCCGACCATTTCGACCCCGAAAGTGGCCGATTGGACCACGACGCCCTCGCGGTTTTCTACACGGCCCTTGTTGTCGGATACATGTTCGGGTTGTCCGTCGATCAACTGGTGGAGGCGCAGAGGATCGCTGGCTCCATGGGTCTGGCGATGAACCAGGCAGCCCTGGGAGAGGTCACGGACTGGAAGCACTGTACCTATGCCGCCTGCGCCATGCGGGCGATGATATCGGCGAACATGGCGCTGGCAGGTTTTTCAGGGCCCGTCGATATATATGAAGGCGAAGCGGGCGCGGGCACGTTCATGAAGAGCGCGGGAGAGTTCCTGGACCCCGCACCGGACCTGAAACGGATCATATTCAAAAGATGGCCCGCCCTGGTGTTTATACAAACCCCCATTGATACGGCCATCGCCCTCTCGGGAATGATCGATGATCACAGGGTGATCGAACGCGTCCATGTGGAAACATACCGGAAGGCCATTGAGGAGGCCGCAGTTTCAGAGGGGGCCCTTTATCCTGCATCAAGGGCCGGCCGCACCCATTCCATGCATTATTGTGTTGCCGTCGCGCTGTTGAAGGGGACCATCGACATCGCCTGCTTCGAAGATGAGTACATAGAGAACAACAGGGGGATAGATGATGTGGCCGCGAAGGTATCAGTCTCCGAAGACCCGGTCATGACGGGTTCTTACCCCGGATCATCTCCGTGCAGGATCACGGTCACCATGAAAGACGGCAAGAGCGTCGCGCACAGCCTGGATTATCCCCATGGCGACCCGGGCGATCCGCTGAGCGATGAAGAGATCGAAGAGAAGGCGCTGACCTACCTGCCCAGGGTAATGCCCGGCCGCGAAGCGGTGAAGATAATTGACCGTATATGGCATATGGAGGAAGAACAGAGCATTGATTGGCTCACAGATCCATTGAAAAGGAAAAGACTGCCCTCGATGCCGCGGCAAAGGAGGAGGAAACGGTTTTGAAAAAGGCATTGCGTTCATCAAAGGACATAGAGAATTTTTTCGATGCCTTCAACCGGCGCGACTGGGAAGGTGTATTTCAATATATGAGCGATGACTGCGTCTGGAATGCCTCGGAAAAACGCCTGGAAAGCATCGGCGAGATCAGGGGTTATTGGACGACTTACCACGGTTCCATAGAAGAGACGCTTGGTCCGCCGCGGAATGTCGTGTTTGGCGACAACATCGTTTTTCTCGAGGTCCGCATCCGCATGGACTTTGTCCAGAACGGGGATTTCTTTGGAAAGCCATACAAAAAAGGGGAACACTTCGAGTTCGACTGCGCCGATGTCTACGAACTTTCCGATGAGGGCACGATAAGGGAAGGCCGTGTATACAGCAGGATACACTGAACACGGCTTCAACCGTTCCATCTTTTTCAACAGGCTGTTAAAAGGTTAGGATCATTCTTTCCATCGGCCCATCTTTTATTTTATTTTTTAAGTTCCTCTCTGTTTGACCGATTATATATTTGTACAAAAGATACAGCGGCCCGGATACTGTAAACTGAAGACGTACCTTTCACAATGGAAACGCCGCAATGTGTAAAAACAGAAGAAGCAAGTTAATAACAGACTTCCCACGCTCTGCGGTAAATAACCATAAAAGGCGATTCAAAACGGTATTCAGACAGGTTGTTGCACGAGGCCCGGTATCGGTGGGCCGTGAACGGCAGAGGTCATATATTGCCAGTAATTATCGGTAGAACTATAAAACATTGCAGGAGGTATTAAGATGAGCTTCAAGAACATGAAGATCGGCATGCGGCTCGGTGTAGGGTTCGGCATCATGATGGTGCTGCTCGCGGTCCTGACGTTCATGGGGATAAGGAGCATGCAATCCATCAATGGTGTGATGGAAGGCATCGTCAAAGAAAGCAATGTCAGGACCAAGCTTGCCCGTGATGCCATGAAGGCCATTGACGATATTACGCTAAGAGTCGTTGTCCTCGCGTCAGTGAACGACGAGAAGGTCCGCGCCGAGGTGAAAAACGAGATAGGCGCGGCGAGGAAGACCTATAAGGAGTGCGTGGATGGCCTTGAAAAGATGGACACATCGGAAGAGGGAAAAAAGCTGCTGGAAACGGTAAGAACCGAGCTAAAGCCCGCCGGCGCGGCAAACAACAAGATCCTCCAGCTTGCGGCCGCGGGCAAGATGCAGGAGGCCATGCAGGTCTATGCGTCCGAGGTGCGGTCCGGGGCCGAGAAGGTGACGGCCGCTTTTATAAACCTTGTGAAGTACCAGGAAGACCAGGCCATGGCCAGGTACAATGACTCCATGAAGACCTACGCGTCGACGAGGATGGTCCTTATCGTCATCGGGCTCATCGCCGTTGCCCTCGGGATAGGCGTCGCCTTCTTCATGACCCGCAGCATAACGAAGCCGCTCTCCGAGGCGGTGCACATCTCCGACAGGCTCGCAAAGGGCGATCTGACCCTCAGCGTGGACGTGAGGTCCAAGGACGAGACCGGTCAGCTCCTCTTAGCCATGAAGAACATGGTGGACAACCTGAAGAATGTCGTTCAGGACGTCAATATGGCGGCGCAGAACGTGGCATCCGGGAGCCAGCAGATGAGCTCGGCCTCCCAGCAGATGTCCGAGGGCGCCACCATGCAGGCGGCCTCCGCGGAAGAGGTCTCCTCCTCCATGG